>WBZO01000674.1_pt1 | contig 66050 bp, 57 predicted proteins | sample 5204261 | NCBI WGS metagenome assembly WBZO01 (sample SAMN12412400, study PRJNA552823) | activated sludge metagenome | isolation source: activated sludge from anammox sidestream of wastewater treatment plant... | place: USA: North Carolina | collected 2017-09
TCATCGTCCCGCACATCGGCAGCGCCAGCGAGCGGACGCGGGACGAGATGTCGCGTCTCGCGGCGGAAAACCTCATCGCCGGAGTCAAAGGCGAGCGCCTGCCGCATTGCGTCAACCCGGAAGTGTATGCCGGGAAATGATGGTTATACCGGCGGACCCTGGCGGCAAAAAATCACTTGTCGCGATTCTGGAAATTGGTAAAATTGCTCCGCTCCGCCTTCAAACGCCGCCGCAGCGGCTGAAAGAAAACGGGGAGAGTTTAAGTCTGTAAAAGAATCGTATGGAGTTATCTCAACATGCTTTCTGAATCCCTGATCGAAGTCCGCGACCATACGGGACCCGACTATAAACCCCTCGTGGATTACCAGTCCTGGCGCGTGGCGCTGATGAATTACACCGACGACCTGACGCCGGACAAAATCAACCGGATGCAAAAGCACACCGAGACCGACGAGGTCTTTGTGTTGATGTCCGGGCGCTGTATTTTGTTCATCGGCGAAGGAGATGAATCGGTGGCAAAAGTCCACGCGGTGGATATGGAGTTATACAAACTTTACAATGTCAAACGCGGAGTCTGGCACTCGCATACCTTCAGCAGGGACGCGCGCGTGTTGATCGTGGAGAACCGCGATACGGTGGCGGAGAATTCTCCGTTTGTGGGGTTGAGCGCCGATCAGCAAAGGGAGGTCGTGGAGTTGACAAATAAACTCTGGAAATAAACGAAAGTTCGTCGAACGCAAGCCATCCATGAAAAGGCGCCGCCCCGATGGATGAAAGATCGCCATCCCTCTGAAGGAGTCGCACTCAATGCACATTCCCCAAACCGGGCTTTCCAAACCGGAAATCCTCGCCATCTTGCAAGCCTTCAAATCCCGCGACATGGATTGGAAGGCGGGAAAAGTATTCTGCTATGTCTATAATCCGGGCGAAGACCCCGCCGAGGTGATGAAAGAAGCGTATCTTTCCTTCCTCAGCGAAAACGGACTCGACCCGACCGTCTTTCCCTCCATGCTTAAGGTGGAGACCGACGTTGTCCGCATGACCATCAACCTGTTACGCGGCGATGAGAACGCCGTCGGGCATCTCACGTCAGGCGGGACGGAATCGATCATGCTGGCGGTAAAGACCGCGCGCGACAAAGCCCGCGCCGAAAAGCCGCGCGTCGTTCAGCCCGAAATGGTCCTGCCGAAGACCGCGCACGCCGCCTTCCACAAAGCCGCGCATTATCTCGGCGTTAAACCCGTCATCGTGGATATTGACCCGCAGACCTTCAAAGTCCGCGCGGAGGATATGGAGAAGGCGATCACCGAAAACACGATCCTGCTGGTCGCGTCCGCGCCGGGTTATTCGCAGGGCGTGATTGACCCGATTGCGGAGGTCGGCAAGATCGCGCAGAGACACAATCTGCTCTTCCATGTGGATGCGTGCGTGGGCGGCGTTCATCTTTCGTTCATGCGCAAACTCGGCTGCGAAGTCCCCGATTTCGATTTCACCGTCCCGGGGGTTACTTCGATCTCGACCGACCTGCATAAATACGGATACGCGGCGAAAGGTTGTTCAGTCGTCATGTATCGCAACAGGGACATCCGCAAATATCAGATCTTCGCCTGCACCGACACGACGGGATATACGCTCGTCAACCCGACGGTTCTCAGCACGAAAGGCGGCGGCCCCTATGCGGGCGCATGGGCGTTGATGAATTTCCTCGGCGAAGAGGGTTACAAGCGCATCGTCCAGGCGACGCAGGACGCTGCAAAAAAACTGATGGACGGCGTCAACGCCATTCCCGGACTGCGCGTGTTGGGCGAACCGGCCATGTGTATGTTCTCCTTCGCATCGGACGAGATCAACGTTTATCAACTGGCGGATGAGATGGGCAAACGCGGCTGGTACTTGCAGGGACAATTTTCCACGCCGCTGACTCCCCGCAACCTGCACATCTCGGTCAACTTCGGCAACGCTCACAGCGTGGACGCGCTGCTCGAAGATTTGCGCGAATGTGTGGAGTCCGTCAGGAAAAAGGAGCCGATCGATTCGGACTCGATCAAGGCCCTGGTCGGCGCAGCGCTTCAAAGTCCGGACCCGGAGGCGGCGTTCGGTCAACTTGCCGCATCCGCCGGGCTGACGGGAACCGATCTTCCCAGCGAGATGGCGTTCATCAACGAGGTCATGGACGCCCTGCCGGATTCGGTCTGCAATACGTTTCTGATCAATTACTTCAATGACCTATATATGTAATCTGCGCGGGCGATCTTCCGCTTTTTGACGGAAGATTGCTGTCGCCGGAATATTTGCCAAACAATTAGGAGAAGAGATGAACAAGAGAAACCGACTTACCATGGGGTTGATCGTCGCAATTGCAGCGCTGGCTTGCGCCTGCCCCGCTTCGGGGCTGATTCCCGGCGGCGACCAGGGCGGACCCACCCCCGGCTTGCCTTTCGTCCCCGTTACGGAGGAACCCCAGATCGAAATTCCCGAGAGCCCCACGAATATACTCTATAGCGACGATTTCAGCGGATCGGACTCCAAAATGGAAACTTATTCGACCGAAAGCGGCAGCGCGGGGAGCGAAAACGGCGTTTATGTTGTGAGGGCGCAAAAGAATTTATGGGCATGGGGAAGGTCCGACCCGGAATTTGCAAACACAGTGGTGGACGTGGATGCAACTGTGGTTGCGGGTCCTTCCAATAATAACAACGGATTTGGGGTGTATTGCCGGGTTGCCGAAGCCGCAGATGGCGGCATAGACGGCTATGCTTTAGTGATCAGCGCGGACGGATTTTACAGCATTCAGGTTTTCACCCCCAAAGAGTTTACGCCGCTGGTGGACTGGACACAATCGAGCGTCATCAAGCAGGGCAACCAGACCAATCACATCCGCGCCACATGCAACGGCTCCGATTTGAAGCTCGAAGTGAACGGAAGCGAAGTCGCCGCCGCTGTCGCGCCTGCGGGCGGACCCGCCTCCGGCGCCATATCGCTTGTGGCGACTTCGTTCGAAGAATCAGAGCCTTATACCGAAATTCACTACGATAACCTGACCGTCAGCCAGCCGTAACATCATCCCCGGACAAAAAAGGATTCGCAATCGCGAATCCTTTTTTGTTTCAGCGTGGATTCGGGATAATTCCCTTATCCCGAATTGACGTTGTTTTGCGAAGCCGCCCGCATCTTTTGGCGGATGAACGCCGTCTCGATGATGCGGTCAAAGAATCCCCTGTAGCCGTCCTTGTCGTACAGGATCATGTAATCGGCGGGACCGTATTCTTTGGGCGGCAGCATGATGGCCGGGTTTGGGTTGATCTCCAGGATGAACAATTCGCCTTTGTCGTTCATGCGGATGTCGCACCTGCCGTAGCCTGAGATTCCCATTGCGAGGAACATGCGCCTGCCCATGTCCTGCAAGCGCGCCTTCAACCCCGGCTCGGTCACTTCCCTGAAATCGAAGGGGATGTTGTAATCCCACTTGATGTCGGTATGCCAGAACTCCTCGCCTTCGGGGAAGATCAACTGCGCGGGCGGATAGACAAAAGGCTGCGACATATCTTTGGGATTATCCACAACCAGGACATTGTACTCCGACCCGACAATGAACTCCTCCATGCGCGCCGCGCCGAACCCCGCGCAGACGCGCTTTACCTGGGCGAGCGCCTGTCCAAGATTTTCCGCCCGCGATTCCTTGAACATGCCCGTGCTTCCATAACTTTTTGGATGTTTGACCATGATGGGATAACGCAGATTCCCGATCAGTTTTTCCGCCTCCGCCTCATTATGGACCCGGTAGCCTTTTGCAAAACCGATGTCGTTTGCGTCGGCGACGGCTTGCATCTCCTCGCGGGTCGGGTCGAAGCAATGCGAATCCGCGCCGGTAAAGGGGAGTTTCAATTTTTCGAGCGCGTCCACCACTTCATGCCCGTGATAGCCCCTCTTATCGTCCTGCGCGTCTTCGAACTCGTACCCCTCGCAGATATTAAGAAAGACGTCGAACTCGCCGCCATCGGCAAGGGATTTGATCTTATCGAACACCGGCGCGGTCAATGTGACCATCTTCCAGTCGTACCCTTCCATGTACGGTGCGGGGTTAAAGTCCCCCGGCTCTTCGTCGGTCAGAATGCAGATGCGCATGATCGGGCTCCTGGGTATGGATGAGGGTATTATGACATACTTCCCCGCATAGACAAGGTTGAGGGGCTTAAAGTTTTCGCGCCAGCAATCTTTCCCGTATGCCGGATTGGTCGAATCGTTTTCGATTCTCCGCCTTCACGGCTTGAGCATGTTTCATTCTTTTATCCAAATATGCGTTAACTTCGTCTGTATTTTGCAGGCAGTAACTGATCGTCGCGTAAACATCGGGAAGTTCAAGAGTCGGATACTGTTGGGCGATCTCCTCCGCCGTTGCCCCCCGAAGAAAGGCATGAATGACCGTATCCAGGGTAACCCGCGTCCCACTCACACGAACAACACCGTTCTTACCGGGCGCTATCGGGAGGTTCAACGGCTGGATATTCAATGAAGTTGCCATGCGTTCTAGTTTACTCGAATCTTTACATCCCCAGCCACTCGCCCGCCATCTTCGGCAGATGCGCAATCGGACCCTGGCGCGCGGTGCAGGGCGGCAACGACTCCAAAAACATCCTGCCATATTGCTTGGTCAGCACGCGGCGATCCAAAATGGCCACGATGCCGCGATCCGAGGCGGTGCGGATCAGGCGCCCGAATCCCTGGCGGAATTTGAGGATGGCTTCGGGCAGGTAATATTCGTTGAAGGAATCTTCGTACAATTCGGAGCGGGCCGAGATGATCGGGTCGGAGGGGACTTCAAAGGGCAGTTTGGTGATGAAGACCACCGAGAGCGCGTCGCCCGGAACGTCCACGCCCTCCCAAAAGGAGCGCGTCCCCAGCAAAACGGCGCGGTCGGTGGATTTGAAAGACTCCAGCAGGGCGTTCGGCGAGGCGCCGCCATCCTGCTCATAGACGAAAATATCCTCGCGCGCCAGCGGGCCGGTGACAGCCTGCGAAGTTTTCTTCAAAGAAGCGTAAGAGGTGAACAGCACGAGCATCCGTCCGCCGGTGACTTTGGCGGTGGAGACGATGGCGCGTTCGAGCATCTGCTGGTAATTAAAGGCGTTCGGCTCCGGCATGTCGTTGGCGACAAAGAGCAGGGCGCTGGATTCGTAATCGAACGGAGAACCCAAAGAAAGCGCGTCCACTTCATTGGCGTCGAGCGTGTTGCGCAGGTAATTGAACTCGCCGTGAGTCGTCAACGTGGCGGAAGCCAGAACCACGCTGGCTTTTTGATACCAGAGATGCTTTTGAACGAGCGGTCCCACGCGCAAAGGCGCGGCATTAAGCGACAGCTTTTCCCCGCGCGGATTGACCTCGATCCAATAGATCAAATCGTTGGTCGGTTTGTGCATCAAGCCCGAGGCGGCCGTTTCGGCTTCGGTCATGCGGCGGATCAAGGTCGCCAGACTGCCCATCACGTCCTCCGCCTGGTCGTGTCCGTCGCTCAGCAACTCGCCAAGATTTTTATGAATTTCGTCGAGCGTCTTCAGCAAATTGCCCATCGTCTCGCTGATCTGCCCCCACAGCATTTCAAGATCGTCCCAGCCGTTCAACGTCCGCGCGGCGGGGGTGATGCGCATCTGCCACGAATAATTGTTTTGCGCCTGTCCCTCGCGTTGCGCGGCAATGAACTCGCCCAGGTAAAGAAAAAATTCCTTCGCAAGTTGCTCGACACGAAAAGCCTGATCGGTGGCGCGTTTGGATTTCTGTTGAAGCAATCCAAAATCGGACGGGCGCGCCGAGCCGTGAGTCTCGGTCAATATCGCGCCGAGCAACCCCGCCGAGGAGCCGCCGAGTTCCTTCAACATGCGCTCAAGGTCGCCCTGCGTCATGCGGAAGGACAGCGCGTTCGTGACCGCCGACTCCATGTGATGCGCTTCGTCCACGATCAGGTAATCGTATTCGGGTAAAACTTTACTGCCCGTCGAAACGTCGGAAAGAAGCAGGGCGTGATTGACGATCAACAGATGGGAATTCAACGCCGCCTGCTTTGCCCGATGAAAAGGACACGCGCCTCCCATCCGGCTCAGGCAGGTTTCTGTTGTGCAGGCGTCGTCCTCCGCTGAGAGTCTGGTCCACACCTCGCGCTCGAGCGGTCCCTGCAAATTCAATTCGTTTCTGTCGCCGGAGGCGTTCTCCACCTGCCAGACGATGATCTTCGCCAGCACGCGCATTTCGTAGACGCTGCCGGGCCCGTGCGACCGCATGTATTGAAAACGGCGCGGGCAGAGATAATTGGAGCGTCCCTTCAACACGGCGGCGCGGACTCCCAAATTCAACGCGGCTTGCAGGTCGGGGATGTCTTTCTTTATCAACTGGTCTTGCAGGTTGATGGTGTTCGTGGAGACGACCACGCGCGTGTTGTTTTGCACGGCAAATAAAGCGGCGGGGATTAAGTAAGCGTAGCTTTTGCCCACGCCGGTTCCGGCTTCGACCATGAGATGGTTGCCGGTCGAGAGGGCGTTTGCCACCGCCTTGAGCATCTCCACCTGTTCGGCGCGGTGTTCGTAGGCTTCAAAGTATTGCGAGAATAACCCGCCGTGTTCCAGGATGGAGGCGGCTTCCTCCACGTCGAGCGGAGTCGGCTCTTCGGCGCGCGTGACCGGCGGGGCATCGGGCCCGGGCGCGGAATCAAGAATCGGCTTGGGGTGAGAGGCGCGGGTCTTCGTCTTCTTCGGCTGTATCCCCTCTTTCATCTTCGCCTTCAAGGCTTGCTCAAAGACCCATCCCGAATCCCAGTTGACGAAGTTGCCGAGGTCGGCGATCTCTTCGAGCGTTTCAAGCGGAAGTTCGGTGGCGATCTCGAGCAATCGCAAATAGCAGGCGTGTGTGACGAGGGTGTCATCGAGGGCGCGGTGCGTGGCGGGAAGCGGAACGCCGAGTTGTTTGCCAAGCGCGCCGAGGTTGTAACGGCTGGCGGTGGGCAGAAGCACGGACGCGAGTTCGAGCGTGTCTATCGTCTGTTGATATTCAAAAAGCCCCGCCTTGCGCAGAAAGCCGACATCGAATTTAACGTTATGTCCAATGATGGGCGCGTCGCCGACGAAGGCTTTCAGTTCGGGCATGATGTCGCGCAGGCGCGGCGCCTGGCGCACCATCGCGTCATCAATGCCGGTCAACCCGGTGATGAAGTCGGGGATGTGTTTGCCGGGGTTGATGAGGGTGTTGAATTCATCTTCCTTGCGTTTGCCGTTGAAGCGCACCGCGGCGATCTCGATGATGGAGTCGCGCTCTTCATCCAATCCTGTGGTTTCGATGTCGAGGGATACGAGGGTTGTCATATTAGAACAAGTGTACCATAATGGTTAATGCGCGATGCTGCCGGAGCAAGCCTTTTGTAACCATCCTATGAACTATGTTTCACGCACTGCCCTTCCACTCAATATTAAATCAAGGTATGGCATGAGGAATATCCACAAGAATAAGCGGAACCACTCCACCCCAACCATCACATGACGGCGGGTGTTATAAATATCGCCAATGAAGTTGATGAATAATGTTGCGCCTGCAACCGCGACCATCCATAATGCCAGCCATGCCCAGGCGAATCGGTCAGCCGTGCGGTATTTGAGCGCACCGCCGATTAGCCCAATGAGCAGGATCGCATCAAACAGAAAAACAGCATGATTCTCTATATGGAACAATCCGCCGATAAACAACAGGATCTCTCTATACTCCAGGTCGTCGGTCGGAAAATACGCCTGGGAGAAATCGGAACTAAAGTAATCCCTATACTCCCATACCGTCATCGCGATAAATCCGGGATGTGTGATCAAGAAGGACCCATAGGCTTTAAATGCAGATTTATTTGCCCAATCCAGATATTCCGGCGTAGCTCGATCGGGCATGCCGTATGCCCGGAAGAACTCAACCCGAGCCGGGTGGGGCCAGATGTATTCATCGATGGCATTAATAAGTGGAAGCCCCGCCCTGTAACTTGCCCTGGCGGAAACGTATCCCAAAAGAAACATTCCCAATAACACAACTTCCATGACAACGATGGGGCGATGTTTTCGAATTTTTTTGTTCAAGACCAGCGTTGCGGCAACCAATAAAAACGTAGTAAGTACGCCATAGAGGTGGGCGTCTCGAACAAACGACCAAAAGAATAAGGAAATTGCCCAACCGGCAGCCAAAAGCTTATCTGACATCCTCTCAAAGGGATGTTCCGACTCGGCAACGTGAAAAACGACCAATATCGTCAGCGCGATGGTTGTGGAGAATAATGAAAACGCAAGCGGTTCCGCCCCAAGGACACTGTCCCATTCTGCCAGTTGCGGGGTGTACCCGAACAATAAAATAGAAACAACAGCAATTATTCTTGCCAGACCGTTATTCAAGCGCCCGGCGACAGAAATTGCAAGAAATGCCCAACCGGCGATCGAAAGTATATTTTGAAGGAGGGCAACCCTGTCAAAACACTGGCTGACCTCTCGAAATGATTCCTTCCCCGAGGCAGGCAGGCTTAATACCGCCGGCGGACATTTGACAGGGTCGTTCGCCAATTTGTAAACGAGGTTCGTGGTAAACATTCGTTCCGAAGTGAACATTTTCCACGAGAACCAGGGAGCGCGTGAAGCGCTAATATAACTATGCGTATCGCCGGTTGCTACGGAAAGCCGCAGGTCGCCATACCAGCGCGTCCGTCCCAATAGCATGGCGATCAAGATCAAGAAGATCAATGTATTGGAAAAGTTATTCTTTAAGTATCTCATTTCCGAATTCCATTGCGACAAAAAGTCAATTGAAACCGATCATTGACCGTTGTTGATTATTTCTGTTTTCTCCAAGTCGAGATCAAAAAATGGCGCGAGAAAGATCCACATGTACAACCGTATCATTTCCACCGACGGCTGGATGTGTCGGCGAATTCCCGCAATGTCGCCAAAGAAGCTGATAAAAAGGGTTGCAGCCGAGATGCCATAGATGCAAATGGCAAGCCACGCCCAGCCAGAAAGATGGGGAGTGCGATGCTGGGCGGCTTGGAAGAAAAACGCCAGAGGAATAATCAATGTCAACAAATAAACCGCGCCTGTATCCGGGTTGACCATTTCCCCCACCGTGAGCAGGGTTTTGCGGTTTTTCACTTCATCGGCGATGAAATACGGTTGCGAAAAATCTGAGGTCAACAGCTCCATATTTTCCCATAGGGTTGTGACGACAAATCCGGGGTGTGTAATCAGGAATGCCGCATAGGCCTTCGCGGCGTGTTCATCCGCCCAGGCCTGGTAAATAGGAGCGTCCTTGTAATCCGGCGCTTCCTTTTCGGGCATGTCAAATTTTTTGAAAAATTCGACGCGCGAGGGATAGGGCAGGATATACACGTCCAGTGAATTCATCAAGGGGAAGCGGGTCGCGCGCAGGCTGTCGCGCGCGGAGAGATAGCCGACGATGAAGAAAACGAGCAGGGAGGCGGAGGCGTAATATAGCGGTCTCGCCTTCCTGAACTTTTTCAGGAAGAAAAGCGGGAATATCAAGACAAGCGTGACAGGGATGGCGTAGAGATGAACGTCGCGGACGAAGACCCAAAGCGCGTACCAGACCACCAGCACAGCCAGGAGGATTTTATCCGCGCGGGAGGCAAATGGTTTTTCGGATGAAGCCGCGCGCAGGACGACTTCGAGCGCCAGCCCAAGCAGGATGGCGAACATCGAAAGCGAAAGCGACTCGGGGCTGAGGACGCTGTCCCATTCGGCGATTTGAGGCGTGAAGCCGAAGAGCATAATGGAAGTTGCCGCAAATATTTTTACGAAGGGATTTCTCAACTGCCGCGCCAGCATCCAGCCGAGGAAGAGCCAGCCGAAGATCGAAAGATAGTTTTGAAGCAGGGCGATCCTATCGAAACAGGGCTGCGCCGCCCGTTCCACTTCTTCGCCGATGCCCGGTTTGCCGTAAGAAGTGATGGGGCAGTTTGCGGCGTCGTTCGCCATTTTGAAGATCAGGTTGGTCGTGAAGAGTCTTTGACCTGCAAATATCCTCCACGAAAAAAGCGGCGCGCGCGAAGCGGAAATGTAACTGTCCGTTTCGGCGTTGGCGGTCGAGAGGCGCAAATCTCCATACCATGTGGCGCGGACGTAGAATCCCGCCGCGAAGACGAGCAGGATGATCAGGCTGACGTAATTTGTTCTGATGAATTTCATACAGCGGATTCAATCGCCGGTTCGCGCCGCAGGGCAATATCCGCGACGACAACCGGGAAAAGCCACATTGTCAGGCGGTAGATCGTGGTCGAGTACAGCGCGTGACGGTTCAACGCCCAGGTATCGCCGAGAATGGTCGGAACGAGAGTCAACCCGGCGGAGAAGAAAAGCCAGAGTCCCAGCCATGCCCAGGGGCGGCTGTCTTCGATGTTCTTCGAGGCGAGCAGTAAAATCCCGATCAAAGGCAGGGCGCTCCCAAAAAACGAAGCCGCGCCTTCCGGGTGCAGGGCGTCGCCGATTTCGAAGAGAATCTCCCGCGCCGGATTCAGGTCGCGCGCCGTGAAATAAGTCTGTTCGATCTCGTAAAATGAATCGGGGAAGTCCCGCCATAATTTCGCGGCGACATACCCGGGGTGCGCCAGCATGAAGCGGAAGAGGGTCGAGGCGCCCTCCTCCTCAAGCCATAGTTTAAACTCGCTTGAATGAAAGGAGACGGGCGGCATCCCCATTCCTTGAAAGACCGTCACCAGCCCCGGACTTGGAAAGATATCGTCCTTGTAAATGTTGCTGATCTGGACCGTCGTCCGCACGCTGTTGCGAGCGGTGACCAAGCCAAGCGCGGCGACCAAAGCGAGGAAGACCATCCCGCCAATCAGCGCTTTCTTTTTTCGATAACGCGGCGCAATCATCAGCGCGGCGATCATCGCGAGAGTCATCAAGGCGGTGAAGACGTTCGTGTCGCGCAGAAAGATCCAAAAGAAGGAGACGACGCCCCAAAGCAAAGCCCAGGCTGTGATATTCGCATCCGGGTCTTTGTAAAGCGCAAACACCATTTTAATGAGCAGGGCGAATTGAAGCGCAAAGAGCGAAAAGGTCAGCGACTCGGACATGAGAATGCTGTCCCAATCCGCCATTTGAGGGACGTAGGCAAAGACGAGGATCAGCGGGGCGCTGATGACGCGCATCCATGAATTCTGCACAGTCTGCGAAACTGAATAGGCAAGCGCGCCCCAGCCGATCAACGACAACACAAGTTGAAAAATAACGATGCGATCAAATCCGGGCTGATATCCGCGCCGGGTGGTCTCGATGGACCCGTTGACGCGAATCTCGTAACCGCTTTCGGGTTCGAATATTTTGTAAACGAGATTCGTGGTCAGCAGCCGCCGCCCGGTAAACATCTCCGCCGAAAAAAGCGGGACGCGCGACGCTTCCACATAACTTAGCGTATCGTTGCCCGCTATGGATAACGCGGGGTCGCCGTACAAGCGGACGCGCAAATAGGAAAGAATAAGGATGATCCCCAATACGGAAATCAAAGCCGCCCGTCCGCGCATGGACGCGAAAAACTTCGACATCTACGACTCTTCCAATGCCCGCGCAATTTCCTGTATCTGAAGGCTGGAAAGTTTACGTTCCTTCGACGCGTCGCGGATGAAGCCCTTGAGTTGTTTCAACCTCACAGCGGGGATCGGGGATTCCCCCGGCTCGACCTCGACCTGGTCGTGGGTGAACACCAAAAGGGGTTTTATCTCAGGGACGGCGTCTCCCGCCATTCTCTTGACCAGGAATTTTTTCACCGCCGCGACCTCGCCCTCCGCCTCGAGATCGGGTCGTCCGATGCCTTCCTGCCCAAAGAGGCGCATGTAGGTCTGCATGAATCCGCCGCCCCGGACCCTCCAGCGATTCTTTTCATAATACACACGCCCGCCCTGCTGATGCGGCAGGAGCGCCCACACGCCCGCCGGCCCGACGAGCAGATGCGAAGCCGGGGTCGAATAATGGTAGATGGTGAAGTCGCTGTGCAGACCTTTCAAACTCGCGTCCAGTTTTTCGTCGCGGCGGGGGGAGCGTCCCCAGCGATTGCCCATGTACATGCCGATCTGCGTCAGGGCAAAACCGGCGACAAGGGCGATCAATGAATAAGTGAACAGGTCGGGTCTCGTAAAGGATATGTACATTCCTCCGCCCAGCACAGCCAGCGCCCCCAGGCTGACCCAGTTTCCGATCTTTCCGTTTCTTTGAATAAGTTTTTCGTTTTTAACAATCTTCATGTTTGATTCTCACCAGCGCCGCCGACTCTGCGAAGCGCCCTGTGGGTAAGTCGGCGTTACAAACTCTCTTCGATGGCATTCTTCATTGCATCCAATACGCCCGCATCCACGGCTTCCTTCGCCACGCGCACGGCGTTCTTGATGGCGTAGGCGTCCGAGCGCCCGTGACCGATGAAGACCAGCCCGTTCACGCCCAGCATGGGAGCCGCGCCCTGCTCGCCCGGGTCCATCAGTTTTTTGAGCGAACGTAGCGCCGGGCGGACGAGCGCGCCGCCGATCTTCGTCGCCAGGTTTCCGTTTTTGATCGTCGAGCGCACGAAATCCACGATCAGTTTGCCGACCGCTTCGGCGGTCTTCAACATCACGTTGCCGGTAAAGCCGTCGGTTACGGCCACATCCACCGCGCCGCCGATGACTTCCTTGCCCTCCACATTGCCGAAATAATTCAACTTTGCGGTTTTGAACAAAGGCGTTGCGGCCTTGACCAGTTCATTGCCCTTGCCCTCTTCTTCTCCATTTGATACCAAACCGACTTTCGGGTTCTTTACGCCGCGCGCCTTTTCGGCATAAATGCTTCCGAGGATTCCGAACTGCAACAGGTTTTCCGGCTTGCAGTCGGGGTTGGCGCCGATGTCCAGCACAATGCACGATCCAGTCGCCGTCGGGAAGGTGGGCGCCAGGGCGGGCCGATCCACGCCGCGGATGCGTCCGAGCCGGAAGAGGGCGGTGACCATGCCCGCGCCAGTGTTGCCCGCCGTCACAAAGGCGTCCGCCTCGCCCTTCTTGACGAGGTCCATGCCGACCGCCATCGAATTCTTCGGCTCTTTGGAGCGCGCCTTCAAGACCAGCGCTTCGCCTTTATCCTCCATCGTCAATACCTCCGGCGCGTGGACGACGCGGATATTCAATCCCTGCGCGTTTTGTTTTTCGAGCGCGGGTTTGATCTTCGCCTCATCCCCGACGAAGATGATCTCCACGCCATATTCGCGCGCGGCTTGTACGCCGCCCTCCACATCCGGCATGGGATGATCGTCGCTTCCCATTGCGTCCACTACAATACGAGCCATGTAAGTCTCCTCGTTGTTTCGTAAAACAAGTCTATAGACTTGTTTTACGTTTGCTTGACAGAAAAAACATCACGATTATAATACGCCCTGCTTATGCGCTGGTGCTGGAATTGGCAGACAGGCATGGTTGAGGGCCATGTGTCGCAAGACGTGGAGGTTCAAGTCCTCTCCAGCGCACAAACAAAACTCCCGGATGGGAGTTTATTGTTTAACAGCGCCGGTTGTTCCTATTTCCATTTTTCCAGGGAAAAGGCGGGCAGGCTTTCACCTGCAACGAGCGAATATGCCTCGCTTACGAAGGCGAAGGAATAGCCGCCGTCGCGCAGGCGCGCGAGCAGATTATCGAAAATATTGAACGCCGCCGCGCTATTTCTTCTCATCGCCCAGCCCTCCAGCCCGCCGACCGTACTGCGCGGGATCGCGCCGAAATAAAAATCATAGGGATGCGAGAGGAGCAGGGCGGTTTCAGGCAGTCCGAAAAGACGTAACAAGAGCGAATACGCGCCCCAACCGAACAGTTTGGCGTAACTGAGGGCGAACACCACGCGGATTTTTTCGATGGACGTGAATGGAAATTCCACCAGAGACTTTCCGTCGGCGCGCGTCACCCGGAAGGGGACATTTGGCATGTGCAGGTTGTTGTAACCGAACTCGCCGGGACGGTACGAAGGATATACGCTGGCATCATATTCAAAACCGTGATCGAGAAGATGTCCAAGCCCGGCTTTGTCTATCCGCCCGATTGGGGCGCGGTAGCCGATGGGTTTTGCGCCTGTAAAATCTTCGTATGCTTTTTGCGAATTGCGGACTTCGTCCAATGTGCAGGCGTTGCGCGGGTCGTGCGTGTGCGAGTGGACGCTGAATTCGAGCGGGATGCGCGCCGCGAGTTTCTCGAATAATTTTCCGCGAGTCTCGAAGAGGTTTGTGACCGTGAACATGGTCACTTTTGCGTTGTATTTGTTGACGGTGGAGACATAGCGCTCAAAATAATCGGGGTTTTCGAGCAGGCGAATCTGTTTATGAGGGTCGCCGTGATCCGGCTCCATGTCGAGCGTGACGCAGGCTGTTCTGTTCATGCGGGCAGGTTGGTGACGTAGTAAAAATTTCGGCTTTTGACGATGCGCAGGTCTTTGAATCCGCGCGGTTCGGCGAGTTGTGAAAATTCGTCGAGCGAGTACAAATAAACCCCCGGCAGGCGGTTGGCGCGGATGTACACCTGACGCAACACCCAGGTTGGGAATTCTTTTTTACGGGCATGATCGGGGAAGTCGAGCAGGATGTATTTCGTCCGCAGGTTGCCAAGAAACGCCGACATGGCTTCGGGGTCGAAGTATTCGATCACGCCGAGGGCGGTGACGATGTCCGCTTGTGGGAGCGGGGCGCCCGGCTGAACGACATCGGACGGGAAGAATTCAAGTTTGTCCCGTAGCCCAAGTTCCGCGCCGCGCGTTGCGGCAATTTTTAACGCTTCAGCGGAAATGTCCGTTCCGTATATTTTCGCCGCCCCGGCTTGAATCATTTGAAAGGCGAAGCGTCCCGACGCGCAACCGACATCGAGGACGGTTTTTCCGGCGAGGTGCGGGCGGATCAACTCCAGCGCGGCGCTCATGCGGACGTACATGGCGTCGCCGCGAAAGAGGGCGGAGAGTTTATCCCACCAGGTTGCGTCTTTTTGTCCCTCTCTGAAATATGCGCCGGATTCCCAGCTGAGAAGATGATCCTCCCAATACCGGGCGGATTCGGATTTTTTCTGCGGTTTATTCATGGCGGGGGATTATACCCGCTTCATTCGACGATCAAACTGCAACAGGTGACCGCGCCTTCGGCTTTGGCGAGCTCGCTCAGGTCAATCGGCGCGACGTTGCCGCCTCGTTCTTCGAGTCGTTTTTGGGTTTTGGGAAACGTCGTCGGGTAGATCACTTTGCCGCGGACGGGCAGACAGTTGGCGGCGAAGGGTTCCGAGGCGTCCACTTCGATGAGATCAAAGCCGGGAAAGTTGGAAGCGTCCACCCAGTTTTTGTTGATGAGCAGGGTCGCGTCGTCCACGCATGTGACGGCGGTTTTCAGGTGCAGACAGTCCGTCATTTTGACGCCCCAGACTTTGTAGCCGTAATCGCCGAGCAGGGAGTTGAGTTGATCCACCGCCTCGCGGTTGCTGCGGGTGGAAAGCCCGATGAAAATATTTTTTCCAGCCACAAGCGCGTCGCCGCCGTCCAGCGTGGCGGGATGCGCGACATGCAAAAGCGGGCGGTATGGGGCGAGCGCGGGGATGATGGTTTGCGTTTCAGGCTTGCGCGAATCGGCGCCGGGACGGGTGATGACGGCGGCTTCGGGCAGGATGAAGGCGGCGTCTTCGACGAAGACTGAATCAGGAAGGTCTGGTTCTTCGGGCAGTTCGATCACCTGGCAACCCAGATCGGCAAGGAGGCGGACGTAGGCGTCATGTTGGGCGCGGGCGATGTCGAGGTCAATGGGCGTCCGCTCGATGTGGGTGATCTCGCACTCGTTGAAGCGCGGGCTGATCTTGCGTGTGATGGCGACGGTCATGGCAGGTTTGGTCTGCGTTTATTTTTCGTCGGTGCGGTAACGGTCAATCAGCGCCCGGGTGCGCGGGTCTTTCGGCTGGGAGAATAACTCGTCCGGCGCGGCGTCTTCGATCAGTTCGCCTTCAGACATGACGATGACCCGGTCGGCCACTTCTCTGGCAAAGCCCATTTCGTGGGTGACGACGATCATGGTCATGCCTTCGTTTGCAACCTTCTTCATTACGCTCAATACTTCGCCGATCAATTCAGGGTCGAGCGCGGAGGTGGGTTCGTCGAAAAGCATCACGCGCGGTTCCATCGTCAATGCGCGGGCGATGGCGACGCGTTGTTTTTGCCCGCCCGAAAGCCGCATGGGGTACTCGTCCTTCTTGAAGAGCATGCCAACGCTGTCCAAATTCAGTTCGGCAAGTTCGACGGCGCGATTGCGATCCATGCCCTTGACGGTGACGGGTCCTTCGATCACGTTCTCCAAAACCGACATGTGCGGGAAGAGGTTGAATTCCTGGAAGACCATGCCGGTCTTCAACCGCACGTCATGGATCAACTGCCGTCTCTCCTGGCCCTTGACCTCTGCCGCGACACGCACGCCGTCCACTTCGACAGCGCCGTGGGAAGGGTCTTCGAGAAAGTTGACACAGCGCAGGAGGGTGCTTTTTCCCGAGCCGCTCCTGCCGATGAGACAAACCACCTGCCGTTCAGGCACTTCGAGGCTGATATTTTTCAGGACGTGCAGGCGGCCGAAATATTTATCAAGGTTGGAAATCTTTACGATGGGCAGGGACATATCAGCGGTCTCCCCTGGCGAGGCGCGCCTCGAGTTTGCCCTGGAAGTAGGTCAGGATCAAGGTCAACATCCAGTAGAACATGGCCGCCATGATCAGCGCTTCAAGGTTGTTGAACTGGGCGCGTCCGACTTTCACCGCGCGCCACATCAATTCATGGACGAAGCCCGTCGCCGAGACAAGCGCCGAGTCTTTCGTCATCGAGATGAAATCGTTGCCCATGGGCGGGATGGCAAAGCGCAGGGCTTGCGGCAGGACGATGCGTTTCATGGTCTGACCGGGGGTCATCCCCAGCGCCATGGCGGCTTCGCGCTGCCCCTTGCTGACGGAACTCAACCCGGCGCGAAAGGTCTCGGACATGTACGCGCCATAATTCAGCCCGAGCGCGGTCACGCCCGCCACAACGCCTGAGAGGTTAATACCCAGTTGCGGCAAAGCCAGGAAGAAGAAAAATATTTGCAGGTAAAGCGGGGTTCCCCGAATCAGGGAGACGTAAAAGGTGCTTACGGCGTAAATTGGCGGGAAGGTCGAAAGCCTGCCCAGCGCCGCGAGCAAAGCCAGCGTCATGGCGACAGCGATCGAGAGGGCCGAAATCAACAGGGTCTGCCCAAGACCCTGGGCGATGAAACCGAGGTTCTTGAGAATGAACTCGGAATCCAGTTGAATGGTCTGATACTGGATCGGGCCGAGTTTGATCTCCTGCCCGCTGAAAAGAAAAATAAGAATAAGAAATAGAACGCCCCAGGACGCGCCGACATGGGTTCGGAACAAGCGTTCCTTGCGAAGTTGCGCCTGATAGAGCGCTTCTGCCTGCGAAGGCGGCGCTTTTTCCTGCTGAGCGGTGACTGCCATCTCTTCCTCCGTGAATGGAGATAAAAATAAAAGGGAAGCGGCGCAGAGTCCGCTTCCCTTATTATCGCATTGGGCTATTGATTGGGCGCGGCGGTCAGGTCCATCTCGAACCACTGCATCGAGAGAGCCGTCAAGCGTCCGTCATTGTGCATGGCGGTAAAGACTTCATCCACTTTGGCGCGCAGGGAGGCGGTGTCGAGGGTGGAGCCTTTGTCGAAGGCGGCGGCGAGGTCTTCAGAGTACACGGCGCCGTCCAGTTTGACGACGGGCATTCCTTCGGCAATGTTCGCATCCACAACGGTTTCGGAGGTGACATAGGCGACGAAGTCGGTGCGTCCCGCGGCAATTGCCTGGGCGCATTCCTGGTCGGTCTCAAGCGGAACGACGGTCACGCCTTCGGGCGCCTGGGCATAGATGGACGCTTCGGGCAAGCCCAAGCCTTCCATGTCGCCGTTCAACCAGGATTCGTAGGTGGTCGCCGCGCCGACGCATACAGCCTGCCCGGCAAGTCCGTCCAGAGAGGTAATGCCGGAATCAGCCGCCACAGCCACGACCGCGGGGGTGTAGTAGTACGGCACGCTGAAATCGAGAATTTGCTGGCGGGCGGTGGTCACTGTCATCGAGCCGACGCTGACATCCCATTTATCCGCCCATGAACCGGCGGTGATGGCGTCCCATGACGGGGTGGCGAAACAGGTTTCCACGCCGAGCGCTTCGCCGATGGCTTTCGCCACATCCACATCGAAACCCTGCATTTCAGCGGTGGTCAGGGCGTCGGAGGGGCATTTGGTTTCCGCCGGGCGCGCGCCTTCGGTGTTGAGGAAGGATTGCGGCGCGTAGTTCGGGTCGGTGGAAACGAGGATGTAGCCGCGCTTGGTAATCGCGTCAAGCAGGTCTGTAGCGGGCGCATCGCCTCCGCCGCCGCAGGCAGCGAGAGCGAGCGACGCCGCGACAAGAAGGCTTGCGAGGGTCAACAGTTTTTTCATTTTCTCCTCCAAAGAGAACTAAGGGAATGGGCAGTTTATCGCCTGCCACGAGAGGCGGTCTCCTCCCGCAAGGTTAAGGATAGACTATTTTTTTCAATTGTGCAAGGATGTTCGGCGCATGATTCCATGGCGCGGTTTGCGCCGCAAACTTTAGGTTGAGCCTGCGTGAGAGCAAATTGGGGTTTGCAGCGTCGCGAAAAATCTTCGCGATCGGCGTGGTTTTTACAGGGCGATACAGTAAAGGCGGATAAACCGGCGGCTGTTGTCAGCCCAACTTACGGGCAAAGATGTTCCGTGCCGTTTCCGTCTACTGTGATGTAGAACGTCTCGCCCTCCCGAATATCCACAGTTTGAATCAAGGGACCGTCGGGAAGGAAGAGGTCGTAAATATCATACGTGCCGGGGTCAACCTGCGCTTCGTTGCGATAAACGCTGTTGGCGTAAAGATTGTATAGATACAGGCTGACCGGCTCGATGATCATGTCGTGTTCGGTGCAGTTTTTGATGTAGGCGGGCTGGGGCCAGTCGGTGAAAGTGAACGAATCGATTTGCGACAGATCGCCTTCGATTTTTGTGAACGGGGTGAGCAGCGAAACCCAGCCTGTGCGTTCCGATTCCGGGATGATGACTTGAACCCACTTCGATAGAATATCCCGCCCGACGACTTGCGCGCTTTCGCCTTTCTTCAACAAGCCGATGCGGTTGTATTCGGTCCCCGGTCCGCGGCGGATGTAGAGATTTCCGTCGAAGGCGACGATGCGGACGGGGGGAAGCGGCTCAGGCGTGGACGAAGGCTGGGGCGTGGACCCCGGCGTCGGCGTAGGCTGAGGCGTTGAATCGGCTGGCGGAGAAGGCTCATCCGTAAGCGATTCATCTGCGGGCGGTGAATCTTCATTGATCTGGATGGACGAGGCGGGTTGACAAGCCTGAGTCAGAAGTAAAAAGCCCAGGGCAAATATCGAAACGAGACGATTCATTTTATTCGTAACGCAGGGCTTCGACGGGTTCGAGGTTGGCGGCGCGGCTGGCGGGGTAGATGCCGAAGAACAGACCGATGATCGCGGAGAAGCCGGTGGAGAGCAGGACGGCGTCCCAGCCGACGATGGGGATGAAAGTGTTGCCGGTGGCAGTGGCGACCTGCTCGACGATGCGCGCGATGATCCAGCCGAAGATGATGCCGATGATGCCGCCGATGAGACTCAACAGCGAGGACTCGGTCAGGAATTGCAAAAGAATGTCGCGTTTGCGGGCGCCGAGGGCTTTGCGCAAGCCGATCTCTTTGGTGCGTTCGGTGACGGAGACCAGCATGATGTTCATGATGCCGATGCCGCCCACGAGCAATGAAATGCCCGCGATGCCGCCGAGGAAGATGGTCAGCACGCCGGTAATGGACTCGAAGATGCTGAGAAAATCCTGCTGGGTGAAGACGGTGAAATCGTCGAAGCCGACCGGCGTGCGGTGGCGCTGGCGGATGATGTTGGAGATTTCCTCAGCCGCCTGCGGCACAGATTCGGCGGAGACGGCTTGGACGAAGATCACGTCCACTTCGTCGCGCGAGCCGCGTTTGATCAGGCGGGCTTGCGCGGTGGTGAAGGGAATGTAGGCGTTGTTGTCTTCGCTGCCGAACGCGCCGCCGCCGCGCGCCGCCAGGACGCCGATGATGCGGAAGGGCTGTCCTTCGATGCGGATGACTTCGCCCGTCACTCCGTCGGCGTGGCCGAAGAGCGCGATTGCGGTTTCAGGCCCCAGCACAACGACGGACATGCGACCGAGGATGTGTTCCTGGTTGACGAATTCTCCCTCGGCCATTTCGAGGTTGCGCACCTGGAAGAATTCGGGCGTTACGCCGGTGATGGGGCTGGTGGTTTTTTCGCTCGAGAATGTGACCAAGCCGTTGCCTTGGATCGAAGGCGCGACCATTTCGACGGACGGCGCTGCAAACTGGTCGAGCAAGGCGTGGGAGTCGCCGAGCGTGAGCGGGCGCTGGTTGTTGCCGCTCCGTCCGCCCTCCGAGCCGGGCGGTCCTTCGGGCGGGGGCCCGCTAAAAACGAATAACAAATTCGTGCCGATGCTGGAGATCGAGCCGGTGATGGATGCCTGCGCGCCGTTGCCGACCGCCAGCATGGCGATGACCGCGGCGACGCCGATGACGATTCCCAACACGGTCAGCCCCGAACGCATTTTATTGCCGTTCAGGCTTTCGAGCGCTTCGAGGATTGCCTGGGTAAAACTCACTCTGCGCCTCCCTTGCCCTCTTCGATGTAATCCAGTTCGCCGTCCTTCAAGCGGATGACGCGCTGGGCCTGCTCGGCGATTTTTTGATCGTGCGTGACGATGACCAGCGTTGCGCCGAAGTCTTTGTTCAAAGAAAGCAGAAGGTTCATGATCTCCTTGCCCACTTTCGAGTCGAGGTTGCCGGTCGGTTCGTCCGCCATGATGATGGCGGGGTTGTTGACCAGCGCCCGCGCGACCGCCACGCGTTGTTGTTGTCCGCCGGAAAGTTCGTAGGGGCGGTGATGCACACGATCCGCCAGCCCGACGGCTTCGAGCGCTTTTTGGGCGCGCTCGCGGCGTCCGTGGGTCAAGCCCGCGTAACGAAGGGGAAGTTCCACATTTCCCAACGCGGTCAGGCGCGATAACAAATTGAAACTCTGGAAGACAAAACCGATCTTGCGGTTGCGCACGCCCGCCAGTTGGTCGTCGTTCATCTGCGCGACAGATTCTCCGTCCAAAATATATTCGCCGGAGGTGGGGCGATCCAAACAGCCGATGGTGTTCATCATGGTGGATTTGCCCGAGCCGCTGGGTCCCATGATGGCAATGACTTCGCCGCGCTTCACATTGAAGGAGACGCCGCGCAATGCCCGCACTTCGATCTCGCCCATGGTGTAGGTCTTGGTCAGTTCGCGCGCTTCGATAACCCAGTCCATGTCATCCCTCGCCGAAAGGACCGCGGTTGGTCGGCGGATTCAAAATGATCAAGTCGCCTTCCTTTAGGTCGCCGCCCACCAGAACGCTCATCGTGTCGGATGAAGAGCCGAGGGTGATCTTCACCGGCTGGGGCAGGTTGTCCTTGAGGATGTAGACGACCCGTTCGCCGTCCACGAGGCGCACGGCGCGGTTTGGGACCAGGAGCGTATCCGCCACTTCTTCGACGATGATGCTGACCGCCGCGGTCATCCCCGGTTTGACCTGTTCGTCCGCGTCGGTCAATTCCACGGTGGCGGTGAAACTGACCACGCCGCCTACAGTGTCGCCGGCTTGTCCCACTTCCACAACCTTGCCGTGATATTCCTGATTTAACACGGCATCGAAGGTAAGCGTCGCCTTCTGTTCGAGTGCGACGCTGTTGATATCCACCTCGGAAACCTGCACGTCCACCAGAAGGCGCGAAAGATCGTCCACGCGAAATCCGGGAGAGCCGACAATCACCTGATCGCCCACGACGGGATTAGCCTGAGTGACCGTGCCGTCGAAGGGAGCGATCAGCCGGGCGAGGTTCAACGTCGCTTCCGCCGCCGCCACACGGGCGCGAGCCGCCTTGACCGCGTCGGACTCTTCGCCTTTGAGCAGGCGTTCGAGCTCGCGTTTTGCGTCTTCGAGTTTTGCCTCGGCAAGCGCAAGGTCCTGGTCGGCTTGGGCGATGGTCTCGGAGCTGGCATAGCCTTTGTATTCCTTGACCTTTAGATTCCCAAACTGGTCGTACCAGACTTCCTTGATGTCTATCTTGCCGTTCAACTCCATGCGCCAGTTGTAGGCTTTCTCGTATGCGTCCTCGGCTTTGTCCACCGCTTTTTGCGCTTCGATCAGGGCGGTGTCGGATTCGAGCAGGTCCTCCAGCGCCTGCTGGGCGTTGACCAAATCCGCCTCGGCGAGGATGATGTTCTGGCTGAGCGAGGCTTTATCCAGTTCGGCAAGCGCATCCCCGCTTGACACTTTATCGCCGATGACCGCATTCACCGCGCCGACGTTTCCATTTGTCTGCCAGTTGAGGAGGGCTGTCCGGCTGGCGCGCACGCTGCCCGTCGCGCCGACGGATGCCGCCAGGTCGCCGCGCTCGAGCGGAACGGTCTCGAAAACCGCCTGTTCGGGCTGACGGGACATTGAGAAAGCGGCGATCAATAAAATAACCGTAACCACGCCGACAATGATCCATACGCGGCGTGAGAATCTCGAAAAAAATTGACGCATCTTGAAAATCCTCCAGGGTTTCAGCAGGCGCAAACGCAAGCCTTGTCGTGGTATATCATAATTAATACGAAAAGATGTGGATAAAATGTGCAGGTTTGCGCTGGCAATTTTAATCCATGATGCTGGCATTGCTTCGACGACTCGTCACATTCATGAATATCTCATAAACACATGACGATTGTCATTTGATTTTGTGACATTTAAGCCTATATCTATCCAAATTCATTGATTATCATCCTCGCGGTTTGTTTGTGTTCCCGTTACATAACGCGGTTCGTGCCGCAAACTTCAGTTTGCGCCTGCGTGAGGCAAACCGAAGTTTGCAGTACCGCCTAAAATCTTCGCGGCTGGCGTAGTTTGTAAAGGGTAATCCTATACACCAAAGGGCAGCCCTGTTGGTGGTACTAGTCCGGGTGGCGACTCCCGGTATAATGGGGGAAGTCGGAATGACATTCCGACCTAAAAAGAGGCACAAGGTTCGATCCGAACTCTGACAGGTCGCCCCTATTGTTACAGCGCAATGGCGCTCCCGGCACAGGGTTTCCGGCACAACACGCCGCCGGGGACGGCGGCTTTGAGCGTGAGCTTGCTCTGTAATACTGAAGCGTTAAAGAATTTTGCTCATGTGTAGAAAATGTGCAAAATCATCTTTGTGTAGCGAATGTTCTCTAACGTCCGCACACAGATTATCCATGAGCCAAGAATTTAAATTTAGAGAGTTAGCGATCCGGAGGCATAATGCAGGCAGTCCCAAGCGAATTTCTGGCAATAGATCGGAAGAAACGGGCAAACAGCCCTTTTTTCGATTTGGATCTGCGTCCGCCCCATGAACGCGCCTGCGACTTCGATGGCGTTGTGATCGAGTTCGACCCGGAGCGCGCCATGGTCGAAGCGGCGCGTTGCATCCATTGCCCGGACCCGGCGCCTTGCATGGTGGCTTGCCCGACCTCGAACGACATCCCCTCGGCGATGTGGCTGATCGAGCAGGGCAAGTTCGTCGAAGCGGCGGGCATTTATCACAAGACCAGTTCCCTGCCCGAAGTGTGCGGACGGGTCTGCCCGCATGAAGCGCTCTGCCAGGGTTCGTGCGTGTTGAACAAACACCAGACGCCCGTGTTATGCGGCGAACTCGAAGCCTTCACAGTGGATTACGAACGACGCACCCAGGGCTACGTCATTCCGTTGAGCGTTCCCAGCGGGAAAAAAGTCGCGGTCGTAGGGGCGGGCCCGGCGGGGTTGGGATGCGCCGACATCCTCCTGCAAAAGGGGCACGAGGTCACGGTCTTTGAATCCAAACCCAAACCGGGCGGTTTGCTTGTGTACGGCATCCCGAATTTTAAACTTGTGAAGGATGTGTGGGAGGAAAAATGGGGACAGTTCGAACGCGCGGGCGTGAAGTTCGTCGGCAATACTTATATTGGAAAAGATAAAACCATTGACGACCTGTTCGCAGAAGGGTTCGACGCGGTATTCATCGGCGTCGGTTCGGAAGTGGACGCGAAGATGGAGGACGCCCCCGGCGCCGACCTGCCCGGCGTCTATGAGGCGACCGATTTTCTCGTCCGCGGAAACATTCCGTTGGATCAACTGCCGGAAACGATGCGCAAGCCTTTGGAGGTCGGCAGGCGCGTGGTAGTGATCGGCGGCGGCGATACCGCGTCCGACTGCCTGCGCACGGCGCTGAGACTCGGCGCGGAGGAAGTGACCTGTCTTTATCGCCGCACCGAAAAGGAAATGCCGGGCGGAAAGAAAGACCGCAAGATGGCGAAGGATGAAGGGGCGAAGTACCGCTTCCTGACCCAGCCGGTCAAGTTCATCGCCGGTTCCGACGGAAAACTCGCCGCCGTGGAATGTATCGAAATGAAACTCGGCGAACCCGACGCAAAAGGACGGCGCAAACCGGTCCCGGTCGAAGGCTCGAACTTCAGCATTGCTGTGGATACGGCCGTGCTGGCGCTGGGCTACTGGCCCGACCCGATCATCGGAAAGACCACGCCGGATCTGGAAGTCCACGATTGGGGTTTGATCACGGTCAAGGATAAAGCCAAAGGAAACACCAGCCGCGAGGGAGTTTTCTCCGGCGGCGATTGCGTGACCGGCCCCGATTTGGTTGTGACCGCCATGGTGGCGGGGAGAAAAGCCGGGCTTGCGATTGACGAATATTTGAAGAGCAAAGAGCGGAAATTAGAAGAATAAAGGGCGGGGAGACGACGCTTTCGCCGAATACAGTTTCCCGACGGGTTTACATTAACCCGTCTTATCCTTATATCCGCATAATTCCCTGACCGGGCATTTGGGGCACAACGGTTTTCTTGCGTGGCACACCTCGCGCCCCAGGCGGATGATGTTCAGGTGCGCGGCGTAATACGTCTCCGGCGGGAAGACCGCTTCAAGATGCGGATGCGCCTGCTCGACGGTCATCTTTTCGGGGCGCAAGCCGATGCGGCCCGTGACGCGATAAACGTGCGTATCCACCGGGAAGGCGGGACGCCCAAGCGCGAAGCACAGGACGATGGCGGCCGTCTTCGGTCCCACCCCATTGAATTTTGTCAACCAGGCGCGAGCCTCCTCCAGCGGCATATCGGACAGAAATTGCAAGTCGAGCGAACCGCGTTCCTGCGTAATTTCCTTCAACACCTGCCGAATGCGCGGTCCCTTCTGATTCGCCAGCCCGGCTGGACGGATGGCTTCCACAACTTCGCGCTCCTCCGCGTCGCGGACAGATTCCCATGTGGGAAATTTTGCGCGCAAGGCATGAAAGGCGCGGTCGCGATTCACATCGTTGGTATTCTGCGAAAGGATGGTCGAAACCAGTTCGTCAATCGCAGGCAGGGGATTGCGCCAGATCGGTTCGCCAAAGGCTTTGAGAAGAGCCTGGTGGATTTGAAGAGCAAGCGAGTTGAGGTTGGTCATCATAATGAATTGTAACCGCAGGGGCGGCCCGTCAGGATCAAACACAGCCTCATACCGCAAACGAAAGGCCGCCCCTGCAACAAATTACGGCGCAAACTCGTTGGTGAAGGACTTGCTCAAATCCTCCGGCGCGGGGATCATGCCCATCTTCGCCATCACGGCGCTCATATTCTCCCAGCCCTGCGGGTCGGAGTAACCGATGCGCTCCGCCTTCCAAAACTCTATGGAGGTGTTCAAGACCTGCATCTGCAATTCCTTGTCCTGGTCTTTCAGGTTCTCTACAAATTTTAAACTGACGTTATACGCCTCGTCGGGGTTGGCGATGGTAAATTCAATGCCGCGAGCCAGCGCGCGCGCCATGCCGCGAATCAACTCCGGCTCGTTCGCAATCGTCGCCTCGTTGGAAACAAGCCCGTTCGCCACCAGTTGAACGTAATCCGAAACGCGCAGTTCGGTCACATCCAGCCCTTGCGCGCGCAGGACAATGGGTTCGTTTGCGGCGTAACCCACCACAATATCGCTTTTTCCCGCCACGAACGATTCAACCTGATTGAATCCGAGCGTATCCAGTTTCACTTCGGAAGCCTCCACGCCGCCCTCGAACAACAGCGCCTCCAGCCCGATGTAATTCGCGCCGAAGGGACCGGGCAGTCCAACCGTTTTACCGCGCAGGTCGGCGGGCGATGCGATTCCCAACTCTGCCCTGGAGACCACCGAGATCGGGAATTGTTGATACCAGGCAAACACATACACGACCGGCAAACCCTGCGAACGCGCCAGCAAAACCTGCTCGCCCGAAGCCACCGCAAACGAAATTTCGCCCGCGCCGGTCAGCGCCACGCCGTCGGTCTCGAACGAATAATCGAACTCGATCTCGATGCCCTCTTCGGCAAAATAGCCCTGATCCACCGCGACATAGAACGGCGCGTATTGAATATTGGGGATGTAGCCCATTGGCAGTTTGATCCTGCGGACTTCGCCCGCTTCATTTGCGGGGCGGATGCTGATACACCCCATCAGGCTGATCGCCAGCCCAAGCGTGAGTAAAACTACTTTCTTCATTACGGAGTCTCCTTTGAATTCATTCCGTCATTGCGAGGAGGAGCGGAGCGACGACGAAGCAATCTCGTTTGCTGTTTCTTAGATTGCTTCGTCGCGAAGAGCAAGAACGCTCCTCGCAATGACGAATTATTACTTCTGCCGCTTCAAAAATCTTCTTTCCAGCAGCGTCACCGCGCCATACAGCGACAACGCCAGCGCCACCAGCATAAACACCGCCACGAACACCATGGAGGTGTCGTATTGAAAGTCGCCGAGTTGCAGTAAAAAGCCCAGCCCCTGTTCCGCATCCACCAGTTCGCCGACGATGGCGCCGATGACCGAGAGCGTCGCGCCGATGCGCAACCCGCCGAGCAAAATAGGCAGGGAGGCGGGCAGTTCGAGTTTCCATAGAATCTGCCAGCGTGTGGCGCGGAGGGAATTCATCAGGTCGTAAAGCGACGCGGAGACCGCCCGCACGCCGACGATGGTGTTGACCAGCACCGGAAAGAACACGATCAACGCGCAGATGACGACTTTGGATAGAATCCCGTCTCCCAGCCAGATGACGAGCAAAGGCGCAATGGCCACGATGGGAACCGCCTGACTGGCGACAAGGTAGGGCGATAGGATTTTCTCCAGCGCGCGCGATTTGGCGAGCATGTATCCGACAATCGTTGCGAACAGGGTTCCGGCCCATAAGCCGAGCAATACTTCGACGAGCGTAATGCCGGTGTGGTGGAGCAGGCTGCCGTCGCCGAGGGTTTCGAGGAAGCGCGCCCACACGTCGGCGGGGGCGGGCAGGATGAATTTTGGCAATCCGCTGAGGCGGGCGATCAGCGCCCAGAGCGGAATCGCCAGCAGGATGGACGCAAGCGAAAGCCAGCGGGCGAGGATGGGAATGATTTTGGGTTTCATGAATGGTTTCTGTACGACAAGGTTCACCTTGTCCGCTTTCGCAAAGTGAACTTTGCAGTACGACAAGGTTCGCCTTGTCTGCTTTCGCAAAGTGAACTTTGCAGTACGACAAGGTTCGCCTTGTCCGCTTTCGCAAAGTGAACTTTGCAGTACGAGGCGCAAAAAGCCCCGGCGTGGAAAAAAAACCGGGGCGCAGAATCAGGCTCAAGTCCGGGAATGAGGCGCGTAAATCCGCAGAAACAAAACCCCGAAAACAGCGAGCGTTTCCGGGGCGCGAATCTACACAATCCCATTCAGGCTTGTGCGATACCTTCTTCTATCCAGACTTTTACTGTCGGCTCCGGAGTTTAACCGGATCATGCCCGTTTCCCAATGAGGAAAGCGATGTACCTAAACAGGCTCGTGGGCTGTACCACCGATCGGGAATTGCGCCCTGCCCCGAAGGTTATTTGAATTGTCGTTTTCATTATAGCCAGCCATATTTCGCCTGTCAATTCAAGCCATGAAGTTATTTCAACTGCGCTTTTATTTTTTCGGCGGTGTCTTTGTACGCCGCCAGTTTGTCGCGCTCTTTTTGGACAAGCGCGGGCGGGGCTTTTTGGGCGAAGTCGCCGCTGAGCAGATTCTCCAGGCGCTGAATGTGAGACTCGGCTTCCTTGAGTTCCTTTTCGAGGCGGGTCTTTTCGCTGGCGAGATCAACCATGCCTGCGAGCGGCAGGTAGATTTCCACCGAGCCGACGACGAGGGCGGCGGAGTCGGCGGGTTTTTCTTTTAGAGATTGGAGAATAGAGATTAGAGATTGGTCGAGACCGGCGAGGGAGGCGATGACGTTGGATTGCGCTTTCAGCAAATCGGTTTTGGCGCCGGCGGAGATTGTTGCGGCGATTTTTTTGGAAGGCGACACGTTCTTTTCGGCGCGCAGGTTGCGGATGGCGCGCACGATCCCTTGAATCAATTCAAAGTCGGCGGTCTTTTCCGCCTCCCAGCCTTCGGGGTCGCGCGGCAGGGGCCATTTGGCGACGATGAGCGCGTCGGGCCAGTCTTTGGCGAGATGGGCGAGCGGCGATTCGCGCAGGGCGCTGTGCAGGCGTCCCCACACTTCTTCGGTGATGAAAGGGGTGAAGGGATGCAACAGTCTGAGCGTTGTGTCCAACACGCGCGCCAACGTTTCTACTGTCTGCATTTTGCTGTCTTCATTCTTCATTTGCTCTTTGGCAACTTCCACATACCAATCGGCAAAGTCAGCCCAGAGGAAGTCGTAGATCTGCTGGCCGGCCTGTCCGTACTGGAAGTTCTGGAACTGGCGCTCCACGTCGCGGATGAGGTTTTGCAGGCGGGACCAGATCCATGAATCGGCGAGAGAATAGAGATTAGAAATTGGATGACTAGTCTCTAGTCTCTGTTCTCTAATCTCTTCAATCGCATTGATCACAAACCTTCCCGCGTTCCAGACCTTGTTGGCAAAGTTGCGGTTGGCTTCCACCTTTTTCACGGAGAGATTCATGTCGTTGCCGGGCGTGGAGCCGACCAACAGCGTGAAGCGCAGCGCGTCCGTGCCGAGATCGTCCATCACCACCAGCGGATCAATCACGTTGCCGTAGGTCTTGGACATTTTGCGCCCGTGTTCGTCGCGGATGAGTCCGTGCAGGTAAACCGTGTGGAACGGCGCCACGCCGGTATATTCCAGCCCGCTCATGATCATGCGCGCCACCCAGAAGAAGATGATGTCGTAACCCGTTTCCATGTAGGACGTGGGGTAGAAATATTTCAGGTCGGGCGTTTCTTCGGGCCAGCCGAGCGTGGAGAAGGGCCACAAGCCGGAGGAGAACCATGTATCCAGCACGTCTTCATCCTGATGAATGTCCTTCGAGCCGCAGGTCGCGCATTGCGTCGGGTCTTCGCGCGTCACGGTCATGTGTCCGTCCGCGCAGTACCAGACCGGGATGCGATGCCCCCACCACAACTGGCGGCTGATGCACCAGTCTTTGATATTCTCAAGCCAGTTGAAATAAATTTTCTCGAAGCGTTCCGGCACGATCTTGATGCGCCCGTCCTTCACCGCTTCAAGCCCGGCTTGCGCCATGCTTTCGATTTTCACGAACCACTGCTCCGAGATCATCGGTTCGACGATCTCGCCTCCGCGCTGCGAGCGGGGGATGGTCGTGCGGTACGGTTCGGTCTTGATGACAAGCCCCGCCTCTTGCATCTCCGCCCAGAGTTGTTTCCTCGCCTCGAAGCGATCCAACCCGGAGAATTTTCCTCCGTTCTCGTTGACGCGCGCCTCCTTATCCAGCATGGAGATGATGGGCAGGTTATGTTTGTGCGCGATGGCGTAATCGTTCGGGTCGTGTCCGGGCGTGATCTTGAGCGCGCCGGTTCCAAACTCCATGCTGACGTATTCGTCCGCGATGATGGGAATCTCGCGTCCGAGAATCGGCACGATGGCTGTCCTGCCGATGAATTGTTTGTAGCGCTCGTCGTCGGGGTGAACCGCCACAGCTGTATCGCCCAAAATCGTTTCGGGGCGGATGGTTGACACGGGGATATAGACTTCCGAAGTCTTGGAGGCTTCGGAAGTCTCCTTAATCATATATTTGAAGTAATACAGCGTGGCGTCTTCCTCGTTGTATTCCACTTCGAGGTCGGAGACGGCGGTCTTGAGTCCCGGCGACCAGTTGATCAGGCGCGGGCCGCGATAGATCATTCCCTTTTCGTACAGGCGCACAAACGCCTCGCGGACGGCGCGACTCAGCCCCTCGTCCATTGTGAAGCGTTCGCGCTCCCAGTCGCAGGAGGCGCCGAGGCGGCGAATCTGCGTGGTGATGATGCCGCCGTATTTGCGCTTCCATTCCCATGTGCGTTCGACGAATTTTTCGCGCCCGTATTCTTCGCGGGTGATCTCTTCCTTTTGAAGCAGGTCGCGCTCCACCATCAGTTGCGTGGCGATCCCGGCGTGATCCGTGCCGGGAACCCACAGCGTGGAGTAACCCTTCATGCGGTGATAGCGGATCATCAAATCTTCCACGCTGACGAACATGGCGTGCCCGAGATGCAGTTCGCCGGTCACATTCGGCGGCGGGATGGAAATGACGAAGGGTTTAACATTCGGGTCGAAGCCCGGCTTGTTCGGGTCGTTGTGCGGTTTGAAATATCCGCCCGCCTCCCACATCGCATAGATGCGCGGTTCGGTGGATTTGAAATCGTAGGCTTTGGGCAGTTCCTTGGTCATTCTTACTCCTTGTTGCTAGAGATTAGAAAATGGATATTAGAGAGTAGTTGCTCACTCTCCACTTGCTCCTTGTTGCTAGAGATTAGAAAATGGATATTAGAGAGTAGTTGCTCACTCTCCACTTGCTCCTAATCACTCACTATTCACTATTCACTATTCTCTATTCACTATTCTCTATTCACTATTCTCTATTCACTATTCTCTATTCTCTATTCTCTATTCACTATTCTCTATGCTCTTAAAAACAAAAACGCTCCATCCTTCATGAGGACGAAGCGTCTGGCTCCGCGGTACCACCTCGGTTCATCATCCTTCAACTTCGTTCAGGACGATGCGCTCGGTAACCGACGATCATCGGTCTTCGCTGTAACGGGCGATCCCGTGCTGGTCTAGTCATTGGTAAATGGTGATTGGTAATTGCCAATTTTCTTCAGCAGATAATTCAGACGACTTCGGCGCTGTTTGCCTGCGGATGCTTCCACCGAGCGCATCCTTCTCTATCAGGGAGCCTTGCGCGTACTACTTCTGAATGGTTGGGATTATATACGGGGAGGGGGGTAGAGTCAAGAAATTGCCCGTTTCAGGGACGAACCCAGGAAACGGGCAGGTTGTGTATTTGCCCAAAGCACAGGGCTTCGAGCCGGGAGCAAGCCAGCCGATGTTTTGCCTCGACCGCCGTCCGTGGACGGTTCGGCGCTTCTGGCAGAGAAAAATATCGTGGGAGAGCGCAACTCGAAAACCGATGTTGTTGTTGAAGTTGTCCGGGTTGTTCCTGTTGCGAACCGCACAACGCGCGTTGTTTCGATTGTTGTTCCAGGAGCCGCCGCGCACTACACGCTCTCATGGCTTGTCCCGTTTAGGTATTCGATTTTTTCCATCCTCCCAGCAATCTCCCGATTTCAGCCAGCATCGTGGAAACATGCTCATACTGATTCATTTTGATCAACTCCAAATCCTTGCAGAGACGAAGGTTTTGGCGCAACAATGCCAGTTGAATATCCGCCTCGTCAAGATTGGCGCTTCTATCGCGCTTTGAAAGCCCGGCTTTCAGCAGGGTTTCCTGAAAATCGAGCGTTTGTCGAATGATTCGTTCGCCGAGCCCAAAGCGATGAGCGCGTGGAAATTTTGTAGCTTGCGGCAACAACCACAAAACGAGATCGTACGTTTTTGAAAATATCGGCGATTCTTTCATCACAACAAAAACCTGCCCAGAACCGACCTGCGTAATCCGTAGGTGTCGCCCCAGGCGGCATGAGCCGCCCATGAGCGCGCGGAGTCATCCAGCCTCCTGCGTTCGATCTCGCGCATCCTCCATTGCTGATGGAGACGCCGAAAACGGCGTTGAAAGGCGATGCCGCGCTTTTTCTTCAACCTGCGGTGGGTGGGATAAACGCGAAAGCCCAAAAACGGGATGCCCGTCTCAACTGGGAAAATTTGCGGTTCGTGCAGGGTCAGCCTTAGTTTCGACATGCGTATTATGACTTTTTCCTTCCATTCGCGCAAAACCATTTTATCGTTCGAGAAGAGCAGGAAATCATCCACATAGCGGATGTAGCCTTCCGCCCTCAGTTCGCGTTTTGCAAAATGGTCGAACGAGGAAAGGTAGACGTTTCCCCAAAATTGCGAAGTGAGGTTGCCAATCGGCAAACCGCGCGGACGAGCGGGGGCGAACAGGTCGTCGCCTTCGAACCATTTCATCTCATAGGTTTCTGTTTGCGCCCCAACCCCCGATTCCAGGATCAACTTTACGATCCCCAGCAGGGCTTCGTCTTCAAGATGCGCGGATATCTTCCCAAACAAGATTTCATGGTCTATGCTCGGGAAGAATTGTTCCACGTCGCATTGCAGGACGTATCTGAATTTTTTGGCGTATTCATTGGCGCGGAGAAGGGCTTGATGCGTTCCCTTGAATTTCCGGTTGGCGTAGGTGTCGAAAATAAAACGCCGTTCCCAATCCGGCTCGAGGATGTTGCAGAGCGCGTGATGAACAACGCGGTCTCGAAACGGCGCGGCGGAGATCATGCGTTTCTTTGGCTCATGGATGTAAAAGTTCGAGTAGGCGCCGGGCTTCCATTCGCCGCCGCGCAATTCATCGCGCAACTTTATCAATTCCTCCTCCTGGTTGAATTCAAACGCCGCCACGCTTGCCTTGCCGCGTTTGCCCTTGCGAGCCTGGCGGTAGGCATTGTATAAATTAATGAACGAGCAAAACTTATCGAATTCTTCGCCCATGGTTAACCTGAAAATCCAAAAAATTTTTTTAAAACCAATTTACGCGCCTGCGGCGCCGGCAGAAATCAGAAACCAGAAATTCAGAAGTTCAAGAGCGTACATCGGGGGAGAGCGCAACTCGACAAACCGACGTAGACGTAGAAGAGGACCGGGCTGACCCAGTTGCGAACCGCACAACGCGCGTTGACCCGATAGAGGCTCCAGGAGCCGCCGCGCACTACACGCTGGATGCCAGTCTCTGCGCCCTGCGGGTCTTTCACCGTTTCTTCCGCGCGTTTTTCGTCCGCAGGGCTGCTGCGTTGGTACAACTCCCCATCATACCAGTCCGCGCACCATTCCCAAATGTTCCCCATCATGTCCATTGCGCCATAACTGCTCGCGCCCTGCGGGTAGATTCCAACAGGCGAAGTGCGGTTGAGTTTTTCCTTTGTGTCTTTATCGGCATTGTTGCAGAGTTCGCCATTCCACCGGTTGCCCCAACTCCAAATGGTATTCCCCGCGCCTCTGGCGGCTTTCTCCCATTCTGCTTCGGTGGGCAGGCGATAGGTTTTTCCGGTTTTGCGGCTGAGCCAGTTGCAGTAGGCTTCCGCCTCGAACCATGAGACGCCCACAACGGGTAAGTTGGGCGCGTTCCATTGCGGGTTTTCCCAAAAGAAGGGTTTATCTCGCAAGTCTGCCGGGCGCTGCCTGAGCCAGTATTCATAGGCTTCGCGCAGTTGCTTATCTTCGATCTCAGGAATTTTAGAATCGAATTTACCCGTTCTCCAATCCCAGCCGTCCTTGCTCCATAATTGTTCCGTATCGTAGCCTTTATCCTCATAGAAAGCGGTATATTCCAAATTCGTGACCGGGAACCTGCCAATGGAAAATTCTGAAACATAAACTTCATGCGCGGGCTTTTCATTGTCATAAACAGACACATCCTGCGCCTTCATTAGTTCTTCCTCTTCGGCATTCGTCCCCATGCGGAAGACTCCGCCGGGCACAGGCACACAATCCGGTTCGAGCGGTTTCAGGCGCGGGTCGCCCAATGAGCCGAGCGCCAGCCCTAAATTGAAGCGCAGGCGAACTTCCACGCGCGGCGGGTCCGCGGTCAGGAGTTTTTCCATTTGCGGAACAAGTGAGTTGACCGTATCGGGCAGGCGGCGTATTTGCGGCACATCCGCAAGGGCAAGCCCCGCGACATATAAAGCGCGCGCCTTCGATTCTTCATTTGTTCCAGCGTCGGCAATCTGAAGCACGAACCTGTTTGCCAAGCCTTCGTTCGTATTTGCCAGATAACCCGCCGCCAGGCGCAGGGGTTCCTCCCACAGGTCATTGCCCACATGCTCGATCAGGAACATGGGCAGGTCGTCCGCCGGGTATTCCACAACGAGGTAACGTCCCGCGAGGTATTCTTGAAAGGTGGCATGGGTGTAAAAGCCGTATTGATCGTCCATAGATTCGAGCAAGCCGCCGCGTTCGGCAACGTCGCGCAGAAAGTGGGCGCACGCCCGGCGCGCCTCCCTCTCGTCGTTTCCGAAACGGTTCCAGATCAAGTCAACCAGTTCGCCCTCCATCAGCGAGTCTTTGCCGCGTTCGCGCAGTTCAAAAGCGATTCTTGCCAGCCGGTCGCGGCGCACGTCCCAATCCATGCCGCCCCAGTTTTGCAGGTCCTTTGCCTCTTCGCCTTTAAAAGGCGTTTCCGTCAGCAGGACTTCAATGGCTTCTTCATAAAGTTTGGAACGCTGTTTGGGGAGTTCGTCGCGGCTGTAATGCACCATGGCAAAGATGGTGGTCATCAGCGGGGTGGTCGCCAGTTCCCGCACGCGCGAGTCGCTGTCTGCGAGGCGGGCGGAGAGATCGCTCGCTTTCCGCCTTGCCTCGCGCGGATCGTCCGCCAACACGGCGCGATACCACAGGTCAATCAGGCTGTCGCGTTGTTCTTGCGTCAGGCGCTGTACTTCGCACCCCTCGAAGTCGTGCATCTGTTCGGCAATATGCACAGCCGACGGGCGGGTGGTGATCAAACATTTCAAATTTGGGGCGTCGAATTCAACCAGCAATTCCTCCAACGCGGCGCGGACGGAGGGACGATCGGCGGGATCCACTTCGTCCAACCCATCCGCCATCAAGAGGCATCCCCTTTTCAAATGCGATTTGAAGAAATCAACGTCCAGGTCGAGCGAGGCGTGGTGGTCGGAGAAGTACTCTGCCATGAAATTCAGCAGGGTTTTGGAGGAACGCCTGCAATCGTTCTTTTCGCAATATTTGGAATAAGCCCGCAGGGGGAAGAGAAACGGCACAAGCGGCTGTCCGCCCAGAGAGTTGATGAAGGTCTTTTGTTCACCGGTCAGGTTTTTTTTGAGCAAAGCCCGCGCGAAGGATTGACCCGCCCATTGAAGCAGGGTGCTTTTGCCCGACCCCGCCACGCCCACGATCGCCAGTCTTTTCGCGCCGGACAGGGCTTCGCCAAGCCCAACGGCTTTTTCCGTTTTCAATTGCAGCCTGCCGAACTCTTCCATTCCCTCCTTCTTCGTTTCGGCAGATTCTTTTCCTTTTGCCTCGCGCATCACGCGCACCGATATGTACGCCTGGTCAAGTTGGGGAGGCTCGATCCCTTTTGCCCGCACGCGCGGCAATCCGCGAAATTTGAAGCGGCTGTAGGCGGCGCTTGCCTGTTCAAGGTATGCGCGGGTGGCATCGTTAATATCAACGCGCTTGAATATTTTTTCAGCGTCCTCCTGTCCCCACTTTTCGAAGAATTTTGCAAATCCGCCGCCGTAGGAACGGATCAGCCATAAAGCGGCAATTCCCGCCGTCAGGATGACGGCGACAACCAGCCCATTGTTTTTCAAGAACCCCATAATCGCCTGCAAGCCTTCCATGTTAATCCTCCTTGCGCGCCAGCGTGAACGGATGCAAACATTATACGATATGCGTCCCCGGCGGGAGTTTTCACGGTTTATCGGTGTGCAAGCAAAGGTTGTCTGCGCCTCCGCTCAAGCCGCCGTCCTGTGCGAAGCTCCCTGTGGGCGGCGGCGGTTTACGAGGGAAATCCCGCGCCGGGGACGGCGCTGGGAGCAGGTTGCCTGATATATTTTGCATGCACACGTTTATCGCCCAGGTTGATACGATCGCAATCCGGCCATGATTCGGGCGTTTTCCAAATCATACCCACGTTCCGGGACCGCCTCTTTCCCATTTGCGGCGGATTTTTTTTCTTTTGGTTGGGGCGAATCAGAACTTCCAATTCACGGATTAGGCTTCCATATTTGCAGGGTGTGGGTTCCCCCCATATTCATCTCGATCACGATTTCGTCAACCAATGTGTAATTCTGCTCAAGAATCCAGGGGTTGAAGAATTGCGCCTTGTCCTTCACGGAGATGATCACGTCATATCTGTGGTTTTCGATTCTACGATTGATGCTGGTGGTGTGGCCATATCCGTCCCTGCGCACTCTTTCGTAGGAAATGTCTGTGAGAAGGGTGTCCGGGTAGGGTTCTATTGTGAAAAATATGACGGTCTGCCCGGAATCCATGGGTGGGAATCCGCGCGCCATGACCTCTGTCACCATGAGAGGCGGGTGAATAATGCTTTCAGTCCCGTCCAGATACGAGAGCAACCGGGTCCATTCGTCCCGGCTTTTTTCCTTTAAATATTCAGGGGACATTATGCTCGATTGCCAGGCGAATAAATTGACGACAATCAACAGGGACGCCAGCAGGTTCATTTTATTTTCGGGCATCAGCCTGCCGAAAGCCCAGCACACAAATAACGGCGCAACCAGTTGGTAGGCATATCCGAAGGGATTGGGCGCATGCCATCCGAGGATGGTCACAAACGCCAGCAGGGCAATCCCAAAGGCGTAAAAGATATAACCCGGCGAATATCCAAACAGCGGCTCGTTCCACCTTGAAATTTTGATTCCATCGGCCCGTTTTGCGGGGTTTTTCCCGCCCATTTTTATTCCATCAACGACCAGCCCCAGCGCGATGACGACGAGTAACGGAAGGAATGTGAGAGTCAGGGATTGTAATTGCGCAAGCAGGTGCTCCAGAACTCTTCTCGACTGGGAAACATTCGCCCAGATCACGTCCACAAAATACAATGGAAAGACGCGCTTGACGGCAAGGATCGAAAGCAGCGCCGCGGCGGAAAAGGACAACCCGTACATCAGCCCCTTTTTCGGGGAAACAAAGAAAAAGACGTACGAGGCGACGATCCCGAACGACAAAAGGAAATACGGTTTTGTATAGAAGCCGGCCAGCGCCAGGAACACGCTGAGAACCAGGCTCTTGGCGTCGAAGGAAAGCAGGAAAGGGACGAATATCGCCGCGATGAAGAAAAATGCCCCGGTGGGGGCCGGATAGGCGCTAATGCCGCCCAAGCCCTGCACTCCCGCAAGGCTGATTATGGCAAAAGCCGAACAAGCCAACGCCGATAAATGGTTTCTTCTTTCCCGCAATACGACAAAGAAGAACACCGCCGCAGAAAGGAGAATAAAGACAAAATTCACCGCGCGATGGACCGCCAGCGTATTCCCAAACCGCGCCGCAAACGGCAGGACGACAAGGTTATACATCGCCCCATAGAGCGTGATCCCAATGGGTTGGTTTTCCAGCGTGTATGGGTTTTCGCCCCGGAGGAAAAACCAGGTATGCACGCCAGCCGTCCCTTCGAGGGTGGTGATTTGATGGGGAATACGGACGACTCTGTACATAAAATAAACCGACCAGAGTATGGAAAGGATTGCCCCAAGCAACAACAGGAGCCTGGAGACTTTTCGCCGGTCGAATATTGTCAGGTCGAAATCCAGCGCCGGTTTGATAAATTTATTCATCAATATGTCCTTGTGTCAGGGATGGAGGAACAGCATTTTATCTGGGTTCCCAGACCTGCACCGCCCATTTCTGTTCGGTTTGCTGCATGTATAACACGAGCGTATCCGTCAGCGCGTAATGTTCGGCGATCAATTCCAGGTCGTAGAAAACATCCACGTCCTTGGTGGTGATGATCAGGTCGTACTCCTGTTTTGCAATCGCTTCGTTGATGGACTGCGTGTATTCCAGCCCGTCCCGGCGATGTTCTTCGTACGCGGGACCCCACAAGGGGTTATCCGGGTACGGTTTCATCAGGTAAAAGGCGTCGGTCTGACCGGAGTCTACAGGCCGCATCCCCAGTTCGACCATCCGGGAGGCGACGGTGGGGGAATTGAGGATGTTCAGCGAGGGATTCAAATAGGAAAACGCCCGTTCCCAGGCGGCGGAATTCCGTTGATCCAGCATATTGGGATGGAGCGTAATGAATTGCCAGTAGAACAAATTCACGACCACGACGAATGTTGAAAGCAGGGTAAACGTCCTCTTCCGGTCGAAATTGATAAAGAACCAGAACAAGAATGTCGGAACGACCAATTCATAAGAGTACGCAAGGTAGTTTCCGACGTGCGATCCCAAAACCGTCGCGAATACAAGAAGGCATAGAACGAAGGCGTGCAACAAATAATCGGGCTTGGCGTCAACGAGCGGTTTGTTCAGGTTTAAAAGATCATACTGGAAGCCGGGGGTCTTAAAATCGGACGGGAGTTCTTTATCCTTTCGAGGCTCTTTCCAAAGCATGACCGCCGCCAGCGTCAATAGCGGGAAAAAATAGACGGTCAGCCAAAACAATTGGGTGGACAGATGTTTGAACGTTCGGAACGTATTGCCGACGTTTCCGAAGATCATGTTGACAAAGTAGAACGGGTAATTGATCCGCATCAAGGCAAAGGCGGCTGTAAACAAGGCGAGGAACAGCAAACCGTAACCGACGGCCTTCCTTTTCGATACAAAGACGAAAACGTATGTTGCGACGATCCCGAACGAAAGGACGAAATATGCCTTAGTATGAAATGCGATCAGCGAAAACAGCGCGCTGACGAACATGCTTTTGTTGTCGAAATTCAGTACATAGGGAACATAAAGCGCCGTCAGAAAAAAGAATGTCCCCATGCCGGTCGGCGCGGAACCGATCCCTCCCCAGCCCATGAAAGCGGTCATGAGGAAGGCGCTGCAAATCAACGACAGGGAATGGTTGCGCCGGCGATGAAAGACGATCCAGAACCCTGTGACGGCGGATAAAACGATGAATATGAAAGTCACACAGCGGTGGACGAACAGGGTGTTGCCGAACAGAAGCGCGAAAGGCAGGGCGGCCGCGTTGTACCCGATTCCGTACGCAGTGTAGGCGAGGGGTTGGTTTTCGAAATCGGAATAATTTTCCCCGTTCAGCATCATGGCGGTGATGACCATTTGAGAGCCTTCCCGATACCCGATCTGGTAGGGCGTGGCGAGGATCGCGCTCTCAAAATATAACGACCAGGCGAGGGAGAGCGATGCGGCGAAGAAAAAGAGGGCGGCTGGAAAGCGGATATTCTTCATAAACGGAAGGGATCGAAAATTTTTGAACATTGGACGACGATTCCCGGAAATAGGTCGAACCCGACCAATCATACCAAACCAGGGAGCGGCTAAAAGGATGGCTAAAATTTTTTCGCCACGGAGAACACAGAGAAAATAAAGCGCGCCCTCCGTGTTCTCTGCCCACAGGGGCTTCGCTCCGCGCTGATATGAAAAATACCATCGCAGACCTGACAGGTTTCATCGTGTCATGAGTCGATTCGGGTTCCGTGAATCACAATCGCGCAGGTTGATCAAGGTTCTGCGGAAACCTGTCAGGTCTTTTTCAGGCGTCGGGGTGAAACCTTTATGAATACTGTGTGGCAAATTCTCCGGTAAGCCCGCGAAAGCAGCCACTCCCCCAAACCGCGTCCACGCCGGAAGTTGGCGCGGCTTATAATAAAAACAAAGGAACCCTCGTCATGCTCACATCCCTGGACCATCTATTTGCCGCCCTTGCAGCGCTGGCGGCAGGAGCCATCAACGCACTCGCGGGCGGCGGGACGCTCATCACTTTTCCCGTCCTGACATTTCTCGGCGTGCCTGCGGTTTCCGCCAATATCACCAACACAGTCGCGCTCTGCCCCGGCTACTTCGGCGGCATACTGGCGCAGGCGAACGATCTCAAAGACCAGAAAAAACGATTGTGGCTGTTGATGCCGGCAAGCGTCATCGGCGGCGTGCTGGGCGGATTTTTGCTCCTGCGAACTGGCGAGAAATTATTTACCGATCTCGTGCCGTATCTGATTCTGCTGGCTTGTCTTTTGCTGGCGATTCAAGACCCGGTTCGAGCGTGGTTGACAAGGCGCATGACAGAGGGACATGGACCAAAACTGGAGGCGCTGACCTGGCTGCCGGTTTCGTTCGCCTCGATTTACGGCGGATACTTTGGCGCAGGCTTGAGCGTGATCGTCCTTTCGGCTCTCGGCTTGACGTTGGAGGATTCGCTGACCCGACTCAACGCTCTTAAACAGGCGGCGGCGTTTGCAGTCAACGCGGCGGCGGCGACCTATTTCCTCTTCTCCGGCCATGTCTTGTGGACGGTCGCCCTGATCATGGCGGTCGGCGCCCTGCTGGGAGGCTGGCTGGGCGGGAAGTTGGCGGGCAAGATCAAACCGTCCACATTGCGGTGGACGGTGGTGACGATCGGCGTAGTCGTTGCGGTGGTTTATTTTGTGCGTTGATTCGTCATTGCGAGGGCGGTGTTCTTCCGCCCGAAGCAATCTCGTAAGTATGTCGGGGATTGCTTCGTCGCTCGTCCTTCGACTGCGCTCGGCTATCGCCTCGCTCAGGACGGCTCCTCGCAATGACATAACTCTACTTCGGCAGGACCAGCGGCGCGTCCATGAAGGGATGCTCCACCACATGGATCGGCAGGCAATAGGCGTTGGATATTTTTTCGGGGGTCAGCACGTCGCGCGGACCGCCGATGGCATTCAGCCTTCCGCCCACCAATAAAGCGACGCGGTCCGCATAACGGGCGGCGAGATTTAAATCGTGCAGCGCAATCAGAACAGCCAGGTCTTCCTTCTGCGCCAGGTCGCGTATCAATTCCAATAAACTGACTTGATATTGCAAATCCAGATGCGCGGTCGGTTCATCGAGCAGGAGAATCGGCGTGGACTGGCACAGGGCGCGGGCGAGCAATATCCGCTGGGCTTCGCCGCCGGAGAGTTCGCCCACGCGGCGATCGGACAAATTTACAGCGTGGACGCGAGTCAGGGACTGGCGAGCCAGCTCCTCGTCATGAGAAGAGGCGTTGCCCAAAAATCCCAGATAGGGCGTGCGCCCCATCAAGACCGTCTCCCAGACGGTGAAGGCAGGCGGTAATGAAATCGCCTGTGGCACGACGGCGATATATTTGGCGCGTTTCATCGGGTCGAGCGCGTGGAAGTCGTCGCCGTTTGTGCGGACGGAACCCGTTGATGGAATCACCCCGCTTGCGGCGCGGATGATGGTGGACTTGCCCGCGCCGTTCGGTCCGATCAGCGCGAGGACTTCGCCGTTTTTTACTTCGAGCGAAAGGTTGTGCAACACTTGATGTCCGTGATAGGAAGCGGAGAGGTTTTGGATTTTGAGCATGAGCAGTTTCCATGTTCGCGTGGGCTCTCAGACCCAGGCAAGCGGGATGGCGCTAAAAGATGAGATACCAATACAACGCGGTTTCGTTTGTGTCCGGGTTGATGGCTTTGTAAACCTTGCGGTCGAAACCGCTGAGGATAAATCCGCAGGAGGCATATAACCGACAGGCGGGGACGTTATCGTCCTGCGTTTCGAGCATTACGCCGGGGTGATGCGTTTCGCGCGCCCATTGGATGCCGCGTTCGAGCAGTTTGCGCCCAAGACCCAAGCCGCGATATTTCGGCGCGACGACGAGGTCTTCCACATAGCCGAATCGATTCCACCAGGCGAGCATCTTGATGCGCCCGGCAAGTTCGCCGTCCGCTTCGGCGACGAAGACGGCGGGCGGCGTCTCAGAAAAGCCGTATTCGGTATCCTGCGCTGGAATGTCTCTTTCATAAGGCTCGACTTCAACGGTTGAATATTTGAGCGTCTCGTTCTCGATTTCAAGGACGATGCGCGACTTCACGGTAAACTTGCGCGAAAACATGCCGGCCGTCGGCGCGTTCTGCGGGTCGGACTTGTGAATTTTGATTTGCATGAGGTCCTTTCATTTGAGGGCCATCGGGATTCCCGCCGCCATGAAGACGACGGAATCCGCTTCCTTCGCCAGCCGCTGGTTGACCCAGCCCAGCGCGTCGCGGAAGACCCGCCCCATTTGGTACGGCGGGACAAGCCCCAGGCCGACTTCGTTCGAGACGACCAGCCATTCCTGTTCAGTCCTGCGGATCGCCGCCAACAGCGCTTCGGTTTCCGCCCGCGCCGCCCGCATGAAGGGAACTTCGTCCACGAGATCGTCCCTGACGAATTGCATCATCAAGTTTGTCGCCCAAAGTGTCAGGCAATCGAGAATGACCGTTTTCGATTGGATCTGCGCGACATGCGGCGCGATGTCGAGCGGAAGTTCGATCGTCTCCCAATTTGCAGGGCGTTCGGCTTTGTGCTTCTCGATCCGCGCGGACATTTCGTCGTCATGCGCCTGCGCCGTGGCGATGAACGTGACCGGTTTGCGCGACTCCTCAGCCAGTTTCAACGCATGAGAGGATTTTCCGCTTCTCGCGCCGCCGAGGATGAGGGTGATGCTACTCATTCATCTCCTTCAAATGCGAGCAATCGTTGAAAAGTTCAATCGCGCCGCCCGCTTCATGAAAGCGGATGACCGTGAGCGACGCCTGCAAAACGCGAAACTGCCAGTAGCGTTTCAACTCCATGCCGAGGATGAGGCACATCAGGGTTTGGATGACGCCGCTGTGCGTCACGAGCAAAACTGTCTTATCCTTGTGTTCGGATTTCAAATCCTCCAACGCCGCGCCCACCCGTTGGGAGAGTTGAAAGAGACTCTCGCCTCCCGGCGGGACGGCGTGGACGATATCCGCATACCAGACTTTCGCCTCGTCCTGCCATTGGGCTTTGATCTCGTCCTGATTCAATCCCTCCCATTTGCCGAAGGACAACTCGCGCCAGCGCGGGTCGGCTGCGATGATGGGCGGATTCGCCCCGCCAAAATTGCTCCCGCCGCCGTCCCCGGCGGCGAGGTTTCCAGTGAGCGCCGTCGAAGTGGCGCCGCTTTGAGCATTTTGAATCGCCTTTGCCGTCTCCACCGCGCGGATAAGGTCGCTGGTTACGATGACGTCCATCTTTTCAGCGGAGAGCCGTCTGGCGAGCAATTTCGCCTGCCGGACGCCGGTCTGGTTCAACGGAACATCCATTTGACCTTGATAGCGGCGGTTGAGGTTATGGTCGGTTTCGCCGTGGCGGGTGAGATAGAGTTTCATGGGAGACCAAAGGATGAATGAGAAAGGATGAAGGATGAAGTGAAAAATACCAAAACCAACATCTCAACAATTGTAGTGACTGCGCCGTAGATGTCGCCCGTCAAGCCGGGGAGCAGACGCATGGCATAGGCGGCGGTGAGAAAACCGACGAACGCCGCGCCGAGCATGAAGGCGAATCCCAGCCAGCCAGAGACAAGCCAAGCCGTGATACCCGTTATCAATGTTGCAATGATAATCTCGCGGATGGTCACATTGCGTTTCATCTCGATGCCAAGACCGCCTTCGCGCGCATACGGAAAGGCATAAATCACGAGCGGGGAAGCCCAACGTCCCAGCGTGGCGGCAAGCATAATGGATGGGAACAAGGCAGAAGTCGAAGAAAGAGCCGCGAACTTCGTCAAGAGAACGAGAATACCGCCGATCGTCCCAAACGCTCCCATGCGCGAGTCTTTCATAATCTCCAGCCTGCGTTCGGGAGTCCAGCCGCCGAACAAACCGTCGAGCGAGTCCATAAAGCCGTCGAGGTGAAAGAAGCGCGTGAACGCGACCCACGCGGCGAGAGTCAGCGCGGCGGCGACCATCGGCGGAAAAATCAATCGCGCCGCGAAGTTTACGCCGAATAAGGCAAAACCCAAAACAACGCCCACAAACGGAAACCAACCCACAGCGCGACCCATCTCCTGCGCCGTGAACATGCGCTTGACGACGGTGGGGAAGATGGTAAGAAATTGGAAGGCGGCGAGAATTGAGATCATAAGATGATTAGAGAGTAGAGAGTAGAGAGTAGAGAGTAGAGAGTGGAGAGTAGAGAGTAGAGAGTGGAGAGTGGAAAGTAGTAAAGGACACAAAGACCACCCGACTACGCGACCACCCGACCACGCGACCACCCGACCACGCGACCACGCGACCACCCGACCACCCGACCACGCGACCACCCGACCACGCGACCACCCGACCACCCGACCACCCGACCACGCGACCACCCGACCACGCGACCACCCGACCACGCGACCACCCGACCACGCGACCACCCGACCACCCGACCACCCGACCACGCGACCACCCGACCACCCGACCACGCGACCACCCGACCACGCGACCACCCGACCACCCGACCACCCGACCACCCGACCACCTGACTACCCGACCACCTGACTAACCCCCGCCTCCCCAAACGTCGCCATTTCGTTCAGTACTTTGCACGCCGCCTCCGCCATTGAAATACCGAGCGCCGCGCCGGTGCCTTCGCCGAGACGCAAATCGAAATCGAGCAATGGTTTCAAGCCGAGCCATTCCAGCATGAGCGCGTGACCGTTCTCTTTTGAACGATGCGCCGCGATTAAATAATGTTTACACTGCGGCGCGAGCGTCACCGCGATCATCGCCGCCGCCGTCGAGATAAACCCATCCACCATCACCGGCGCGCCCTTCGACGCCGCGCCAATCATCATGCCCGCCAGCCCGCCGATCTCAAAGCCGCCCACTTTCGACAGCACATCCAGGCCATCGTTTGCGTTCGGCTTATTCACAGCCAAACCTTTTTCAATCGCGGAAATTTTTCGTTTAAGTCCGTCATCGTCCACGCCCGTGCCGCGCCCCGCAATTTTTTCAGGCGAGACATTCATCAACGCGCAGGCGATCGCCGCCGACGGCGTAGTGTTGCCGATGCCCATATCTCCCGTGCCGAGGATGTCTGCGCCTTTGGATATTTCCGCCAACGCGACTTCGATTCCGCTTTGAATGGATTCCTCCGCCTGTTCGCGCCTCATGGCCGGACCTTGAGCCAGATTCAACGTCCCCGGGCCGATTCTCCGCTGTATCAGTAGGTCACGCTTGTAGCGTGACGCATCGATTTCATTTGCGACTCCCGTATCCACCACGACGACCCTCGCGCCAACATGACGCGCCAATACGTTGATCGCCGCGCCGCCCGCGAGAAAATTCAACACCATCTGCGGAGTCACCTCCTGCGGGAACGCGCTCACGCCCTCCGCCGTCACGCCATGATCGCCCGCCATTACAATCACGGCTTTATCTTTGATCTCAGGCAATGGCTTGCGCTGAATCCCCGCCAGTTGAACCGAGAGTTCTTCAAGCCGCCCCAAACTGCCCGCAGGCTTGGTCAATTGATTCTGCCGCTCCCGCGCCGCCTGCATCGCGGATTCATCGAGCGGTTGGATGTGTTGGATGGTTTCGGTGATGTTCATTTATATGCCTCCTCAATTACCAATTACTATTTACCATTGAGTAATTGGTAATTGGTAATTTTAGAACTCAATCCCCGCCTGCGCCTGAATGCCGCGTTGGTAGGGATGTTTTATTTCCAGCGCCTCCGTCACCAAATCCGCTATTTCCAAAAATTCGGCGGGGGCGTCCCGCCCTGTGATGACGAGATGCAGGCTCGGCGGCTTGTTTTGGAGAATCCAGCGGACGGTTTCAGCGGGGTCGAGCCATTTGAAATGGAATAGGAAAGTGAACTCGTCCAACACAAGGACATCGTACCCGCCGCTTGTGATTTTTTCCTTGACCTTTTCCCACGCCGCCAGGTTGACTTCCCGCGAGATTTCCCAATCCTTGCTTTCCCACGAACAGCCGTCGCCGAGCGACTCAATTTCGATGCCGAGTTTTTTGGCGGCGCGATATTCGCCGTAATCCGCTGTGCCGCTCTTCAAGAATTGGAACATGCCCACGCGCATTCCCCTTCCCCAGGCGCGGAACATCATGCCGAGCGCGGCGGTGGTTTTGCCCTTGCCATTCCCTGTGTAAACGATGAGCAGACCTTTTTTCATGCAGAAACCACATTCCCGAACAAACCGCCCGACGCTAGCAAGCGTCTCTTACGCGGCTGAGTAGTGTAGCGTTGGAAAATTTCATCCTTCATCATTCATCCTTCATCATTCCACATTCTGCATTCCTCATTCCCCTAAAACTCGATCCCTGCCTGCGCCTGAATGCCTTTTTGGTAGGGATGTTTGATTTCAGCCATCTCGCTCACAAGGTCGGCGTATTCCATCCATTCGGGCGGGGCGTTGCGCCCTGTGATGATGAGGTGCAGGTCGGCGGGCTTGCTGTTTTTTATCCATTCGAGGGTTTGGGCGGGGTCAATCCAGCCGAAATGCAGGGGGTAGGTAAATTCATCCAGCACGATCAAGTCATAATTACCGCTGGTAATTTTCTCCTGCGCCAGTTCCCAGCCTTTGCGGGCGCGGGCGGTGGTTTCATCCATGTCTTTGGAAAGCCAGGTGAAGCCGTCGCCGCTGATGTGCCATTCGATGCCAAGTTTTTTGGCGGCTTTCACTTCGCCCCATTGTCCCGTCTCGGCTTTGATGAATTGAATCACGCAGACGCGCATTCCGCGCCCCCATGCGCGCAGGAGCGTGCCGAAGGCGGCTGTGCTTTTACCCTTGCCGTCGCCGGTGTTGACGATGAGAAGTCCTTTTTTCATTTGTTATCCTTTTATGTAACTGCTTAGCCATGTCGTTGCGAGGAGGGTTCTTGTTCTTCCCGACGAAGCAATCTCCCACCGTTAGGAGACTGCTTCGGCAAAACCAAGAGCGCCTCGCAGCGACATGAGCTACGGCTAAACAGTTATGAAATCCTTACCACAACCCCTGCGTCTTCGCGCGGCGCAGAACCCACAGGAAGAACGGCGCGCCCGCCAGCGCGGTGATAATGCCAACGGGCAGTTCCTGCGGCGCAAGCGCGACCCGCGCAATCACATCCGAAACAAGCAGCGCCGTCGCCCCGCCCAAGATTGAGAGCGGAATCAAGCGCCGGTAATCGCCGCCGAACCATAGCCTGATGACATGCGGAACGACCAAGCCCACGAAACCGATGATGCCCGCAAAGGAAACGGCGGCGGCGGTGGCTAACGAGGATGCGATGAGGATGATCCGCTTCGCGCGCTGGACGTTCAACCCAAGTTGTTGCGCCTGTTCGTCGCCGAATTGCATCAGGTTGAGAGCGTGCCCATGCAGCAGAAGCGCTCCCAGCCCGACGATGAGATACGGCAGCATCGCCAGCGTGGACGTCCAGCCGGGTTGGATCGAACCACCCATCAGCCAGCTCATGGCGCGGCGCAATTCGCCGTCGGAACGCAGCATGATGAACGACATCAGCGAGGTGACAAAGGAGGAGACCGCCACCCCCGCCAAGATCAAATTTGTGACCGGGGTCGTCTGCCCGACGCGGGCGAGGAAATACACCAGCGAGACGGTCAGCAACGCTCCGATGAACGCCGACAGCGGAATCGCCATCAACCCCCAGAACGAATAGGGCCACTTCACCGTCATCGAAACGACCGCGCCCAGCCCCGCGCCCGATGCGATGCCGATCAAAAACGGGTCCGCCAGCGGGTTGCGGAACAATCCCTGATACGCCGCGCCGCTCCCTCCCAACGCCATGCCGGTCAATGCGATCAACGCCGTGCGCGGCAGGCGGATATTCCAGAGAATGTTTTCCGTCAGGTTTGTTCCGTTTCCTTGAAGCGCGGCAAAAATCTTCTCCAGTGGAATCCATGTTGAACCGACCGCCAGACTGAAGAGCAAGGCAAGGAGCAGAACAAGAAGCGCGGGAACGAAATGACGCATGGGAGGGGGGCGAGTTACGAGTTACGAGTTACGAGTTACAAGTTACGAGTTACAAGTTACGAGTTACAAGTTACGAGTTACAAGTTACGAGTTACAAGTTACAAGTTACGAGAGATTGACGGCGAGCCGGATATCACCGCCTGCCGCCAACCTCCAATCACCAATTACCAACTACCAATCACTGACTTACCACCAACTCAGGATGCAGGATCTTCAACAACTCCTCCAGCCCGTCCACCAAGCGCGGACCGGGGCGGGTGGCGAGGTTATCGTCGAAGGCAAAGATGCGGTTTTCTTTGACGGCGGTCAAATCCGCCCAGCCGGGACGTTCGCCAACCGACTCTATGGTGATGCCGTACAGCGTATCGCCGAGGATGATGATGTCCGGGTCTTGCGCCACAATCTCCTCCGCGCTGATCTGCGCAAAAGCGTCGCTCAACACGCCGCCGATGTTCACGCCGCCCGCCATTGTGATCATCGTATCCATAAACGTGCCGGGACCGGTCGTCCACGGTTTGGAGGGGTCGGTTCCGTCAATCTCGTAGAAGACGGTCGGCTTTTCGGCGGCATTTGCCACAGCGGAGTCCACCGCCTCCACCCGCGCCGCGAGCGACTCAGCCAACTCGGACGCTTCTTCTTCATGCCCGGTCAATTGCCCGAAGAGATTGACCTGCCCGTATAGTTCGTCATACGTCAATGGGTTGGGAAGATAATAAACCGTCAGCCCCAGGCCTTCCAATTCGCTGACTTGTTCCGGGGTGTTGATCTCCGCCGCCAGGACCAAATCCGGTTCGAGCGCGAGGATGGCTTCGGTGTTCAATGCGCCAAAGGTCGAGCCGATGCTGGCGATATCCGCGGCTTCGGCGGGGAAATCGGAAAGGTCGTCGCGCCCAACCAACTGGCTTCCCGCGCCGACGGCAAAGACGAATTCGGTCAAGGAGGGGGCGAGAGTCACAATCCGCTGGGCGGACGCGGCAAGAGTCACTTCGCGTCCGAGTCCGTCGGTAAAGGTCAAGGCAGGGGCGGATTCTTCGGCGGTCGCTTCGGCGGTAACGGCTTCAGTTAAAGCAATTTCCGTCGGAGCAGAATCAACTGTCGGCGCAGTCTGAGCCGGAGCGCAGGCGGCGAGCAGGGTGATGAGCAAAGTCAAAATCAGGGTCTTGCGAAACATTCGTTTTCTCCTAGTGTTGGTAGCGCCGACTAAAGTCGGCGGTACGGAATCAAAATCCCCAGCATGGGCTGGGGAGGCGGGAGGGGCAATCCGATTGGACCCGTTCTCCACCTCCTTCTGCGAGAAGTGGTTGAACCGATCGAAAGCGGGCGACCTGGCTTGGGTAGTCTGTTGGTCCTGTGGTCTTGTAGTCTGTTGGTCGCATGGTCTTTACTATTTGACCATTCGACTACTCGACCATTTGACTATTCGACTATTTGACTACCTTCACAGTTGCGCGACAGCGCCGGAATTGCACCGGACTTCGCCGCTTGCCGATCGAATTATGAAGCGATTGTATTCCCCTTGTATATTCGCGTCAAGACGATGCAGGCCGCCGCCAGCGCGCAAAAAATCAAAACAGGGTTGCCCGCGCGCTGGAATGTCAGCAATCCCGCCCAGGGCAGGATGATGAGCGCGGCGATCCATAGCCAATCCATTTTGGACGTTGCATTCCCGGCGAGAAAAAACAGAGGGACGAGCATGAACGAAAAATCGTAATTTAAAAGATAGGGATTGACCAGCAACGGAACGCAGGCGAAAAAAGCGAGCGACGCTTCGCCCCCAAGCCGGGAGCGGGCGGCGGCAAAAAGAGCGATTGCCAGCCCAAGCAGGATTGCCGCCGTCGGCGCGGACTGGTCGAAGCCCAGTCCGAAAATTTTCCCGATCGTCAATGGAAGGCTGACGCAGATCTCGCACTCTGAAACATTTCTGAAATCGAAGAGCGACCGGAGATAAGCGATCGGCCACGCTTGATCGGCGAAAAATCCGGTCAGGAAAAGAATGACCCCCGCTACCGCCGTCCATGCGAAGGACTTGCGCCCGAACGCGTCGCGCCGCGCCAATAATCCAAGCAGGGTCGCCGCCAGCGCGAATATCCCGATATGCGGCTTGAAGGTGACCAGCCCCATCCCGATTGCGAGAAAGCCCGTTCGTTCGCGCCTCAAACCGTGAACGATCAACGCCATGCCGAGAAGAGCCGGAAAGACATATTGCCCCACGATCAACGCTCCCAGTACCGGGAGAACGGCGAACACCGCGATGAACGATAATAATCGCCTGCGCGATTCCCAGCCGTCTGTGAACAACCAGGCAGAAGCCAGGAGCATGACGATGTTGAGCAGGAACCACATCCGCGCGGCGGCGTCAATGGGAAGAAACGCAATGGGAAGCGTGGCGACGGCATACCAGGGAGGATATGGAAATGGAAGTATAAAAAGACTCTCCGCAGACCTGCCGCTCTCCCGCGCAACCCAAGCCAGTTGCCCCGCCCGGTCGTAAAGCGGAATCCCGTTCAGGATGCCTTTATCCGCAATATAAATCACCTGAAAATCCATGTAAGGCGTGACGGGGATTGGGAGATAGACCGCCAGCGCGAGCAGGATTGCCAGAAGGAGCAACAGGGCGAGCGGGAAAAGCAGATTCCGCTTCATGCGCCCGTCTGTGTGTTCTGCGTTTCAGGAATTTTCATTTTCCCCTGGCTCAAAAACCACTTCAGCGCCGGCGGGGATGGAAAGTCGCAGGTAGGCAACGTCCACTGCCGATGTGGTCAACGCGCCGGCAATGCCCGAATAGACGGCAAGCGCCGGGAAGAACAGGCAGGTGAACGAACCCATGACAACCCAAAACGCCTGCTCGCCCATTTCGACCGCAATGGGCGCGAAGAAGGCGGGGATCATCCCCGGGATGACGAAGATGAAGGAAAGAATGGACGCGCCGATGTAAACGATCAGCGTAAGCAGGACGAACTTCCACACATGCTCGCGGATGACCTGCAACGCGCGCTTGACAGCGTCCCATGCGCCGAGGTCTTCTTCGATCACCGAGACGATTCCCCCGTTCATCACCGCCGCGACGAGGAAGGACAGGGGCGTAAGCAGAAGCATCACCGGCTGGAGGCAGATCGCCGCAATCCCCATCGTCACGGCGGTGAGAGCCGCCACGCATAGAAAGAACACGGTAAAAATCAACCCGATCGTCAACTGCACGATAAACATCACGCCGAGGGCGCGTCCGAAATATTGAAACCCGTCGCGGAGCAGATCCAAAAATGATGTCGAACCTTCGCCGCGTTCCGCGCGCAAAATACCGAGCGTGAGCGAAGTCATCCCGGCGGCGCTGGCGAGCAGGCTGGCGATCACGCCGAGCGCGACCACGCCGATCCATGCCGCCATGATCAGCCCCATCATGTCTTCGTTGCCTTCCAGAAGGAAGACCGGCGCGGCAAACGAAAGGAAGATAAACGCGGCGATCAACACGGGGAACGCCATAAACAACCAGAAGGATTTATGTTTCCACGTCAACTTTACCGCGCGCGTCAGAACATCGCCAAAATCAAAGTTCATATTAACTCCCAATCGTCAATCGAATATCGTCAATCGAAAATCGTTAATTGCCTCACTCCCACTCAATCGTCGCGGGCGGCTTGCTGGTTATATCGTACACCACGCGGTTGATTCCCTCCACCTCGTTCACAATCCGGCTCGAAATTTTTGCAAGCAACTCATGGGGCAGGCGCGCCCAATCGGCGGTCATAAAATCATCGGTCGCCACCGCGCGGATCGCCGCCGCCTCCTGATACGTGCGCTGGTCGCCCATCACGCCCACCGAACGCACCGGCAACAACACCACAAACGCCTGCGAGGTCTGCGCGCCTTTTCCCAAAAATCCGGCTTTGGATAATTCCTCCAGCAAGATTTGATCCGCCGCCCGCAAACGGGATACGCGCTCGGGCGTACACTCCCCGAGACAGCGCACGGTCAACCCCGGACCCGGGAACGGTTGCCGCCACACCAAGCCTTGATTCAAGCCCAGGGCTTCGCCCACCAAACGGACTTCGTCCTTGAACAAATAACGCAGCGGCTCGACCAGTTCAAACTGCATATCCTCCGGCAGTCCGCCCACGTTGTGATGAGACTTGATCTTCGCCGCCTTGCTCCGGTCGGGACCCGACGACTCAACCACATCGGGGTAGATCGTCCCTTGCACCAAAAACCCCGGCTGTCCGACATTCTTCGCTTCGCGCTCGAAGATGCGGATGAACTTCTCGCCCACGATTTTTCTTTTCGCTTCCGGCTCGGTCACGCCTTTCAACGCGCCCAGAAATTCATCAGCGGCGTCCACAGTGACGAGTTCCGCGCCCAAGCCCTCCCGAAATGCCGAAGCGACCTGCGCCCCTTCGCCCGCGCGCAACAGTCCCGTATCCACAAAAACGCAGACGAGTTGATCGCCGATCGCCTTGTGAACCAGCGCCGCCGCCACCGACGAATCCACGCCGCCGGATACCGCCGCCAGGACTCTTTCGCCTCCAACTTGTTTGCGGATTTTTTCAACGGCATCGTCAATGATGTTTGCGGGAGTCCAATCCGGCGTCGCGCCGCAGAGGTCAACGGCAAAACGCCGGAGCAATTCGCTTCCATTCGGGGTGTGATTCACTTCCGGGTGAAACTGCACGCCGAAGTATTTGCGTTTCAGGTCGCCCATGGCCGCATACGGGCTGTTTCCGCTTTGGGCAAGCGCGACGAATCCTTCAGGCAGTTGCGTCACTTTATCGCCGTGCGACATCCAGACGGCGGAGAGAGCAGAGAGTAGAGGATGAGAGGCTTGTCCTGAGCCTGGTCGAAGGGTTAGAGATTGGAGATTGGCATAACCGTACTCACGCTGGGCGGACGGGTCCACCTGGCCGCCGAGGGCATGGGTCAGGGCTTGCATCCCATAACAAATGCCGAGGATGGGAAGCCCGCTTTCGAGGATGAATTTTTGGATATAGGGCGCGTTCTCTTCATAAACGGATTGAGGGCCGCCGGACAGGATAAATCCCTTTGGCTGGATCGAAAGAATTTTTTCCGGCGGCGCGTCCCACGGAAATAATTCGCAATATACTTGAGCCTCGCGCACGCGGCGGGCGATGATCTGGGCGTACTGCGAACCGAAATCGAGAATGGCGATGGAGTTCATGGTTGAAGTGTAGGACAAGGTTTACCTTGTCCAGAGTTAGTCCTCTCAGGCGCTTGTCCGGGACAATTTGAAAATTGTCCTACAGGTCTGAAATCAAATGAAAATGCAAATGCGGAAAGTCCTGATACTCCTCGCGGCGGAGAAGGTTGCGCATCGCGTAATCCGTGATGCGTAAAAAATTAGACTCTCTGGGAACTGCCGTAATTAAAACCTTTTGGACACGGATACTTCAACAGGCTCAGTGCAAGTTTCAAGGACAACCCGGACAAAACACGGATTTTTTGAATTCCTTCCGTGAGATTCCGTGAAATCCGTCTTATCCGTGTACCGAATCACGGCAAGTCATAAAGACCTAAAAAATTAATCCACAAACGCGATCCTGCCTTCGTCCAGCGACTTGATGCAGGCGATGGATTCGATGGGAACGCCCAGCGAAGCAAGCGCATCCCGCCCGCCTTCGAAGATTTTCTCGATCAACGCGCCGATGCCGACGATGCGCGAACCGGATGCTTCGGCAAGTCGCGCCAGTCCGAGGATGGTCTGCCCGCTGGCCAGGAAGTCGTCAATGATGAGGATTTTTTCGTTGTTGGCGAGATATTCCGGCGAGACGATCAACTCGACCATGCGCCCTTTGGTGTGCGACGGCGCGAGCGTGAGATAGACCTGGTCGGGCATGGTGACGGGTTTGGTCTTGCGGGCATAGACGACGGGCAGATTCATGTGAATGGCGGTGGTCAGCGCCGGAGCAATGCCGGAGATTTCCGCCGTGAGAATCTTCGTCGCGCCGACGTTTGCAAAGCGCTTTGCAAATTCGCGCCCGCAATCGTCCATGAGGAGCGGGTCCACCTGATGGTTGACGAAACTATCCACCTTGAGAATCCCGCCGCCGAGGACCTGCCCGTCTTTCAAGATTCTTTCCTGCAATTTGTTCAAAGAGCCCTCCGATTGTTCAGTAGATTTTCTGCGGCGATTTTACAACGGGATGATGAAAGAGGAAAGCCTGCGCCGCGCGATGAAAGAAAAAAATGACTGTGTTAGAATCTTCCCCTTGATGGATAAAACAAGGTTTATTTTGGCGTCCAATTCTCCGCGCCGGAAACAATTATTCGCCCTCGGCGGCTGGGACTTCGCCGTCCTTGCCGCGGACGTGGATGAGACTCCCTTCGAGAACGAGCCGCCGCGCGAATACGTCGTCAGACTGGCAAAAGCCAAATCTTTAGCGATTCAACCCAGGGCGGAGTCGGAGGCGGTCATCGTCGGATCGGATACAACGGTGGCGGATGGGGATCAGATCCTCGGCAAGCCGGTTGACGAAGCGGACGCGCGGCGGATGTTGAGACAACTGCGGGGGAGGGTTCATCAGGTATTCACGGGAATTGCGATCCTGCAAAATGGACGGATGTTCGCGGATCTTTGCGTGACGGATGTTCCCATGCGCGAGTATTCCGACGAAGAGATCGAGCGTTACATCCAAAGCGGCGACCCAATGGACAAGGCGGGCGCGTATGCGATCCAGCATCCCGATTTCCAGCCTGTGAAGTATCTTGAAGGTTGCTATGCCAGCGTGATGGGGCTGCCGATATGTCACATCCTGCGTATATTAAACCGTCTGAACATCGAAACAATTGAAGATGTTCCTTCTTCCTGCCAGACTCTTTTAAAGTATGAATGCAAAGTTTCGCCCGCCATCCTGAACGGCGAAGCAGTCACTGCAATACCGAAAGGATAGAATGAAGTCGCTCCGCTGGATTTATTATGCTACCATCGCGCTCCTGATCGCCGCATGTTCTTCATCGCAAAGCGGGGTCGGCTCGATCTTTGCCACCGACACGCCGTTGCCCACTCCCAAAGCCGCTGTGACTCCTGCGCCGGACGAAGAAGCGGCAGTGAAGGCATTCTTCGAAGCGCTCGAAAACGACGACTATGAAATAATGTATGCGATGCTTGCGCAATCCAGCCGCGACGCGCTGACGCTGGAGGATTTTTCCAAACGCTGGAACGACGCGCTGAACACGATGAGCGCCTCGGATTTTGACGTTTCAATTTTGTCGTCCACCATCAGCCCGTTCAACGCCGAGGTGACTTACAGCATCGTTTACAAAACCGCGCTGGCTGGCGATATTCAACGCGAGATCGTCATGCGCATGGTCAACGAGGGCGGAGAATGGAAAGTTGTGTGGGACGACGCGCTCATCCTGCCGGAACTGGCGGGCGGCAATCAACTGGCGATGGAATACGACATTCCCGCGCGCGGCGACATCTACGACCGCGAAGGCTTGCCGATCGCGACTCAAGCCGATGCGTTCGCCTTCGGCATTCAGACCGACCAGATTGATTTCGACATGGTCGGCGCGCTGACCTCGGAATTGGGGCGTTTATGCGGCTTCGATCCGCTCGGCATCCAGAGTTTGATCGATTCTTCGGGACCCGGCTGGTACCTGCCCATGTGCGAAGGGACGCGCGCCGAAGCCCAGCGCCTGCTTTCGATCAACCCCGGCGGTCTGGTCATTCAGGAATACTCCTCGCGGTATTACTTCCGCGGCGGGCTGGCTCCGCAGGCGGTGGGTTATACCCTCGCCATTTCGCCCGAACAGTTGAATCAATACCGCCGACTCGGCTACAGCGGAAGCGAACGCATCGGACAGACCGGCATCGAACAATGGGCGGAGGATTATCTCGCCGGGAAGCACGGCGGGGTTTTGCGCGTCGTCAGCCCGACCGGACAGATCGTCTCCACGTTGGGGCAGAGCGCGCCCGAACCGGCGGATTCGGTCTATCTCACCATTGACAGCAACCTGCAATTCCACGCGCAGGCGGCGGTTGAATTTTTCCGCGGCGCGATCGTCGTCATGGAAGTGGAGACCGGGCGCATTCTCGCGATGGCTTCGGGACCTGACTTCGATCCGAACGTCTTTGAATCGAACAACCCGAACAACATCGCCTTGAACAGCCTGCTGAACGACGCGCGCACTCCGCTCCTCAACCGCGCCGCGCAGGGGCAACTTCCTCTCGGCTCGGTCTTCAAGATCATCACTTTCTCCGCCGCGCTCGAAAGCGGGCTGTATCTCAAAGACACCGAATACGACTGCCAGTACGATTTCACGGAATTGAGCGATCAAGTGCGTCACGACTGGACCTGGCAACACTGTCAGGACCGCATCGCGGCGGGAAAATTCTGCAACACCACCGACAGCACGCCTTCGGGTTTGATCACGTTGCAAGAGGGACTGATGCGTTCCTGCAACCCGTACTTCTGGCACATCGGCAACGACCTGTACACCAACTGGGATCGCGGCTCCGACATCGCCAACATGGCGCGCGGGTTCGGGCTGGGCTCGCCGACGGGCATCGGACAAATCCCCGAAGAAGCCGGGCAGATCACAGACCCTGCCACTCAAATAGACGCGGTCAATCAGGCGATCGGACAGGGCGACGTGCTGGTCACGCCGCTGCAGGTCGCGCGTTTTATGGCGGCAATTGCAAACGGAGGCACGTTATACCGTCCGCAGATCATCGAGAAGATTCAACCCGTCGAAGGCGACCCGGTTCTCACGTTCAAGCCCGAGGCGCAAGGCACGCTCCCGCTCCGCCCCGAGAATCTCGACATCCTGCGCGAAGCGTTGCTGATGGTGACCAACGATCCGAAAGGCACAGCCCGTTGGAATATTCTTGGACTGCAATTTAAAGTGGCAGGCAAGACCGGCACTGCAGAATCCGGCAGCGGCAAACCGCACGGCTGGTTTGCGGGTTACACGCTCAACAAAGCCAACACCGACCTGCCCGATATCGCCATCGTCGCGGTCGGCGAAAACGTCGGCGAAGGCTCCGAATACGCCGTGCCGTTCTTCCGCGCGATGGTCGAAGCCTATTACTATGGAAGCCCGCAGCGCCAGTATTACGACTTCGGGCAGATCGGCTACCCGCCCTACACGCCCACACCGCCGTCGGGCGGAGTGTTCCCGTAAAGCGGTTGCTCCCACCGCCGTCCTCGGCGGGGAGGCGTTCATTGGCAAACGCAAGCGGTCTCATCGTCAAAGCCCAATCCGGTTTCTTTTGGGTTGAAACTGTGGAAGGCATTATCGTCTGTCAACTTCGCGGCAAACTCAAACAAGGCAAAGCCAAAGGCGATATCGCCGCGTTGGGGGATAAAGTGGATATCACAATATTGGATCACGGCTCCGGGACGATTGATTCCGTCCATGAGCGGACTCGGCAGATTGCGCGCCTCGACCCCCGCCCGGGCGGAGTCTACCGCCAGACGCTTTTAGCCAACCCGGATCAGTCCATCCTTGTCTTTGCCTGCGCGAATCCCAGTCCGCGTTTGAGAATGTTGGACCGTTTTCTGGTCATCGCAGAAAAGCAACGAATTCCCGCGTTGATCGCGGCGAACAAAACCGACCTCGTCGAAGACCCGCGCTCAATTTTTGAGATGTATGAATCCATCGGCTACCGCGTCATTTATACATCCGCCAAAACGGGGCGCGGACTCGAAGAATTAAAATCGCATCTACAAAATAAGATCAGCGCCTTTGCCGGTCCGAGCGGAGTCGGAAAATCGAGCCTGCTCAACGCCCTTCAACCCGGTCTGGGACTGGCCGTCAACGAAGTCAGCCAAGCCATGAATAAGGGACGTCACACCACCGTATCGCGTCAGTTATTCCCTCTCGAAGGCGGCGGCTACGTTGCCGACACCCCCGGCTGGAAATCGCTCGGCTTGTGGGACACCGAACCAGAGGAAATGGACGCCTACTTCCCCGAACTGCGCGGACTGGTGGAGAACTGCCAGTTCAGCGACTGCACTCATCAACACGAACCCGGCTGCGCCGTGCTTGCGGCGTTGAAGGAGGGGAGGATTCATCAAGAAAGATATGAGTCGTTTGTAAGGTTAAGGTCGGGGACGGAGTGACGAGGTACGAGATACAGGATACGGGATATGAGATACGACCCTTCAACTACGTTCAGGGCAGGGTTACAAGTTACAAGGTACGAGTTGCGAGTTGCGATGCCTTGTCCTTGCCCAGCGCAGGTTTTTGATTTACGATTGAATCAACCCTTTGATAACTGATAACTGTTCGCTGATCGCTAACCTCCAAATTACCAATCACCAATCACCAATGACCGACAACTGGAACCTCCTCGGACACGAATGGGCTGTGGATATGCTTCGCCGTCACGTCGCGCGCGGCGAGACTCGCCATGCCTACCTATTCGCCGGCGCCCCCGGCATAGGCCGGCGGACTCTCGCTTTGCGATTCGTCCAAGCCCTGAACTGCGAAAAACCCGTCGCGCCGGGCGAGCCGTGCTTTACCTGCCGAACCTGCAAACAGATCGAAGGGATGAAATACCCCGACTTGAGCGTCGTCGAACCGGTGGATTCAGACTCGATTCCCAGCCCCTCGGGCGAAATTCGGATTGGGCAAATCCGCGATTTGCAAAAAACATTTCATCTCAAACCGTATCAATCCCCGTATCGCGCGGCGTTATTTTTGCGGTTTCATGAAGCCAACGACAGCGCGTCCAATGCCCTGCTCAAAACGCTGGAAGAAGCGCCCCCGCACGCCATTCTATTATTGACCGCCGATAACCCTGAGCGATTACTTCCCACCATCGTCTCGCGCTGTGAGATTCTGCGCCTGAGACCGCTGCCCCTCGAAGCCGTCAGCGCGGATTTGATCGAACGCGGCGTCGAAGAAGACCGCGCCCGCCTGCTCGCCCACATCTCCGGCGGAAGACCCGGCTTTGCCCGCAGGTTGATCGAAGACGCCGCCGTCCTCGAAAAACGCGAAGAACGCCTGAACGACCTGCAAACCCTGCTGCCCGCCTCCCGCGTCGAAAAATTCTCGTACGCGGATAAACTCGCCAAAGACAAGGATGCCATGCGTCAGACAATCCTCGTCTGGCTCTCCTACTGGCGCGACGTTCTCCTGCGGGTGGCGGGCGCGGAGACTCCGCTGGTCAATATTGACCGCAACATGGAGATCGAATTCCTCGCCGGATGGCTCGACCTGTCCTCCGCAAGAAAAATCGTCAGCAACCACGAATCCGCGCTGGAAAGGCTGGAGCGCAACGTCAATTCGAGATTACTGGCGGAAACGCTGTTGCTGGACTTGCCAAAGGCGTAACAAAGCGGGAAAGAAAGTATGCAGCGCGAGCGTATCCATGTACGGTAGAGAAACCTGACATCTTTTGCGGGAGAACGCGCCCTCTGCACAGTCAAGGTCAAATGAGTTAGAATCCGTTTGCCGCGATACATAATCAGTATTTTTTCGCGCGTTGACTTTCGAGACTCTGCGTTGCGCCGTTAAATTAGCGAGTAGTTGATTACCTTACACTTTGTTTTTGGGACGCTGAAAACGCGGATGAACCCAGATTTTTTTGACAAAACGCCCGAAAAAACGCCTTGAATCCGCGTTTTCCGCGCTCGTCCGCGTCCTGATTTTAAGCGTGTAAGGTAATCAGAGCGAGTAGATAAAAAAGAAGGAAGCCATGGAAAATAAACCGATCTATATCACTGAATTTGACCTGGACCGATTGCAAAAACTTCTTTGGGAGGCGCAGTCCACCGATTATAGAAAAAGCGAATATTTGGAAAAACTTCAGGTGGAAATACGCCGCGCAGTGGTTGTCTCTCCGCAAGACATCCCCAGCGATGTTATCACCATGAATTCCATTGTAAGCCTCAAGGATATGGATACGGGGGAGGAGGAAACTTATACGCTGGTCTTCCCGGAAGATTCCAATCTCGAACAGGGGAAAATATCGGTGCTGGCGCCGATTGGAACGGCGATGCTGGGTTATAAGGTCGGGGATGTTTTCGAGTGGAGCGTTCCCGCCGGAACAAGACGGTTGCAGGTTATAAAGATAATTTTCCAACCCGAGGCTTCCGGCAACTATAACCTCTAGGCGCGCCCGCAAGCGCCGGCGCGACGGTTATCGGGTTCGGTCGGACATTGGGATTTGCCGTTGTCAACGGGAGGAAAAGAAATTTAGCGCGCCTTTCATCTATTCTCCCGGACGCCGCTTTTATCGCCGCGCCGCTTCCGTCGAATTCGAGCGCAAGGCGGGCCTTCATAAAGGATTGATAAACGACATGGCTGGAATGAGACCGCAATTCATACGATGTTTTTTTGCCGCGCTCCTCGCCCTCACCATGGCGTTCGCGGTGACGCCTGCGAAAGCCTGCGGATGCGGAATCTACTTCCCGCTCGAGGGCGAGGCGAGCGTCAGCGAGGAACACGTCCTGATCCGCTGGGATGGGCAAACTGAGGACATCGTCATGACGCTGGGCGTGCTGGGCAGTTCGAAAGAGGCGGCGGTCGTGCTCCCGGTTCCGACTCGCGCCGAAGTGCGACTCGCCGACGGCGAGCTCTTCGACGCCCTGCAGGAGTTGACCAAACCGATCGTAAAGAAAGAGATCGCCTTCTTCCCCTTCATAGGCGGCGCGGAAGGGACGGGCGCTCCCGGCTCCGTGGCTTTGCTCGCGCGTCAGACGCTTGGTCCCTTCGACGTCTCCACGCTTGCCGCCACAGACGCCGACGCCCTGGGAGATTGGCTTGCCGGGAACGGCTACAATCTTGCCCCCGAAGTTGCCGCCGCGCTTGAGCCGTATGTCGAACAAAACTGGTATTACATCGCTGTGCGGCTCTCCCCCGGCGCGAATGAAACCGATCTCTCCGGCAGTCTCGATCCGCTGTGGATCACCTTCGATTACGACAGGATCGTCTATCCCATGCGCCTCTCGGCTTTGGCGCGCGACTCGTTGACCGTGTTTATGTACATCCTCGCGGATCATCGCGTCCAGAAGCCGATGTCGTTTGGGTACGAGGACATCCAGTTTGCGGATTGGGTCGAACCGTCGTCCCTGGGGGAAGATTCGCCGCTCGCCCCCTTCATCACTGAGAAGCTTTTCCTGACCAAGATCGTCGAGCAGATCTACGACCCCGCTTCCATTCAGAACGATTACTTTTTCGAGTTCGCCGCCTCGGACGAAACCTATCATATCGTCCGATACGAATATGTGTACGACATCGCCGGGATTCCTTTCTTCATCCTGATCCCCGGCGGGGTTCTGCTGGCTGTCGTTGTTTTGGGCGTCTTCATTGCGGGCAAAATTCGCAAAAAGTGATCCGCCCCGGGCGATTTTCGATCGCATACTTTTTCACGAAACCTCCCCGCGCGGCGGGCCGAAAGATGAAATCATGCGGGTTGCAGGTATAATGGGCGCGCCTGCATATCTTAACCCCGGAGAGACTCGCCCGAATGGAATTCATCCCCGCCGCCATCCCTGAAATCCTGCTGATTGAACCCAAGGTATACGAAGACCCGCGCGGCTTTTTCATGGAAACCTATCGCGCAGAAAAATATGCGGCGCACGGAATCTCACAGCCCTTTGTTCAGGAGAATCACTCCCGCTCGCAAAAAGGAGTCCTGCGCGGGCTGCATTACCAGATTCGCCAGGCACAAGGTAAACTTGTGCGCGTAGTCATTGGAGAAATCTACGATGTGGCCGTGGATATCCGGCGTTCATCGCCAACCTTTGGCCAGCAGGTTGGGATCATCCTCTCGGCGCAGAATCGCACACAGCTCTGGGTTCCTGAGGGGTTTGCTCACGGCTTCTACGTCCTGAGCGATTTTGCCGAAGTCGTTTACAAAACGACAGATTATTACGCCCCCGAATGGGAGCGCAGTATTCTATGGAACGACCCGCAGCTTGGAGTTGCGTGGCCTCTGGGGGGAAGCGCGCCAACCCTTTCCACAAAAGACTTGAACGGAAAATTACTAAAAGATGCGGAACTTTTTGACTAACCACAGACGAGGAAAATTCTTAATGAAAAATATTCTAGTTACGGGCGGAGCGGGGTTCATCGGATCCAACTTCATCCGCCATGTACTGCGAGCCGAGAAAGATGTCAGGGTCGTAAATTTCGACTCCCTGACCTACGCCGGAAACCTGGATAATCTTTCAGACATTGCGCAGGACTCGCGCTATCTTTTTATGCAGGGCAACATTTGCGATGAATCTCAAGCCGGCGCGGCCTTGCGAGCGCATCAGATAGACACTATCGTTCATTTTGCCGCCGAGTCGCACGTGGACCGCTCCATTCTCGGTCCGCGTCAGTTCATCGAGACGAATGTGGTCGGCACATTCAACCTGCTGGACGCGGCGCGGAAATATTGGCTGGAGGAGCAAGCCTTTCCAGTGGAAAACGTCCGCTTTCATCACGTCTCCACCGACGAGGTCTTCGGCTCATTAAAGCCCGGCGAACCCGCCTGGACGGAGGAGACCCCCTACGCGCCCAACTCGCCTTACGCCGCATCCAAAGCCGCCAGCGATCATCTCGTCCGCTCATACGGGCATACCTATGGACTTCCGTTTACAATCACCAATTGTTCCAACAATTATGGCCCGTATCAATTTCCAGAAAAACTGATTCCTGTCATCATCCTGAACGCGCTCGAGGGCCGCCCCCTGCCTGTATACGGCGATGGGCAACAGATCCGCGACTGGTTGCACGTTGAGGATCATTGTGAGGCGATCCACCTGGTTTTGACGAAGGGGAAGACCGGCTCCACCTATAACATTGGCGGAGAGAATCAGCCCGCCAATTTGACGATTGTGGAAACTGTATGCGATATTCTGGACGAGATTCACCCAGGCTCTGCGCATGCGCCTCATCGCAACCTGATTCAATTCGTCGCAGACCGCCCCGGCCATGATCGCCGCTACGATATGGACACGCGCAAGATCAGCGCGGAACTGGGGTGGCGTCCGCAGCGTACGCTCAAGCAGGGCTTGTTTGAAACCGTTCAATGGTATCTATCCCACCCCCAGTGGGTGGCTTCCATCCGACAGAAGCAGGACTACCAGGGCTGGATGGATAAAAACTACAAGGCGCGTTAGGAGGTTTGGAATGAAGGGTATTATTTTGGCGGGCGGGCGTGGTACGCGCCTCCACCCGCTGACATTGGCCGTCAGTAAACAAATCCTGCCGGTGTACGACAAACCGATGATCTATTATCCGCTGTCCATGCTCATGCTGGCGGACATCCGCGATATTTTGGTGATCAGCTCGCCCGAAGACCTGCCGGGGTTCGAGCGCCTGCTGGGCGACGGCGCAAAGTGGGGGATGACATTCTCCTATGCGGAGCAAGCCGAGCCGCGCGGGCTGGCGGATGCCTTCATCGTCGGCGAAAAATTCGTCGCGGGGGAAAAAGCCTGCCTGATTTTGGGCGACAACATTTTCTTCGGTCACGGCTTGCAGGAACAACTTCAAAAAGCCGCCATGCTGGAGAAAGGCGCGCTGGTATTCGCGTATCCCGTCCACGACCCGGAGCGCTATGGCGTGATCGAGTTCGACGAGAACGGTAAAGCAATCAGCCTCGAAGAAAAGCCCCAAAAACCGCGCTCCAGGTTCGCCGTCCCCGGTTTGTATTTCTATGACGAGCGCGTGGTGGAGTTCGCCAAATCGCTCAAACCGTCTTCGCGCGGCGAGATCGAGATCACCGACCTGAACCGGATTTATTTGGAGGAGGGGGAGTTGCAGGTAATTTCTCTTGGGCGCGGCGTGGCATGGCTGGACGCCGGGACGCACGAATCTTTGCTGCAAGCCTCGAATTTCGTGCAAACCGTCGAAGAGCGGCAGGGATTGATGATCTCCTCTCCCGAAGAGATCGCGTTTTACAAAGGCTTTATTGATCGCGGGCAGTTAAAGCGCCTTGCGGAAGGACTGGGAAATACAAGTTATGGCGCCTACCTCCTGCGTCTTGCCGCGGAGGGCGTCCCTGGGTAATGAAGATTCTTCTTTTTGGGAAGACCGGTCAATTGGGTTGGGAGGCGCGTCGCGCGTTGTCGCCGCTGGGCGAAGTTTACGCCTATGGACGGGACGAGTTGGATTTGACGAACCACGACGCGCTGGCGAAGTTGATCCGCGAACTTAAGCCGCAGGTCATTGTCAACGCTTCGGCTTACACGGCGGTTGATAAAGCCGAATCCGAGCCGGAGGTTGCGCGCGCGATCAACGCCAAAGCGCCGGCTGTCATGGCAGAGGAGGCGCGCGCGCTCGCCGCCGCATTCATCCATGTTTCCACCGATTATGTCTTCGACGGAAACAAAAACGCCCCCTACGTCGAAGAAGATCCGACGAACCCGCTCAACGCGTACGGTCAAAGCAAACTGGAGGGCGAGCAGTCCGTCGTCCAGGTCGGAGGCGCGCACGTCATCCTGCGCGCGAGTTGGGTGTACAGCCTGCGGGGGGATAACTTCGTCACAAAAACGCTCGCATGGTCGCGCAAACAGGAAACCTTAAAAATTGTTTCGGATCAGGTCGGCAGCCCGACCTGGGCGCGGATGCTGGCAGAGGCGATTTCCGCGATGCTGGCGCGTAGCCTGCCGGACCCACATGGCTATTTTTTGGAACGCAGGGGCATCTATCATTTGGGCGGTTCTGGCTTTACCTCGCGCCTGGATTTTGCGCGGGAGATATTGCGCCTGGACCCCAACCCGGGGGAACAAGCCCTGAAACGCCTCGAACCTGCCCTGACAACGGATTTTCCCACCCTGGCCACCCGTCCCATGAGAACTGCTCTGAATTGTTCGAAGTTTGAGCAGGCATTTGGATTGTGCCTGCCCGAATGGGGGAGAGCGCTGGAACTGGCAATGAAGGAGTTTTGAGTTTTAGAGAAGATCCTTACAAAATAGAGAACCATTCGGTCTGATAATGTCGTTTATAACAATACCATCGCCAATTAGGCGGTAGAAACTGGTTCAAAAGCGGGATGAACCATGCCCAAACGGGCAATTTGCTGGAAAATCTCAGCTAATAAAATGCCATCCGGTTTTTGCGGAAGTAATTTTATAGTCTCAAAGGCATACCGACATCCACGGTAGTGGGATTTCAAGTCCAAAACGCTGAACTCTGGATTATTCTTTCGATATGGACATAAAAGAGCGGAACTGAAGTTCACCATGAAGAAGGAAAGGTTGGCAACATTGGTCACAGCCTCTCTCTTGATATTCATGAAGTCATCCAGACCCCAGTATTGCTTGGCGTCGCGGAAGTTGAACTCAATCTGAAAGCGCAAGGTGTAGTAGTCATAAAGTTTCTGGTAGGACAAATCCAAATCGGTACTGAACAAAATCACATAAACCTGCTTCTTGCTGGAAAGATTGGTTTTCAAAATGACCACGACATTGATCGGGAAAGCAAACTCGCGGTTGAGCAGTTTGGCTTGGTAGATTTGGGTGCGAATGCCTGCTTCGGTTTCATCGGCTTTCAAGTATTTCTTTTTCATTTTGCGAACATCGACCTTGTCGCCATATTTCGGGTGGGGACCACGTCCACAATACCTGCCCGCGAAGGGTTCGTATAAGGCAGCATCGGAGCGGAATTTTGAAACCAGTTGCAAGCCTGTCTGTAACACCATCCAAGCGCTTGGATAGTTTCCAAAATGACCGTCCATTACCAAGTAGCGCACCGTCAAAACACCCTTCAAAACCGCCAGAAACGCCTGCAAAATTGGCTGAATTCGCACCAAGTCCGGGCTCAAGATCGGCGGCCCTTTCTTTTGGTTTTTGCTGCCTTTCGGACGGCCTACCGCACGTTTTTGCTCTTGAGTTGGCTTTTTCTCCACTCTCTTCTGCTTTGGTTGTTTCGGTTCCTTGATGATTTGTACGGCTTGAATAGGACACGACTGCCGTTCCTCAACATTGATCAACGAGAAGACAAAAAATGATAACCCAGGGATCACTCGGTTTTGCAGGCTGGAGAAAAATCGTCCCAGTCCGTAGGTCTCCTTGCCCGCCTTGCCAAACACTACTTCATCGCCTGCCGCAATATACTCGGGTCATATGCTAGATTGGGAAAGCCAACGCCTTGATTTGCAAGAAGGCGGGCTTGCCGAGTAAACGATTGAGGTAAATACACAAGGTATGAGCCGCGAGTTTGGTGTAGAGGCGTGTGCATAAG
>WBZO01000433.1_pt2 | contig 65916 bp, 59 predicted proteins | sample 5204261 | NCBI WGS metagenome assembly WBZO01 (sample SAMN12412400, study PRJNA552823) | activated sludge metagenome | isolation source: activated sludge from anammox sidestream of wastewater treatment plant... | place: USA: North Carolina | collected 2017-09
GCGGTCTACCAGCACGGTGGCGAGCGGGTTGCGGCGCAGGTTGGCGATCTTCTGGCCGCGGCAGTAGAAGTAGATGTTGCCGCCGGCCCAGCCGAACCAGAGCGGCGTCAGGTTGATGCGCGATCCGGGACCAACGGTAGCGATGCGCATGTTCCAGGAGGTACGCATGATCTCGTCCAGTTCCTCGGGCGTCAGCGATAGTTCCGCTGGCAACGGCATGAGTTTTCTCCCCATTGGGCTGGCGCCAGCGTACCCATCCCGCCGCGCAGAGGCGAGCGCCGCGGCGATCCCTGAAGATGCGATACTGAGGGAGCGAGCACCCTTGGAGGGATGGTGACGCCATGACAGCTCCGGCGGATGTGACGTACTGCGCCCGGCATCCCGATGTCGAGACGGCGCTGCGATGTGGCAAGTGCGAGACGCTGATCTGCCCGCGCTGCATGGTGCAGACACCTGTGGGCGCCCGGTGTAAGGCATGTGCCAATCTCCGCCGGCCGCCGATGTACGAAATCTCCGGTGCGGTGCTGGCGCGCGCATTGGCGATCGCGCTGATCGCCGGCCCGATGTTCGGCATCCTGTGGGGGCTGATCTTGCCGGTTGGGTTTGGCTTTGGCATCTTCGGGCTGTTCCTGGGCTTCTTGTTGGGTACACCGCTGGGCTATGGCTTTGCGGATTTGCTGGGCCGCGTCACCAACCACAAGCGCGGGCCGGTGATGCAGAGCATTGCGGTCGGTGGGGTGGCGCTGGCGTGGCTGATGCATGCGCTGGTCGGCGGTGTGCCCGGTGAGCTGTTCGGCGTCATCCTGGCGGTGGCGGCGTCGATGGCGGCGGTGGGACGGCTGCGCTGACCTGGCTGTCGGGCCGGGTCCCGCCGCTGGTGTCTGAGCTTGCCCGACAGACGCGCTACCCCCACCGAGTTAGCTTCTAGGTGGAGAGAGAAAGCGACGGCCAGACCGATACCGGCGCCGCTTTCCGAGGTGGGAGGTAAGTAAGAACCAGACCGGTTGCCCCGCCTCGCACCGAGACGGAGCAGGCCGAACCCCCGGGAAGGGTGAAACGGGCCGCCCGCGGTCCTGAAGCCCGCACCTTAGGGCCCCATCCCCCGGCACAGCCGGGAGTGCCCTCACTGCCACGACCGCATCTGCGGACGCAGCGGGTTGGAGCCGGCGGGCGGTCCAATTAACCAGGTTCTTTCTCCGAGACGGTAGTGCCGGCGCCGCACCAATGCTCCCCCTGGGGTCGCGGCTCCGGCGCTTCCGCGTGTGCGGTGTCTCGCCCGTAGCACACCGCCGCGGCATGATGGTGTTGCGCTGCTGACTTCACCAATGGGGGTCTGTCCATGACCGAGTACGCCGCCCGCGCCGAGCTGCTGGAGGGGATGAGCTTTCGCGCCCACACCCGTTCCGGCCACACGTTGACGCTGGATACCATCCCCGAGAACGGCGGTCAAGAGCGCGGGCCGCGGCCCATGGAGATGGTGCTGGTGGCGCTCGCTTCCTGCACGGCGATGGATGTGATTTCCATTCTGCGCAAGATGCGTCAGGATGTGACTGCCTATGAGGTCCGCATACGGGACGTGGAACGGGCCGCCGAGCACCCGAAGGTCTACACAAAGATCACCGTGGAGCACGCCGTCCGTGGCCGCAACCTGAGCGAAGCAAACGTCGCCCGCGCCGTAGAACTGTCTGCCACCACCTACTGTCCGGTCTCCGCCATGCTGGAGAAAGGCGCCGCCGTCAAGCACGTCTACGTGATCGAGCAAGAGACGTAACCCGAACTGGTCGCCCGGCCGTTCGCGGCCCGACATGCAGCCGGCCACGCCCTGTCATGGCCAAAGGGCCGCCCAGCCAGGAGGTGGTAGCGGTTCCGGCTGCATGTCGTTGAAGTCCGCGAGCAGCCGCGCTGCCGGCGGTGTGCGCTCCAGTTCGTACATCCACAGCGCACCTGCCCGCGCCTCTACCAGCCGGCCGCGCTGGTCCCAGCCCGCCCACGTGGCATGGTTGAGCGACAGCCGTTCGGTACCGCCGTTCTCAAGCACGTCGTAATACGGTCGCAGCGAGCCGCCCGGCCGTCCGAACGCGGCCGGCGTTAGCCGCTCTACCAGCAGCCACCGGCCGTCCGGTGAGGCGCGCTGCCACTCCTCCGGCCCCGCCGCGCCGTACCCCAGGTCACGTCGCGAGAGGACCCCGGCGCGGACATGCTGCCAGCCATCCCGCCGTAACCGCTGGAGATACAGCGGCCCGTCCTCCCCGTGCGCCATGGGATTGGGCCGGACTTCAAGCCCGGTAGGGAGGTGATTGGGATGCGGAACAGCCTGAACCGGCCAGTGGTTGAGCAGCAGCGTGCGCGGGCCGGTGAACAGCCCGCCGCCGTGCCACGCGTCACCTTTAGGCCACAGTGCCAGCGCGGTGAAGTAAGGCGGCCGGCTAACGGCGGTCCAGGCGTGAGTATAGCTGGGCGCGGCGTGGCGGCCGGCTATGGCGTTGAGGAAGTAGACCAGCAGGGCGCCGTCCGGCGAAAGGTCGCAGCGCCGCTCGTACACCCGGCCGGCGATCCACTGACCCGGAACAAACGCGTCGCTGCTGGTGTGCCACAGAACCAGGCGCGTCCAGCGGGTGGGGCCGCGGCGCAGTATCACCGCCGTTGGCGCCTCCCGCGCCATAAGCACGTACAGCCGCGCGGGCTCCGGCATGCATCAACCTCTGATGCGAAAAGGGCCCCGGCGCGCGCCGAGGCCCCATGACCGCACGATGCGACGAGCGGCTACTCGAACATAATCACGGACCGGGCGACCTCACCAGCCTTCATCGCGCGGAAGGCGTCGTTGACATCCTCCAGCTTAATGCGGCGGGTGACCATGTCATCGAGGTTGAGGCGGCCCTGCATATAGAAGTCGATGTAGCGCGGCATGTCCACCTTGAAGCGGTTGGAGCCCATGCTGCTGCCCTGGATCTTCTTCTCGCGCAGGAAGACCGAGCCGTCCAGTTCAATCTTCTGACCGACCGGGATCATGCCGATGACCGTGGCAGTGCCGCCCGCCTTGATGCAGTCGAACGCCTGCTCGGCCGCCTTCTTCAGGCCGATAGCCTCGAACGAGTAATCCACACCGCCGCCGGTCATCTCGCGGATCTGCTGCACCGGGTCACCGGAGGAGGCATCGACGCTGTGGGTGGCGCCGAGCTGGCGGGCGGTGGCCAGCTTGTTTTCGAACACGTCCACGGCAATGATCTGGCGCGCACCCGCCAGCCGCGCCCCCTGGATGGCGGCCAGGCCGACGCCGCCGCAGCCGAAGACCGCCACCGTCGAGCCCGGCTCGACCTTGGCGGTGTTGAGCGCCGCACCCACGCCGGTGGTGACGCCGCAGCCGATCAGCGCCGCCTGCGCCAGCGGCATGTCTTTGCGCACGGCCACCACGCCGTTTTCGTGGATCAGCATTTTCTCGGCGTAGCCGGAGATGCTGGCGAACTGGGTCACAGGTTTGCCGTTCCAGGACAGCTTGGGCGTCTGGTCTTTGGCGCGCACCGGGCGGTTGGGGCAGAGGTGCGTCTTGCCGGTGAGACAGTAGTCACAGGCGCCGCAAAACACCGACAGGCAGGCGATCACGTGATCGCCCGGCCGAACGCTGGTAACGTCCGGGCCTACCGCCTCGACGATGCCCGCCGCCTCGTGCCCGAGGATCGCCGGCGCCAGCATCGGATAGAAGCCGTCCACAAAGTGCAGGTCGCTGTGGCAGACACCGCTGGCCAGGGTGCGTACCAGCACCTCGCGCCCGAGCGGCTGATCGATATCGACATCCTCGATGGTCAGGTCTTGATGGGGTCCGTGAAAGATCGCGGCCTTCATCCTGCAGTTCCTCCCCTGTCTCTTGCGCCGGTTCGCCACCCGGCAGGCGGAATCACTCTAAGCCGCAGGCGGACATGCGTCAAACGTGGTTAGTACCGCCGGTCAGACCAGCCGGGGGCGTTATGCTTGGCGCAGCCACCCGTGTCACCCGGAGGAACCGCGATGACCGCGACCACATCCCGGCTGACCCTGGAGCAGTTCCTGGAGCGGCCGGAGACCGAGCCCGCCAGTGAGTACTGGGGTTGTGGGGATGTGCACCAGAAAGACATGCCGGACTACCCGCACGCGACGCTGCAGTTCTATCTTGCAGTCGTACTCACGCAGTACTTGAGGAGTCAGAAGCTCCGAGGTAAGGCGGTGGTTGAGTGGTGTTGCGTATTTGGGCCGTCCGGTGCGGAGCGCGCCTGGGTGCCTGATGTGGTGGTGGTACTGGGGGAGCGCGCGCCACAGGGGGATGCGCGTAACACCCGTGTGCTGCGCGTTGCGCCGGACATCGCCATCGAGGTGCTGTCACCGAAGCAGTCCGCCAGGCTGCTGAGCCGCAAGCTTCAGTACTACCTGCGTCACGGCGTCCGCGCGGTGTGGGTAGTGGACCCAGATGCCGAGACGGTGGATGTCTACGCCCCCGGCGCCGATCCGCTACTGCTTGGCCGCGGTGAGGCGTTGGATGGTGGCACGCTGCTGCCAGGGTTCACCCTGGCGATGGATGAGCTGTTCGCCCAGCTTGTTGACTGAGCGGTGCTAACCGGAGACAGGGACGCGCACACGCACCATCGTGCCCTTGCCCGGTGCGCTCTCTACCTGGAAGACACCGCCGAGCAGTGCCGCCCGTTCCTGCATACTGGTCATCCCTAACCCCGGGCCGGCCTCGCTGGCCGAGAAGCCTCTGCCGTCGTCCTGTACCACCAGTTCGGCGTGCGCCGCCGTGATCGCCAGCCGGATGTGTACCCGCCGGGCGGCGGCATGCTTGGCCACGTTGTTCAGCGCCTCCTGGGCAACACGGAACAGCGCCTCCTCGATACGGTGGGGCAGGCGGCGCTCACCGTCGATTTGCAGGTCTACCTGGACTCCCTCGCGGCTCTCGAAGGCGGCGGTGTGCTTGGCCAGGGCCACCGCTAGCCCTTGTTCCGCCAGCGCTGCCGGCCGCAGGTGGAAGATCAGCGCCCGCATCTCTGCCAGCGCCCCCCGTCCCAGCTCATGCAGCCGCTCGATCCGCTCCTGCCCGCGCGCCGGGTCGCGCTCAAGAATGCGTGGCAACGCTTGAATGATCAGCGTCATGCTGAACAGCGCGTGGGTGACGCTGTCGTGCAGCTCTCGTGCCAGCCGGTTCCGCTCCTCGGAGACGGCCAGTTGCGCCGCCTGCTCGTACAGGCGGGCATTCTCCAGTGCCAGCGCAGTGGAGCGGGCGATGGCGGTTGCGGCGTCCAGCTCGTCATCGCGCACCCAATAGTTAGGGTCGCGGATGGGTACGGCCACGATGCCGAGGACGGTCTCGCGCACGGCCAGCGGTACGCTGACGTAGCGGCGAAATGGGAAGGCGCGCTGAATGGTGCGCTCCCGCTCGCTCAGCTCGGCCTCCTCCACGATGTGGGGCCGGCCGGCCAGTAATGCCCGGCGTTGCTCTGGCAGCCCGCGCAACGGCACCGCAGGCAAGGCGCGGAAGGCGGCATCGGCGGTAGCGTTGGCCTGTTCCGCGATGCGATGTGCCGGGTTGAGCGCCTCTCCGTCCTCGGTCAGCAGCCAGATACCGCAGGCCCGCTGCCCCAGCGCCGCCGCAATACAGCGACCCGCATCCTGCAACACGGCGTCGAAGTCCAGCGAGCGGCTGACCGTGCGGGTGGCCGCGAGGATGGTGGCGGTCTGCTCGCGGGCCCGCCGTTCCGTCTCGTACAGGCGGGCGTGCCGGATCGCGATGGTTGTCTGGTCCGCCAGGGTGTACGCCAACCCGAGCTCCTCCGCACTGTAGGTGCGCGGCCGGTCGTGGTACAGCACAAACGTACCGAGGCGGGTGCGTCCATCGCGCAGCGGCAGGAACAGCATGGAGCAGAAGCCCTCATGTCGTGCCACCTCCTGCAACTCGGGGACGACCGCCGCCCGCTGGATGTCCGGGACGTGGATGTGTCGTGCTGTCTCGAACTCCTCCGGCCACTCGCTGTGGTTGTAGTAGTCCACCACCGCGTTGCGGTAGCCGGCCGAGAGATTGCGCCACGTGACGAAGTTGATGCGGTGCGCCTGCGGCTCATCGACGAACAGGGCGGCACGGTCGGCGTCAAACACGTCCATCGCCGCGTCCAGCGCGTGCTCTAATGTGGCGTGCAGATCCAGCGACCCGGTGATGGCGGTCGAGACGCGCTGGAAGGCACGCATCTGCCGCAAGGAGCGCTGCGCAGTCTCGTACAGCCGTGCATTCTCCAGCGCGACGGCGATCTGCCCGGCGAGGATCTGTAGCACCTCGACGTCCGAAGGTGCGAAGGCGCCGGTGCGGTCGGCCTGTACGTCCAGCACGCCGAGCGCCTGGCCGCCGGCATGGACCGGCACGGTGAGTTCGCTGCGCTCACGGCCGGCGCCGGGAAAGTGGCGGGGCTCCTGCGTGACATCGTTGGCGAGCAACGGCGCGCGATTGGCAATGGCCCAGCCGGCCATGCTGCGCTCCGGGTCAGCCGGAACCCGCACGCCGATCAGCGTTTCGTTGTCAAGGCCGCTGGCGGCCACCACCTCTAGTTCGTGGCCCCCGCCGGCCACCAGCAGCAGGCTGGCGGACTGGTAGCCGAGGCGCTGGCGCACGTCATGGACGATGCCTGCCAGGAGCTCGTTTTCCGCGAGGATCGCCCCGAGCCGCCGCCCGACTTCGCTGACCATTTGGAGCTGACCGGCGCGCTGACGCTCCCGCTCGATCAGCTGGGCGCGGTCCACCGCCAGTCCCAGTTGCTTGCCAAACTGTGTCAGCAGTCCGGTATCGCCGCCGTCAAAGTGGGTAAGGGTGCGTGAAAGCACGGCCATGGCGCCGATCACCCGGCCGCGCAGGTGCAGCGGCACAATTGCGAACGACTGAAAGCCCTCCTGCTGCATCTCCGGTCGCGGCTGCTGCTGCGTGGTGACGCCCGAGATAATGGCAGCCGCATCCGCCTGCGAGGCCGCGCGGAACAGACTGTCCCCTGGTCGCTCCGCGTAAACGCGCGCCAGCTCTTCGCTCACGCCGCGATGCGCTGCCAGCCGCAGTTCACTGCTCTGCTCGTCCCACAGGAAGACCGCGCCCGCATCCACGCCGGCAACGCCGGTGAGGGTCGTCAGCGCCCGCTCCAGTAGTGGACCCATAGCCGACGTCTCGGCCAGCGCATCGATCAGGGCGTCCAGGAGTGCCAGGCGGTGCGCGAGCACCGCGGCACTGGCGGAGGTTTCGGGCGGTGGCGTTCGTGGCTGCACGCGGCCGGCCTGCGGTGGACTGTGCCCCGATTCTAGCACGGGCCCATTGCATCGCTTCGTTGCCGCGGTCGTCCGCTGCAAGCCTGGCGCTGCCTACCGCTCTCGCTGATGCATGGGACGGACGGCGGAGTCAGCCAGCACGAGCATGCAGTCATCCAGGCGCAGCCCAGCCCGGGCGAAGGCCTCGGCAAGGATCGCCTCAACGCGGTGGACCTCAGCTGCGCCGTCCTCCATGCCCTGGCGGCGCAGTGTCCGCCCCAACGCGGACAGCTCCATCGCCAGCAGGTTGGCCACCCGCTGGATGCAGTAGATATCGGCGAGGTACTCTTCCGGCGCGATCTCGAGCCCGGACAGCCGTCCCTCGGCCAAAGCCCGCAGCCCGCGCAGCACGCCGAGCAGCCCCCGCAGCTCGCGCTCCCCTGGTTCCGGGTTGTGCATGGTCATGGCGATGCTCCCCGTCCTACACTACCGGAGTCGCAGGAGGAGCGCGCCATGCGGGTAGGGCTACTGGGTCCGGAGGGCACCTTCACGCATGAGACCGGGGCGATGGCGGCAGAACGGCTTGGCTGGCGGTCACCAGAGTTCGTCACCTTCCCCACCGGCGCGGAAGCGGTGGCGGCGGCGGCGCGCGGCGATGTCGATGTGGCCGTGGTGGCGGTGGCCACCTCGCTCGGCGGGGAGATCGCGGCGGAGTCACAGGCGGCGGCCCAATCCGGCCTGCACCTGCTCGATACCATCCAGCGGCCCTGCCATTACCAGCTGGCCGCGCCGCTGGGCGCTACCCTGGAGGGGGTGTGCCTCGTGCGCTCTAACCCGAAAGCGCTGGCTGATTGCGCCGCCGCTCTCACCCGGCTGCTGCCCGGCGTGCCCCACGCCCAAACACCGAGCACCGCCGCTGCTGCCCGCGCTGTCGCCGAGGAGGGCCGCCCCGATACCGCCGCGGTTTGTACCGCCATCGCTGCCGAGCGGTATGGCCTGGCCGTGCTGGCAGAGAACATCGAGGATGACGCCGCAAACTGGACCCGCTGGCTGGTGTTGGGCCGGCCATGACCTCGGTATGTGCGGCTACCAAGCCCCGCGTGGTCGTGCTGGCCGATGATCTCACTGGCGCGGCCGGCACTGCCGCCATGTTCGCGGATCGCGGTGCGGCGTGTGGGGTGGCGCTTGGGCTAGGGGCGGCCGCGGCCCGCGGGCCAGCACCAGCGCCTGATGTGCTCGCTATCGATCTCGGCACGCGCGACCGGCCGGCGCCGGACCCGCTGTGCATACATGAGGCGGTAAGCGGGGCATTCACCACCGGCGCGGGCCTGGTGGCCAAGCGCCTCGACTCGACCCTGCGCGGCCATGTGCGCGCCGAGATCGCGGCGGCGCTAGAGGCCGCGCCGCCCGGCGCCATTGCGTTGGTATCACCCGCCTTTCCCGCCCTGGGCCGGACGGTGCGAGACGGGCGGCTGTACGTGCACCGACAGCCCGATGTAGACGTGATGGCGGCGATGGGCCAGGGGGTGGCGCTCGGTCGTTTGGACCTGGCGACGGTGCGGCGCGGACCAGTCGACACCTCGTCTGCCCTGTCTTCGCTCGTCGCGGCCAGCGTGCGCGTGATCATCTGCGACGCGGAACGCGATGATGATCTCAGGGTACTGGCGGCCGGGACGGCGGATCTGCCAGTGCTACCGTGCGATCCGGGACCGCTGACGTTGGCGCTGGCTGGGGCACGCGGCCTGCTGCCGGAGAGGCGGGGTGAACCTCCTACGCTGCCCGCCGTCCAGGCGCCGGTGCTCGCGGTGTTCGGCAGTCGCACACCGCTTACCCGACGGCAGGTGGCACACGCCGAACAGGCGGGACTGCTTTCGCTCGTGCCGGTGCGTGGCCGCCCCGTGCTCGATGCGCGTGCCGTCGCTGGAGTACTGTCCCGGGAGCGGCGGGTCGCAGCGCTGCTTCCCGCCTTCGCTCCGTGCGCCGAGCAGGAGGCCGCGCAGGCTCTCGCTCGCGCCGCGGTAGTAGCGCTCCGCCAGGCCCGTGCAGGCGGGCTGTACCTCACCGGCGGCCACACGGCGCGGACGGTCCTGGATGCGCTGGGGGTGTCGCGGCTGACCGTGCTGGGGAGCGTGCTACCACTGGCGGCGCGTTCCGTCGCAACCAGCGGCAGCCATGCCGGGCTGGCGGTGGTGACCAAGGGTGGATTGGTCGGTGGCGAAGATGCGGCGTCGCGCTGCCTGCGGGCGCTGGGCGTTGACGGTGCCGCACCGTGACAGAAGCTGGCGTAGCATGGAAGCGGCGGTAGCCACGGAGGGGACGCGATGGACCGGCCTGTGATTGCGGTGACGATGGGCGATCCCGCCGGTGTTGGGCCGGAGATCGTGGCGGCGGCGGTGGGGCTGGGCGAACTGCACACCGTGGCCCGGCCGCTGGTGGTGGGCGATCTCGGCGCAGTGGAGCGGGCGGCGGAGCGCATGGGCGTCACGGCCATCCTCCACGCCGTCCAGCACCCGGAGCAGGGCCGTTTCGCTCCGGGCATCATCGATGTGCTCGACCTGGACAACGTGCCCGCTGACCTGGAGATCGGCAGAGTCCAGGGGGCGGCAGGGCGGGCGGCGTTTGACTACATCGCGCGGGCGACCGAGCTGGCCCAGGCCGGCGCGGTGGACGCCATCGCCACCGCGCCGATCAACAAAGAGGCGCTAAAGCTTGGCGGTGTCCCCCACCTGGACCACACCGGCGCCTTCGCCGCCCTGACCGGCAGCCCGGAGGCGACGACGATGTTCGTGCTGGACGGGCTGCGCATCTTCTTCGCCACCCGCCATCTGTCACTGCGCCGCGCTATCGATGACCTGACGGTGGAAGGGTTGATGGCGGCGCTGCGCCACGCGCATGAGCAGCTGGAACGGTTCGGTTTTGTCCGCCCGCACATCGCCCTGGCGGCGCTCAACCCGCACGGCGGCGAAGCAGGGATGTTCGGCGATGAGGAAATCCGCATCCTCGCTCCGGCAGCGGCGGCGGCGCGGGCGCGCGGCATTCACGTCACCGGCCCGCACCCGGCGGATGCGGTCTTTCACATGGCGAAGAACGGCGGCGCCAGCGCCGTGATGTCGCTGTTCCACGACCAGGGTCACATTGCCGCCAAGACGCTGGACTTCGACCGGACGATCGCGATCACCACGGGGCTGCCGTTTGTGCGCTCCTCCGTCGATCACGGCACCGCCTTCGATATCGCCGGCCAGGGAACCGCCCGCTGGCTGAGCATGGCCGAGGCGATCCGCGCCGCGGCCGAGTTCGCGCGCCGGGCACGAGGAGCAAACTCATGAGGCTGGCATCAAGGAGAATCGAAACAACCACGCGGATACGCTGCGAACGGTCATCTACGTGACGGTCAGGCCGCTGGCAGCGTGAAGCGGTCCGCCCCGCGCTGGATGAAGACGGTCTCGTCACGGGCTACGACATCTCGCATGATCTCCCCTAGGTCTTCGCTCGCTTTAGTAGCGCGTACACACCGGAACGTCATGTTACGCTCCACTCCTCGACAAGCGATTCATTGATCGTCGTTGGTCATGTCGTACCCCTGCAAGCCCGCTGCGCATGTGGCACAATCGAACAGGCTTCCTGTAAGCCTGTCGAAGGGAGTCCCGGGTGAACGCGCTGGACGTCTTGCGGGAACGCGGATTCGTGTACCAGGTCTCGGATGAGGAGGCGCTACGCCGCGCCTTCGACGAGTCACAGGTCACGGTCTATTGCGGCTACGACCCGACCGACTCCAGCCTGACCCATGGCAATCTCGTCACGATCATGATGCTGGCCAACATGCAGCGCTGCGGCCACCGGCCCATCGCCCTGTTCGGCGGTGGCACTGGCATGGTCGGCGACCCCTCCGACCGCGACGCATCCCGCCCGCTGATGACGGTGGAGACGATTGACGCCAACGTGGCGGCGCAGCAGCAACAGCTCGCCCGCTACCTAGACTTCGGCGACGGCCGGGCGCGGATCGTCAACAACGGCGACTGGCTGCGCGGGCTCAAATTCCTGGACTTCCTGCGTGATACTGGCCGCTACTTCTCCATCAACCAGATGGTCAACATGGAGTTCGTGCGCCGCCGGCTCGATGCCCAGCACAACCTGTCCTACCTGGAGTTCAGTTACATCCTGCTCCAGTCATACGACTACCTGGAGCTGTACCGGCGGTACGGCTGCACGCTGCAGGTGGGTGGCCAGGATCAGTGGGCCAACATCCTCGGCGGGGCAGATCTCATCCGCCGGGTCGAAGGCGGGCGAGCATTCGGACTGGTCGCGCCGCTGGTGACGGCATCGTCGGGGCGCAAGGTGAGCAAGTCCGAGGGCAACGCCGTTTACCTGGACTCCAACCGCACCTCGCCCTACGAGTTCTACCAATTTTGGCTGAACACCGAGGACGCCGACGTCGAGCGCTACCTTGCCATCTACACCTTTCTGCCGATGGAGGAGGTGCGGACGTTGGGCAAGCTGGAGGGGGCAGCGCTGCGCCGGGCCAAGGAAGTGCTTGCCTTCGAAGTGACGAAGCTGTTGCACGGCGCAGAGGCGGCGCAGCAGGCGGAATCCACCTCGCGGGCGCTGTTCCGCGGCGAGGCAGCGCCGGCAGAGGCCGTGCCCACCACCAGCGTGCCCGCGGCGCAACTGGCCGCCGGCATTCCGCTGACGGATCTGCTGGTAACCGCTGGGTTCGTCAAGTCCAAGCGTGAGGCACGCCCCCGCATACAGCAGGGGGTGACGATTGGTTCTGAGCGTGTCACCGATGAGCGCTACATCGTGACGGAGGCCAATTTGGAGGACGGCGGTGTGATGCTGCGCATGGGCAAGCGTTTTCATCGGATCGTGCCGCAACCGTAGTGGAGGGGATGGGTGATGGCTGAGCAGCACGGTGTTGAGCCGCCCGCCGAGATCGTAGCGTTTCTTACCAAGGTCTTCGCGTTCGCCGATGAGTTGCCGGAGCAGGAGGGGCTGGCACTGCGCCGCCTGGTGCGCGCCGGCCTGATGGCGGACAGCAGCACCGTTGAGGCCGTGCTCAACAGCGACGTCTCCGGCTACGCCAACTCAACACCTTCCCCCAGCTTCCAGGTGTGGCCCTCCTGGTATTGGGGGCTCACGCCCGAACAGCAACAGATCGTCCAGCGCGGCGGCCGTCCCCGTGGTCCAGGGCGCTGACGGGGAACCGGACCCCTTGCCCGTCCCGCGCCCATCCGGTTTGCCGTAGATTGAGCGCCGCCAGCATCTGCTGGGTTTTCGTGAGCACGAGCAGGCCAGCAGGACGAAGCGGTGCCGTTGCCCCCGTGCTCTGGTGCTGGCGACGCATCATATCCCAGATGGCGTGGTTCCCTCGCCGCACAGATGGCGCAGGAACCAAGCTCCGGTTGCCTTGAAGGCTCTGAGCGAGTTGGCCACCTTGGTGAATCCGTGGCCCTCGTCATCGAACACGAGGTAGTCCACCGTGGCGCCGTTGGCACGCAGCCGCTCGACCATCTGGTCGGACTCCGGCTTGACCACGCGCGGGTCGTTGGCGCCCTGGATCACCAGCAGCGGCGCCCGCACCTGGTCCACATACCGGATCGGGCTACGCGCCATCAGCTCGTCGGTGTCCTCATCCGGGTCGCCCACCCACTTCTGCATGAACCGCTTCCAGGAGGGAGGCACCGAGCGGGTGAAGGTGACGAGGTTGGAGGGGCCGACGATATCGACCGCCGCCGCCCAGTGCTCCGGCAGCCGGGAGACGCACGACAGGGTGGCGAAGCCGCCGAAGGAGCCACCGAACACCCCCAGCCGTGTGCCATCCACCCAGTCCAGCGTCTTCAGATAGCGGACGGCGTGCTCCAGATCTCCCAACTCTGCGCCGCCCCAGTCGCGGTGGATCAGCTTCTGATAGGTGCCGCCGTAGCCGGTGGAGCCGCGGATGTTGGGGGCGAGGATGCCGATACCGTGGTTGAGTAAGAACTGATAGAAGCCGGTGTAGGCGTAGGTGGGTAGCTCCTGCGCCTCGGGGCCGCCGTGAACGCTCAGTACCACCGGCACCCGCTCTCCCGCGCCGATGCCCTGTGGCCGGTACAGGTAGGCGGGAATCGCGCGGCCGTCGTGACTGGGGTAGCGCACGACCTCCGGCTCCACCATCTCGGCTTCGGGGATGCCGCCCAATGCCCCCTGTGTTAGCCGCCGTGCGGCCCCCGTGGTGATGTCCAGGATGTGGAGCGTGGCCGGGGCGACGGGCCGGCTGATCAGCAGCGCGATCTCCGCCCGTGCCGGGCTAAAGCGCATCATGGCGATCACGCCACGGGGCAATGCCGGAAAGCTCTGTGTCACACCGGTGCTCAGGTCGCGCACGTGCAGCCGGCTGTAGCCGTCCTCGTTCACCACCCAGGCGAGATAGCGGCCGTCGCGCGAGACATCCGCATTGGCGACATCCCACTCCGGTGTCTCCACCCACGCGATCTCGCCGGTGTCTACCCGGCAGAACGCCAGCCCGGTGAATTCCCGCCCGCGATCAGAGGTGAGATAGAAGCCGCTGCCATCCGCTGCCCACGGACCGGGGAAGAACTTGACCTCACCCTCGTGCGGCGTCAGGTGGCGCTGCTCACCGCTTTCCACGTCGATCAGGAACAGGTCCTGGTCGGTGTTGCTATTGAGCCGCATCGCCAGCAGGCAGCGCCCGTCCGGTGACCACGACTCCGCCGAGAAGTAGCCGCCATCGGTGTAGCGGCGAGTGGCGCCTGTCTCCAGGTCGCGCACCAGCACATCGAAGTCGGTGCGGCTGCGCTCGTTGGAGGTGTAGGCGATCCGGCGGCCGTCCGGGCTGAAGGGGGTGTCGCCCAGCTCGAAGCGCGACTCGGGGTCGTCAGTCAGCGGATACAGCCAGCCGCGTTCGGCCGGGATTTCGTAGAGCTGGTAGTTCTCGGTGCCGTGGCGGTCGGCCAGGGTGAGGATGCGGCGGCCGTCCGGGCTCCACACGGCGCGGCGGGCGGCGCTCTCCACCAGCGCGGTGAGCTGGCGCGGCATCAGTGGCTGGCCGTTCGCGGCGAGGTCCGCCGGCTGGCGCCAGACATTGAACTGGCCGGAGGCGTTGGTGACGTATGCGACGTGCGCGCCATCCGGGCTAAAGGTGATATCGGTGTAGTTGCGGATCGCCGCAAACTGCTCCAGTTCATACCGTGGCATCGGCCGCTCCTGCTGTGCGGTATGCCAACCAGTATACGGAGCGTCAGCGGGCCGTCAGTACGGTCAAAGGGCTGGCGAAGTCATCGGTCCACAGCGGCTTGTGTGGCTGGGCTACCAGCGGCTGCCAGGCCGGATCTGCCGCCAGCGGCGTCAGCGCGGACGAATCGCGCGCCAGCACGGCCCAGCGCGAGGCAGATTTGCCCAGCCGCGCCTCTTCGGCGGTGACGGCGGTGTCGTCCATCACCAGCGCGGTCAGTCCCGCATCCACCGCCAGGTTACCCAGCACCGGACGCAGGTCAAAGAACTGGTTGGAGATGTGGAAGGCCAGCACGCCGCCCGGCGCCAGCCGCTCCAGGTACAGCGCCAGTGCCTCGCGCGTGAGCAGATGCACGGGGATGGCGTCGGCGCTGTAAGCATCCAGTACCAGCAGGTCAAATTGCCGTGCGGTGGCGGCCAGCGAGAGACGCGCGTCACCGAGCACAATTTCCGCCCCCGGCGCGCAATCGCTCAGGTACGTGAACAGCGCCGGATCACGCGCGATCCGCACGACAGCGGGGTCGATCTCGAAGTAGGTCCACTCCTGGCCCGGCTGCTGGTAGCAAGCCAGAGTGCCTGTGCCCAGCCCTACTACGCCCACGTGAGAGGCGGGTATCAAGCGAAGCACCCGGCCGATTGGGCCGGCGGGGAAGTAATAGGTGAGCGGTTCGCGGCGGCGGGCAGGGTCGAGCGCCTGCATCCCGTGGCGGGTCGTACCGTGCGTCAACGTCCGGTACCGGCCGGAGGGGTCATCCAGCACCCGGCTGATCCCGAAGAAGCTGCGCTCGGCGTAGATTTCCTTCCCCGCGCGACCATCGGCGACGCCGAACAGCGCCCCGGCGGCAAACACCCCGGCCAGCCCTAGGGCAAATCCTACCGGGCGCGCGGCGCGGCCGTATACCAGCACTACCGGCAGACTGAGCAGCATCAGCGCCACGGCCGGATCGTGCGGCAGGCCGGCAGCCCGGCCCAGCGCCAGCAGCGCAACCGCCGCGGCGCCCGCCGCCAGCCCGTGCGCCGCATCGGCCGTCAGGGCGCGCCGCCAGCCACCGCGCAGCGGGCGCACGAGCAGGCAGGCAGCCACCAGCGCGATTGGGTACTCGGTGACGGCGGTGAACAGTAACGGCGCCACGAGCGCAGTGAGCGCACCCCCCAGCGCCCCGCCGGCAGACATCCACAAGTAGAAGGCGGTCAGATGCTCTGGCTCGGGCCGGTCCGCCGCCAGCGCGCCATGGCAAGCCATGGTGACGATGAAGAAGGCGAGCAAATGGCAGGGCAGCAGGATGATCAGCGGGCTGCCAAAGCCGCCGATCATCAACATGGTCAGCGGCAGCACCGCCAGCGGCATGGCCCGCACCATCAGCGTGTGCCGCAGCGGCGGGCGCCGGGCGAAGACGAGCACGAACGTCAGCAGGTACACTCCCAACGGCGCCACCCACAGCAGCGGCACCGGTGCGATGGTGGTGGAGAGATAGGCCGTCACGCTCAGCATCAGGCTGGAGGGTACGGCCGCAAGCGCCACCCATCGCAGCGTCCGGCGGAGCGGCAGACGGGCGGTGCGGGCAGAGGTCGCAGCGATCGGGGTGGGCCGGTGTGTCCGCCGTACCACCAGCGCGCACAGCAGGCAGAGAACGGCCAGCAGCGCATAGCCGGCGGACCACAGGTTGCTCTGCGCCGCCAGCCGCAGGCGTGGCTCCAGCAACAGCGGGTAGGCGCCCAGGGCGAGCAGTGAGCCCAGGTTACTGGCGGCGTAGAGGAAGTACGGGTCCGCCGCCGAACGATGGCCGGTGCGAGCGAACCAGGCTTGGAGCAGCGGGCTGCTGGTGGAGACCGCGAAGAATGGCACCCCCACCGCCACCGTCAGCAGCGCCAGTAGCCAGGGAACCGGCGTGCTGCCCGCCGGTGGCACCCAGCCACCCGGTACGGCGATGGGCAGGGCGAGCAACGGCAGCGCCAGCGCCAGCATATGTAGCCGTACCTGCCAGCGGACGCTGAGGCGGGTGCTGACCAGGTGGGCATACAGATAGCCGAGCAGCAGCACTGTCTCGTAGAACACAACGGCGGTGTTCCACACCGAGGGCGAGCCGCCCAGCAGCGGCAGCGCCATCCGCGCAAACATCGGCTGCACGAAGAACAGCAGGGTTGCACTGGTGAACAGCGTCAGCGTGAACAGCGCCGGCAGCATCCACGTGGCGCTTGCCCGTGGAATGACCCTCGCCACAGGCCCGCGCGACGAAACCCGCATCACGTACCCTCGCCCTTTAGCCATCGGCTGCGGGGACACCGGGATTAGGGGATGCGGTCTGACGGCAGGGGAGCGAGGACACGAGCCGGCACTGCACGTCAATCGCGCGGAGGTTGCCCGCGGTAGCCGGCCGCAATCCTGCCCTTCCGCTCAGCCGTCTTCGCGTCCGGCTGAGACCAAGCGGCTACTTGAAGGCAAAGAGCGGCGGAACTACGGCCACAACGACGGCCGCCCAGGCTGCATATACGGGAATATACGCGGTTTGCCAGCGCTCCAGATCCGCAAATGGCCGGACTCCGCGCAGGAAGGCTGCCAGCAGCCATGCTGTCCACACCAGATTGGCGAGCAGGATCAGGTTCAACCCCAGTCCGGCGGTGCGATTGGGCGTCCAGCCAAACTCCGTGATCCGGCTGAGGATGGCCGTCAGTGCCAGCACGTCGATCACCAGTGCGCTGACGACCAGCACCAGTTGCACCGCGTCCATGAGCGCCGGCCCTGCTTCCGCGTCCCGGGCGGAGATGGCGTACAGCACCAGCCCGAGGACGAGCACCAGCAGCGCGTCAAAGAGGATAAGCACCTCTCGTTCGGCGTCAATGAAGTTGCCAGTCAGTGCCATCCCGATGATGGCTGCCACCAGCATCATGGCGAACAACGGCGTGAAGACGGCGGTCAGCACCGGCGCCATGTTCTCGATTACACTCTGCTTGGCCTCGACCAGCCAGGCGACGACCACGACGGCGCCCACGGCGCCACAGGGCAGCACCCACGAAGCGATGATCGGACTGACGTCGATGTTGATGGCCTCGAACACCCCCACCGTCAGCGCGCTCAGCACCCCTCCACCGAAGGCGATCAATGTGTAGTAGATGAACCACTCGCCGGTGAAACGTACGAAATCCATCCGCGGCGCACCGGCCCGCCAGACGCCGCCCAGGTACGCCACACCCGCGACCAGCCACAGCAAGATCGGGAGGTGGATCGCGGCCAGCGCTTCGGTGTCGCCGCCTTCCGCAAAGGGGAACAGGTTCACCAGAATGGCCGCTGCCACGAAGGGCACCGCCAGCCCCACGACCACACGTGCCGGCAGCCTTCGTCTCCAGGCGAAGAAGCCGATCAGGAAGGGCAGTGCCAGTAATGCGCTGTTCCGCAGGTAGAACGCCGCGTCGCCTTCGCCATTCCCGGAGGCGCCGGTGTCCATCAGGTCGATACCGAACGCTGCTGGGAGCTTGAACGCAATCGCCGCCCCAAGGGCAAAGCAGAGCATGATCGCCAGTTCGGCGTACGCCCAGCGCGAACGCTCGCGCACGCTACCGCCGGCCAGCACCAGCTGCTTCCATAGCCGGCTGGAGCGCTCGCGGGCGAACTCCCGAGACAGCTCGTTGATGCCGCCGATGCGCTTGATGGCAACGAGAAACGACTCATCTTCACGCAGGCCGGCCGCGCCCAGCTCTGACATCTCACTGCGCAGATGGTCCTCGAGCTCGTCGACATCAACCTGATGCATTGTCCTGCGCCGCAGGAGGTACGATCGCCACTCCCTGATCTGGGCTTCGATGCCAGGACCGATTGCAGAATCCATTGACGGTTATCCCTTGGCTGGGCTGAGCGCGGAGATGGTGATCGGAAAGCCATGCCAGGCATTGCGCAGCGCCTCTGACACCACTTCCCATTGCCGGCGCTGCTCGGTCAGCGTGTTGCGGCCCGCAGGCGTGATGCGGTAGTACCGGCGCCGCCGCCCGCCCTCCGGCGCGATCCACCGGGCCTCGACGTAGCCCAGCCGGTCGAGCCGGTGCAGCAGCGGGTACAGCATCCCATCAGTCCACTCCAGCGCGCCGCCGGACAGCTCGTTGATCCGCTTGAGGATGGCGTAGCCATAGCTCTCGCCGTCGTCAAGGATGGCCAGAACCAGAGGCATCGCCGACGCGGCGACGAGGTCCTTCCCGATACGAGCCTCGATCTTGGTGTGCATAGCAGCACTATACATTGAACTGCTAGGTATAGCCAGCATCTGTGCCGGCCGGCGATGGCGGTCCGGTAACGGACGAACGGGACGCCTGCGGCGGGATGCCCGGCCCCTCCCCGCAGCCCGCTGCCGCTACAATGAAGGCGGCGCGGCGTGCGCGCCGTTCGTGGGAGGTTGCGGCGATGGCCAATCGTGCGCCCGGTGGCCCGGGTGGGTCCGGCGGGGACGATCTGCTGTCCCGGTTTACTGAGGGCCTGCGCCGTGCGGCGGAGGGGATCGGCCGCCAGATCAATGAGACCTTTCCCGTCCAGACAGAAGGCGGCAATGGCCGTACCTCGACCGCGGAGCGGGTCGTGCGTGACGTGCCGAACGTCACCTTTGCCGATGTGGGCGGCTGCGACGAGGCCAAACGCGAGCTGGAAGGCATCTGCGCCGCGCTGGCCACGCCGGATCTGTATCAGCGCTGGGGCACCCGCCCGCCGCGCGGCGTGCTGCTGTATGGCCCGCCGGGCACCGGCAAGACGTTGCTTGCCCGCTGTGTCGCCGGGCAGGCCGACGCCGAGTTCATCCACATCCGCGCGGTGGATGTCGCCTCCATGTGGTACGGCGAGGCGGAAAAGCGGATGCAGGAGGCGTTCGATGAGGCCCGCCGCCGCGCTCCGTGCGTGCTCTTCCTGGATGAAGTGGACGCCCTCACTCCGTCACGCGAGACGGCGCACGAGGCGACGAACCGCGTCGTGGCCACGTTGCTGGAGAATCTGGACGGATTGCAGCCGCTCCAGGGTGTGGCCGTGCTGGCCGCCACGAACCGGCTGGATGCCGTCGACCCTGCCTTCACCCGTCCAGGGCGGTTGGACCGGCTGATCCATGTACCGCTGCCGGATGAAGCGGCGCGGTTGCAGATCCTGGGCGTGCACCAGCGCCGCGCCGAAGCGCTGGCCGGGCGCGATTTGTTCGCGCACACTGATTACCGGCGGCTGCTGCGCGAGACCGCCGGCATGTCCGGCGCCGAGATTGAGGAGATGGTCAGGCGCACGCTGGAGGAGAAGGTGCGCTCCGGGGCGACTGAAGGGGTGATCACCGAAGATGACCTGCTGGCTTCCGTCTCCCAGTTCGAGTGGAACCGCGCCGGACGCGCCAAGAAGCCGCGCCGCTGGTGGAGCTGGGCGTAGCCGCTCCACCGAACGAGCAGCAGGGGTGAACGGTGGCCCCTGCTGCTCAGCCATGCTAGCGCCCGCCCTTGCCGCCCTTGTTGGTCTTGCCTCCCGCGGGCTTCGTGCCGCCTTTGCCCTTGGGGCCGCTCTTTCCTTTATCCGGCATGCGCCACCTCGCGTTGTCATGGTGCACCCCCGCGCGGCAGGGGTGAAGGGAGTCTAGCACGGCTGTCAAGCGACCGGACACCCGCTTTCGAGATGATTGCAGCGGGTTGAGGGGCGGCGCCAGGGTGTCGATACTCGTCTGAAGGCCGTGCGATACTGAGGCGAGAGCCGGCAGCGAGGGGTGGGGACGCTGAGAGAGACGCTGCCCGAATCCGGATACCGCGAGCAGCCGTGGATGCGCATCCGTCGCCGGCGCCGGCCGTGGTGGCGGCGGCCACGGATGTGGGCGCTGGCCGCGCTGGCGCTCGTGCTGCTCGGCGTGCTAGTGGGCGGGCTGGCGGCGCGCGAGGCGCTGGCGCTGCGCGAGGACCTGCAGCGTGCTGAGGCCGAGTTCGACGCCGCCGCCTCGGTCGCCGACCCGCTACTGTCGGACTTCGGCTCCTTCCGCGAGGCGCAGGCGGCGCTCGCCACCTCGTCAGCCCATCTCACCGCCGCCTCCACCGCGCTCGGCTCCGCCCAGCGGCGGCTGGACCGGCTGGGGCCGCTACTGGCGGTGGGGGCGCGGCTGCCCGGGTGGCCCCGCGGCCTCTCCGAGGTTGAGCCGCTGATCGCCTCGGCGCAGCACCTGTCCAGCGCCGGTGTCACTCTCTCCGACGCCTTCACCCGCCTGACCGAGCGCATCGACCAGCAGGCAGCGCCAGGGGCGGAGCGCGAGCCGGCGGGGGCGCGGCTGGCCGCCGGGCTGACCGATGCCGAGCCGGACTTCCGCCGCGCGTACGAGGACATCCAGCGCGCCATTGCCTTGCGCCGCTCCGTAGATGCTGCGCACCTGACCGGCCCGCTGGCCCCGGCCCGTGGCGCGCTCGACACGTTCGACCGGCGTATCCGGCCGGTGCAGGAGAACGTCGACTTGCTGGTAGAGATGCCGCCGGCTGCCCGTGCCGTGCTGGGGATGGACGGCCGCCGGACCTACGCTGTGCTGGGCCAGAACTCGGCGGAGCTGCGGCCCACCGGCGGATTCATCGGCTCGCTCGGTATTGTCACCATCGAGAACGGCGCCACCATCGGCGAGGACTACCGCGGCTCCTACACCTTCGACAACCCCGCCCGCGGCTTTGAGCCGATGCCACCGCCACTGTTCGTCCACCTGGGCGGCGGCGGCTGGACGTTGCGGGACAGCAACTGGTCGCCGGATTTCCCCACCACCGCCGCGACGGTGGAGCGGATGCTCATGCAGCAGCGCGATATCCGCGTGGACGGCGTGATTGCCTTCAACACCTACACCGTCGGGATGCTGCTCGATGTGTTGGGTCCGATCCCAGTGGAGGGGTTTGAAGAGCCAGTGTCCGCTGACACCTGGTACAAGCTGGCCGAGCAGCTCATCTACTTCCAGGGACCGAACCCGCTGGACGGTGAGCGCAACAAGGGTAAGGTGCTGGAGCCGCTGCTGCAGGCGGTGATCAGCCGCGTGCAGAACGCCTCGTCAGACGAGCTGCCGAAGGTGGTCAAGGCGCTGCAAGGGGCCGTGAAGGAACGGCAGTTGCTTGTCGCCTTCCACGACGAGGCGCCGCAGGCGATGGCGCGGCGCTACGGCGCCGACGGCCGCTTTGCCCCACCCACGACCGGTGATGTGCTGGGCGTCGTCGACGCCAACTTGTCGTACTCCAAGGTGGGGCCATACATCGGTGAACGGATCGAGTATGACGTGTGGCTGAACGGGCGCGGGGTCGCCCAGGCCAGCCGGGTGACCATCACCTACCATAACCGGGTGACACCGCAGCAGGCGCGCGATGTCACCACGCGGATCTACGGCGCGGAGTGGGACGCCTTCAAGCGCGAGCTGGTGGAGGCCCCGGGCATCTACGGCACCTATGTGCGCGTGTACGTGCCGCGCAACAGCCGCCTGCTCGATGCTTCCACCGGCACGCGGCCGGGGATCGTCCAGGACCTCGGCTTCACCTCCTTCGAGCGCTATCATCGCGTTCCTGCCACCACGACCCAGGCCTTCAGCTACGGCTATCAGATCCCTGCCGACCGTGCAGGCAACGGGCAGTACCGGCTGATGATCATCAAGCAGCCTGGCACTGCCGGCCACGAGCTGGTGGTGCGCGTTCATCTCCCCGAGGGGACTTCTGCTGAGCACAACCGGCCGATGGAGCGCGAGGGGAACACCCTTGTGCTGCGTGACCGCCTGCTTGCCAGCGTGGAGTTGGAGGTCAGGCTGAAGTAGCCGGAGCCGGCACCCGGCGCCCTTTCCACCTCATCTGCCGGATGAACAAGTTGACCCGATGGAGCGTTGCGGGCGGTGGCCGCCCCTACTCGATCCTGTCCTCAACCTCATTCCCCTGCCTCTCGCAGCACGCCGGCGGCACGCATCCGGGCTTGGGCTTCGGCGAAGCTGTCGTAGATGTCCGGTTGGGCGGCGGCCCAGGCGAAGTACTCTTGGACGGCGGCTTCCTGGGAGATCGCGGGTGCCCAGCCGAGGGCCTGCAGGCGGGTGATATCCGAGATGATGTGGCGGGTGTCGCCCAGGCGGTACAGGCCGCTCACCTCCGGCTCGCCCGCCGTGCCGGCTGCCGCGAGCACCATGCGCGCTAGGTCCTCGACGGTTACGCGCCGGTCTGCGCCCACGTTGAATACGCCGTAGTCTGCCCGTGGGTCCTGGAAGACCAGCAAGTTGGCGCGCACGACATCGTGAATCGAGACGTAGTCCCGCAGTTGCCGGCCGTCCTCGTACAGCACGGGCGGGCGGCCACTGAGCACGCGCACGGCAAAGGAGCGCAGCGCGCCGGAGTAGGCGTTACGGAAGGACTGGCGCGGCCCCTGCACAATCGAGTAGCGCAGCGCCACGCTGGGGATGTCGTAGCGCCGGCCCAGCTTAACCGCAATCTCCTCCTGGTCCCGCTTGGAGAGGGCGTAGCTGTTGTGGGGCGCGGCCGCCGTCTCATCCGTGGCCAGCGGTTCCAGCGTCCCGCCGCAGCGCGGGCAGGGGATCTCCCAGTGACGGGCGCTTAGCTGTTCCACGCTGCGCTGGCCGGGGTACATCACGCCGTCATTGGGGCAGCGGTACGCTCCCTCGCCGTAGACCGCCTGCGAGGAGGCGACGACGACCTTGCGCACGGGCAGCCGGTCGTTGACGATCAGCTCGTACAGCAAGGCCGTGGCCGCGCTGTTGACGAGGAAAAAGCGGGAGAAGTCCGTAAGGTAGTCCTGGTAGGCGGCAAGGTGAAACACGGCATCCACGCCGTCCAGGGCGGTGCGCAGGGCCGCGCGGTCGGTGACGCTGCCGTGCTGCAGCTCGACCGCCTCGGGTAGGTAGGCGGGCCACGCACCGGTGTGGACGGGCGGCTCGAGGCTGTCCAGCACGCGCACCTGGTGGCCGCCCGCCAGCAGCGCATCGACCGTATGCGAGCCGATGAAGCCCGCTCCTCCCGTCACCAGTACCTGCATCCGGTCCGCTCCTACCCGCGGCTCGCCCGCTCCAGCACGCGCACCACCGCCAGACCGGCGTGGCCGTCTGCCAGCGGCCGCCGCCCCTCACGGATGCAGTCGAGGAAGTGGCTCAGCTCGGCCGCCAGCGGCTGCGCGGTTCCCAGCTCCGGCACGCGCACCACGCCGGGGCGGTAAAACAGCTCACCCGTGCCGGCCGCCCCGGCGATGCGGCTATCCTCGCCCTTGTCCGTCAGCAAGAGCTTGCCCTCCGTGCGCGTGTCATCGAACACCGCTGCACCCGCCGTGCCGGACAGGGAGAAGCGGCGGACACGCACCGGCGACAGCCACGAGACGTGATGTTGAGCGAGGAAGCCGCCGGCGAACCGCAACGTGATGAAGGCGACATCGGTGAGCGAGGGATGCACGTACCGCCGCCGCTCGCAGGCCACCTCCACCGGCTCACTACCCAGTAGCGAGAGCAGGATAGCGATGTCATGCACCGCCAGGTCCCAGATCACATCCACCTCGGAGGCGGGCGGGCCGAGATTGACCCGGCCGGACTCGGCGTAGCACAGCGTACCCAACTCACCGGCGTGCACCGCCTCGCGCAGCCGCACCACAGCCGGGTGATAAAGGAAGAGATGGCCCACCGCCAGCACCCGGCCGGCGCGCTCCGCCGCGGACACCATCGCCTCGGCATCAGCGACCGTGTGCGCTAGCGGCTTTTCGACAAAGACGTGTTTGCCCGCCGCCAGCGCCGCTTCTGCTAGCAGCCGGTGGGTGGAGACCGGCGTCACGATCGCCACGGCATCGATGGAAGGATCGTGCAAGATGTCTGCGACTTCGGTCGTAAGGGGGACACCGGCGAAGCGTTCAGCGATGTACTGCAGCCGGCCGGGGCTGCGGTCACAAACGGCGGCCAGATCGCAGTTCGGTAGCTCATGCAGGGTGCGGATCACGTTTGGCCCCCAGTATCCTGCACCAATCACGGCCACCCGGATCATGCGCGCACCTGCCGGCCTGTATGGCCTCTTTCTTCAGCTTGGGCCAGCGCGATGCCGGGATGCAAGCTCGGCCGGAATGTGATTCGGGGGAGCCGGCAGCAGAAAAGGCGCCGATGTCCACCAGCTCCGCGCGCCGGTCCGTGCTCCGCCTGCCGCCGTTCGCCACGTTGTGGGCGGCCACTGCTGCATCGAACGTGGGGGACGGTGTGACGCTGGTTGCCGCCCCGCTGCTGGCGGTGGCGCTGACGCGTGATCCGGTACTTGTCTCCGGGCTGGCGTTCGCGCAGCGGCTTCCGTGGCTGCTGTTCCCGCTGTTCAGTGGCGCTATCGCCGACCGGGTGGACCGGCGGTTGCTGATGGCGGTGGTGGCGTGCGTGCGGGCGGTGCTGATCGCGACGCTGGGGCTGGCCGTGGCGCTGGACCGGGCGAACCTGCCGCTGTTGTATGTGATCTTCTTTCTGCTCAGTACGGGGGAGACGTTGTTCGATACCGCCGCCTCCACGCTGCCCCCGGCAATGGTGCCCGCCGAGGATCTGCCCCGCTCGAACGCCCGTCTTTCCGGCGCGGTAGTGATCGCCAACAACTTCATCGGCCCGCCGCTGGGCGGCACGCTGTTTGCGGTGACGATGGCACTGCCGTTCTTCGTCGGTGCGGGCGGGCTGGGCGCGGCAGCGCTGTTACTGCTGTCCCTCCGCGGCCGCTTCCGCCCCGAGCGGGCCGCCAGCCAATCGCTGCGGAGCCTGCCGCGCGAGATAGGTGAAGGAGTGCGGTGGCTGTGGGGGCAGCGGCTGTTGCGGACAATGGCGCTGACGCTGGCGCTGCTCAACCTGGTGCTGGTGGCGCAGGTGTCGGTGATGGCGCTGTTCGCCCGTGAGCGGCTGGGGCTAGGTCCGGCCGGGTTCGGCGTGCTGCTGGCGGCGCACGCCACCGGCGCGGTGTTGGGCAGCCTGCTGGCCGCCCGATGGATCGCCTGGCTGGGGGCGTCACGTGTGTTGCGCCTGGGGTTGTGTATCGAGGCGCTCAGCCCGGCGCTGATTGCCCTCTCGCGCGGGCCGTGGCTGGCCGGGGTGTCGTTTGCGTTGTTCGGCTTCCATGCGCTGGTGTGGGACGCGATCCTGATCTCCGAGCGCCAGCGGCTGACGCCGGACGCGCTGCGCGGGCGCGTCTCCGGCGCGTACCGGATGCTCATCTCCGGCGCCGCCACCCCCGGCGCCCTGCTCGGCGGCTTGCTCGCGGCCGGCTTCGGCCTCGCCGCACCCCTGTGGGTCAACGCCGCCGTTGCCGCGGCCATCATTCCGCTGGTCTGGCCGGTGTTCGCGATGGAGCTGGGTCGTCGGGGACACGTCTTGGGCAGGACGGGAACATAGGCATGCCGGCGGGAGGTGCGCTCGGCGGTTTCCGCGCATCGCTCCTGCTGCCTGTCGCCCATCGTTGCTGGCTGCCGGACGCCGCATAGCGCTTCACACGTTCTCGCCCCACACCACGGCCCGGAGCGTGTGGAGGATGAGGCGGAGGTCAGAGGCGAAGGTCTTGCGGTAGCCGTAGCAGTAGTCCATTAGTGCCATCTCGTCCACGGAGACGCGGCCCCGGCCGTACGCCTGCCACGGGCCGGAGAGGCCGGGGGTCACACGGTAGCGGCGGTGCTGCCACGCGGGCTGCGCCGCGTACTCGTAGGGCAGGCACGGGCGCGGGCCAATCAGGGTCATCTCGCCGCGCAAGACATTCCAGAGTTGCGGCAGCTCATCCAGGCTGTGACGGCGGATGAAGCGCCCCACCGGCGTGATGCGCTCGGCGTCGATCAGCTTGCCGCCGGAGACGCCGGTCTCCACCAGTGCCCGATATTGTTCGGCACGGCGGGCATCATCCTCAGCACGGGCAGGCCGCATCGAGCGGAACTTGCGCCAGAGGAACGGACGCCCATCCTTGCCGATTACCGTGGTCGAGAAGAACACCGGTCCCGGCGATGAGCGCTTGACAGCGATGGCGATGGCAGCCAGCAGTGGCGACAGGGCGGTGAGCGCCAGCAGTGCCGCGGCGGCGTCGCGCGCGCGCATCGCGGCACGCTGCGTCCATGGCGGTGGCCCGGGGGAGAGCAGCACACGGCCGCCTCGCACGGCGGGCCCCAGCGGCCGCGCCACCTCCGGGTAGCCGGACAGGTCCACTGCCACCCGCACCCCGCGCTCCAGCAATGGTGCTGCGCTTTCGACCGTCTGTCCGGGGCTGAGCGGCGGGAGCACCGCCAGGTCACCCGGCGCGGCGCGGGTGATTGCCTCGGGCAGCGAAACGAAGCAGACGGCCCGGCCACGCGGAGAAGTCGCCACCGCTGGACCGGGCCGGCACGAAGGGGTCACAAACCAAAGGCGGCCGGGTCCGCCATGCGGAGCTACGGCCGCCCCGGCGTTCACGCCACTGCCTCCCTGAGCCTGGCGGCGGTGTAGGCGACTTGCTCGCGGGTAATGTGCGGGAACATCGGCAGTGAGACGATCTCCCGGGCGGCCCGTTCGCTTTCTGGGAAAGAGCCCACACCCAGCTCCAGATAGCGGAAGGCCTGCTGTAGGTGAATGGGGATAGGATAGTGCAGCGCCGTGTTCACACCCTGGCTGGCCAGCGCGGCGCGCACCGGCTCGCGGTTGGGCACGCGCACCACATACAGGTGGAAGACGTGCGTGCGGCCTGCGGGTACCACCGGCAGCTGCAGGCCGCTGCCCGCCAGGTCCTCCTGGTACCAGGCTGCCGCCCGCTGCCGGCAGGCATTCCAGTCCGCAAGCCGCTTCAGCTTGATCTCCAGAAACGCCGCCTGCACCGCGTCGAGCCGGGCGTTGACGCCGTCCGGCGAATCATGCACATAGCGCTCGCGCTCACCGTGGGCGCGCAGCAGCCGCACCTCCTCGTTCAAGGCCGCGTCGTTGGTGACAATTGCCCCGGCCTCGCCCAGTGCGCCGAGGTTCTTGCCAGGGTAGAAGCTGAATGCCCCCGCGCGGCCCATCGTCCCAGCTTTGACCGTGCGGCCGTCGCTGAGCTGGTACTCGGCGCCGTGCGCCTGGCAGGCATCCTCGATGATTTCGATGCCGTACTCAGCTGCCAGCGCCAGCATGGGGTTCATGTCCGCGCACATGCCGTACAGGTGCACAGGAATGACGGCGGCGACGCGGGCGCCGCTGGCCTTCTCGCGCAGGACACCGGCGCGATCACGAGCGCACTGCTCTGCCAAGTAGGTAGCTAGCTTGGCGGTGTCCATGTTGTACGTGGCAGGCTCGATGTCGATAAACCGTGGCTGGGCGCCGAGCTGATGGAAGCTCTCCACCGTGGCGATAAAGGTATTGGGCACGGTGAGCACGATGTCGCCTGGCACGATCCCGGCTGCCCGCAGCGCCAGCTCCAACGCGTCGGTGCCGCTGGCGACGCCGATGGCGTGGTCGGCGCCGCAGAATTGCGCGAACGCCTCCTCGAAGGACGTGACGCGCGGCCCGCCGATGAAGGCAGACTCATCCAGCGCGGACCGGAATGCCTGCTCCAGTTCAGCGCGTAGCTCGTCATGCTGGGCGCGCAGATCAACAAAGGGAACGTTCATATCGGTGCTTGCTCCTCGGCCCGCCGGAGGGGCGCCGGCGCTGTCTCTAATCTGAGTATCGACCTTGCCCGCGGCGATCCGTAGGTCCGTGGCCGGCTGCTGCCTGTCACTATGCTAGGACCAAGTTGAGTGCCGGTCGCGGTGGCGGTATGTGTGCGTATGTTCAGGAGCCGGTGGCACGCACGGGGCGCGGCAGCTCTGGCTCGTGCTCCGGCTCGGCGCTGATCGTCTGCTGCAGTTCCGCCATGCGGGAGCGCAGCACGAGGTTCTCGACGTGCAGCCGGCCGATGATGGCGAACAATTGCTCTTCCGATACGGCCAGCATTTCGGGCTGTTGCATGCGGACGCCTCCTTGCGACTGTCAGCACCTCCAGCGTAACGAATGCGATCCCTCGTCTGCACTGCCGTGGTGTCCTCGGTGTCAATCTCACCGTTCCAATTGCGAAGACGGCTCCGCTTGTGCTCACGGTGCGCTGCCGGCCGGTAGGTCTTGCTGGCGAGTGAAGGCGCCGGTTCCACTTGACACGTTGCGGAGTGATTGCGTACGGTACGGAAGCTAGTAATAGCAGCGGCTGTGACGGAGAGTAGTACGGCCCTCTTCCGCACCAGCGAGCCGGGAATGGTGCAAGCCCGGCGGCGGCGCAGGCCGGAACTCGCTCCTGAGCCGAACCGGGGAAGTAGCAGTACCCGGCTCCGGGTTGCGCCCGTTAGCGCGCGTGAAAGTGCCTCTCCACGCGAGAGGAACGAGGGTGGTACCGCGGGCATGTCCCGTCCCTTGCCGGGGACGGGCTTTTTTGTACGGTTCGCAGGGGGCAGCGCAATGGCGCTGACACGGGTGATGGCACACAATCCGGCTCCGCGCGTGACCGTGCGTGCCGCGCTACTGCTCGTAGCGCTCGTCGTACTACTTCTCGGCCCCTGACCGTGGCTCCATCTGACGTGTAACCGGAGCGGCGGCCAGGGACAGCAAACCGGCCGCCGCTCTTGTGTGCGCCGGCCGGACGAGGATCAACCAGCATGTGTTCAGACGGACGAGGAAGGACGCCCGCCCCGCAGTCACGGGGCGGCATGGTAGCGGGAGCGTGGCGGAGCCAACGGTGAGACGCCCATCCTGATCAATGGAGAGCAGACCCGCAATGCGAATGAATGGCGCACAGATCCTGCTGGAAAGCCTCGTCCGTGAGGGCGTGGAGGTGATCTACGGTTACCCGGGCGGCGTGGTGCTGCCTCTGTACGACGAGTTCCCCAAGTTCCCGCAGCTCAAGCATGTGCTGGTGCGGCACGAGCAAGGCGGCGCGCACATGGCCGACGGCTACGCCCGCGCCTCCGGAAAGGTCGGCGTCTGCCTGGGTACCTCCGGACCCGGCGCCACCAATCTCGTCACCGGCATCTGTACGGCCATGATGGACTCGGTGCCGATGGTGGTGCTGACCGGCAACGTCTCTCGCAACCTGCTGGGCCGCGACGGCTTTCAAGAGGCGGACATCACTGGTATCACCCTGCCGATCGTCAAGCATAACTATCTGGTGATGAAGGCGAGCGAGATTGCCACCGTCATCCGCGAGGCGTTCTACATCGCCGCCAGCGGCCGGCCCGGCCCCGTGCATGTTGACATTCCCAAGGATGTATTCCAGGAGTTTGCTGAGTTTGAGTGGCCGGAGGAGATCAGCATCCGCTCCTACAAGCCCACCACCCAGGGACACATGGGGCAGGTCAAACGTGCTGCCCGCCTCATTGACGAGGCGAAGCGGCCCGTGATCCTGGCCGGCCACGGCATCATCTGGTCCGGCGCTTCGGCCGAGCTCAAGGCGCTGGCGGAGAAGGCGCAGATCCCGGTGATGAGCACCTTCCTCGGCATCGGCGCCATGCCGGGCGACCACATCCTCAACATCGGCTGGATGGGGATGCACGGCGCCTACCACTGCAACCACGCTGCCAACAACGCTGACGTCGTCATTGGCATCGGGATGCGCTTTGACGACCGAGCGATGGGCCGCTTCTCCGACTTCAACCCCACCGCTCGCGTGATTCACATTGACATCGACCCGGCGGAGATCGGCAAGAATATCAAGACCGAGGTGCCGATCGTCGGCGACGCCCGCCAGGTGCTGGAACAGCTGATTCCCATCGTCAAGCAGAACACCCACCTGGAATGGCTGCAATGGATCGACGACCTGCGCCGCGAGCATCCCTCCTTCACCCTGCCCGAGACCAAGGGCCAGGATATCTCCTCGCAGTACGTGGTGCGGGAGATCTACGAGGCGTGCGGTGGTGAAGCGGTGGTTGTCACCGGCGTAGGCCAGCATCAGATGTGGACCGGCCAGCAGTGGGTGTTCCGCCGGCCGCGCACGCTGATCACCTCCGGTGGCCTGGGCACGATGGGCTTCGAGGTGCCGGCGGCGCTGGGGGCGCAGATGGCCCGACCCGGCGAGCTGGTGTGGAGCATCTGCGGTGACGGCGGCTTCCAGATGAACATCCAGGAACTGGCCACCATCGTCGATATGCGCGCGCCGGTGAAGATGGCGATCCTCAACAACGGCGTGCTGGGCATGATCCGCCAGTGGCAGCAGCTGTTCTACAACGAGAACCACGTCGACAACGACCTGCGGACCACCGTCTGCCAGCCGGACTTCGTCAAGCTGGCGGATGCGTATGGCATCAAGGCGATCCGTGTCACTGAGAAGCAGAAGGTGCGCGCCGCCATCGAGGAGGCGAACGCCTACCCCGGTCCGGTGTTGCTCGATTTCCGGGTGATGACCGAGGAGAACGTCTGGCCGATGGTGCCCGCCGGCGCCTCCCTGGCCGAGACCATCGAGGACCCGACGTTGGTGGAAGCACGCAAGAAGACGGGCCAGCTCGTCAGCTAGTCAGCGATCGACGCAGAGCGCAGCGGCGGTGGCTGTCACACGGACAGGCCGGCCGGCTGAGGAGCTTCACCATGAGCAACAAGCATACCGTCATCGCCCTGGTCGAGGACCGGCCGGGCGTGCTGAACCGGGTGGCCTCGCTGTTCCGGCGGCGCGGCTTCAACATCGAGAGTCTGGCCGTCGGCCAGACCGAACAGGACGGCCTGTCGCGCATGACCATCGTAGTGGATGGCTCGACCACCCAGGTGGAACAGGTCGAAAAGCAGCTCTACAAGCTGATCGACGTGGTCAAGGTGGCGGACATCACCCACAAGGGGATGGTGGCGCGCGAGCTGGCGCTGATCAAGGTGCGCTGTTCCAATGGCAGGCGCGGTGAGGTGATCCAGCTTGCGGGGGTGTTCGGTGCACACGTGGCCGATGTGTCGGACTCGTCCGTCATCCTGGAGGTAGTGGGTGATGGTGATCACATCGACAACGTGCTGCGCACGATGAAGCCGTTCGGTATCGCCGAACTGGCCCGCACCGGCCGGCTGGCGATGGGCCGCGGCGCGAGCACCGTGCACGTGGACGACGCCAAAGCCGCCGCCGCCGCCGCCGCCCATGCCCGCATCGGTCACCGCCCGAATGGCGCGATGCCGTATGTGAGCGATTAGCAGCGGCAACCAGCATCTTGGGGCGAACGTGTTTCGTATTGCGTGTGGAACTCGTAGCTTCAATCCCCGCGCGCAATACGAAACACACTGCTCCGTTCCGGCTCCCCGCCGGCAGGCTGACAGGCTCACATATGGCTTCCGAGACACGGGCACGGCTGTATACCGCCATTGGTGCGGCGCTGGGGACGCTGGCCACGCTGGGGGTAACGGCAGCTAAGCAGGCGGGGGCGCTGGAGCAATCCGAGTGGCGGCTGGTGGCGCTGACCATGGCGCCGCCGGTGCTGGCTATGCTCGGGCTGCGCCGCTATGATGCTGAGCCACGTCAGGGCGGGACGCTGGTTGTGGCTGCCGCCGGACTGTTGATGGGATTGGCCGCGGTGCTGTCGGCCGATGGCACCGGCTTGTTGTGGATGCCAGGGGCGCTGCTGCTGGTGCTGGGCGCCTTTGGACTGGTGGAACCGCTGCGGCCGAGCAGACGGCGATAGCGGCCGGCCGGACACCGCGCGCTACACTGGCCCAGAGGCGGGCCAGCCAGCAGGCACCGAAGCCGGCGAGGATGGGGCGGTTCATGGCGGCTGATGGAGTACGCGGCGCGATCCTCCGGCGCTGGCCGGTGTGGCTGCTGGGCGCCCTGCTGATCATCGGTGGCGCCGTGCTGGGAACCGCGCAGCGCGACGGCCTGCCTCCCGCGGCGCCGGCCACCGCGGCCGAAACCTACAGCTACTCGCTGGCCCTGTCTGGTCCGGAAGAGGACGGGTTGCCCGGTGGCGAATTTGGGATGCGCTCGCTTCCTGATGGCCACATCTCCTTCCTGAGCGCAAACGGCCAGTATCACGTGTGGGTTACCGGCGGCACGCACGCGTACCTGCTGCGTGGCGCTAGCTTCGACAGCCTGCGGCCCCACCGCACGGATGCGCGCGGCGGTGCGGTGCCGGTGCTGGGCCCGACCGGTGAAGGTATCGACCGCGATTACGCCGGCTTCGGCGCAGTGCTGCCGGGACTGGGGGAGGGCGAACTCTACGGCATCTACCATGCGGAGCAGCAATGCCCGCGCGGTGGCACCACGGCTGCCATTGGCATGGCCCACTCGCGCGACTTCGGTGCAACCTGGGAACGGCGCGGGACGATCATCACCGGCCGCAACCTCGCACCCCCGTGCGCGAAGTTCACCGGCGCCGGCGAGCCCAGCGCCATCGTCGTGGGCGACTACATCTACCTGTACTACGTGGACTGGGGCACGGCCAGCGGACCGCCCGATGAAGTGCATGTGGCCCGTGCCCGGATAAGCAGTGGCGGGCTGCCGGGCACCTGGCAGAAGTACTACCGTGGCGCCTGGAGCCAGCCCGGTCTTGGGGGGCAGAGCACCGCCGTGATCGCGCGGGCGGCGCCCGGCGCCACGACCGTCTACGCTGCCAATCCCAGTGTCAGCTTCAATACCGTGTTGGGGCGCTATCTGGCGACGGTCGAATCGCGCGACGGCATCTACTACACCGCCTCTGAGGATGGCGTGCGTTGGGAAACGCCGCGCATGTTGCTGAGTACAGGCGAGCGGCCTCAACGCATTGGCTATCCCACGCTGCTCAGCCCGATGTCAGGGTGGCATGCCGTCACCGCGGGCGATGGCTATCTGTACTACGCCAAGGGTATTGGCCAGGGCCAGGCACACCGGATAATGCGCCGCGCGGTCCGGATCGTGCCGGGCGCCGGCGCGCAGTCGCTGGCCTTTCCCGGTGCGCCGGCCGACCAGACACTGGTTGCCGGTCAAGAGCATGCGCTTGATACACGCTGGTCCTGGGTGTGCAGCGGCGATGTGGACGTGCGCTTTGCTGATGGCCGCCACGAGCGGTTGTTTGACTCTGATGGCGAGACCGGCCTGGTGGTGATGCTGGATGAAGACAGCGGCGTGTTTGTCGTTGCACCGTACGGCGCCCACTGTCACGCCACCGAACCTGCAACAGAGGCGGCCGCCACCAACCTGAAGGTGGCCGACCTGCTGGCGCGCGGCTGCGCCCACGGCTGCCGCCGGGTGCTGGTCATCCGCATTGATCGCTTCGGCGTGACCGAGCGTCGCTGGGAGCCGGTATAAGACCGGGAGTGAGGTCGCGATGACACAGCAGCGCGAGTGGATCCTGACCGACGATGACCGGGCACTCCTCGCGGAACTGGGTGTCGAGGCGCCCCCGACCGAGGATGAACTGCCCGAGACCGATGGGATGCCGATGGACACCGAGCGACAGGCACTCCAGATGGATCTGCTCTTTGAGACGCTTCGGCTGCACTACGCCGGCCAGAACGTCTATGTCGGGAAGAACCAGATCATCTACTACAGCCTGGAGCAGGTGCGCAATAGCGACTTCCTCGGACCAGATGTCTACGTCGTGTTCGATGTGCCGGATCGCCAGCGTAAGAGCTGGGTGATCTGGCAAGAGGGCAAGGGTCCGGACGTCGTGATCCAGATTCTGTCACCTCGCACCCGCGCCAGGGATCGAGGTGAGAAGCGACGCATCTATCAAGACCTGATGCGTGTGCCGCAGTACGTCTGGTATGACCCGGAGTCACAGGAGTTGGTGGGGTTGCTGCTGTCGCCAGAGGAACGGCTCTACCAGCCGCTGGATCGTGACCGTGAGGGGCGGTTGCCCTGTCCCGTGTTGGGGCTGTCGCTCGTACTTTGGGAGGGCAGCTATCAGGCACGGGGTGGGACATGGCTGCGTTGGGCCACGGTCGATGGCTCCGTGCTGCCCACCCGCGAAGAAGCCGAGCATGCTCGGGCAGAAGCCGAACGCATCCGCGCTGACATGGAGAACCTCCGCGCTGATCAAGAGCGCACCCGCGCCGAGGCGGAGCGGCGGGCGCGCGGCGGTGCCGAGCTAGCTGCCGAGGCCGAGCGGCGCCGCGTCGCAGAACTTGAGGCGCTTCTCGCCCGTTACCGTGCGCGATTTGGCGATGTGAATGGTGGAGCGGCAGGTGGTCAATGACGCATCGACGCTGTGACGCCTGGTTACCAGGTCTCCTCCTTCGCCGGCCCTCGGCCCGCTAACCACGGGTCGGAGGGCCGGGCAAGCCGCTGCCGCGTGTGCGCAGCTGGATGTGAGCAACGATTCCATACACGACAATGCAGCCCGAGGAGAACACCTGCAATGGCAGACCGCGTCATCATCTTCGACACCACCCTGCGCGACGGTGAGCAGACCGCCGGTGTGGCGCTCAACGCCGACGACAAAATGGAGATCGCGCTCCAGCTCGCCAAGACGGGCGTGGATGTGATCGAGGCGGGATTTGCCGCCTCCTCCCCTGGTGACTTCGAGGCCGTGCGCGCTATCGCCCGCACCGTCAAGGGGCCACGCATCGCCACCCTCTCGCGCTGCGTTTCCGGCGACGTCGAAGCAGCGATCCAAGCGATGGAAGGGGCACTGGACCCGCGTATCCACTGCTTCATCTCCTCGTCGGATATCCACCTGCTCCACCAGATGCAGAAGGATCGCGAGGGGGTGCTGCTTCAGGCCGTGGCCGCCGTCAGGCGCGCGCGCGAGGCGGTGGAGGACGTCGAGTTCTCGCCGATGGACGCTACCCGCTCTGACCCCCGTTACCTGTACCAGTTGCTGGAGGCAGTGATCGACGCCGGGGCAACGACGGTCAACATCCCCGACACGGTGGGCTATACCGTGCCGCAGGAGTTCGAGGAGATGCTGCGCGGCATCTACGAGAACGTGAAGAACATCCACCGGGCGGTGGTCTCCGTGCACTGCCACAACGACCTTGGCCTGGCAACGGCCAACTCGCTGGCGGCGGTGCGGGCGGGAGCACGCCAGATCGAGGTATGCGTCAATGGCCTGGGCGAGCGCGCCGGCAACGCCTCGCTGGAGGAGGTGGTGATGGCGCTCAAGACGCGCCAGGACCGATCTGGCGTCGATATCGGCGTCAACACCCGCGAGCTGTACCGCACCTCACGCCTGGTCTCTGACCTCACCGGCATTGTCGTTCAGCCGAACAAGGCCGTGGTAGGCCTTAACGCCTTCCGCCACGCCTCCGGTATCCATCAGGACGCGGTGATCAAGCTGCGCGAGAACTTCGAGATCATGGACCCGCGCGAGATAGGTCACCCCGAGGCGACCAAGATCGTGCTCACCAAGGTCTCGGGCCGTGCCGGGCTAAAGAAGCGGCTGGAGGAACTGGGCTACGAGCTGACCCAGGAGGATCTCGATCGCATCTTTGTGCGGTTCAAGGACCTGGCCGACAAGAAGACCGAAGTAGATGACCGCGACCTGGAAGCGCTGCTCAGCGATGAGTCACGCAGCGCTGATGCCACCTGGCTGCTGGAGCGGGTGCATGTCTCCGCTGGCGACACCATCCGCCCGACGGCCACGGTCCGCCTGGTGAACAAAGAGGGCGATCGCATTGAGGACGCCGCCGTCGGTGACGGCCCGGTGGATGCCGTCTACAAGGCCATCAACCGCATTGTCGGCGAGCCCAACACCCTCAGCGAGTACACCGTCAAGAGCGTCACCGAGGGCATCGACGCCCAAGGTGAGGTGATCATCCGCATCGAGGCGGGCGGCCGTACCTATACCGGCCGTGGCGCCGACACCGACATCATCGTTGCCTCGGCCAAGGCGTACATGAACGCCCTCAATCGCCTGCTCGCCCTGCGTGCCGGCAAGGCGGAGCAGCGGATCGTGCCCGTGTAGACGCGGCAACCGGCAGCCGGGATCGGGCAGTCGGGGACGTGGCTTTCTCGTCCCTGACTGCTGGCCTGGAGGAGGGACGCATGTCAACCAGCGACCACAATGCCCTGGTGCAGCGGGAGTTCACGAAGCAGGCACAAGCGTACGCCGGCGCGGACTCCCTGATGGACCCGGACCGGGTGATGCGGCTGGTACGGGCGGTGGGTGCGACGCCGGACTTCCGCGCGCTCGAGGTGGCCTGCGGGCCGGGGCACGTGGCGCTGGTGATGGCGGCTCATGTCGGTGAGATGACCGGCGTCGATCTCACCGAGGCGCCGCTGATCATCGCCGAAGCGCGGCGGAAGGAGCGCGGTATCGCCAATCTCCGCTTCGAGCGCGGAGACGCTGCCGCCCTGCCCTACCCGGACAAGACCTTCGACATCGTCGTCTGCCGGTTTGCCTTTCATCACTTCACCGAGCCGCCGCACGTGCTGGCGGAGATGGTGCGGCTGTGCCGGCCCGGCGGCGTGATCGGCGTGCACGACCTGATCGTCAGCGAGTTCACAGAGCGGGCCGCCTATCAGAACGGCTTTGAGAACCTGCGCGACCCATCCCATACTCGCGCCTATCCGCTCACCGCCCTCCTGGCGCTGTTCACCGCTGCCGGGCTGGAGATCACCCACGTCTCCACCGAATCGCTGACGCCGGACGTGGAGGACTGGCTGGCCCGTGCCCAGACGCCTGAAGCCAGCGCCGTCGAGGTGCGCAGGCTGATCGAACGGGACGAGCGCGAGGATCTGTCCGGCTGCCGGCCGTTCCGGCTGGATGGCCGCCTGCACTTCTCCCAGCAGACAGCGATCATCGCCGCGCGGCGGCTACCGGGGCGCTGAGCGCGCCGTATCATGGGGACAGCCACTTGCCATGGGGTGCTGAGATGACCGCCGCGCCGCTCCAACCACTGATGACCGCCGATGACCTGCTCGCCATGCCCGACGGCGGCAAACGGTACGAGTTGATTGACGGGAGGCTTGTGGAAGTGTGCCCCGCCTCATGGATCTCAAGCACGGTTGCGATGAATATCGCCATTCGTCTAGGACCGTACGTTCGTGATCACAGGCTGGGCAAGGTCAGCGGCGCTGACCATGGGGCGAAGCTTGCGACGAACCCGGATCTTGTCCGCTCCCCTGATGTCGCCTTCACGCGGCAGGAGCGGCTGAAGCGCGGGAAGCTGACCCGTGGGTTCCAGGACGGCGCGCCCGATCTTGTGGTTGAAGTGCTGTCACCAACGGACCGCTTCGCCCAGGTGGTGCGCAAGGTGCAACAATATCTTCGCGCCGGAGCGCAACTCGTCTGGGTTCTTGATCCGAGCGACCGCGAGGCAATTGTCTATCGCGCCGATGGCTCGACCGAGGTCTACGGTGCGGACGGTATTCTCTCCGGCGAGGATGTCGTTCCTGGTTTCGAGCTGCGCTTGGCCGAGATCTGGGAGGACGCCGATGAGGATGAGGATGACGAGCCGGCAGATAATGAGACGGTAGGGGAGTGATCGGGCGATACCTCGGGCAGCTTCGCCCGGAGCAGCTCCAGCAGCAATGCTCCCGCCGGGGAAATGCGCCGGCCGCGGCGGGTGACCACCCCGACGGCTCGCACGAGTGGCGGCTCTGGGATGAGCACCGCTACCCGCCCGGCGAAATCCCGCAGGCTCAGTGCTGGGGCGAAGGCGATGCCTGCCCCCAGCGCCACCAACTCCAGCAGCGCCCGCTGCGAGCGCAGGTCCACCGGTCCGTCCAGCCGCAGCCCCCGTGCCTGTGCCTCCCGCTCCAGTTGTGCGCGTAACCCATGACCGGGCATCGACAGCAGCAGCGCATCTCCGGCCAGCGCCTCGGCCAGTGGCGCCTGCCCGAGGGTGGCCCACGGATGAGCCAAGGGCACCGCCAGGAGGATCGCCTCCTCGAAGAGTGGTGTGATATCCAGGCGTGAATCCGCCAGCGGCAACACCACCAGAGCGAAGTCGGCGTCATCCGCCAGTACCCGCGCGATGGCGTCATCTGTGCCGGTCATCTCTACCGTCACGTGGACGCCGGGGCTGCGCCGCTGCAAGTCAGCCAGCGCCAGCGGCAACAGGTTGTCCGTCACCGTCTCTGTCGCGCACAGCCGCAACGTGCCGCGAGCAGCGGTGGCGAGTTGCGCCAAGGCGTCCGTGGTAGCAGCGAGGTCATCGAATATGCGCTCGGCGCAGGCGGCCAGCAGCGCGCCTGCCTCCGTGGGTACCACCCGCCGCCCGACCCGGTGGAACAACGGCGTCCCCAATTCCGATTCCAGCAGCCTTATCTGCTTGCTGATAGCCGGTTGGGAGATGTGCGCCTGCTCCGCCGCACGGGTGACGCTTCCCGCCCGCACCACCGCCCGTAGGTACTCAAGTTGATGCAGGTCCACCCAGCCACCATATCCAGCAGTTATGGGAATGATAGCAGGCATATCTTGGACACGCGGTTTCACCGGCGCTACGCTCTCAGTCACATAACAGCAGGAGCCTCCGATGGCCGATCCCTCCGCGCTGCCCGCCGGTGATGTGCGCCGTCAGTTCGGCGCGGTGGCTGCCGCCTATGCCGTCAGCCCGGTGCACGCCTCCGGCCCGGACCTTGCCCGCCTGGTGGATACCGCCGGCTTCACCGGCGCCGAGCGGGTGCTAGACATGGGCTGTGGCGCCGGGCATACCGCGCTGGCTGTGGCCCCGCACGCCGCCGAGGTGGTGGCGCTGGATGTCACCCCGGAGATGCTGGCCGTGGTCGAGCGCCTGGCGGGCGAGCGGCGCGTGACCAACCTCTCCACGAGGCTGGCCGATGTGACGGCGCTGCCCTACCCTGATGCCACGTTCGACGTGGTGACCAGCCGCTTCAGCGCCCATCACTACGCCGAACCGGCGCGGGCGGTGGCCGAAGCGGCGCGCGTGCTGCGCCCCGGCGGCCGGTTTCTGCTGGTGGATACCGTCTCCCCCGAGGAGCCAGCGCTTGACAGCTTCTATAACGCGGTTGAGCTGCTGCGCGACATCTCCCATGTCCGTAACTGGCGGTGCAGTGAATGGCGGCGGATGCTCCAAGCAGCGGGACTGACGCCGGACTTGGACGAGCCGTTCACGATTGAACTGGACGGCGATTCCTGGGTGGCGCGGATGCAGACGCCGGCCGCCCAGGTAGCTGCCATCCGCACGCTCTTTGCCGCCGCGCCGCCCGCCGCCGCCGAGCGCTTCTCCCTGCGGCTGGGCGATGGTTGGGGCTGGCATATCCCCGCTGTCCTGCTACGGGCCCGTAGGGCCTAGCTGTTTGCACCCAAGCGCTGGGTGCGCTACCAACGTGAAAGCGACCGTTCCGACAGAGGTGAATGACCGTGGCCGCACGCACGATGTTTGAGAAGATCTGGGATGCGCACGCCGTCAAAGAGGAGCCGGGCAAGCCCGCGCTCCTCTACGTTGACCTGCATCTCGTCCACGAGGTGACCTCTCCCCAGGCCTTCGAGGGGTTGCGGCTCGCCGAGCGCTCCGTGCGCCGCCCCGAGCTCACACTGGCGACGGTAGACCACAACATCCCCACGACCGACCGCTCGCTGCCAATCGTCGATGAGATCTCCCGCGCTCAGATCGAGACCCTGGAGAAGAACGCCGGCGAGTTTGGTATCGAGCTGTACAGCATTCACTCCGACCGTCAAGGCATCGTCCATGTCATCGGCCCCGAGCTGGGGCGCACCCAGCCGGGCATGGTTATCGTCTGTGGTGACTCCCACACCAGCACCCACGGCGCCTTTGGCGCGCTCGCTTTCGGCATCGGCACCTCGGAGGTCGAGCATGTACTCGCCACTCAGTGTCTGGTGCAGACCAAGCCCAAGACGATGGAAGTGCGTGTCGAGGGCCAGGCGCCGCCCGGCGTCACCGCCAAGGACATCATCCTTGGCATCATCGGCCGCATTGGTATCGATGGCGGCGTCGGTCACGTAATTGAGTACACCGGTGAGGCAATCCGCGCCCTGTCGATGGAAGGGCGGATGACGATCTGCAATATGTCCATTGAGGCCGGGGCCCGCGCCGGCATGATCGCCCCAGACGAGACCACCTACGCCTACATCAAGGGCCGCCCCCACGCCCCCAGCGACGAGCAGTGGGAGACCGCCGTCGCCTCGTGGCAGGCGCTGTGCACCGATGAGGGCGCCGTCTACGACAAGACCGTCGTGATTCAGGCGAGTGAGCTGCAGCCGTTCGTCACATGGGGCACCAACCCGGGCCATGTGGTGCCGGTGACCGGCATGGTACCGGACCCCGCCTCTTTCCCCACCGCCGCCGACCGCGCTGCCGCTGCCCGCGCGCTGGAGTACATGGGCCTTGCCCCCGGCACCAGGATCACGGATATCGCCATCGACCGGGTGTTTATCGGCTCCTGCACGAACTCACGCATCGAGGACCTGCGCGCAGCCGCCGCGCTGGTCAAGGGCAAAAGGGTCGCCGCCACCGTCAACGCGCTGGTGGTGCCCGGCTCGCACCGGGTCAAGCAGGAAGCGGAGGCCGAGGGGCTGGACCAGGTCTTCACCGAGGCAGGCTTCGAGTGGCGTGAGCCCGGCTGCTCGATGTGCCTGGGGATGAACCCCGACATCCTGGAGCCGGGCGAGCGCTGCGCCTCCACCAGCAACCGCAACTTCGAGGGGCGTCAGGGCAAAGGCGGCCGTACCCACCTCGTCAGCCCCGAGATGGCCGCCGCCGCCGCCATCGCCGGTCATTTCGTTGATGTCCGAAACTAGCGAGCCGTCAGCCGTCTGCGCTCAGCCAGCAAGCGCGTGCTCGTCACCTCGCTGAACGCTGATGGCGGAAAGCCCGCCAAAGGAGTTGCGCCATGACCACCGAGATCCTGCCGCGTGACGGTCAGATTGAGGCAAATGGACTGCGCCTGCACTACGTGGAGTGGGGGGAACGGGGCAATCCGCAACTGCTGTTGCTGCATGGACTGACCAGCCATGCCCGCTCATGGGATCACATGGCTAGGGCGCTGCAAGACCGCTACCACATCATCGCCCTGGACCAGCGCGGCCACGGGGACAGCGAGCGGCCGGAGGACGGCAGCTTCCGCACGGCAGATTACGTGGCCGACGCCAAGGCGGTGGTGGACGCCTTGGGGATGACATCGTTCGCCCTCATCGGCCTGTCGATGGGCGCGCACAACGGCATGGCGTTTACCGCCGCGCACCCCCAACACCTGACCAAGCTGGTGCCGATCGATATCCCGCCAGCGCTCGGCTCCATTGAGGAGCGTCGCGCCCGCGCCGCCGGCGCTCCTGCGCCACGCCGGGTGTTCGACTCGGTGGAGGACGCCTTTCAGGACGCCCGCGCCCAGAACCCGCGCCCGCCGGAGGACGTTCAGCGCGAGCGCGTGCGTCACGGTTTACGCCGGCTGGATGATGGTCGCTATGAGTTGAAGTACGACCCGGCCGCCCCGCGTAACTGGGATACCGAGGATCTGTGGCCGCTCCTGCCATCGATCACTTGCCCGGTGCTCGTTATCCGCGGCGCCGAAAGCACAGTGCTGGACCCGGAGACGGCAGAACGAGAAGCGGCCGCCTTCCCCAACGCCCGGCTCGTGACCATCGAGGGCTCCGGCCACCCGGTGCCCCTGGACCGGCCAGATACCTTTGTGCAAACGGTCCGCGCCTTCCTGGAGGAGGCGTAACCGCCCTTCCCGCACCCGGATTGCGCGCTGAACAAGGATCATAGACAGATGCAGCCCTTCACCACGCTGACCGGCATCGTTGCCCCGCTGGACCGGCCCAATGTGGATACGGACCAGATCATCCCCAAGCAGTTTCTCAAGCGCATCGAGCGCACCGGCTTCGGGCCGTTCGCCTTCTTCGACTGGCGTTATCATCCCGATGGCAGCGTCAACGCCGAGTTCGAGCTGAATCAGCCCGGATATCAGGGCGCGGCGATTCTCGTGGCCGGCCGCAACTTCGGCTGCGGCTCCTCGCGCGAGCATGCCCCCTGGGCACTGAACGAGTACGGCTTCCGGGCACTGATCGCCCCGTCGTTCGCCGACATTTTCTACAACAACTGTATTCAGAACGGTATGCTACCCGTCGTGCTCTCCGAGGAGCAGACCGGCGAGCTGCTGCGCCGCGCCCAGGCGAACCCCGGCTATCAGCTCACGGTAGACCTCGCCAACCAGACGGTGACCAGTAGCGACGGATTCTCTGCCTCGTTCGAAGTCGACCCGTTCGTGCGCGAGCGGCTGCTCGGTGGCCTCGATGACATTGGTATGACCCTCAAAGAGGACACCCGCATCAGTTCCTTCGAGGAGCACCGCCCACGCTGGCTGGCCGGCAGCCGGGCGTGATGGCATAACCCGGCACCGAAGGAACAGCAACCCGTAGATCCTTCTCCCCCTCCCCCGCTTGCGGGAGAGGGAGTCGGGGGGCGAGGGCGCGTCCCCTTCCCCGCGCCCTGCCCCTGCGCTCCCCTTCCCGCTACACTCGGTGCCACAGGGGAACGGGTGTGAGGCGCCGCGCTGACTGCAACAGCGCCGCGCGCCACAGGGGAGCAGGCAGAACGATGACCGTGACCGGCTTGAAGGACCGCTACGGGTATCCGCTCAGCACGTCTTCAGTGGCGGCAGCAGAGCAGTATAACCTCGCTATCGAACGGGTGCTGGCCGGCAGCGCTGGTCAAGAGGAAGCGCTCGGCGAAGCGCTGGCCGCGGATGACGGCTTTGCCCTGGCGCACATCGCCCAGGCACGGATGCATCAATACCGGGGTCGAGTGGCCGAGGCGCGCGCCGCCGCTGCCCGTGCCCGCGAACTCGGCGCCGGAACCAGCCGCCGCGAGCAGCAGCACGTCGCCGCCATCGCCACCTCCATCGACGGTGATAACCCCCGGGCGGCGGAGCGGATACGCGATCATCTTCAGGAGTATCCGCGCGACGCCTATTTGCTGTCGCAGATGACCGGGCCGTTCAGCCTGATCGGCTTCGGTGGCGGGCCGGACTGGCGGCGGGAGTGCTTCGCGTTGCTCGCGCCACTGGCTCCGGCATATGGCGAGGACTGGTGGTTTCTCTCCGCCTTTGCCTTCCTGCACAACGAGCTGGAGCAGTTCGGCGCGGCGCGCGACCTGGCCGAGCGTTCGCTGAAGGCGTATCCGCGTAGCGCTCACACGGCGCACACCGTCGCCCATATCGCCTTCGAGACCGGGGACAGCGGCGGCGGCTCCGCCTTCCTGGAAGGCTGGATGCCGGGCTACCCGCGCGAGGGACAGATGTTCGGCCACCTGACCTGGCATCACGCCCTGTTTGAGCTGGCCGCCGGCCGCTATCAGCACGTGCTGGCGCTGTACGACTCGTCGCTGCGCCCTTCTGTGGCCACCGGTGCAGCGATCATCACCATGGCCGACGCCGCCGCGATGCTGTGGCGCTGCGACCTGTACGGCTACACCCCCGGCGCCGAACGCTGGCAGGAAGTGCGCGACTTCGGCGCGGCCGCATTCGCCCGCCCTGGTGTCACCTTTGCGGACCTGCACTGCGCATTCGCCTACGCCGCCACGGCTGACGAGCCGGGGATGGGCAAGCTGATCGACGGTCTACATGCGCGCGTGGCCGAGGGCCGGCTGCCTGCCGGTGACGTTGTGCCGGCACTGGCTGAAGGGATCGCCGCCTTCGCGCATGGCGACTTCGCTAGCATGATCCGGCTGGTGGAGCCGTACATCGATCAGATCGTGCGGGTCGGGGGGAGCAATGCTCAACGGCAGGTGTTTGAGGATACCCTGCTGGAGGCGTATCTGCGCGCCGAGGCGTATGACAAAGCCGAGGCGTTGCTGCGCGCCCGCCTCGCCCGCCGCCACAGCCCGCGCGACGCCTATCACCTCGGGCGAGCCGTGGCCGCTCAGGGCGACACGGCAGGCGCACGGACCAGCCTCACCCGTGCCCGTGAGGGATGGCGAACGGCAGACCCCGGCAACCCCGAGATTGCCGCAGTGGATGCGGCGCTGGCAGCGCTTGAGGGGTAGCACCGGCGCAGAGTGCAGGCCGTGCCGGGGAGCGCCGAGACCGATGAACGGATCGCGCTGCGAGATCCAGATGGGCGGTGGGATCTGCATGACGGATGCTCGGTGCAGAAGCCGGAGATGACCGCAGAGCACAGCCCGGCCGGCCGGCTAGTGCCCACGCAACGGACAGCCGCAGCACGTTGCCTTGCCATCATTGCCGGGGCGACCTGGAGTTCTGGTTGCTGCAGCCGAATGAGCGTAACCTCACCCGCGGGGTGCGCCAGGCGGGTAGCTAATACCACGAGTCCCGCCGCGCCGAGGGCAACATCAATCCCGTGGCGCTGCCCCGGGTAGGCGTCGTTCGTTCCGTGTTGTTTGCGTCGCGTTGCGCCTGCGGGGCCGGCGGGATAGCGTCGAGAGAGCGGTGCGCCCGCGCGTGAAATCCACGACATTCCTCGTCTCCCCACGCCGGGGAGCCGGCCGGAGGAGGAGACTGCCTTGGCTTCGTTCAACCTGATGGTGCTGCCCGGCGATGGCATCGGTCCGGAGGTGACGGCAGAGGCCGTCAAGGTGCTCGGCGCGGTAGAGAAGCGCTTTGGCCACGAGTTTGCGCTCAAGGAGGACCTGTTCGGCGGCGCTGCCATCGACGCCTACGGCACCTCTGCCCGTCAGGAGACGCTTGATGCCGCCAAGCGCGCCGACGCCGTACTGTTCGGCGCCGTCGGCGGGCCAAAGTGGGATGACCCCAGCGGATCGCCGGAGCGCCGCCCGGAGTGGGGGCTGCTCCAGATCCGCAAGCAGCTTGGCTTGTTCGCCAATCTGCGCCCCGTCAAGATTCATCCGTTGATGGCGGATAGCAGCACGATTAAACGCGAGGTGCTGGACGGCACCGACATGGTCGTGATCCGCGAGCTGACCGGCGGACTGTACTTCGGCGAGCCCAAGCGCCGCTGGTCGGACGGCGATGGCCGCAAGGCTGTGGACACCATGTTCTACTCCGAGGAGGAGGTGCGGCGCATCCTCCAGGTGGGCTTCGACCTCGCCCGTCAGCGGCGCAAGAAGCTGACCAGTGTGGACAAGATGAACGTGCTGGAGACCGGCCGGCTGTGGCGCGAGATCGCCGTGGAGATGGGCCGCCAGCATCCAGATATCGAGCTGGACCACCTGCTCGTCGATGCCTGCGCCATGCACCTGATTCGCCGGCCTGCGGACTTCGACGTGATCGTCACCGAGAACACCTTCGGCGATATTCTCACCGACGAAGCCAGCATGCTGGCCGGCTCGATGGGGATGTTGCCCTCGGCCAGCCTGGGCGCCCGCCGCCCGGATGGTACCGGCCTCGGCCTGTACGAGCCGATTCACGGCTCGGCGCCGGATATCGCCGGCCAGGGCAAGGCCAACCCACTGGCCGCCATTCTCAGTGCCGCCATGCTGTTGCGGCTCTCCCTTGGCCTGACCGCCGAGGCGGATGCTGTGGAGCGCGCCGTCGATGAGGCGCTGGCCGCCGGGTGGCGCACTGCCGACATCGCCCGACCCGGTGAGCAGGTGGTGGATACGACCCGCATGGGTGACGAGATCGCCGGGCGGCTGGCCTGATCGCGCGGCTGCCCGGCGATTGACGCTCTTGCGGGGACGGTCAAGGGCGCCGGTTGGGGTGCCATCGCTGGGGCGGCAGCCTTGCCTCTTGCGATAGTCGGCGGCACCATGAGCCGGCAACATCCGTGTTGGGGAGAGCGATGACGACCGAGACGCGCGCCCAGGACAAACACGTCGAACTCAACGGCCTGACGTTCCACTACCGGGACTGGGGCAATACCGGCGCGCAACCGTTAGTGCTGCTGCATGGCTTCACAGGCCACGCCCGCTCGTGGGACACGCTGGCGGCGGCGCTGGCGGATCGCTACCACGTGCTAGCGCTGGACCAGCGGGGCCACGGCGAGACGTCGTGGGCGCCTGATGGTGACTACACCGCCGAACGAATGGTGGAAGATGTCGGTGCCTTCGTGCAGGCGTTGGGGCTGCGCCGGTTCGCGCTGCTCGGGCTGTCTATGGGCGGGCGCAACGCCTACCACTATACCGGCCAGCACCCTGAGGAAGTGGAGCGGCTGGTGATCGTGGACATTGGCCCGGAGATCGTCGCCTCCGGCTCGAACCGCATCCGCCAGGGGACCCAGGCGGCGGACACCTTCGATGACCCGGAGCAGGCCATCGCCCAGTCGCGCGCTGCCAATCCTATCGCCGATGAGGGCGAGCTACGTGCCCGCGTCACCAACAACCTGATGCAAATCGCTGATGGCCGCTGGACCTTCCGCTACGACAAGGCGCTGCGCAACCCCGACCGGCCGTTGCCCCGGCCTGACCCCGCTGCCGCCTGGGCGCTGTTGCCCAACATCACCTGCCCCACCCTGCTCGTGCGCGGTGAACTGAGCGATATCCTCTCGGTCGAGACGGCGGAGCGCATGATCCGCGAGATCCCCAATTGCCGGATGGTGACGGTGCCCGGCGCCGGTCACTCCATCCCGCTCGACAGCCCGCGGGGCATGATTGACAGCGTGCAGGGGTTCTTGTAGGCGGCGCCTAGGGCATGGTGGATTCCAGCAAGAGGGTGGGGCCGCGGGTGATGTCATACTTGAGCAACACCCGCCCGCCCTCCAGCCGGTACCACGCGCCGTTGGTGATGCCGGCCGAGCGGAACTGCACGCGCGAGCCCAGCTCGTCGCCGGTGGCGGTGGCGACGTTGCCGCGGCCGGCATCTTCGATGGTGGCCACCGCCCGGCTGATACCGCCGCGCTTGGGATCGATGATGATGTTACCGTAGCGCACTTCGCTCCCGGCGCTCAGGTCCAGCGTGCGCCACAGAAACAGCGACGATAAGTTGTCATATGCCGATTCACCTAGCGTCGCCTCGGTGCGCCGGCCCTTGCCGCCGTCTTCGAGCACAACCGCCACTTTGTTCCCGCTGTACTCTGCGCGGGTGACATAGCGCTTGTCACCATCAATCACCGTGCGTTCGGCGCGCACCGGCTTCATCGTGGTGCGGTTGACGACGACCACGCCGGTATCCTTCTGGGTGGGGCCGAAGTCGTAGTCCAACGTCAGGCGGGCGTTGGCGGGGTCGCTGTCCGGAGCGATGGCTAGCAGCGCAGTGCCGACCTGCTCGCCCTTATCGTTGACGACTCGATAGTGCGACTGTTCTTGTTGTGGCAGCGGGCGCGTGACCGTCAGGACCTGCGTGGTGACGGTTGCGGAACAGGATGTAAGCAGCAACGGCAGCACAATCAGAGGTACAAGGAGCAGTGGTCGCACGGAGCCTGCCTATACCGCAGCGGTGGCAACGGCGGACAGCCGCGCGACCGCCGTGTCAATATGGTGGCGCTCGATGCCGCGATGGGGCACCATGCGCACGCGTCGCGGGCCGAAGCTGGTGGCCAGCACGCCGGCCGCCGCCAGCCGGGGCAGCAGATCGGCCACCGTGCCGGCCGTGAGGTCAAACACGACGATGTTGGTCTCTACCGCCGCCGGGTCGATGGCGACAAACGGCAGCGTGGCGAGCCGTTCCGCCAGGTAGCGGGCGTTGGCGTGGTCCTCAGCCAGACGGCCGACCATCGTCTCCAAGGCGATGATACCGGCGCCCGCCAGAACCCCTACCTGGCGCATGCCACCACCCACCATCTTGCGCTGCTTGCGCGCCCGCTCGATGAAGGCGCGAGAGCCGCACAGCAGCGATCCTGCCGGAGCAGATAGCCCTTTGGATAGGCAAAACATGACGCTGTCGGCGTCCCGCGCCAGGTCGGTGGCCGGCAGTTCCAGCGCCACGGCGGCGTTGAAGATGCGCGCGCCATCCAGGTGAATGGGGATGCCGTGTTGCCTGGCAACCGCCACCAGTGGGGCGGTGTCCTCGGGCGACAGCGCCGTGCCGCCGCGGCGGTTGTGCGTGTTCTCCAGGCAGAGCAACGCCGTCCGCGGGAAGTGCACATCCGGCGGGCGGATCACCCCCTCCATCTCAGCGGCATCAAGCAGGCCGCGGGCGTCGTTGCGCAGCGGGCGCAACAGCACACCGCCGATCGCCGACGCACCGCCGACCTCGTAATGCAGGATGTGGGACTCGTCACCGACGATGACCTCATCGCCGCGGCCACAGTGCGTCAGGATCGCGACCAGATTGGCCATCGTGCCGCTGGCCATGAACAGCGCGGCCTCTTTGCCCAGCAGCCGGGCCGCCATCGCCTCCAGCCGGAGCACGGTTGGGTCATCGCCGAAGACGTCATCACCCAGCTCGGCGGAGAGGATGGCCGCGCGCATCGCCTCATCCGGCTGCGTGACCGTGTCGCTGCGCAGGTCAATGATGTCCATCGCCGGTACCTTCGCGTCGCGGCTACGGGCGCTTACGCTCCCAGATCGTTTGCCAGCCCTCGCCGCCGGTGATGGCGGCGACGGTTTCGCTGCGCTCGGCCCGCACCAGTTCCTGCCACATCGACTCACAATCCGTGATGGCGCCGGGATGGCCGGAGGCCGCCATCCGCTGGACAATGCGGTCCCAAACGCCGGTCTCCGCCAGGCTGCGGATATGCCGGGGCCACTGGAAGGAAAGGATGCGCTCTGGCAGCGGCAACCGCGGGCGCAGTTTCTTGATGCTGCGGAAGCGCTCCTCCACCGATGACGCGCGGCCGACCATCCGCACCATCGGCGGGTCTACCGGCGTCGAGCGGGTATCCACCAGCAACCGCCGGTCTGACGGCATATGAAACCGGATGATCAGGACTTCCGCGGTGTCCACCACTTCGAAGATCTCGTCCAGGTCCAGACCGTGGTCATTTGGCATCGGCGGTTCCTGAGGCGCGCACGCGGGAGTGATGCGGCAGCGGCGGCCGGGCACGCTTCATTCTACGAATGGGGGCAGGGGCGGGCAAATCACAGCCCGCCGGAAGAGCCGATGCCGAAGACGTCAAAGCGCTCAAAGTACGGGTTGAGCATGGTCAGCTGGTTGGTGAGGATCAGCACGCCCGCCGCGATCATCACGACGCCGCTGGCAAGCTCGATAGCCGGGATGGCGCGATTGAGCCGCTTGAGCGCCGCGCCCATGCGGCCGGCCAGCAGACCGGTGATCAGGAACGGGATGGCCAGCCCGGCGGAATAGAAGGTCAGCAGGACCGCGCCCTTGACGGCGGTGACTTTGCTGGCCCCGGCCACCAGCATGCCGAGAATCGTGCCCAGCGTCGGGCCGATACACGGCAGCCAGGCGATCGCCAGCCCGCCGCCGACAATCGCCCAACCAGTATACCCGCGCGGGTTACCATGACCGCCGCCGCCCAGCGCGCGATACAACAGCGGGATACGCATGATGCCGGACTGATGCAGGCCGAAGGCGATCAGTATTACCCCGGCCACCTGCGCGAGCGTGCGCTCGTGGTCCACCAGCAGCGAGCCGACGAACCCGGCACTGGCGCCCATAACGATGAAGACGGCGCTGAAGCCGAGCACGAACATCAGGGAGCGGATGAACGTGTCACGCCGGGAAGCAGCACCGCCGGCCGTGGCGCCGGCCATCTGGGCCGCGTAAATCGGCACCAGCGGTAGCACACAAGGAGAGAGAAAGGACACGGCGCCGGCGGCGAGCGCGACGGCGGGACCAAAGGCGCTCTCAACGGTCATGAGCCCGAGCTCCCAGAGCCGGCGAACGGGTCGGGCGTGTCATCGGCAGGCAGGCCCAGCAGGCGTGCCCGCTCCTGCTCGTAGCGCTCCTTGCTGTGACTCTCCCGCCGCAACAGGGCAATGCGCTTGATCGGCTCCAACCTCTCACCGTCTAGCAATACGGCGTGCACCTGGCGCAGGTCATCCATCCAGCGCTCGAAGGCCGCCCGGTACGCCGCGCTGCTGTCCCCCATTGCTGCCCCCTACAGGCAGTGTACCGCAGCCCGGTGTGCGATTCACGCCGGGCGGATCCCTCGTTGTGAACGGCATCACATGATAGTTCTGGACGGCATCCGGCGATAGACACCAGCCGGAGTGCGGTGGTGATCGTTGTTTTGACACCGGTGCGTACGAAGTGGTACATGTAGCGCGTCTTGTTGGGGAGCAAGACATCGGTGCGCCGGGGGCCGGAGCGGCGCAGGGCGCGGGGAGGCTGCCGGCGTGTGGTTGTGAGGAGGGAAACAGACCGTGGAGGCGAACCGGTACAGGCCCACGCGACGGGCTGCCCTGCGTGGGGCAGCGATGTTCGGCGCCAGCGCAGCGTTCATCGCGGCGTGTGGCGGCGGCGACAAGAAGGCCGAGGAAACCAAAGACAGCCGCCCGATTGAGGTCAAGCAAGAGGAGGTCAAGAGCTTCCTCAGCACCCGGCCGGATACGGGCGCGCAGGCGGTCCCCGGTGGTGTCATCCAGGGCCTGACCACCGCCGACGTCACCAACCTCGATCCGCTATCCTCGCCATCGTTCACTGCCGCCGCTTCGGCCGGCACCTGGGTGTACAGCCGGCTCTTCACGTACAAGCCCGGCTACCGCGATCAGCCCGCCAAGGGCGATGTCCTGGGTGACATTGTCGAGAAGTACGAGCAGCCCGAGCCCACCAAGCTGATCCTCAAACTCCGTAACGACGTCTTCTTCGATGAGCGCCCCCCGACCAACAAGCGCGCTGTCGACGCCCAGGACGTGGCGTTCTCCTGGAAGAAGTTCGAATCCTCGAACATCAACCGCACCGACGTCGCCACCAAGGCCAATCCCACGGCGCCGGTTGAGTCCATCACCGCGATTGACAACTCAACACTGGAAGTCAAGCTGGCCTACCCGTACTCGCCGCTGCTGTCCATGCTGGCCTTCAACCGCTACCTGGTGATCATGCCGCGCGAGTCCGACGGCGGCTTTGACCCGCGCAACGAGGTGCGTGGTTCCGGCGCCTGGCGGCTGGAGAACTACCAGCGCAGCGTCAAGTTCGAGTATCGCAAGAATCCCAACTGGCACAGCAAGCAGAAGCCCTTGGTCGAGGGCTTTGACTTCCCCATCGTACCGGAATACGCTGCCGGGCTGGCGCAGTTCCGTGCAAAGCGCGTATGGTACTTCGCCGTCCGGCCGGAAGATCAGATCCAGCTGAAGAAGGATCTGCCCGAGCTGGTCGTTCTGCAGGACGAGTTCTCACGCTCGATGCAGCAGATCAAGTTCGGCTTCCGCCCCGGCTCGCCGTTCCTGGATGAACGCGTGCGGCGCGCCGTCTCGATGATGTTCGACCGTGACCAGTGGATCGACTCCTTCGGCAACCTCAGTGCTTTCAAAGATGCCGGCTGGCCCGTCTCCTCCCGCTATCACAGCCACGTCTCCAGCGGCGAGGAAGCCTACTGGCTGGACCCGCAGAAGAACGATCTGGGCGAGGGGGCAGCCAACTTCAAGTACAACCCCGGCGAGGCGAAGAAGCTGCTGGCTGCCGCGGGCTTCTCCGGCGGCGTGCCGGCAGACTTCACCTACATCACCAGCGGCCAGTACGGCGCCACCTTCCCGAAGTACGCCGAAGTGGCCATGGGCATGATCGGCGCCACCGGCGACTTCAAGCTCAAGCAGAACAACCCCGACTACCAGACCGAGTACCTGCCCAAGTACTGGTACCTGACCAACGCCGGTGACTTCAATGGCATCTGCTTTGGTGCGTACACCACGTTCTTCGACATCTCCGGCTACCTGAAGGCCTACTATCACAGCTCCTCCAACATCCAGCAGATCGGCTTTGGCAAGCAGGGTGATCCGCGGGTGGACAGCCTGGTAGAGCAACAGGAGCGCGAGTTCGACGCCGCCAAGCGCGTGACGATCATCAAGGACCTCCAGCGCCACCTGGCTACCAAGATGTACACCATCCCGTGGCCGGGCCAGACGGCCGGTTTCACGCTGTACTGGCCGTGGCTGAGCAACCGCGGCACGCACCGCGCTTACACCGCCGAGACCGCGCCGCAGGAAGTGCTGCAGACGTGGTGGTTCGACAAGTCCAAGTACACGGGCTAAAGGTGCAGCGATGGCGGCTTACTTCACTCGTCGCCTGATGCTCGCGCTGATCACGTTGCTGCTCGTGACGTTGATCGTTTTCACGCTGCTGCGTGTGATCGTGCCGCTGGTCTATGCCGACGCGGCCGATATCATCGCCGCCGAGTATGGCCGGCAGGACCCGGCTCTGCGCGAGCAACTGAAGCGGCAGTACGGGCTCAGCTCGTCGCTGCCCGGTCAATACCTGGAGTTTGTCGGTGGCCTGCTGCGCGGCGACTTCGGCAAGTCGCTGTTCAACGGCCGCTCGGTTACCGGCGAGATCAAAGACCGCCTGCCGGTCTCCATCGAGCTTGGGTTCGTTGGGCTGATTGCCGGGCTGTTGATGTCCGTGCCGATGGGCGTGATTGCGGCGGTGCGGCAGGACCGCTGGCCGGACTACGTGCTGCGCACGCTGGCGATCCTGCTCAATGCCATGCCCGGCTTCTGGCTGGCGATCCTGATCATCACCCTCGGATCGGTGTGGTTTAACTGGGCGCCGCCGCTGGACTTCGCCTATCTGCACGATGACCCGATCACGCACCTGAAGATCATGGCGATGCCCGCGCTGCTAATTGGCCTCACCCCCAGCGCCGGACTCGTCCGGCTGATGCGCACGCAGATGCTGGAGGTGATGCGTCAGGATTACATCCGCACCGCCCAGGCCAAGGGACTAACCGGCCGCTCGGTGATCGTGCGCCATGCGCTGCGCAACGCGCTGATCCCGATTGTCACGGTGGTCGGGCTCAGCCTGCCCTCGCTGGCAGCGGGCACGGCGATCTTCGAGAGTATCTTTGGTCTTCCCGGGATGGGGCGCTACCTCGTCAGCGCGGTGGGTAACCTGGACTACCCGGTGATCATGGGTACCAACGTCATCTTCGCCACGCTGATAGTTTTCTCCAACCTGCTGGTGGACCTGTCGTACACCTTTATCGATCCGCGCATTCGGTTCTAACTGCGGCGGGAGGGGCGCCCGCCCCTCCCATCGCGTACCCGCTCCGGCGCCTGCCGGAACCGAGACCAACTGAGGCACCTGCGATGGCCGGGACCACCATTGGCGAGACGCTCTCCATCGGCGCCCACGGCGAACAGCAGCGACCGCTGCCGCTCCGTGTGCTGCGCAGCATCCTGCACTTCGCACGGAAGAAGCCGCTGGGGATGGTCGGTCTGTTTCTGATTCTCATCCTGACGGTAGCGGCAGTCTTCGCCCCCCAGATCGCCACGCATAACCCCAACAAGATTGACCTCAAACACAAGCTGGAGGGACCATCAGCCGCCCACTGGCTGGGCACCGATGCCACCGGCAAGGATACCTTCAGCCGGCTGGTGTACGGCTCGCGCATCTCGCTCAAGGTCGGCTTTGGCGCGGTGGCGCTCAGCACCTTCTTCGCCACGATCATCGGCCTGAGCAGCGGCTACTTCGGCGGTTGGTTCGATACCATCGTCCAGCGCCTGGTTGACGCCTGGCAGGCCATGCCGCAGCTGATCATCCTGATCACGTTGCTCGGTATCGTGCGCCGGATGCCGAATGTCGATCTGTTGCTGGCGCTGATCATTGGCATCGGCATCGTCAGTATCGCCGGCCGATCACGGGTAGAACGCAGCGCCGTGATCGTGCTGCGGGGCATGCCCTACATCGAAGCGGCCCGCTCGCTCGGCGCCGGCCACGTACGCATCATGGTCCGCCACATCTTGCCCAACGTGGTGCCGCTGATTCTCGTCGGCGCCACCGTCAGTCTGGGTGGCGTGATCCTGGCCGAGGCATCGCTCAGCTTCCTGGGCTTCGGCCCCACCGGCGAGACCTCCTGGGGGCAGATGCTCAGCGTGGATGGCCGCGAGTACATGCGCAGCCAGCCGGGCCTTGCCATCTGGCCTGGTCTGGCTATCACCCTCGCCGTCTTTGGCTTCAACGTCTTCGGGGATGCCCTCCGCGACGTGCTAGACCCGCGCCTGCGCGGCGGTCGGTGAGCAGCAAACGTCTTGCGGGCAGCCGCCGGTGGATACGGGTGGCCAGTGCGGAGCACGTAGCATACTGCCTCCCGCGCTCACCAGGTGTCCGCCGGTGTTCGTGCCGTGCTGCCCATCGCGCGCCCGTTCTGCAAATACGCGGGATGTAGTATCTCGAATTGGTCCAAGATGATAACTACTCTGGTACGCTCTATGCGACGCGGCGCGCAGCCGTCGGGCGCGCCGGCGCCAAGCTCGCAGACCAGAGAGGGGTCAAATTGTGACCCAGAGCGACCGCATCCGGGTTCTGGTGGTGGATGACAATACGCTGTTCCGCGACGGGCTGGTGAACCTGCTATCGCAGGTCCCCGGAATCGACGTGGTCGGCGCGGCTGCCGGTGGAGAAGAAGCGTTGCGACGGGCGCCCGTGCTGCGCCCCGATGTGGTGCTGATGGATCTGTCCATGCCGGGGATGAGCGGCGTGGAGGTCACCCGGCGGTTGCTCGCGGCAAACCCCGCCATCGCCGTCTGTATGCTTACGGTCTCAGAGCAGGAGTCAGACCTGTTTGCCGCTGTCCGTGCCGGGGCCCGCGGCTACCAGGTGAAAAGCGTGGCGCTCGAAGACCTGGCGCGCACGATTGCGACCCTGGCCGAAGGTGGCGCGGTGGTGACGCCGCACCTGGCGCGTGACCTGGTCGGCGCCTTCCAGCGTATGGCCCCGCCCATTGATGGCGCTGGTACGGAGCGGCTCACTGCCCGCGAGCGCGAGATCCTGGGCCTGGTAGGCCGCGGGCTTAGCAACATCGAAATCGCGGATGAGCTGGTGATCGCTGAGAACACGGTCAAAGTGCATCTGCGCAATATCCTGGACAAGCTCCAGGTTCACTCCCGCGCCCACGCCGCCGCCATCGCCGCCCAAGCCGGTCTCACCGGTCCCATTCGCGCCGAGGACGAGGACTAGCGGCGCCGTGACTGGCGGAGGTGCCCTCACCCCCTGGCCCCACTGCCGCACGCGGGCGAAGGGGAAACGCTGCGCAGGGATGCCGTGGTCACAGCTCCACGGCGAGAGCGCCTCTCCCGCATGAAGGCGCGGGGGCAGCACGACGACGGTGCTTGCATCACGCAACCGGGGGCGTGAGCGCCGGCCCGCACTCCCTACCCCCTTACGGCCCGCCGAGCTGGGTGGGAATGGTCCAGGTGGCACGAGCGCCGATGCAGATCGTGAGCTGGTCGCCACGCTCCAGCGTGAAGACGTTGCGCGGCGCACCGGAGGGCAACCCCGGCCCCCAAGCCTTCCAGCCCTCGCTGTCGCGCCGCCAGATCACGGCGGTACGTTGGGCGCCCGCCGGCTGGATGGTCATGATTGCGTCGACCACGGACATACCCGGCGCGCCCGGCCAGGACAGCGGCGCGCAGCCAGGGTCCAGGTTCAGTGTCATGACATTGATGTTGCCGTTGCCGTTACCGTTACCGTTACCAGCGCCAGGGGTGCCGGTCGCGCCGGGCGGCGCAGTGGCGAATGGGTTGGGTGTCGGGCTGGGGGTGATGGTGGCCAGCACCTGATCTTTGAACGGCTCGAACGTTACCTGGCCGAGCACCGGGTCATCGCGCCGGTGCCATACCACCCCCTCAACATCAGCGGTCCGGCGCAGACCCCAGTCATTGTTGATGGCCAGTACCGGTACGGTCGTGCCCACCAGCCGGATGCCGCAGCCTACCACCGCGTTGCACGGGCCGATGAACACGATCACGTTGCTGGTGATCTCCGTGTCGAACGGCTGTGTGCCGGGGTCCAGCGGCGTGGTAGAGGGCGTCACCAGCACCGCCGTGCGGTTGCCGGAGATCTTGAGTTCGTTGGACTGAACGATGGTGGTGCGTGCACCAAAGATGTGAATGCCGATCGTATCGCGGATCAGGACGTTGCCGGTGATGAAATTCGAAAGCGGCATCACCGGGTCGGCGATCCAGCCAACGCGAATGCCCGCCGCTGCGGCTGCGATGTGCGACTCGACGCGGTTGCCGCTGACGGTGTTCCGCAGCGACGCGCCGTATAGGATGATGCCGTCGCTGCGGTCGTCGGTCAGGGTGTTGGCGGCCACGGTGGTGTTGGTGGTGTCCTTGAGGGCGATGCCGCGCCAGTTGCCGCGGAAGGTGTTCTCCCGGATCTCGTGCTTGCCTGCGCCGTCGGAGCACAGCCATACGCCGGCGATGAGCTGATTGGTGAACAGGTTGCGGTAGACCGTGACGCTGTCGGAGACGCCACCGGGCGTGCCGCCGAAGCACTCCAGCGTGACGACGCCGAAGCCGCTGGTGTTGCGGCCAACCTCAAGGACGGGCGTGAATGTCAGGTGGCTGGAGCCTTGGACGGTGTTGTCGTGGATGTTTGCGTGATCGCTGTTCGAGAGGACGATGCCGTTATTGATGGGCAGATCCTGGGCGCCAATGATGTTGTTCGCGATCTCGGTGTAGTAGTCATCCCGTAGCACGATCGCGGCAGCGCTGGAGCCTGCCTGATAGTTGCCGCCCATGGTGAAGTCACGGATCGTCGCGTGTAGGTTCGGGCCGCCCTGCGCCGTCACCTCAAAGATGGTGATTCCCGGTATCGCCTTGAGCACCACCTTGTCACCAGAGCTGGCCTGGATCGTCAGTAACTCATGAACGCGGATGGTCGCCTTGATGTTGTACTGCCCGGTCGTGCCCGGCAGCATCACGACGGTGTCCGCGTCCCGCGCCAGATCAACCGCCCGAGCGATGGTGCACGGATTGGAGAAGGTACAGGGAGCAGTGGCTAGTGGGGCAGGCACGTTCTCTTCAGGAACGGCAAAGAAGGTACGTCCCGGCGGTCCCGAGACCGAGACGATGCTAAACGCGGGATCAAAGACATTGGCCAGCACCGTCGTGGCCGGCAGTGGTGGCGTCGAAATAACGATGTTCTGATAAATGTTGTTGGGCGTGGCGTCGGTGACGGTGAGCGTTTCTTTGAAGAACACCGACACGTCGACGCACGTACCCGTACACGTGAGCGTGAACACGAACGCCGCGGTGAGCGGACTGACGCTGCAAGTCCCTCCTGAGTTGACTGTGCAGGTGGGGCTTACGGGCGTGACGGTCCAGTTGGTGTAATTCTGCGACGCCTGGGTGAAAGACACCGTCGCGTTGGTGATCAACTCCCCAGCCGTTGCCCGTACCTCCACCGTGCACGTCACCGGGTCGTTGATGAAAGCGGTCTTGGCGTTGCCAGGTCCGCGGCAGTCCTTAGTTGCGCTGGCCGCGGCACGGACGGGCGTAGCACGATACCAGGCAAGGACCGCAAACAGCGAGATCAGCAGCAGAAGTCCACCAAACAGGGCGAAGGCACGTGGTCGCGGGGCTGCGAACACAGCGGGTCCTTGTGAGCGGAGGTGGTTTGGGGCGCATGATAGCACGGTGATGCTCCCCCTCGACACCGTGCCGGCGCCGTTCGCGGCCGCAGGCGGCCACCGTGCGGTATAGACAGGGACTGGCGCCCGACCTACGCTCAGAGCAGCACGCCGCCGCGCTCGGGCGGCTACCCGCATCCCGCAGCAACTCCTGAGGTGCGCGCATGCAACCCCGAACGCTCTGGTCGTCTTTTCCCGAGGAACTACGGCTTCGTCTCAGCAGCGAGCCAGATAGCCCGCTGGACCGGGTACGCGCAGCGGCCGGAACGGGGGCGGGGGTGGCGCGTGACACCGCCGAACGAGCGCGTGAGCTCGCGCTGCTGGCCGCCGAGCACGCCCGCGATCTGGCTGCCGAGCACCCGGAGGTTGGGCGGATGGCCAGTGCCGCGCGCGACGCCCTGCCGCTGGACCGCCTGCCGGCCTTCCGGCGGACGAATGCTTGGGAGCGCTTGACGCGCGAGCAGACGCCGGGCTGGACAGTGGCATTGGCCGCGGTTTCGGGCCTGGCCGCCGGTGTGAGCATCGGCCTGATGCTGGCCGGACGTCGCCAGCGCCGCCGCGCCGCGGTCCAGGCGCTGGAGGCGCGCGCGGACGAGATCAAGTCGGCATGGCCCGATGTGACCGATGACGACATCCGCCGCGCCCGCGGCCGCGCTGACCGGCTGGCGGAGACGATCCGCGCCCGCACGGGTGAGGCCGCGGATAAGATCCTCGCCCAGATCGAGGGGCTTGCGCCCGGCGATGAGCGGGCGCCCAGCACCGAGCGCTAGCCCGGATGATGCACGGACGGCCGGGATGGCGGCCGGCTGCATGTTCTCGCCACAACCCGGCAGCCGTCCGCACGCCAGGATGCGCAGCGGGTCGAGCCGCACGGTGGCGGCGTTGCTGCGGACCACCGGGTGCTGCCGCCGGCGTGCCCGGTCCACCGCTGCTTCAGCCGCTGGTTTCTGTGCGCCTAGCTGGGGCTCGATATCCCCTGATGAAGGATCAGGGCTAGACCGCCGGCTTAGCCGCTGCGGCCAGCAGCGGATTGCGGGTCAGATCGAGCAGGGGCTTGACGTTGGCTTCCGCCGCCAGCGCCACCAGGTCGATGCCGCGGTACAGCGCCGGGTCGAAACCGAGCAGTGCTGCTCCGGCCGGTTGCTGATCCAGGTAGGTATACGGGCCAACGATCAGCATGACCCGCGCCTCGACTGCGGTCATGAACAGCGGCTCGCGCAACGCAGTAATCGCTTGGCGCAGCCCGCGGCGCAGCCCTGGCCCGCTGGAGCGGTCGCTGTCCGGCGGCTCACCGATGATGGTCACACCGCTGGTATCGCTGCGCAGGCGCTGGGCCATCCAGGCATCCTCTGCCGGGATCTCCGCCAGGCCGCCAAGCGGGAGTTCGTTGGCGATATCGACGATCCGGTCGATGAGATCAGAGAGGTTGCCATCACCGGCCGGGAGCCGGTGCAGTTCAGTGCTATCGAGCTGGAAGTGCCCAAAGACGCGGCTGGTGAACGTGGCCCAGTGCGGGCCCAGACCGCCGCGGGCGGTGACGTAGCTGCCTTCCTCGTCGCTGCGCCGCAGCAACAGCCGTACGGGGAAGCGGATCTCGCCGTGACCGCCGGGGACGAATTGGCCCGCTGCTTCGGCGGCACGCAGTACGACGTCTGAGGAGTCAGGTTCCCGCTCAGGCAGCTCGACCCCTTGAGGCGCCCAGATGATGTGGCCGCCCGTGACGCGCGCGCCGATGCGCTGTTCCAGCGCCGTCTTCGCCTGATGCCAGGGGCTGTCGCCGTCCGGCGGCGCGAGGAAGAGCACCGCTGCCGCCAGGGGCCGGCCGTCGATCGTGCCGGTCGCGGTGAGGGCCGAGGGCTCCTGCAGCGTATCGCCGGCGGTCAGGGTGACGGCACGACCCGTGCGCTCGCGCAGCCAGCCGGCCAGCAGGTCAAGCGCCAGTGACATGGCGCGGGAGCCCGGGTCAGTCATAGAACGGTGGCCTCGGCAAAGGTCCTGGGGCGCGGGGCGCCAATAGCACCGTAGCGGTTGCACCGGCTAGGCGCGACTCACGCGCCGTCCACCCGCGGCATGGGCGCCAGTCTACCGGCAATGGCGAGCAGATGCTCGACTTCGAAGGGCTTTGCCAGATAGCCGGCCGCGCCGTGCTGCTCCGCCTCGACGCGGGCGCTGTAGCCGGCGGTCATGTATACCACCGGCACATCGGGGTACAGCAGCCGGAAGGCGGCGTGAAACTCCCAGCCGTTCATCACGGGCATCGACAGGTCCAGCAGCACGAGATCGGGGCGATGCAGGCCGGCGCACTCTAGCGCCATGTGGCCGTTGACGGCGCTGACGACTTCGTAGCCCTCAGCCCGTAACACAGTCATGACAAAGCCGCGAATACCTGGATCATCATCGACCACGAGCACACGGCGTTGGGTAGCTACGAGTGGCATCGTTGCGACGTCCGTGTGCGGCAGCGCCGTCCGGCTGTCCGGCGCGGCGACGTGTCCGCGGTCTGTCCCGGTAACCATAGCGATCCGGCGGCCGCCCGCACCTGCGGTCCACAGACGAGCGAGGCGCCGCGCTGTTTCGCACCTGCAGATCAGGTCGCGTTGCATATTACTATCGTTCTGCGCTGTGACAACGTCGATAACTCTTATGGATTAGGATGCGCCCGTAAGCATGTGAATAGTGAACATAACGCCAGCGAGCACCGCGCACCGAGACATAAAAAGAGCCCGAGACTTTGTCCCGGGCCCGAGAGCGCTGGCTGCCTGCAAACCGTTAGGCGATGACGTCCACGAACTCTTTCTTCAGCTGCTCGCGGGGCGGGTCGATGTAGATCGCGCCCCAGCCGCACGATTGCTCGCACAACCGGCAGCCGGTGCACTTGCGCTCGATGACGGTAGCGATGCCAAAGAAGTCATCGACTCGGTCACCGCTGCTGTCCAGATACAGCGCCTCAAACGGGCAGACATTGATACACAGCTCGCAGCCGGAGCCGATGCAGTTCTCCTCGATGACGATGGCCTTGGGCCACTCCTTGCGACGGAAGGTCTTACAGACGTCGCCGATGTCATCGATGATCGCCTCTGGCGGGCAGACGACACCGCAGGCGCCACAGTCAATGCAGAGCTTGGGATCGATGACGTGGATCACGCTGCGGCTGCCGGTAATGGCGCCGGTAGGGCAACGGTTCGTGCAGGCGGTGCAGCCGATGCACGTCTCGGTGATTTCGTAGGGCACGGGCGAACCTCCGGCGGGCTTTCCCAACGTCACGCTGGCCAAACCCGCTGTCAGTATATCGTTGCTGGACACAACGGAAAAGCGATATGCCCGGCTGCACGCATAGCACGTAAGCGAGTAGCCATTCTGTCTTCGGCACGGCGCCGCAGGGCCGTAGCAGGAGCTTGACGCGCGTTGGTACACTCTGCCGGTATTTCATCCACCACATGGAAGGAGCGCCCCCGCCTGTGAGACATCGATGGTTCCCCATTCTCGCGCTGGTGACGTTGGCGATTGCCGCCGTGCCGGTCCACGCTCAGACGCCCCCTGCCCGGTTCTTCGGCGCCATTAGCCTCGATGGCAGCCCCGCGCCGGCCGGCACGGAGGTGGTTGCCTACATCAACGACGTCGAGTGCGGCCGCGCCACGACCACTGACGCCGGCCGCTACGTGCTCGATGTCAAGTCCAGCGCCACGCAATCCGGCTGCGGCGAGGAGGGCTCCTCCATCCGCTTCACGGTGAACGGCGCCAACGCGGATCAGACCGGCAGTTTCCAGCTGGGGCACTTCATTCCGCTTGATCTGACGGCCGCCAGCGGGAGCGCGACACCGCCGCCCGCCGCGCCGCCAAGCGAAGGGCCGCCACCAAGTGAGGAGCCGCCACCGGCCGAGCCGCCGGCCGCCGATCCGCCGCCGAGCGATGAGCCACCTCCGGCCGAGCCGCCCACCGAGTAGTTCCGTCCTTACAGTGATTCTTCGGGGAGCCATCCGCTGGCCGGGTGGCTCTTTCGTCATCCTCAGCGTGGGTAGGGTATGCTTGCCCACAGCGCCGCGGTGGTACGGCGGCGGCAGAGGAGGGTGATCGTGCCGGTTGCGGCGATAAACGGCATCAACGTGTACTACGAAGACCACGGTAGCGGCCCGGCGCTGGTGCTGACCCACGGTTACAGCTCCAGCAGCCGTGCCTGGCAGGGGCAGATCCCTGCCGTTACTCAACGCTACCGGCTGATCACCTGGGATATGCGTGGTCATGGCCAGACGGACAGTCCGGAGGAGCAGTCCGCGTACAGCGAAGCTGCGACCGTTGAGGATTTGTACCAGCTGCTCAAGCTGCTTGGTGTGGAGCGGGCCGTGATCGGCGGGCTATCGCTCGGCGGGTACATGTCGCTGGCGTTTCACCTGGCGCACCCAGAGATGGTGCAGGCGCTGCTGTTGTGCGACACCGGCCCTGGATATCGCAATGATCAGGCCCGTGCCACCTGGAACGAGACGGCCTTTCGTACCGGCGCCCGCTACGAGGAGCGCGGGTTGGACGCACTCGGGCGCTCCGCCGAGGTGGAGGCGGCGCGCAGCACGCATCGCTCCGCCGCCGGGCTGGCCAGGGCGGCCCGCGGTATGCTGGCCCAGTTCGACGCCCGCGTGATTAACAGCTTGGAGACGGTTACCGTTCCCACGCTGCTGGTCGTCGGCGCCAACGATCAGGCCTATCTCAACCCGATTGACTACATGGAGAAGAAGATCCCGGGCGCGCGCAAGGTGGTGGTGGCGGATGCCGGCCACTCAGTCAACATTGATCAGCCCGAGGTATTCAACCAGGCGGTGCTGGAGTTCCTGGACAGCGTCGCCAGCAAGTAGCGCCGGCGACGGGGCGTGCGCATTGCGTGGATGGGATGCGATCACGCAATGCGCACCGGAAGTGCGGGTGACGGCCCGCCCGTTACGGCGTCACGACCTCGGCGCTGGCGCTGATCACGCCGGTGGGGAGCGTGGCAAGCTTCTGGAAGGCGGACGCGGACAGATCAATCTCGTTGGGTCCCATGCCGCCGGTGTCGCGCACGGTGACGACAATACAGGCGCCGGTGCTGGTGCAGACGCGCAGGTTCGTGCCACACGGCCAGGTGTTCGTCGCGGCGATGGTGGCGTCGGCCGCGCGGTAGACGCCGCCACAGGCCATCCGGCCGCCCTCAAATGAGGGATGATAGTAGCGCACGAGAATGCGTGTGCTGCCCGCGCCGTTGACTTCCGTCCGTGAGGCCGTGCCCAGCCGCTCGCCGCTGCTCTCAAAGCTGAGGTAGTCGGCGCTGACCCAACCCTGCTGTTCACCGGCCTGGACCAGTACCCAACCGTCGCTGGTCGCCTGACCGGTGGCCGTCAGCGCGCTGCCGGCGGCCAGCACGCCGGCCACATCTGCGCCGTCATGCGGTGCGGTGCGCAGGTTGAGGCCGTCCGGTGGGAGCACGGTGGCCTTGCGCGCAGCCGCGGCGGTTAGCTCGTCGAAGGCGAGGAAGCTCCCGAGCACCCAGCCACGCTTGCCGCGATAGACGGCCGGATACCAGTTATCGGCGTTGGCCTGGCCGGTGATGGCAAGGCGCGTACCGCCGGGGATCAGGACCAGCGCGGGCTTGTCGGTGCCGGGCGCGGCGCGCAGGTTCAGGCCGTCGTGCGGGACGACGACGGCGAGTGCGTTGGCGTGCGCCGAATGCCCGGCTACGGCGATCAGCACAGCGACGGCGAGAGCGGCGAGCAGGGCGGGGCGCATGAATCGCTTGGGCAAGACGGCCGGGCAATCAGGGGCTACCGGGCCGCCGGTCGTTGCACGATACAGAGCGCACTCGCCTCCCTTCGTAGGTATCGGGCCGGGAAGTACCGGCCACCGGCATCCTATCGATGGCCGGAGACCATCCCGGCTCGGGGAGATCCGTATGCCGGGTCCGAATTACGCCGATTCTTCGGAGCCGACTGATTAGTTGGATCTCTCGGGGCATTGTCACGAGAGTGACCGTTTTAGGCAAGCGCAGATGTGGGAAGCTGGTTGGCTGCCAACCGTGCTCAACGACGCTCAATGCCTCAGAAGGCTGTTAGACGAACATAACGCTTCGGTTTGGTTAGTTTCCCGATTCCAGCCCCAGCCGCCGATAGGCGACACCCGTATTCCGCAGGTAGAAATCGGGGCGAAACAGCCCAGCCAGCCCCTCCGCGCCCAGCAACCCCGTGATACGCGGCTCGGCGGCGGCGAGTTGCTGAAGCGGTGTCTGGCTGTCCATCGCGCGTTGGGCGAGCGCCTTCACCAGGTCATATGCCTCGGTGCGGCTAAGGCGCTCGGTGGACAGCAGGGCATTAAGCAGACGCGAGCCGTAGATGCCGCCGAAGGTCGCCGTGACGTTTGCCGCCATGCGCTCACGGTAGACGACCAGCCCCTCTAGCACCTCAGCGGTGAGCCTGGCGCTGTACGAAAGGCAGCCGAAGGCGTCTGGGAACGTGAAGCGCTCGGTGGAGGAGTGGGAGATGTCGCGCTCCAACCACAACACGGCGCTGCCCAGCTCCTCCTGAGCCGCGCTCCACACCCGCCGGGCCAGTCCGCGAATCCGTTCGCAGAGCTCCGTGTTGCGCTTGTGCGGCATCGAGCTGGAGCCCTGCTGCACGTCTGCGTCGAACGGCTCACGCACCTCGCCCAGATCGGTGATACCTAGCAGGCTGAGGTTGGTGGCGATCCGGGCGAGCGTGGCGGCGTTGACGGCCAGCAGCGACACCACCTCGGCGTGGCGGTCGCGGCTGATGACCTGGGTCGGCGCGGCATCGGGCTGCAGTCCCAACCGCCGTAGCGTCGCCTCCTCCATCTCCGGTGAGATAAAGACACTGGTGCCCACTTCGCCAGCGAACTTGCCGTAGGCGATCACCGCCCTCGCCCGTGCCAGCCGTTCGCGACAGCGCTCACTCTCCGCAAACCAGCCGGCCACCTGACGGCCGAAGGTCTGCGGTACGGCATGCTGGCCATGGGTGCGGGCGATCTGCAGCGTCTCAGTGTGCTCGATGGCCAGCCGCTGCAATGCCGAACTGACGGCGGCGAAGTCGGCATCAACGAGGTCCAGCGAGCGCAGGATCTGGAGCGCCAGCGCCGTGTCGAGCACATCACTGCTGGTGTTACCGCGGTGGATGACGTTGCCCAGTTGTGCGGGCAGGCGTGCCTGGACGGTGCGTAGCAGCCGGTTGGTCTCATGGCCCTTCGCCTGGTTGAGGCCGGTGATGTCGTCTCCGGATAGTTCGAGCGCAGCGCGAATCTGCGCGAGCTCGTCGGTGTTCGGGCTGCCCGTCAGCTCGTGGGCCGCTTCGGCCTGAGCCAGCCAGATGCTGGTCTGTGCACGGAAGTAGCCCTCCGGTGACCACAGTGCGGTCAGTTCCGGCACCTGCTCGGCATAACGGATCGGTAGTGGCATGGGGTCCCTTCATGGCGCCGCTTCTCGCGGCCCGCGCACAGCGTAGCAGCGTTGCAGCGAGCGGTCAGCTATCACGGCGATGGCTGTCAGCGGGCGACGAAAGCCCCCTCTCCCGCGTTCGGGAGAGGGGGTTGGGAGTGAGGGTCTCCCCTGCCATCCGAGCTTAGCCGCCGCGCAGCAGCGACAGGGCGCCCTGCGGCACCTGGTTGGCCTGCGACAGGATCGACGTGCCCGCCTGCGACAGGATCTGCGCGCTCACCATCTTGCTGGTCTCTTCGGCTACGTCTGTGTCGCGGATGCGGCTCTCCGAGCTGCTCAGATTCTCGACAGCGACGCCGAGCGAGGCGATCGTGTGCTCCAGCCGGTTCTGCAAGGCGCCGAGGTTGGCACGGTTGGTGCTGACCGTCTGGATGGCGGTGTCGATGGTGGCCAGCGCTGCCTGCGCGCCGGCCTGTGTGGAGACGTCAACCGTCCCACCGAGCAGCGTGGCTGCATTCATGTTGCCGATGGAGACCGTCAGGACCTCGGCGCTGCTCACTCCACCGATACCGGCGCCGATCAGCAGATCGGCCGACCCGGCGCCCTGGGTGACATCGAAGGTGTTGTTGGCAACGATGCTGCCCGCCGCCAGCGCGTTGTTGGTCGTTACCACCACGCCCAGCTGCTCGAAGCTGACCGCCTTGGTGCCGGTGGTGGCCACCGTTACATCGATGGACTGGGCGTTGCCCAGCGTGTCCGCCACCGTCAGCTTGACCTTGCCGGCGCCGGAGCCGGCGGCGGTGGTGATGGTGTAGCCGGTGGCGACGTTGGCGGTGGTGGCCTGGATGCCGTTGACGCCGTTGCCCGAGGTGATGTTGGCGCCCAGGTTGGCGGTGGTGCGCCCGCCCAAGGTGCCGTTGAGCAGCTTGGAGCCGTTGAAGTCGGTGACGTTGGC
>WBZO01000675.1_pt1 | contig 65912 bp, 52 predicted proteins | sample 5204261 | NCBI WGS metagenome assembly WBZO01 (sample SAMN12412400, study PRJNA552823) | activated sludge metagenome | isolation source: activated sludge from anammox sidestream of wastewater treatment plant... | place: USA: North Carolina | collected 2017-09
GCGCCGATGCCATCATCGCCCTACGGTGCTGTCGGCTCAGTGGGCGCTTCGAAGACTTCTGGGAACGGCGCGCCGCCCGCTGCATCGCCGCATGACCTCCCTCATCTCACAAACCTGACGTGCACCCACCTTGGTGAGCCGCCCTCTCTTGCCCAGGACTTGGCGGAAAACCTCGCTATCCGTTGGTCAAGACGCCGGCAAGCAGGCTGGGCTGACCCGCCATCTCGGCGATCGCTTCCGGCGCTCCCTCGAACCGGAGTCTACTGGCCTGAGCGTAGTCCTCGTTGATCTCGCACGTCAGCCAGCGGCGCCGAAGACTCTCGGCGACAGCGCCCGTGGTGTTGCTGCCGGCGAACGGATCCATCACGAGATCGCCGGGGTCCGTCAGGAACTCGATGAAGAACCTCGGCAGTTCCGCGGGGAACCTGGCGGGGTGGATCTTCGATCGCGCCGCTTTGCTTCCACGGATGTACGTCGAGTTTGACTCGTTATTGCCGCACTCGATGAGGTTCGGAGGAATGGCCCCTCCCTGGTCGGTCGCGAACGTGTCCTTGATGGCGTGGCCGCTTGGCCGCGTCGTGGCCTTGATTCCGCGGCGGATCAGTCGTTTCATGTCTGGGCTGTAGGCCTGTAGCACCTTGCGGTTGTTGGCCTTTGCGAACGGATCCTTCACGAACCAGAAGAGATACTCGACGCTGTCCTTCACGCGGATCCGGCGGACGTTGACCCATTCGGCGGGTGCAGGCATCTTCGCTGGATTGAACCAGAAGAACTCCTGCGCGAGCGAATACTGCAACTCGTCGCAGAGGGCCAGGGCGACACGGAAGTGATACAGGCTGCGAATCGGGCCGCCGGGCTGCCATGCGCCACCGAGATTGAGGATGAAAGAGCCTGACGGCTTCAATACCCGGCGAATCTCCCTAGCGAACGGGAGTAGCCAATCAACGTACTCACTCTGGTCCGCATTTCCGTACTCCTTCTTGAAGTGCAGCGCGTAGGGAGGACTCGTGACGACGAGATCGATGGACTCCTGAGGCAGTTCTCGCATCAGTTCGAGGCTGTCTGCGCAGAACGCCTGCCCGAGATCCGTCGCGTAGACCGGAGTCCTAGACAAGTTCATCGATGACCTCCTGCAGCCGCGAGAACCACGCGGTGCCTTCCGTCGGCTCCAGTGGCACGTCGTGCATCACCTTGAGCTTGTTTGGGTAAATCCTGTGCCGAGGCAACCGATCCGCGATCGCGTACCGAAACTCAGTCCAGTTTCCAGTAAACCGTCCGATACACACGGCGAGGACATCGAACTGGTTGGCCGCGTAGAGGCGGCTGCTCGGATCATCCTTGGCGTTGCGCGTCTTCTGGACTTCTACCTTCGGCTTGGCGCCCTTGCGGATCGTCTTGACTTCAACCCGGATCGGACTGCCGGACCTGGCGAACAGCGTGAAGTCGTGGGACCCGTCCGTGTCGTGCGTCTCGAACTCGCCGATCCAGCCTTCCTGGCTTCCCACCCGGATCTTCCGTTCGAAGTGCACTTCCGCCACCGCCCTTCCAGCGCCACCGTCAGCCGGAATCGGCGGTCGATCGCGTCAAGAAGCTCTCCAGACGTCAGGCCGTACTCGGCCTCCAGCGGATGCGGCATCAGTCATTATCGCGCAGGAGGGCGGAACAGCCCCACTGGTTGGAGAGGACGCGAGGCTGCCCAGGAGGCTTCGTGGGGCGCCGCTCATCTGCACGGTCGTCGGCCAACCGCCCACCGAGGTCAACGCCTGGCGGGACGTCGCGCTGCTCTTGCCTGCGTTCCCGCCAAGGGTAATGAGGGTGTCAAGCAACTCTTGGTCGGCTGCCGGCCCGGCGGCTCGCCATCGCGGCGGGTGGCCGCCCCCGCCCAGCCCCCCGGCCTCCATCCGCCAGCGCGCATTGCCCCTTCGTCGTCCCTGCCGCAACCGGATGGTGGGTAAGATCACCCCATGCCGGAACCGCTCGCGCTCTTCCACCCGGCGGCCCGAGCCTGGTTCGCCGAGGCCTTCGGCTCGCCGACACGGCCGCAGGTCCTGGCCTGGCCGGCCATTGCCGCGCGCGAGTCGACGCTGCTGCTGGCGCCAACGGGCAGCGGCAAGACGCTGGCGGCGTTCCTCTCGTGCATCGATCGCCTGATGTTCGAGCCGGTGCCCGAGACACACCGCCGATGTCGCGTGCTGTACGTCTCGCCGCTGAAGGCGCTGGCCGTGGACGTGGATCGCAACCTGCGCGCGCCGATCGCGGGCGTCGCCAGGGCCGCGCTCGCGCGTGGCGACCGGCACCACGTGCCAGTCGTTGCCGTGCGAACGGGTGACACGCCGGCCGCCGAGCGTGCGCGGTTCCGTCGCAACCCGGCCGACATCCTCATCACCACCCCCGAGTCGCTCTACCTCCTGCTCACCTCCGGCAGCCGCGATGCGCTGCGGGCCATCGACACGGTGATCGTCGACGAGATCCACGCGCTGGTCCCCACCAAGCGCGGCGCGCACCTCGCGCTCTCGCTCGAACGGCTGGAAGCGCTCTGCGGCCGCCCGCTCCAGCGCATCGGCCTGTCGGCCACGCAGCGGCCGCTCGACGAGGTGGCCCGGTTCCTGGGCGGCGCGGCACGGTCCGCACGAGGGGAGCCGCGCCCCGTCCCGGGCCGGCGTACCAGGCCCGAACCGGATCCGGCCGCGGAGATCCTCCACGCCGCATCGGCCCATCCCCCCGGCCTTTCATCGCCGGCGTGGCGTCAGGTCACCATCCTCGATGCCGGCGCGACCAGGACCCTCGAACTGCGCGTCGAAGTGCCCGTGGAGGACATGGCGCGGCGGGCGACGCCGCCCGCCCTCTCGTCCAGCCACGACGCCCCGCCGCCGGCGGGCCACAGCATCTGGACGGCGATTCATCCCCGCCTGCTCGACCTGGTGCGCGCGCACCGCTCGACGCTGATCTTCGTCAACAGCCGGCGCCTGGCCGAACGCCTCGCCGGCGCGCTGAACGATCTGGCGGGTGAGCCGCTGGTGCGCGCCCACCACGGATCGCTGGCGCGCCCGCAGCGGGTAGAGATCGAGGAGGCGCTGAAGGCCGGTCAGCTCCGTGGACTGGTCGCCACCTCGTCGCTCGAGCTGGGCATCGACATGGGCGCCATCGATCTCGTGGTGCAGGTGGCCGCCCCGCCGTCCATCGCCAGCGGGACGCAGCGCATCGGCCGTGCCGGACACCAGGTGGACGCCGTCAGCCGCGGAATCGTGTTCCCGAAGTACCGCGGCGATCTCGTGGCCTGCGCGGCCGCCGCGCGCGCCATCCGCGAAGGCGACGTCGAGTCGACGCGCTTCCCGCGCAATCCGCTCGACGTGCTCGCACAGCAGGTGGTGGCGCTGGCCGCGATGGACGCATGGCCCGTGGACCGGCTCTTCGATCTCGTCCGCCAGGCCGCGCCGTTCGCCACGCTGGGCCGCGCCGCCTTCGAGAGCGTCCTCGACATGCTCTCTGGCCGGTATCCCTCCGACGAGTTCGCCGAGTTGCGCCCGCGCCTCACCTGGGATCGGCTCGGCGGCATCGTCACCGCGCGCGAGGGCGCGCGGCGTGTCGCGGTGATCAACGGCGGCACCATCCCCGACCGCGGGCTCTACGGCGTGTTCCTCGCCGGGGCCGGCGAGCGCCCCGCCCGCGTGGGCGATCTCGACGAGGAGATGGTGTTCGAGAGCCGCGTCGGCGACGTCTTCCTGCTCGGCGCCTCGTCATGGCGCATCGAGGAGATCCGCCACGACCGCGTGCTGGTGTCACCCGCGCCCGGACAACCCGGCAAGATGCCCTTCTGGAAGGGCGATGGTCCCGGCCGCCCGCTCGAGTTCGGCCGGACGATCGGGGCGCTCACGCGCACGCTGGCCGCGCTGCCCGCCGCCGCGGCGATCGAGCGGCTCGTCACGGGATACGATCTCGATCCGCCCGCCGCCGAGAACCTGGTCGCCTATCTCGCCGGACAGCACGCCGCCACGCGCGCGATACCCGACGATGCCACGGTCGTCGTCGAGCGCTGCCGCGACGAACTGGGCGAATGGCGCGTCTGCGTGCTCTCACCGTTGGGCGGCCGCGTGCTCGTGCCCTGGGCGCTGGCCGCCACGGCGAAGATCCGCGAGACGACGGGCCTGGACGTCGAGGTGATGTGGACCGACGACGGGTTCGTCGTGCGGTTGCCCGAGACCGACGATCCGCCCGGGGTGTCCTGGCTGCTGCCGGATCCCGACGACGTGGAGCGCCTCGTGACGGCGCAGCTGGGATCGAGCGCGCTGCTGGCGGCGAAATTCCGCGAGTGCGCCGGACGCGCCCTGTTGCTGCCGCGACGCCGCGCGGGCCAGCGCACGCCGCTCTGGCAGCAGCGCAAGCGCGCGCACGATCTGCTGTCGGTGGCTTCGCGTCACGGGTCGTTTCCGATCCTGCTCGAGGCCATCCGGGAGTGCCTGCACGACCTGTTCGACCTGCCGGCGCTGGCAGACACGCTGCGCGGCATCGCCCGACGCGCGATCCGCCTCGCGACAGCCGACACGACAACGCCCTCGCCCTTCGCGGCCTCGCTGCTCTTCGGCTACGTCGCCAGCTACATCTACGATGGGGATGCGCCGCTCGCCGAGCGGCGCGCCCAGGCGCTGACGATCGACCAGGCGCAACTGCGCGAACTGCTCGGCGAGGCGGAATTGCGCGAGCTGCTGGACGCCGGCGTCATCGACGACGCCGAACGCGAGCTGCAGCACCTGGGCGGTCACCTGCCCGCCAGGAGCGCCGACAGCCTGCACGATCTCCTGCTGCGCATCGGCGACCTGGCCGGCGACGAGATCCGCGCGCGCAGCGCCGGCGACGACTGGCGCACGTGGGTCGAGGCGCTGACCACGGCCCGCCGGGCCGTCTGGCTGACCGTAGGCGGCGCCACGCGGCTGGTCGCCGTGGAGGACGCGGCGCGCTACCGCGACGCGTTCGACGCCCCGTTGCCGGCAGGCCTGCCCGGCACCCTGCTCGCCACGGTGCCCTTCGCGCTCGACGGCCTCGTCCTGCGCTTCGCGCGCACGCACGGGCCCTTCGGAACGGCAGAACTCACAGCCCGATTCGGCCTCGCGCGCGGGCACGCGGAGGCATCGCTCCAGCGCCTCACGAGGTCCGGTCGACTGCTCGAGGGCGAGTTCAGGCCCGGCCGCCGTTTCCGCGAATGGTGCGAGCCCGGCGTGCTCACCCTGCTGCGGCGGCGTTCGCTCGCCCGCCTGCGGAAGGACGTGGAGCCGGTCGACTCGGCCGTGCTCGGCCGGTTCGTGACGGCCTGGCACGGCGTGAGGAAACCACGCCGCGGGCTCGACGCGCTGCTCGATGCCGTGGAGCACCTGCAGGGAGCCCCGCTGGCCGCCTCCCTCCTCGAAACCGACATCCTCCCGGCGCGCGTGGACGGCTACCGTCCCGCCGATCTCGACACGCTGATCGCGGCCGGCGAGGTCACCTGGGCGGGCGTGGCGCCACTGGGTGGCCACGACGGCCGGCTGGCGCTCTATCTCGCCGACGGCCTCGCGCGGCTGCGGCGACCGCCGCCGGAGGACGCGGGCGTGGACGGACGCGAGGCCGCCATCCTCGACGCGCTGCGGCGCGAGGGCGCGAGGTTCTTCGACGCGCTGCACCACGCCGCGGGCGGCGGATTCCCTGGCGACACGGTCGACGCCCTGTGGTCGCTCGTCTGGCGCGGGCTGATAACCAACGATTCGCTGCACGCCCTGAGGGCGTACACGCAGCCACGGCCGCGGGCGCGGCGGGGCCAGACGGCAGACCAGCCGTTTCGATCACGTCGCGCGGCGCCCCCCGCCGGACAGGGCCGATGGTCGCTCCTGCAACCGCCGGCCGCTGGCACGCCTGCCGGGACGATGCCGGCCACGCGCGACCTCACCGCCTGGAGCACGGCCATCGCCCGCCAGCTGCTCACCCGCCACGGCATCGTCACGCGCGAGGTCGCGGCGGCGGAAGCCGTGCCGGGCGGGTTCGGTTCGATTCACGACATCTACCGGTCGATGGAGGAACGCGGGCAACTGCGGCGCGGCTACTTCGCCTCGGGCGTCACGGCGATGCAGTTCGCGCTGCCGGCGGCGCTCGACCTGCTGCGCGCGCTCCGCGAGCCGCCGCCCGCGCCCGAGACGGCCATGCTGGCCGCCGCCGATCCCGCCAACCCGTACGGGAGCGTGATCCGCTGGCCGGATGCCGACTCCGCGCTCCCGGCCGCATCTCGCGGCCCGACGCGATCGGTGGGCGCCTCGGTGATCCTCGTCAACGGCGCGCTCGGCGCCTACGCGGGCCGCGGTGGACGCCCGCTGCTCTCGTTCCTTCCCGCCGGCGAACCCGATCGTTCGGACACGGCTCGTGCCGTCGCGACCACGCTGGCCGCCTTCGCCGCCAGCGACGCCGGGCGCGAGTCCGGGCTCCTCATCGCCGACATCAACGGCGCGCCTGCCGGCGCTCACCCGCTTGCCGCGGCGCTGAAGGAAGCGGGCTTCGTGGCCTCGGCCTCCGGGTTCCGCGTGCCGCGGCGCGCGATCACGCTCGCGGCGCCGCCGGAGGCCGCGCAAGCCGGCACCGGCGAGCCGGCAGCGGCGCGGCCCGACGCCCCTCGCGCGCCGGGGCGGACACGCGGCGCCCTCAGCAGTCCTTTCGGGGTGTTCCGCATGGACCCGCGCCAACGGCGGTCCTGACAGGCGACGGCGAGGCCGGCGGGCGCGTGGCTCGCGTCCACCCTGTAACTTCGCTACGGCGATTGTTCGCGATCGTGCAATCACCGGCGCGCGAAGCTGGGCCTCCGCCAGCTCGTGCGTGCGAATTGCCGGCCGCGTGACCGGGCGCGAAGCTTGCTTCCTCCGGTCCGTCCTCTTCCTGGAGGCGGTGGCTCGAACGGGCGCGTCCGCCCGGGACACCATCGACGGTGCGCGTCATGGGAATGCTCGTCAGCTCTTCGTTTGGTTCCACGCCGCTCGTGCTGGTCGTCGACGATGACCAGAACAGCCGGCAGGGGATCGCGGAATACCTGCTCGGCGCCGGCTATCGCGTGTCGGAGGCGGCCGATGGCCCCGAGGCGCTCGGCAAGGCCCTGCGCCGCCGGCCCGACATCGTGCTGCTGGATCTCGCCATCCCGAAGCTGGACGGCTGGACCGTGGCGCGCACGTTGAAGGCCGATCCCGGACTGGCGAGCGTTCCGGTGATCGCCTTCAGCGCCTTCGACTACCCCAACGAGCGCGCCCGTGCGGCCGACGCTGGCTGCGACGCGTTTCTTGCCAAGCCGTGCGCGCTGGATCAACTGCTCGGCATCATCCGGCAGTTGCTGGCGTCGCGAGTGATCGGGGGCGTGGCGCGGGCGTGAAGCCGGCGGCCGGCGTTCAGAACTTCGCCACCAGCGCCACCGACGTCGTGGTGTCGGTGTGCCGGAAGCCGGTCACCGGCCGGTTCGCGTACCGGATCGTGTTCGATACCTTCAGCGACAGCAGCGTCGTGAGCCGCGCGGTCACGCCCGCCACGTGCGAGATGCGCCAGTCGCCGGCCTCGGCAAACGTGCCCGTGAAGCGGAAGTCGTCGGTGAAGGCTGCCGTTTCCGAGATCTTCAGGCGGTAGTTGCTGCCGGCCGCGTAGACCGCGCTCGACACGCTCGGCGGCACCAGCCGCCGTTCGTTCAGGTAGCCGAGGCCGCCGTCGATCGACAGCAGGTGCCTGGCCTCGTCCACCACCTTGTAGGAGACGCCGCCCACCACCGAGTTGCGGTTCAGGACGCCGGCGAAGCGGTCGCGGAAGTAGGCGTACTCGGTGAAGGCCGCCAGCCGCGGCGAGAACGCGCGCTGCGCCCGGAACCCCAGCATCACGGCGTTGGCGGTCGTCTCCCCTTCCGACTCATTGCGCACGTACGAGGCGCTGGTCGTGAGCACCCAGGCCTCGGGACGCACGATGTAGGTGCCGTTGAGGCCGATGGTCTGCGTCGAGGAGTTGCCGGTGGTGCCGACGAATGCGAACTCGGCCGTGCCCTCGCGGGCCGGTGGCGGCGGGGGCGGCGAGGACGAGGCGCTGTCCATGACCGAGGGCGAGGCCAGCGGCCCCCGCGGGATGGTCTGTCCCTGGACGTCGGCGACGATGAACAGGAAGGCCGTGAGCGCAACGAGAGCGATTGACGACGTGATCTTCATGACAGGACAGGGGATTGCCGGCGGAACGCGCGGCGCCCGTGGGCGGCGGCGCTCGAGTCCCGCCGTCTTCAGGACTGCACGCGCTCGATCGTCACCTTGCGCATCACGACGTCGGTCGCGGGACGATCCCTGGGGCCGGTGCGCACGCGGCCGATCTTCTTCACCACGTCGAGCCCCTCCACCACCTCGCCGAACACCGAGTGACGGTTGTCGAGATGCGGGGTGGGCGCCAGCGTGATGAAAAACTGGCTGCCGTTGGTGCTCGGGCCGGCATTGGCCATCGACAGAATGCCCTCCGCCCGGTGGCGCAGCGACGGGTGGAACTCGTCGGCGAACTGGTAGCCGGGACCGCCGACACCGCTGCCGAGCGGGCAGCCGCCCTGGATCATGAAGCCGTCGATCACGCGATGGAAGATCAGCCCGTCGTAGAACGGCGTCCGCTGCTTCTGCCTGGTGGCGGGGTGCGTCCACTCCTTCGTGCCTTCGGCGAGGCCGACGAAGTTGGCGACGGTGGCAGGCGCGTCCTTGTCGAACAGCCGGACGAGGAACTCACCTTCGGTGGTGTCGAAACGGGCATAGATGCCGGGTACAGGCGACATGTCGGGAGCCTCCGTGGAATGCGCGGCGTGGCGTGCGCGCGGCCTCGAGCCAGGCCCCACGGCAGGCACGACGGGCCGGCGCCTCACACGCCGGCCCTTCACGCTATCACACCGCCTCGAGCGCCTGCCGCAGGTCGGCGATCACGTCCTCGGGGTGCTCGATGCCCACCGAGATCCTGACCATCGCCGGCGTCACGCCGATCATGCGCTGCCGCGGTTCGGGCACGTCGGAGTGCGTCATCGTCGCGGGGTGCTGGATGAGGCTCTCGGTGCCGCCCAGCGACACGGCGAGCCGGACGAGCTGCAGGTGGTTGAGCAGGCGGAAGGCCTCCGCCTCGCCCCCGTGGATCTCGAAGGAGAAGGTCGAGCCCGGCGACTTGCACTGCCGCTGGTAGATGGTGTGCTGCGGATCCCCCGCGGGCAGGAACCCGAGGTAGTACACCTTGTCCACCTTCGGGTGATCCTGCAGGAACTCGGCCACGTAGCGCGCGTTCTTCATCGCGCTGGTCATCCGCAGCTTCAGCGTTTCCAGGCTGCGCAGCAGCAGCCAGGCGCTGTGCGGATCCAGCGTCGTGCCGAGCACGCCGCGCATGCCCTTGACCTGCTTCACCAGCGCCGCGCTGCCGAGGCAGCCGCCGGCCACGACGTCGCTGTGGCCCCCGACGTACTTGGTGAGCGAGTAGACCACCAGATCGGCGCCGTTGCGCAGGGGCTGCTGCCAGAGCGGGCCGAGGAACGTGTTGTCGACCACGACGAGCGGACGCCGGCCGTCGGGGCCCTCGTACTTCCGCGCGGCCTCGGCGCAGGCGGCGATGTCCACGAGGTCGTTGGTCGGGTTGGCCGGCGTCTCGATGAAGATCATCCCCACGCGCCCGCGCGCGGCCGCACGGCGCATCGCCTCATCGAGCGACGGCGATCCCGCGTAGGTGCCGAACACCTCGCGCTCGATCCCGAACTGCGGCAGCACGCTTTCCACGAGGTGTTCGGTGCCGCCGTAAATCGGCTCGCTGTGCACGAACACGTCGCCCGGCCGCAGGAACGTGAGCATCGTCGTCGCGATGGCCGCCATTCCGCTCGAGAACACCAGGCTTGCGTCGGCGCCGTCCCAGAGCGTGAGCCGCTCCTCGAGGATCTGCAGGTCCGGGTTGTTGATGCGCGAGTAGATCAGCCCGGGCTCCTCGTCGGCGCCCTGCTCCCGCAGGCCGTACGCCAGCTCGAAGAAGGCCTTGCCCTGCTCGGCGGTCTTGAACACGAACGTGGAGGTCTGGAAGAGCGGCACCTTCACCGAGCCCTCCGACAGGCCGGGGTCGTACCCGTAGCCCATCATCTGGGTCTCTGGCGCGAGCACGCGGTCACCGAGCGTCCTGTGGCGATACGGCTTGTCGTTGGACATACGTCACCTGCGAAGGAGAAGGCACCTGCCATCAGCGGCGCGCGAGGACGCCGGACAGCCACGCGTTGACGGCATCGAGCGCGCGATCGACGGCACGGAAGACGGGCACACCCGCCCGCAGCAGCCCCGCGGCCATCGCATCGTACAGCGCCCCGCTGTCGATGACCACCACGATCGGCCGGGCGCTGGCCGCACAGACCGCCGCGAGCCGCGCGCCCACCGCGTCGCGCCTGGTGACATCCTCGCCGTGATCGGGGCCGGGGGCAAGCGTGTTGAGTTGCGCGGTCAACGGCACGCAGCCCACCACGAGCACGTCGACGCCGGGATCGTCGGCCACGGCGCGCACCACGCGCTCGTAGGCGTCATCGGCCGCCATCGGCGTCAGGTCGATCGGATTGTGCACGTCGACCAGGCCGTCGATGCGCGCCTGGCGGAACGCGGCCTCCAGTCGATCGACGGTGGCCTCGCCGAACGCCGCGAGCGTGAGCGCGCCGAGCGAGTCCGACAGCGCCACGCACTCGAACCCCGCGTTGGACACCGCGCCGAGCCGGCGGCCGGCCGGCCGGCGCCCGGCCAGCAGCGTGGCCAGCAGCGTGAGATCCTCGAACGCGTCGATCGACTCCGCCAGCAGGATGCCCGCCGAGCGCGCCATCTCCCGCGTGACGGCGTAGTCGCCGGCAATCGACGCCGTATGGCTGGCCGAGGCCTGCGCCCCCTCCGGCGTCCGCCCCGCCCGGTACAGCACCACCGTGCGCCCTTGCTCCGCCAGGCGTCGCGCCACATCGATCGTGCGCGCGCCGTCGAGCGGCCTGAAGCCCTCCACGTAGAGCGCGAACACGCGCACCGCGGGATCCTCGGCGAGCGCTTCCAGATGATCGCCCACCGTGAGATCCATCTGGTTGCCGGCCGTCACCACGTAGCGTGGGTTCAGCGTGGCCAGCCGGCTCATGCGCGAGATGGCGAACGCGCCGCTCTGGCTGATGAAGGCCAGCGGGACCTCCGGCGTGTCGGGCACGGGCAGCTTCGAGGCCGGGATGAACATCGTGTCGTACCGGCCGGGCCGTGAACGAATGCCCAGGCAGTTGCCGCCGTTGACCACCGGCCCGCCCCACGCCGTGGCGCGCGAGGCGAGCAGCGCCTCGCGCATGCGCGTCACGAGGCCCTCGGTGCCCGCCTTCTCCTCGAGCCCGCCCGGGATCACGATCACGCTCTCGGCCGCCTCCCTCTCGACGATCTCGGTGAGCGTCGCGGGCACCTGTCCAGCCCCGATGGCCAGCACCGCGAGGTCCACGCGCGAGGGCAGCGACGCCAGGTCGGGCACGCATCGGCAGCCGTCGATCCGATCGGCGCCCGGTTTCACGACGACGATGTCCTCGATGGGAAAGCCGTCGCGCAGCAGGTTGCGCAGGATGATCCGGCCGACGTTCACGCCCTTCTCCGACACGCCGAGGATGGCGGCCGACTTCGGGGTGTAGAGGGCCGCCAGGCGATGCCGCGGCCGCGGCGGCCACGCCGGCCGCGGTCGATCGACGGTCACGCGCGCCAGCACGTCGAGCGCGACGGGGCCGCCGGCGGTGACGGCGACCGGGTTGATCTCGATCTCGCGCAGGTCGCCAGGCACGTGCGCGCGCCCCAGCGCCTGCAGCGACTCCACGACGCGGGCCAGCGCACCCACCGGGCAGAGCGCCGGCTGGCCGCGCTGCGATTCGGTGACGATGCGCACCAGGGGCAGGCCGGCCAGCCGCGCCTCGATGGCCTCGCGGGTGGTGCCCTCCACCGGGAACATCGCCAGCACGTCGCCCGGCGGCAACGCCTTCGCCCAGAACTCGGCGTGGATCCCGCCCGGGGCGACCACCACGACGGCGCCGAAGTCCTCGGTCCAGCGCAGGCCGAACAGCAACTGGTGGCCGGGCGCCGACTCGTGCGGCACGAACTCGTTGATCGTGAAGCGCGCGCGCCCCCCCCGATCGAGCCGCCGCGCCATGTCGTCGATGGCCGCCTGGATGGCGCTGGCGCTGTTGGGCACCACCGCAATCCCGCGCACGTCGCTGCGGTGCAGGATCTCCGGCGAGGCAATCTTCACCACGACGCGCTCACCGGCGACACGGGTGAGATCGACCTGCGCGACGTCGGCCGGCGATCCGACGACCTCGCATCGCGGACATGGCACGCCGTAGGCGGCCAGCAGAGGGTAGCCCTCCGGCTCGACGACGATGGCATCACGGCGGGCGCGGATGGTGTGGAGGACGGCTTCGGCGGCGGGAGAGGACATGGCGTTCATGCGAGCGGCGGGCCCGCGGCGTCACGCCGCGACCCCGCGATCCGGCCGGAGCCGGATCCCCCGGACGGGAGCGCCACGATCATCGCGCAATCCGGCCGAAAGGCAATCCCTCGCCTCGGCCCGCACTCCGGCCGAAGCTGGACGCCCGCGATCGGGGCCGGCCCGGCCGGCGCGCGACGTCATCGCATCGAACGCTGGTCGCGCGTATCGTTGGATGGTGCCACTGGACGCGGGCTTCCTGATGGGAGCCAACCTGCCCTGGCTCCGGTACGGCGGCGACATCGGCGCCAACGCCTGGTCGCCGGCGGGAGGCGTCGCGCAGCCGGATCTCCGGACGCGACTCGACACGGTGCTCGCGCGCGCGGCGGACCGCGGCGTGTCGGTCGTCCGCTGGTTCCTGCTGTGCGACGGGCGCGCCGGCATCGAGGTGGATGCCGCCGGACACCCGCGCGGACTCGACGCGTGCGCTCGCCGCGATCTCGACGCCGCGATCGAGGTGCTCGAGCGCCGTGGCCTGCGGGCGCTCTTCGTCCTGTTCGATTTCATGCTGCTGCACCCCGCACGCGAGCAGCGCGGGGTCCGGATGTTCGGACGGCGCGACTGGCTGCGCGACGATGCGGCGCGGGCGCGGCTGATCGAGCACGTGGTGGCGCCGATCGTGGCGCACACCGCCGGCAGTCACGCGACGCTCGGCTGGGACCTGATGAACGAGCCCGAGTGGGTGACCCTGGGCGCGGGAGAGTAGCGCCCCTGGCGGGCTGTCTCCCCGGCAACGATGCGGCGCTTCCTGGCGGAGATGGCCTCGGCCGCGCGGCAGCACGGCCGGGCGCCGGTGACCGTGGGGCTCGCGAGCGTCCGGGGCCTGCGGCTCGTCCGATCGATCGATCTGGACTTCCAGCAGGTGCACTGGTACGACCACGTCGATCGACCGTGGACGCTGGTGACGCCGGCCACCGTCCACGCGCCCGGCGTCCCCCTCATCCTCGGAGAGTTCCCGACCGCGTACTCCTCGCAATCGCCGCTGGCCATCGTCTCGGCCGTGCGGCACGCGGGCTACGCCGGCGCGTTCGCGTGGTCGCTGTGCGCCGAGGACGCCTTCTCGAGCGAGGCGGGCTGCTACGAAGCGCTCCGCGCGTGAGCCGACAGCGCGCAGGCGACGCGCCGCCCGGCCCCACCGGCTCGATGCCCTGGCGCCATCAGACCTTGCGCAGCAACTCCGAGCCGCTCACGGGGAACCCGCACACCGTGCCGCGATAGGTGAGGCGCACGCCGCCGTTCTCCAGCGCCGCCGTGCCCTCGCTGAAGGTGAACGGGCAGGTCAACCCGACACGCGAGGCGGTGCCCCGCGCCGACCAGGAGAGCACCTCGCCGTTGAGGGTGCCCGCGCCCGTGCCGTCCACCGCGATCCCCGCGCAGGTGGCCGTGAACGCCACCGTGCCGGATCGGCCGTCGGCCGAGGGCGTCACCCGGTAGTCGAAGGCCGTGCAGGTCGTGGGAAGCGTCGTGCCCCCCGCGCTGCCCGACGCCCACGAACCGGAGAACGCCTGGATCGAGAGGCCACCGCTCGTGCCTGTTCCAGTGCCGGGCGCCGGCGTGGTCGACACCCCAGGCGACGGCGAGGTGGGAGACGAGCCGGACTTCATTTCGACGCATCCCTGGGCGGTGAACAGGCCCAGGGCGAGGATGGCGAGAGCGGCGCTCGGGCGCACCGGGAATCGCGGCATGGTCGGGTCTCCTGGCGCTGGGGCGTGCCGTCATCCTACGCAGGGACCGCGCGCGCGCGCAAGCTTCAGCCGACCGGGTGTTGCAAAGCCTGACGGCCCCCCATACCCTGCTTCGGCGGAGGCAGACCATGCACACACGCACATGCCCGCGCGCGGCGGCGACACTCGCCAGCCTGATCCTGAGTATCGGCTGCGGCGCCGCCGCTGCCCAGCCGGCCGGAACCTTCACGCCGCATCATGCCGCGCGGCTCCGGGCGGTGACCTCCGCCGCGCCATCGCCGGATGGCACCCTGGTGGCCTTCACGGTGAGCGTCCCCCGCGTCCCGTTCGTCGACGAGGACGGCACCGCGTGGGAGGAACTCCACGTCGCCGGCCGCGACGGGGTCACGCGTCCCTTCGTCACCGGCGAGGTGAACGTCGCCGCCGTGCGCTGGGCCGCCGACGGCCAGTCGATCACGTTTCTCGCGCGGCGCGGCAGGGACACCGCGCGCTCGCTCTACCGGATCCCGATCGACGGCGGCGAGGCGCGGCGCATCCTCACCCACGCAACCGATATCGCCGCCTACACCCTCAGCCCCGACGGCACCCAGGTCGCCTTCACCGCGCGCGAGCCGGTGGCCAGGGCCCGGCAGGATCTCGAGAAGAAGGGCTTCAACCAGGAAATTTTCGAGGAGGACGTGCCGTTCGTGCGCGTGTTCGTCGCCTCGCTGGCGGCCGGCGCCCCGCCGCCGCGGCAACTGCCGCTGACGGGCTCGGCCTCCACGATCGCCTGGAGCCCGGCCGGCAACCGCCTCGCCGTGGCGCTGGCGCCCACGCCGCTGGTCGACGACGACCTCATGATGCGCCGCGTGCACATCGTCGACACCGACAGCGGGGCCGTGGTGGCGAACCTGGAGAATCCCGGCAAGCTCGGGCCGATCGCGTGGAGCCCCGACGGCGCGCGCCTCGCGATGATCTCCGGCGCCGACATCAACGACCCGGCGGCGGGACGGCTCCTGGTGGCGCCGGCGGCCGGCGGCCCCCTGACCGACGTGCTGCCCGGCTACCTCGGACACGTCAGCGCGATCGCCTTCCGCGACGGCGCCACGCTGGCCTACATCGGCGACGAAGGCGTGGAGACGGTCTTCGCCACGGTGAAGGTCGACGGCTCCGAGCGCCGCACGCTGCTGCCCGCCGGCGGACGTGTCCTGTCGTCGTTCGCGTCCTCGTCGGACGGCAGGACCACGGTCTTGGTCGCCGACGCGCCGGCGCACCCATCCGAGGCGTTCCTGATGGCCGCGGGCGACGCCGCGCCACGACGGCTCACCGACAGCAATCCCTGGCTCGCCGGTCTCCGGCTGGCCAGGCAGGAGGTGGTGAAGTTCAAGGCGCGCGACGGCCTCGATCTGGAGGGCGTGCTGATCCGCCCGCTCGACGAACAGCCGGGGAGGCGCCATCCACTCATCCTCACCGTGCATGGCGGGCCCGAGGCGCACGATCGGAACGGCTGGAAGACCAACTACAGCGGGCCGGGCCAGTTCGCCGCGGCGCGCGGCTACGCCGTCTTCCACCCGAACTACCGCGGGAGCACCGGACGCGGGGTCGCCTTCTCGAAGCTGGGCCAGGGAGAGCCGGCCGGCCGGGAGTTCGACGACCTCGTCGACGCCGTGGATCACCTGGTGAAGACGGGGCTGGTCGACGAGAAGCAGGTCGGCATCACGGGCGGCAGCTACGGCGGCTACGCGTCGGCATGGGGCGCCACGTATTACTCGGCGCGTTTCGCCGCGTCGGTGATGTTCGTGGGCATCAGCGACAACGTCTCGCGACCCGGCACGACCGACATTCCCAACGAGGAATATCTCGTGCACGCCCTGAAGCGCGCCTGGGAGGACTGGGACGCCAAGCTGAAGTCGAGCCCGATCTACTACACCGATCGGGCGAAGACGCCCATCCTGATCCTCGGCGGCACCGCGGATCCCCGCGTGAGCCCGACCCAGTCGCTCGAGCTCTACCGGCACCTGAAGCTTCGCAACCAGACGCCGGTGCGGCTCGTGCGCTACCCGGGCGAACCGCACGGCAACCGCCGCGCGGCCTCGCGCCTCGACTACTCGCTGCGGATGATGCAGTGGTTCGACCACTACCTGCGGGGACCGGGCGGGCCGCCGCCGGCCGCCGAGATCGATTACACGGAGAAGTGAACTCGCACGGCGGGGGCGGCCGACCTGTCGCCCCCGCCTGCGGCGCCGGACCGCCGCGTGCGCTATGCTGTGGTCTCCGATGCCGGATCCAGCCTTGCCGATGCAGGTGTTCCGCGAGACCTGGGAGCGGGCGCTCGCCGCGCCGCCTCGCGCCGATCCCGCCGCCGTGACGCTGGCCACCTGCGACCTCGGCGGTCATCCGACGGCGCGCATCGTGCTGCTGCGCGGCTTCGACGCCGACGGGTTCCTGTTCTACACGAACTACACCTCGATCAAGGCGCGGCAGCTCGACGCCAACCCGCAGGCCGCGCTCTGCTTCTACTGGTACTGGCTCGACGAGCAGGTTCGCGTGGAAGGCCGGGTGGCGCGTGCGACGCGCGAGGAATCCGATGCCTACTTCCGGACGCGACCGCGCGGCAACCAGATCGGGGCCTGGGCCTCGAGCCAGAGCGCTCCGCTGGCCTCGCCCGCGGAACTCGAGGCGCGTTACCGCCACGAGGAGCAGCGGTTTGGCGACGGCCCGATTCCCCGGCCCGAGTTCTGGGGCGGGTATCGGCTGACGCCCGGGCGCATCGAGTTCTGGAAGGCTGGCGAGAGCCGCCTCCACGATCGGCGCGTGTTCACCCGGTCGCCCGCGGGATGGGATCAGTGCCGGCTCTATCCCTGAGCCCCCGTCGCGGGCTCTGGTGCCGTGAGCGATCATGCGCGCCGTGCGGCCGCTGACTCCACTGGTGGCGCCGCTCATCGTGGCCGTGGTGCCGTGGCTGGTGTGGCCCGGCTGCGACGACCCGTTCTCGACGCCGAAGCGCGCGGCGATCGCCGTCGCTGCCGTGCTGCTGTGGGCCATCGTCGCCCGACGGCCGCCGGCGCCCGGATCGGGGCATCGGGGGATCACCGTCATCGACGTGACGGCGCTCGCCTGGATCGCGACGTTCGTGCTGTCGGCGCTGCTGTCGGATACGGCAAGCCCAGCCGCCGTCGGGCTGGGCCTGGCCGGGCCCGCCTGGGCGCTCGCGCTGGCACGCGCCGCGCCGCGCGCCACGCTCATGGTTCGCGCGATGCTGGTGACGGCGACGGGCATCGCGATCCTGGCGCTCGCGCAGTGGCTCGGCGCCGATCCGTTTCGCGCCGCCGGATGGGCCCCCGACGTCGCCGGCGGCAGCCAGCGCCTGCGGGTCTACGCCACGCTCGGCAACCCCAACTTCGTGGCCGCCTGGCTCGCCATGCACCTGCCGCTGTCGGCCAACGCCGCGCGCGCCGGGCGGGGATCGCTCTCACGCGCAGCGGGCCTGCTGTCGGCGCTCGTCCTGCTGGCGGCCGTGGCCGCAACCGGTTCGCGCGGGGGCGCGCTCGGCGCGGCCGCGGGCCTGACGACGTGGGTGCTCTGGGCGCGGGTGGTTCGACCCGTCGCCGCCGTGGGCGCGGCCGTGGCGCTCATCGGCGTCCTCGCGTGGCTGTCGCCGGCCCGCGTGCTCCCCGAGACGGCCGCCGGCCGCTTCTACATCCTGATGGTGGCCTGGCCCCACGCCGTCGATCGGCCTGGCCTCGGATACGGACCAGGCGCCTTCCAGCAGCACTATCCCGCCTGGGAACAGGAAGGCCGGAAGTCGCGACGGCTGCCGCAGGGCCTCATCCACCGCTTCGCCGGGCCTCAGGCCCACGCGCACAACGATTACCTGCAGGCGTTGATCGAACGCGGACTCCCGGGCCTCGCCACGCTCCTGCTCGCGATCGCCGTGCCGCTCTGGGCGGCCACGAGACGACGGGGCGCCGGGCTGGCGGCCGGTCCGGGCGAGGCGAACCGGGCTGCGCTGGCCGGCGCGGTCGCTGCCATGGCCGCCTGCGCCCTGGTCGACTTCCCCTTCCAGCGTCCTGCCGAGACGTTCACGTTCTGGACCGTTTCGGCGCTCCTCGCGCGCGATGCCGCCACGCACGCCGACTCCCGATGACCCGCCGGCCCGCGGCGTCTCGCTGGCAGCCCGTGGCGGAAGCGGCGCTGCACTCGACGGGCGGGGCATCCCGGCTGGCGGCGTTGCTCCTCCTCCGAATGCTGGCCGCATTCTCGGTCGTCGCGCCTGGCCATCCGGGCGCCGCGCCCGTCTCGGTGCGACGCGGCACTCCCTCCACGGACTGCTAGCCCGCGGGCACGGGACGCGCCGGCCGCATGCCGGTCCGTTCCACCTCACGCCGCTCGGCCGCCATCACACGCCCGGCGCGCCGCCGCCCCAGCAACTGCGTCACGGCCCGGCTCGCGCGATCCGCCGCCGTGTCGATGGCCTTGTACATGTCGGCGTCCTGTTCCTCCACCAGAATCGGCTGGGCGCGCCTGACGGTCACCACCACCTGGCACCGCTTGTCCACTCCCTTCTTCGGGCCGTTCTCGTCGATGAGCCGCACGGTCACTGTCGGAATCCTCGCGCCGAACCTCTGGAGCGCGGTCGTCAGCCGGCGTTCGGCGTAGGCGCCGAGCGAGGGCTGCAGGTCGACATGCTGTCCGCGGACATCGATGCGCATCGTGATGCCTCCATGGGGTGCGGTGCGGGCGGGCCGCACGCAGACCACCGTACGGGCCCGCACGCATTCGGATGGTTCGAAGGACAGAGCCGCAAGCGACAGCACGACCCGATTCAGTGCACAGGTTCCCGGGGGGAGGGAGGGGAAGGAACCCGAAGCACCGAAGGTCTCTGTCACCTGTGGCCCTGATGGATCGAAGTATAGCGCCGCCAGCGGAAAATGGATCCCGCGCCGCCGGGCCATCCCGATCGGACTCGACCATGGAATCGGCGGCAGGACGGGAAGCGGGAGTGGCCCTCGCGGAGCCACTCCCGCGCCTGCATCGGAGGGTGTCCGGCCAGCCGGCTACGTCCTGGCGAGCGCCCGGCTCGCCACCGCGGTGATCCCGGCTGCGAACGCCTGCTCGTTGAGCGGGATCAGCGACGGCTTGTGCGCCAGCGCCTGCCGGACCGCGGCGAGCAGGGTTTCGGCCGGGAAGAGGCTGGTGGCCGCCTGCAGCGCGCCGAGCGCCACGATGTTCTTCACCACCAGCTTGCCGAGGCCCGCCGCGATCTCCGTGAAGGGCACGCCCAGCACGGTGATGCTCGGATCGCCGGGCTTCACCTCCCGGGCAACCGAGCTGTCGTAGAGGATGTAGCCGCCGGGCCTCACCGTGAGGCCGAACTTCGCCAGCGACGGGGCATTGAACGCGATCAGCACATGGGGCGTCGGGCTCGCGGGGTTCAACACCTCCTCGCGCGCCACGTGGACGTCGGCATAGGAGGTACCGCCGCGGCTCTCCGGCCCGTAGCTGGGGATGTGCGTGCCGTCGAATCCCTCGTTGATCGCCGCCGTCGCGATCAGCATCGCGGCGGTCTGCGCGCCGTCGCCGCCGGCGCCAGCCAGCTTCAGGCTGACGTCGTCGGGGTGCAGGTGCGCCGGAAACCCCTCGCAGAAGCGCGGCGCCGCCTCGGTGCTGGCCTCCACGGTCGCGATGAGCGCGCCAGGATCGAACACGCGCGGCGGGACGCTGAACCACGGCTCGACCGCGACGTCCTTCTTCAGGCCGAGCGGGAAGATGGGCACCATCTGTTCCTTCACCCACTTCTCCGACTTCTCGGGCGTGAGCTTCAGGTGGGTGGGGCATTCGGCGAGCACCTCGACGAAGGCGTAGCCGCGCCCTTCCACCTGCATCTGAATCGCCTTCCGCACCGCCTTCTTGCAGCGCCGTCGCTCGGCCGCGTTGTAAAGCGCGACCCGCTCGACGTAAACCGGCCCGTCGAGCTGCGCGATGGTCTCGGCCATCTTCAGCGGCCGGCCGCTGAAGACGTCGCGGCCGCCCGGGCTCGTCGTCGTGACCTGCCCCATCAGCGTCGTCGGCGCCATCTGGCCGCCCGTCATGCCGTAGACCGCGTTGTTGATGAAGATCACCGAGATCGGCACGCCCAGTTGCGCGGCGGCCATCGTCTCGGCCAGCCCGATCGACGCCAGATCGCCATCGCCCTGGTAGGACAGAACGATGGAGTCGGGGTTGGCCATCTTGTGGCCGATCGCCACCGCGGGAGCGCGGCCGTGCGCCGCCTGCGTGTTGCCCGTGTCGAAGTAGTAGTAGGAGAACACCGAGCAGCCGACCGGGCTCACCAGGACCACCCGGTCCTGGATCCCGAACTCCTCGATGACCTCGGCCATGTATTTCTGTACGAGGCCATGGCCGCAACCGGCGCAGTAGTGCGTCGACTGCCCCTTGAGGCCCTCGCCGTGGGAGTGCCGTTCGAACTTCGCGTAGAAGACCGGAGACGTGGACATGGTCGCGTGCCTCCTACCGGGCGCCAAGGGCCATGACGTGTTCGACCACCTCGGCCTGCTGCGGGAGCACGCCGCCCATGCGGCGCACCGAGGTGAGGTGCGGAAGCTGTGTGACACCGGCACGACTGGCGTTGAGTCGCAGTTCGTCGGCCACCTGGCCCGCGCTCGCCTCCACCACGACCAGGTGCTTGGTGTGAGGCAGGATCGGGAGCAGGTGCTGGATGGGGAACGGCCAGATCGTGATCGGACGGAACAGCCCCACCTTCAGGCCCGCCTCCCGCAGCGCCTGGACGGCGCCCTTGGCGGTCCGCGCCGGCGTGTTGCACGCCACGAGCACCACCTCCGCGTCATCGGTGTGGTAGCAGTCGGCTCGCGCCTCGGCCTGCATCGCCTCGTACTTCGAGTTGAGGTGGACGTTGTGGGCCTCGAGATCCAGCTCCAGGAGATCGATCGAGGTGATCAGGTTGCGCCGGTGGTTGAGGTCGCCGTAGACCGCCCAGGCGGGAATGCCCGGCTCCACCAGGTGCCCGGGCAGCACCACCTTGCCCGTCATCTGCCCGAGGTAGCCGTCGGCGAGCACCACCACCGGGTTGCGGTACTTGAAGCTCAGCTCGAAGGCGAGCATCGTGAGGTCGAGCATCTCCTGCGGCGTGCTCGGCACGAGGCTGATCGCGTGGGTGTTGCCATGGCCCAGGCCATGGCACGCCAGCTTGATGTCGGCCTGTTCGGGAGCGATGTTGCCCAGCCCCGGGCCGCCCCGCATGACGTTGATGAACACCGCCGGCAACTCGGCGCCCACCATGTAGGAGACGCCTTCCAGCATCAGCGAGAACCCCGGGCTCGACGTGAAGGTCATCGTCGGCAGCCCGGCGCCGGCCGTGCCGTACATGTGGTTGACCGTGGCCACTTCCGACACGGCCTGGAGGAAGATGCCGCCAAGCTTCGGCTGCAGCTTGGACATCAGCTCGGCGCCCTCCGTGGACGGCGTGATCGGATAGCCGTACACGTGACGGCAACCGGCCAGGATCGCGCCGATGGCCGCCGCATAGTTGCCCTTGATCACCAGGGGCTCGGTGCGCGGCAGCGGCACGAGGCGGGCCGGGATGTCCACCGGCTCCGGGGCGTCGTGCCGGCGCTCGCCGAACAGCCTGGCGGGATCCTGGAGCTCGTACTGCTCCCCGTTCTCCATGGCCCGCAGGCCGTAGGGCTCGGGGCAGGCCTCGATGCACAGACCGCAGCCGTTGCACTTGGCGAGGTCGAGCACCACCGGCACCAGGCCCGTGAGGGGATTGATCTCATCGCTGAACGCGATGCAGCCCTTCACGCACACGCTGACGCAGCGCCCGCAGCCCTTGCAGTACTCGGGCACGAGAACGGGTTTCGGCTTCTCTTTGACCTGAGCCATGCCAGAACACTCCGAGGAGAACCCCCGGCGAGGCGATCGCCCGCAAGGGCGCGGGTGGCCGAAAGACGAGCCGCCGGGGCTGGCGGGGACGAGCCGGGAGCGCTTTCCGCGCGCCGGCGCCCACGCGCAGCTCCTGTCGAGGCAGCAAGGCCCGTTCCAGCAGCGTGCGAGCGCGAATCGTCGATTGGCCGGAGGCATCGCGGTACGCCCCCGGGCCATTTCGGCGGGGTTCCGGCGCAACCGCCGGAGCCTCGGCAGCCGGTCACGCCTGCCTCCGGGCCGACGGCGGCAGGTGCGACCGTGGCGCGCGCGTCAGCGGTGGGGCGGAAGGGCCGCGATCCCGGGACGCGGGGCGACCGAGTCTCGCACCCTCGCGCCGGAGCGCACCCGGGTCACAGACCCTGGCGGCTCCAGTCGATCTGCGAGCCCCAGACGCTGTGGGGAATCATGAAGACGGCGAGCGTCGCGACGGCGGCAAACACGATGGCCCCGCGCGCCTGGCGGCCGCCACGCATCGCCACGGCCGCCACGAGCCAGGCCAGCCCGGCCAGCAACGTCTTGTTGTCGGTCAGATCCCAGCCGTAGGGCACGCCGGCCCACCACTGCCCGAACGCCTGCTTCTGCACGGCCGGGCCGAAGACGAAGCCGCCGACCAGCAGCAGGGCGATCGCCGCCCACGCCCACCGGCGCGCGTCGAGGCCCGCGATCGCCGCCAGCCCGGCTCGCGACGACAGCAGCATCGACAGGAACATGGCCAGCACGTGCGGCGTGAGGATCCACGGCGACACGTCGCCCTTGAACCGCGTCACGGCCGCACGCTGGGGAAACGCCACCTGCTGGTCGTCGCGAATCAGCCGGAGCTCGTACTCCAGCTTGCCGGCAGGCGGTTGATTGGGCAACGCGGCTTCCAGCACGTCGCCGGTGCGCGCCATCGGCAGCACCTGCCACGGCTCGTGCGTCGGGTAGCGCCGCCACACGAGGTCGCCCCTGACCCCGGCGTCGGGAATCGTCACCCGCACGGGCTGATCCGTGGGGCCGCCGTGCGACCGTTCCAGCCGCACGGGATACGCGTGCCCACCGATCTCGATCTGACCGCGGATGGGATACGTGGGGCCGCTCGTGCGCTGCCACCACGCCGAGACGAGCGTGATGAGGATGGCGAGGAACCACAGGACCGGAGGACGCCGCATAGGCCGACCAGTGTAACGTAAGGGGGACGAACCGATCTGCGCGCGCCATGCGGGCTCACGCCATCGACACCCGAGGCAGGCGGACGCGCCGGCGGGTTTACAATTACCCCTTTCGACATGGCCATCGACCTCCGCAGCGACACCGTCACGCTTCCCACCCAGGCCATGCGCGACGCCATGGCGGCCGCCGAACTCGGCGACGATGTGTTCGGAGAGGATCCGACGATCGCGAGGCTGGAGGCGCGCGTCGCCGAGATGGCGGACAAGGACGCCGCCGTCTTCCTCGCCAGCGGGACGATGGGCAACCTGGCGTCGCTGCTCGCGCACGCCGAGCGTGGTCGCGCGGCGATCGTCGGCGACGAATCACACGTGCTGCACTACGAAGCCGGCGGCGCCTCGGCGCTCGGCGGCATCGTCTTCCACAGCGTGCCGACGAGGCCCGACGGCACCCTGCCGCTGGCGCACATCGAGGGCGCCATCCGCACCTCGGCCGACATCCACGCGGCGCCAACCGGCGTCATCTGCCTGGAGAACACCCACAACCGGTGCGGCGGCGTGGTGATCACGCCCGAATACGTCGCCAGCGTCGCCGAGGTGGCCGCGCGCGCGGGCCTGCCCATCCACCTCGATGGCGCCAGGCTGTGGAACGCGGCCGTGGCGGGCGGCCAGCCCATCACCGAGTGGACGCGGCACGTCACCACGGTGAACCTCTGCCTGTCGAAAGGCCTCGCGGCCCCGGTCGGATCGGTGGTCGCCGGTCCGCCGCGGGTGATCGCGCGCGTGCGGCGCATGCGGAAGATGCTGGGTGGCGGGATGCGCCAGGTGGGGGTGCTCGGCGCGGCGGGCCTGGTCGCACTCGATCAGATGATCGATCGCCTCAGCGAGGACCACGAGCACGCGCGGCGGCTGGCCGTCGGACTGGCGCGGCTGGCCGGCCTGGTGGTCGACCTCCACCACGTGCAGACCAACATCGTGATCTTCGGCGTCGACCTCGCGATCGATCCGATGCACTTCGTCGCCGCGATGAAGGAGGAGGGCGTGCTCATCCTCCACATGGGAGCGGGCCGACTGCGTGCGGTCACCCATCACGGCATCACGGCCGGGGATTGCGACGCGGTGGTGAGCGCGGCCGCACGAGTCCTGAACCGGGTGGGGGCCACCCCGATGGCACGCGCGCGATCGATCGTCGACGCGCTCGAGGGCCGGCGCTGATTCGCCCGCCAGCCGGAACCGGCGGCGCACCGCCGCCGCCACGCCTCACCACGGGGATGGGCCGGCTCGTTCTCTCGCTGCTGCTGTGCCTGATGCCGGCCGCCGCCGGCTTCGCGCAGTCGGCGGCGCCGCCCGTGGTGCGCCTGCGGGGACCGCTCGTGCAGGGCGGCCTGATCGTTGGCAGGACTCATCCCGGCGCGGCCGTGGAAGTCGACGGCCGCACGCTGCGCGTGGGCGAGGACGGCACGTTCGTCTTCGGCATCGGGCGCGACGCCGCGCCGCGCGCGCGCCTGCGCATCACGCTCGCCGACGGCCGCGTGCGGACCCGCGTCCTCGAGATCCGCCGCCGCAGGTTCCGCCGCCAGCGCATCGACAACCTGCCGCCCGCCATGGTGACGCCGCCCGAGGAACTGGCGCCGCGGATCCTCGCCGAACAGACCCGGCTCGCCGCGCTGTGGGGCGTCGACACGCCTGAGCCGCTGTTTGCCACGGGGTTCGCCTGGCCCCTGCGCGGGATCATCACCGGCGTCTACGGCAGCCAGCGCATCCTCAACGGCCAGCCGCGCCAGCCGCACTGGGGCCTGGACATCGCCGCGCCCGAAGGCACGCCCGTGCGCGCGCCAGCCGACGGGGTGGTGCTGCTGGCCGAATCAGGCTTCTACTACACGGGCGGCACCATCCTGCTCGATCACGGCTTCGGCCTCGTCTCCGGGTTCCTGCACCTGAGCGCCCTCGACGTCTCCGAAGGCCAGCACGTGAAGAGGGGCGAGCCCATCGGCAAGGTGGGATCCACCGGACGCGCGACGGGCCCGCACCTCGACTGGCGCGTCCGCTGGCTCGACGTGTTCGTGGACCCCCGATTGCTGCTCCCGCGGCCGTAACCCCGGCGCGCCAGCGCTCACAGCAGCGCCTTCCCTTCCTGGCGCAGCCATCGCCGCGCGTCGAGGTGCCACGGGCAGGCACGCGCCACATGCCGCCAGAACCGGCGCGAGTGGTTCGCCTCGCGCAGGTGCATCAACTCGTGCAGCAGCACGTAGTCGCACACCTCGGGGGGCATCTGCACCAGCCGCCAGTTCAGGCTGATCGATCCGCCGGGCGCACACGACCCCCAGCGCCCCCGCTGGTTGCGGATGGTGACGCGCGTGACCGTGAGGCCGTGCCGGGCAGCGAGCGCGTGCAGGCGCGGCGGCAGATCGCGGCGAGCGAGGGCGCGCAGCATCGCCGACACCACAGGCCGAAGATCGGCGGCCGGCGCCACCACGCACGCCAGCGTGTCCCCCAGCCCGACGCGGACCAGGCCCGGGCGTGCCAGCCCGGTCGTCACCGGAGTCGGCACGCCGCGCAGCCACACGAGATCGCCGGCCACGAGCGCGCGCGTCGAGGCCGGCGCCATCCGGCGCAGCCTCGCGAGTTGGTCGTCGATCCAGGCACGGTGTTCGTGGACGAACCCGTGGGCCTCGGCCGCGGTGCCGCGGCGCGGGATCGTCACGCGGATGGTGCCGTCTGGACCGACGCGGATGATGTAGCGGCGCGCGCGGGGATTGTGAACCAGGCGGAGAACCGGCGCGGGGCCGGGCGGATCGGGCGTGACGAAGCCGCCCGAGGATGACGGACCCGCGGCAGATCGGAGCGGCTCATCCGCCGGCCCGTCAGGCGGCGCCGCGCCGACAGGCCCGCCAAACGGCAGCGCCATCTGGCGATCGTCGCGATCGAGACGGTTGCGGAGCATGCGCGAAGGGCGCCGGTGGAAGGCCGATTGTCGCCAGCCGGCGCGGGCACCCGCCCGTGTTCACTGTCGCTTGCCGGAGACCGCGCCGAGCGGCAGCGCCAGCTCGTGCGACGCACCGGACTCGAGCGTCAGCACGCCACGCAGCACGGCGGGAACCGTGGTGAGCGCATCCGACTTCTCGAGCCGCAGGCGCAGCCCGCCGTCGGTGGGTTCGGGGTGCTGCGGCGCCGGTTCGTCGATCACGCCGCCGTCGATCGGGAAGAAGACGCCCCCGGCCTCGCGCCTGCCGGTGGAGACCGTCAGCAGCCACGCGTCGCCGGCCTCTTCGACCTGCACGCGCCACGCCGCGGGTGCCGGCCGCGGAACGCGCGCGCGCCAGTCGTCGATCATCGTCTTCCACGCGGGCACCGCGGCGGCCGCGTCCCCCGCGAGCGGAAACGAGATGGCGAGGCGGCCCTTGCCCGCCACGCAGATGTCCCTGCAGACCATCCACGCCAGGGTCGCCCCCAGCGTGCCGTCGGCCGTCCGGGCGCCGGCGCGAATCGGGAAGGGCAGCACCACGTCTCCGAAGTATCCGTAGTTGACGAGGGGGCCGGACGGGATCCGCGTGGGAGCCGGCCACTCGAGATCGCCTGGCGTGAGCCCCGCGCCGGGCTGCCAGAACGCGGCGGGCGGACCGCCGGAGTCGCCCGGGTTCACCCAGTAGATGTGCCAGCCCGGGTCGAGGATGAACCGCAGACCGAGCCAGGTGTCGCCGCCGGCACGCAACGCCGGCTGGCTGGCGACGAGTTCGACGGTGACGTGCGGCGCCGACATCTTTCGCGGCGCCTGCGCCGATGACGTCGCGGGCCAGGCCACCGCCAGGGCCAGGATCGCGATCGAGGAGATGCGCATGGGACGGCTTCTGATTATACGGGACGAGGCAACGCCGCCGGACCCCGCCGTCTCCCCTGCCGGGATCCTCCAACATGGACGAGTTGGCCACGGGGAGAATGAACGATAATGGCCCGCGCTGAGCATGGGCGACCTCTCCACGTTCCCGGGCCTCCAGACACCGGTCTCCCGTCACAGCGGAACCTCGGTACCGCGCGTGGACGCCGTGGAGAAGGTGCGCGGCGAAACGCGCTATCTGCTCGACCGGCTGCCCGAAGGCGTGTGGTACGGCGGCGCCGTCCGCTCGCCGGCGACCCATGGCCGGCTGCGCGCCCTGCGCTTCGACCCCTCGTTCGACTTCACGCGCCTTGCCGTCGTCCTGCCGGCCGACGTCCCCGGCGTGAACGCGATCAGGATGGCCGCAGACGACATGCCGTGCCTGGCGTGCGACGAGGTCCAGTACCGCGGCGAGCCGCTCGCCCTGATCGCCGCGCCCGATCGGGCGACGCTGGCGGCGGCGCTCGCGGCGGTGCGCCCCGAGATCGATCCGCTGCCGTCACTCGTCGGCATCGACGCGGTCGCCGCGCTCGCGCGCGGGAACCCGTCGGCGCTGCACGATCTCCATCAGCTCGACATCACGCGCGGGGATGCCGCGGCGGCCCTGGCCTCGGCCGACGTGATCGTGGAGGGCGAGTACGTCACCCCGCCGCAGGAGCACGTCTACCTCGAGATGCAGGGCGTGGTGGCGGCGCCGCTCGCCGGCGGCGGCGTGCGCATCAGCGGGTCGCTGCAATGTCCTTACTACATCCGGCCGGCCGTGGCGGCGGTGCTCGGCGTCCCGCCGGAGGCCGTCATCGTCGAGCAGTGGCCGACGGGTGGCGCCTTCGGCGGCAAGGAGGACTACCCGAGCGTGATCGCGGCCCACGCCGCGCTGCTCGCGCGCGCATGCGGGCGGCCGGTCGTGGTGACCCACGACCGGCAGCAGGACATCGAGGTCACCACCAAGCGCCATGCCTCGGTCACGCGGCTGCGGACGGGCGTGCGGCGCGACGGCACCTTCGTCGCGCTCGACGCCGAGTTCGTCATCGACGGCGGCGCCTACGTCACGCTCTCGCCGGTGGTGCTCTCGCGCGGCGCCATCCACCTGTCGGGCCCCTACGCCTGGCCCAGTGTCTCGATCCGGGCGCGCGCGGTGCGCACCAACGAGCCGCCGGCCGGCGCGTTTCGCGGCTTCGGCGCGCCACAGGCCCTGTTTGCCATCGAGGCGCACGTCGACGAGGTGGCCGCCCGGCTCGGTCTCGATCCGCTCGAGGTGCGGCGCCGCAACCTGCTCGCGATGGGCGCCACCACCTCCACCAGCCAGATCCTGCGCGAGAGCGTCGGCATCGAGCCCTGCCTGGCGTCGGTGCTGCGTGACAGCAGCTACGCCGCGCGCCGCGAGGCGTGCGCCCGCCAGGCCGCCGGTGGCGGCGACACCGCGCGCGGCGTCGGCCTCGCCCTGTTCTGGCACGGCGGCGGCTTCACCGGGGCCGGGGAACGCAAGATGGAGCCGCGGGCCGCCATCGAACTCCAGCCCGACGGCACACTCGACATCCGTGCCGCGAACACCGAGTTCGGCCAGGGCACGCTCACCTCGATCGCGCAGATCGCAGCCGATGCCTGCGGCCTCGGCATGGATCTCGTGCGCTACCCGCTTCCCGATACCTCGCTCGTGCCCGACTCGGGGCCCACCGTCGCCTCACGTACGACGATGATCGTGGGCCGCCTGGTGGAGCTGTGCGCCCGCGAACTGGTCGGTGAGGTCGGACGACGGATCGGCGCGACACCGGCTGAGGCGGGAACCTTCATCCGGCCCGACGGCGCGCGGCTCGACTGGCACGCGGCGGCACGCGCGGCGTGCGACGGGTCGACGCTGCGCGTCGAACGCCGGTACGAGCACCCCACGCACCTTGCCTGGGACGAGGAGACCTACCGCGGCGATGCCTACGCCGCCTACTCCTGGGGTGCGGTGGTGGCCGAGGTCACCGTCGACCGCGCCACGCTCGAGGTGCGGTGCGACGAGGCGTGGAGCACGCTCGACATCGGCACCGTGATCAACCCCCGCGAGGCGCGCGGCCAGGTGGAGGGCGGCATGGTGCAGGCGCTCGGATACGCCCTGCTCGAGCGCGTGACCTACACTCCGGACGGCCGCCCGCTGGAGAACCGCCTGCAGACCTACGTCATCCCGACCAGCGCCGACGTGCCGGCACTCCACGTGAGCTTCGTCGAGGTGCCCTACAGCAACGGACCGTTCGGCGCCAAGGGCCTCGGCGAGTTGCCGATGAACGGTCTGGCGCCGGCGCTGCGCAACGCCGTCCGGCATGCCCTGGGCGCGGCGCCCGCCCGGCTGCCGATGACGCCAGATGCGGTGCTGGCCGCCCTGACGGCCACGGCCACCGCCATCCGATGAGCCTGAGGACCGCAACGATGGAGGGCGGGGTGATCACGCGGCAGTGGACGATCAACGGAACGCCGCGCCGTGTCACGTTCGAGCCCGCGGCCCGACTGCTCGACGTCGTCCGCGACGTGCTGGGCCTCACCGGGACGAAGGAAGGCTGCGGCGAGGGCGAGTGCGGCGCCTGCAGCGTGGTCGTCAACGGCGTCTTGAAGCTGTCGTGCCTGCAACTGGCCGCGGCCGTGCCCGACGATGCGCTCCTGGTCACGGTGGAAGGCGTGGGCGCCACGCCGATCGGGAGACAACTGCAGCGGGCGATGGTCGAGCGCGGTGGCGTGCAATGCGGCTTCTGCACGCCGGGCTTCGTGGTGGCGGCCTGGTGGTACGTGGAGAGCCGGCCGCCGGTCAGCGCGCGCGAGGCGCTCGCCGGCAACCTGTGCCGCTGCACCGGCTACCAGGGCCTGGTCGCGGCGGTCACGCAGGTGGCCGAAGAGGTGGCCGCCAGCGACGGAGAGCGCTCGTGATCGTCCACACCCCGGCGACGCTGCGCGAAGCGCTCGAGGCGAAGGCGATCCGCCCCGCCGCGCAACCGCTGCTGGGCGGCACCGACCTGCTGGCGCAATGGCAGGCCGGCGCGGCGCGGCCCGTCGAGGTCATCGCCCTCGACCAGATCGAGGAGCTGAAGACGATCCTCGAGGCGGAGGATGGCGTGCGCATCGGTGCCGGCGCAACACACCAGGCGCTCGCCCGCCATCCGTCGTTGCGGCGGCGGCTGCCCGCGCTGGCCGAGGCCGCGGGCACGGTGGGCGCTCCGGCCATCCGCAACATGGGCACGATTGCCGGCAACCTCGCCAACGCCAGCCCGGCCGCCGACCTGCCACCGGCCCTGCTGGCCTACGACGCGGAGATCGAACTGGCCTCGGCGCACACCACCCGGCGCGTCGGCCTCGAGCGATTCTTCACGGCCTACCGCCGCGTCGATTGCGCGGCCGACGAGCTGATTGTGGCGGTGATCGTGCGGTGGCCGGCCGCCGGCACGCACTCGGCCTACCACAAGGTGGGCACGCGGGCCGCGCAGTCGATCGCACGCGTGGGCGTCGCCGGCAGCCTGGCCGTGGAAGGCGACTGCGTGTCGCACATCAGGCTCGCCGCCGCCTCGGTCGCCGCCGTTCCGCTGCGCCTGCGCGCCGCCGAACAGCACCTGTTGGGCCGATCGCTGACGGCCTCGGCCATCGCGGGCGCCGCCGCGGTGGCGGCAACCGAAATCACGCCGATCGACGACGTGCGATCGACGGCCGCCTATCGCCGCTTCGCGGTGGAACAGCTGGTGCGGCGTTTCCTGACGCGCGCCGCCCCGGTGTGATCGCCGGCGACGCGCCACCCGCCGCTACTTCGCCGCCGCCTCCACGAGCCGCCGCAGCGGTTCGATCACGTTGAACTCCACCTCCACTCGTGGCGCGGCTGCCTGCTCGAGGCGCTCGAGCGCGGCGTCGCGCCAGGCGGTGGCGCCAGCGCCGCGGCCGAGCCTCGACAGCGCATCGAGGCCGATGTCGCCCAGCGCACCGAGATCGGCCGAGAGCCCGCGCGCCTCGAACAGGAGCGGCCGCGTGTCGGCCAGCCGGTCCAGCGCACGCGCGGCGTCGCGCCAGGCGTCGAAGGTGCGCCGCAGCGCGTCGCGATCGCGATCGAAGGCGGGTGCGTCGGCCAGCAGCCGCTCCACGCGCGCCGCAAGCGCACGTGCGCCCGCGGGATCGGCGATCGCGGCGTCGACCAGTCTCGTCAGCGGCGTCATCTGCGTGGGCCGCCGTCCGTATGCACGGTTGAACTCCTGGCCCCGCCGGTAGCCCCGCACCGGCCCCACCACCGACAGCAGGGTTTCGAGCGCCGCGGTGTCGCGGCCACCCACGATGGCGCGCGCCATGCGGGCCACGTGCGCCTCGTGACTCAGGCCGAGATCCTCGAGCTGCACGCTGACGACCTCGAGGCGCCGGAACATGTCGCCGACGTCGCGCACCTCGCGCGGAGACCACAGCCGCTCGGCGATGGCCGCCGTACGGGGCCACACGCGCGAATCGATCGTGTACGGATCGACGAACTCGGCCCACATCGTCGCCTCGCCGCCGAGCACGCGGGCCGCCTCGACCTCGTCGAGCCCGTGATCGGGCGGCAGCGGATCCACCAGGTAGTGCTGTGCCGTCGGCTGCTGGAGGTCGATGTACCAGCCGTTGGAGAGAATGCCGCTGTAGCCCTGGCGTGCCGCCTCGAACAGCGACTTCTGCCCGCGCCACGAGTGGATGACGATGTCCTTCGGCAGGTCGGGGTGCAGCACCTCGTCCCAGCCCACCATCTTCTTGCCGTGCTTCTGCAGGATCTTCTGCACGCGCTGGTTGAAATAGGCCTGCAGCGCGTGCGGGTCGGCCAGTCCGCGCTGCTTCATGAAGGCGGCGATCGCCGGGTTGGCCAGCCACTGCTTGCCGTTGTTCTCGTCGCCCCCGATGTGCAGGTACGCGTCGGGGAACAGCGCCGCCATCTCGCCCAGGAACCGGTCGAGGAAGGGATAGAGCGCCTCACGGGCGGGGTCCAGCGCCGGGTCGAAGATGCCCCAGCCGCGCTCGATCGCGTACGGTCCCGGCGCGCTCCCGAGCTCGGGGTACCCGACGAGCCAGGCGGTCACGTGACCCGGCATGTCGAACTCGGGCACCACGCGGACACCGCGGTCGGCCGCGTAGGCGACGATCTCCCGCGCCTGGGCCTGCGTGAAGTAGAAGCCGTCGCTGCCCTGCTGGTGCAGCTTCGGGTAACGGGTCGACTCGATGCGGAAGCCCTGATCCTCGCTCAGGTGCAGGTGCAGCACGTTGAGCTTGACGGCCGCCATGGCGTCGAGCTGCCGCTTCACCACCTCGATCGGCATCCAGTGGCGCGCCACGTCGAGCATGAGGCCGCGCCAGGGGAACCGCGGCCGGTCGTCGATGCGCACGGCGTCGAGCCCCCATGCGCCGCCGGGCCCGTCGAGCCACTGCAGCAGCGTCTCGAGGCCCCGAAGCGCGCCGGCGACGAGCGGAGCCGTCAGCCGTGCCTGCCGCGGTCCGACCACCAGCGTGTACGACTCGTCGTCACCGAGTGCCGGCACGGCGCCACCGGTGCCCGCCACCTCGACGACCATCGTCGCGGCCTCGGCGTCGCTGACCGGCGCGCGCGCGGCGAACTCGAGGCCGGTACGCCGCTCGAGCCGGCGGAGGGTCCGATCCACGGCATCACGCAGGCGGCGATCGCCAGCCGCGGCGCCGGTGAGCGCCACCGTCGACTCGCGGGCAATCGCCAGGCGTCCTTCGGCCGGGACCAGCGAGGCGGGTGCGGGCATCAGCGCGTGGGCTCGCGCGCTGGCGCCCGGAGACTGGGCCGAGGCCGGCAGCGCGGCGCCGGCGAGGCAAATCACGACCAGGAGCATGGACAGGGTGCGCATGGCGGCAGCCATTCTGACCGAAACGCGCAGCGGCGGGTAGGGACCCGGCGCCCTACGGCCTGCGGTTCACCGGCCAGTGGCACCACCGGCACCACTCGTCCTTCGCGGTGATGGGATGCGAGCAGGCAGGGCACTGCCCGGCAGACGCCGCCGCCGTCGTCGCCGTCGCCTTCGTCTTCGCCTCACGCGGCTTGCGCGGCTCGCCCGGGCGCGGACGGCGCACGGCCGGCTCGCGGGCCTCGTGCCCCGGTCGTGGGGGCGGCGCGGGAGTGGGCGGCCGCAGCATCGCCGGGATCTTCATGAAGCAATGCGGGCAGTACAGGGGCCCCGCATCGAAGCCGTGGTGACAGTGCGGGCAGGTGGTGGTGGTCACCATGCTCGGCACAGCCTATCAGAGGCGGGCCCGGGCGCCGCGCCAGACGTGCGCCGTCGCGACCCGGGCGACACCGCGCCGCTCCGGCCGGAACAGGCCGCGCACGGGTGTAGGATGCCATCGCACACGCGCGCCAGGTATCCACCCATGAACCTCGTCACCCCGCCGTCGAACGGCCCCGTCGCCACCGTTGAGACGATTCGTCAGCATTTCCCCGCGCTCGCCCGCCGTCATCGAGGCCACGCCGTCGCCTACTTCGACGGCCCGGGCGGGACGCAGGTCCCGCGGGCGGTGGCCGACGCGATGAGCGACTACCTCCTGCACCACAACGCGAACACGCACTGGGCCTACCCCTCGTCGCTGGAAACCGACGCGGCCATCCAGCGATCGCGCGAGGCCCTGGCCGACTTCCTCAACGCGACGCCGCAGGAGGTGGTGTTCGGACAGAACATGACGTCGCTGACGCTGCACGTGGGGCGGGCGCTGGCGCGCGGCTGGAGCGCGGGCGACGAGGTGATCGTCACCGAACTCGATCACCACGCGAACGCCGACACGTGGCGCGCCCTCGGCCGCGAGCACGGCATTCGCACCCGCACGGTGCCGATGGAGCCCGCCAGCGGCGAGCTGCGCTGGGACGCGCTGGAGGCGGCCTTCACCCGGCGGACGCGGCTGCTGGCGATCGGCGCCGCCTCCAACGCCCTGGGCACCATCACCGACGTCGCCGCCGCGACGAGGCTGGCGCACGACGCGGGCGCCCTGTGCTTCGTGGACGCGGTGCACTTCGCGGCCCACGCGCTGGTGGACGTGCAGGCGATCGGCTGCGATTTCCTCGTGTGCTCACCCTACAAGTTCTACGGGCCGCACCTCGGCGTGCTCTACGGACGCCGCGACCTCCTGGAGCGGCTCGACGCGCCGAAGCTGGAGCCGGCGCCCGATCACGCACCCGACCGCCTCGAGACCGGCACCCTGAGTCACGAAGCCATCGCCGGCGCCGGGGCGGCCGTGGACTGGCTGGCGTCGCTGGCCTCGGGTGCGGCTTCGCGGCGCGAAGCCCTGGCGGCCACCTTCGGGGCGCTGCACGAGCGTGGTCTGGCGCAGGTGACGAGACTGTGGGAGGTCCTGCGGGGCGTACCCGGCCTCACCCTCTACGGCCCGCCGCCGGCACGCCCGCGCACCTCGACGCTGTCCTTCGCGATGGGTGCGCACCGGTCGGAACAGGTGGCGCGGCACTGCGCCGGGCGGGGCCTCTTCGTGTCGCACGGCGATTTCTACGCGCAGACCGTCGTTCGCCGCCTCGGCCACGAGGACGATGGCCTGGTCCGGCTCGGGTGCGCGGCCTACACCACCGGTGACGAGGTGGAACGCGTGCTGGCGGCCGTGTCCGAACTCGCCGGGTGAAGCCGGTGCGGGCACCAGCGGGTCCGCTCGCACGCCCGCGCGCGGCGTTCGGCTGTTTGACGTCCAACCTTGATTGACAACACAACCGGCGCGACGTAGCTTCGCGGCCGTAAGCCAGCCCAGCCGTGGCCATGTCGCGCTTGCGATGGCTGCCAGGCTGACCGAGGTCGGGTCAGAGCCGTCGTCACTCCCGAGCCTGTCTCGCGGGGAGGCGAGGGAACCGTGGGCGCGCCTCGTGCGCCTGCCGGCCGGAGGTCGGCGTCACTCGTGCCGGGTGCCGCCGGGCGGTGCAGCTCCCAGGGGAGGGGATCATGCGATACGTCAGGTATCTGCTCATGCTGGCGCTGCTCGCGCCGGCAGCCAACGCCGCCGCGCAGTCGACGACAGCCACCATCAGCGGGACGGTCAAGGACGCCCAGGCCGGGGTGCTGCCCGGCGTCGGCGTCACGGTGCGCAACGTGGACACCGGCCTCTCGCGCACCATCGTCACCGACGCCAGCGGCGTGTTCCGCTTCGCGGCGCTGCCCGTCGGGCGTTACGAACTCGAGGCCGAACTCGCCGGCTTCAGCAAGTACGTGCGCAGCGGCCTCACGCTGTCGCTGAACCAGGAGGCGGTCATCGACATCGCCCTCGGCCTGGCGAGCCTCGCCGAGACCGTGCAGGTGACCGCCGAGTCGCCCATCCTGAACACGACCAACGCCGAGGTGGGCGTGCGGTTCGACAACACCAAGGTGGCCGAACTGCCCGTGGCCAACACGCGCGACATCTTCAGCCTGGCACTGCAGGCCGCCGGCGTGAGCCAGGTGAACTCCGGCCAGTCGAGCTTCGCCAGCGGCACCAACTTCTCGGTGAACGGGATGCGCACCCGGTCGAACAACTTCATGATCGACGGCCAGGACAGCAACGACCCGAGCGTCACCGGGCGCCAGCAGCCGATGAACAACACCGACCTCATCCAGGAGGTGCGGCTCATCACGAACCAGTTCGCCGCGGAGTTCGGGCGCGCGGCCGGGTCGGTGATGAGCGTGGTGACCAAGAGCGGCACCAACGACTTCCGTGGCAGCGCCTTCTTCTTCCGGAACGAGGACGCGCTGAACGCCCGGACGAACCTCGACAAGGCGGCGGGCCGCACCAAGGCGCCCTACCTCGAGGAGAACCAGTACGGCGGGACGCTGGGCGGGCCCATCGTCCGGCAGCGTACCTTCTTCTTCGGGTCCTACCAGCGGTGGACGCAGAACCAGCTCGGCGCGGGCACCACGCTCAACGGCGCGCCGACCGACGCCGGCCGCCAGGTGCTGCAGAGCGCCGTCGGCCACCTGCCGCAGATCAAGGCGCTGCTGAAGTTCCTGCCGGCGGCGCAGACGCCGCTGGGCCGCAGCGTGCCGTTCACCTACGACGGCGTCGCCTACAGCGTGCCGATCGGCTCGCTGACCGGGTCGTCGAAGATCGAGTTCAAGAACTACCAGACCTCGGGCCGCGTGGATCACCAGCTGCTGGGCGACGGCCGCCACATCCTGAGCGCGCGGTATCTCTACAACAACAGCCGCAACACCGGCTCGGGGCAGGTGACGCCCCCGGGGGTGACCACCGTCAGCCCGTCGAAGTCGCACTCCTTCGCCACGTGGTGGACCGGCATCCTCGGCAACAACCTCGTGAACGAGTTCCGCGTCGGCTATTCGTACCTCGACACGGAGACGACGGCTGCCGACGTGTCGGCACAGGAGATTCCGTCGGTCGAGATCAACGAGCTCGGCCTGCTCGGGTTCAACGCCGCGGCCACGCGCACGGCCATCGGCCTGGCGCTCAACCTGCCGCAGTGGCGCAAGAACGGCCTGCTGCAGATCCAGAACAACCTGTCGTGGACGGCCGGCAGCCACTCGACGAAGTTCGGGGTCGACTGGCGATCGAGCGACATCGACAGCTTCTTCAACCCGACGCTGCGCGGCCGGCTGCAGTACACGACGCTGCAGCGCTACGTGGACGACATCGCGAACGTGGCGCAGATCAACAAGCCGCTGCCCGGCGGATCCGAGGTGGTCAACTACAAGTGGGCCGACGTCTACTTCTTCGCGCAGGACGAGTGGCGCGTGACGCCCGGCTTCACGCTGAGCTACGGCATCCGCTACGAACTGCCCGGCAACTTCACCGACTCGCTGGTGAAGCTCAACGACAAGATCGTCGCGACGGCAGGCGGGAACGAAGCCTACCGGCTGACCCCGGTGCCGCCGCGCGACACCAACAACTGGCAGCCGCGCGTGGGCTTCAACTGGAACCCGAAGACCGACGGCAGCGGCGTGCTCGGCATGCTCACGGGCGGCGACAAGATGGTGGTGCGCGGCGGCTACGCGCTGACGCACGACTACGCCTTCCTGAACATCGCCCTGAACATCGCGAGCGCGTTCCCGCAGGTGGCCGTCCTCGAGGTGCCGACCGTGCAGACGGCGCCAGGCGGGCCGGGCCGTCCCAACGCGTTCACCTCGCTCAACTCGCTGACGCTCACGGGCAACCCGAACCTGATCACGCGCACGGTGGTGGCCGACGACTTCCGCTCGCCCGAGGCGCATCAGGTGAGCCTCGAGATCCAGCGCGCGCTGGCCGGCAACATGGCGCTGCGCGTGGGCTACGTCGGCACGCTCGGCCGCGGCCTGTTCCAGACGCTCGACGGCAACCCGCGGCAGCCGTTCTCGGCCACCCGCGTCGACCCGAACCGCGGCGTCATCCGCCTGCGCGCCAACGCCGCCGAGAGCTGGTACCACTCGCTGCAGACCAGCCTCGAGCGGCGCTTCAGCAACGGCTTCAGCACGGGCATCCATTACACCTGGAGCAAGTACCTCGACACGGCGTCCGAGATCTTCAACGTGTCGAGCGGCGAGGTGGCCGTCGCGCAGGATTCCTTCAACATCGCGAGCGACAAGGGCCTGTCTTCCTTCGATCGCCCGCACCGCTTCACCGGCAACGTGGTGTGGGAGCTGCCGTTCTTCCGCGACCAGGCCGGCCTTGCCGGCAAGATCCTGGGCGGCTGGCAGCTCAGCTCGAACTTCACGCTGCAGAGCGGCTCGCCGTTCTCGGTCTACAACGGCGCCGATCCCACCGGCGCGCTCTCGGGCATCGACGGCCTGGTCGGCAACGCCATCCGGCCGAACATCAACACGACCGAGAACCTGTCGAAGATGACCATCCCCGAGATCATCGCGGCGGGCGGCACCAGCCTGTTCAAGCCGCTCTGCGGGTTCGCGAGCGCCACCTGCCCGGGCGAACGGGTGGGCAACGTGGGCCGCAACACGCTGCGCGCCGACGGCTACGGCAACATCGACCTCGGGTTCATCAAGAACACCCGATTCGGGCGGCAGAACTTCCAGATCCGGCTCGAGGCGTTCAACCTGACGAACACCCGGAACTTCGGCGTGCCCGACAGCCGCATCAACTCGGCCAACTTCCTCAACCAGTGGGGCACCGACGGCGGCGGCCGCAAGATCTGGGCGGCGGTGCGCTACACCTTCTGACGGCCGGAGCCTGAGGCCCCTTGGCCCCAGGCTCGACAGCCGGATCGGGACGCGAACGGGCCGGGGGTGCTGCTCCCGGCCCGTTCGCGTCTCCGGCCCGCCGCCCGCGTCTCGCCGGCCGTGTTACCCTCGCGATCGCCATGACCGCCCCGCGCCGCTCGCGCATCGTCACCGTGGGCCTCACGCAGATGGCCTGCGGCGAAGACCCGAAGAAGAACCGCGCCCGGCAGGCCGCCCTCCTCGAGCGCGCCGCGAAGAAGGGCGCGCAGATCGTCTGCACGCAGGAGCTCTTCGCGTCGCAGTATTTCTGCCAGGCGGAGGATCACCGGTTCTTCGCGCTCGCCGAGCCGATCCCAGGTCCCTCGACCGACGCGTTCGCCAGGCTCGCGCGCCGCCACGGCATCGTCGTCATCGCGTCGCTGTTCGAGCGGCGCGCCGCCGGCCTCTACCACAACACCGCCGCCGTGATCGACGCCGACGGCAGCCTGCTCGGCGTCTATCGCAAGATGCACATCCCCGACGACCCGCTGTTCTACGAGAAGTTCTACTTCACGCCCGGCGACACCGGCTTCCGCGCCTGGAAGACGCGTCACGCCACCGTCGGCGTGCTCGTCTGCTGGGACCAGTGGTTTCCCGAGGCGGCGCGCCTGACGGCCCTGGCCGGCGCCGAGATCCTCTTCTATCCGACGGCGATCGCCTGGCACCCGGGTGAGAAGGCCGAGTTCGGCCGGGCCCAGCACGAGTCGTGGGAACTCGTCCAGCGCAGCCACGCCGTCGCCAACGGCTGCTACGTGTGCGCGGCCAATCGCGTGGGCCACGAATACCTGCGCGGGGCCGATGGCCGCCCGGTCTCCGAGGACGGCCTCGAGTTCTGGGGCCAGTCGTTCGTGGCCGCGCCCGACGGCCAGGTCGTCCAGCGCGCGCCCGTCGACGCCGAACACGTGCTGGTGGCGCCGTGCGACCTCGCGCGCGTGGAGACGAGCCGCACGCACTGGCCGTTTCTGCGCGATCGACGCATCGACGCCTACGGCGATCTCACGCGCCGCTTGCTGGACAGCTGAGCCCGCGCCGTGTCGCGCCGGCGGCCAGCGGCCGGCCGCCAATCCGCAACGACCCGGCCGGAACCGCCCTCAACCGATCGCCATGTCCTTCCGCGTCCTCACCGATACGCCTGCCGCGCTCGGCTACGGCTTCCCGCCCGAATGGGCGCCGCACCGGGGCACCTGGCTCTCGTGGCCGCGCCCTGAAGGCATCTCCTTTCCCGATCGGTACCACCTGCTGGCGCCGGCCCTCTCGCGCATCATCGGCGAGATCGCGCAACGCGAGGAGGTGCACGTCAACGTGCCCAACGGCAACTACGCGCGCATCGTCCGCGAGACGCTGGCCGCTCACGGCGTCGGCTCGCGCCGCGTCCACTGCCACCACATCCCCACCAACGAGCCGTGGTGCCGCGATCACGGGCCGGCGTTCGTCCTGCGCCGCGATCGCCGCGGCCGCGCGCACGCCGCCATCGTCGACTGGGGCTACAACGCGTGGGGCGGCAAGTACCCGCCCTGGGACGCCGACGATGCGGTGCCGACGGCGGTGGCCAGGGTGCTGGGACTGCCCGTGTTCGAACCCGGGATCGTGATGGAGGGCGGAGCGGTCGAGTTCAATGGCGCCGGCACGGTGCTCACCACGCGATCCTGCCTGTTGAACCGGAACCGCAACCCCGGGCTGACACGACGCGAGATCGAGCGTTACCTTCGCGACTACTACGGCCAGCGGCACGTGGCGTGGCTCGACGGCGGCATCGCCGGCGACGACACCGACGGTCACGTCGACGACCTGGCGCGCTTCGTGGATCCGCGGACCGTCGTGATCGGCATCGAAGAGGATCCCCGCGACGAGAACTACGAGGTCCTGCGGGAGAACCGCCGGCGGCTCGACCGCCTCCGCGACCAGGACGGGCGCCCGTTCACGGTGGTGGAACTGCCGATGCCCAAGCCGGTGGTGCGCGACGGCCAGCGGCTGCCGGCCACCTACGTGAACTTCCTCTTCGTCAACGGCGCCCTGCTGGTGCCCACCTATCGCGATCGGCGCAACGACCGCCGGGCGCTGCGAAGGCTGCAGGCGCTGGTGCCCGATCGGGAGGTGATCGGCATCGACTGCACCGAGGTGATCTGGGGTCTCGGCGCCATCCACTGCCTGACGCAGCAGATGCCTGCAGGGGCTTGAGGCCTGGGGCTTGAGGCTTGGGGCCTGAGTCCCCCTTGGCGCACTCGCTTCGAGTCCCAACGACCTGCCCCGGTTCGAGGCTCGAGTCACCTGCAGGCGCCCGGTGATCTGCGAAGGAAGTCGCCGAGGCCTCAAGCCTCAGGCCCCAAGCCCCAAGCCTGACGTATAGTCTCCCGCATGCAGTTCCGGACCTTTGGACGACTGGGCTGGCGCGTGTCGGAGATCGGGCACGGGCTCTGGGGCATGGGCGGCTGGAGTGGATCCGACGACGACGTGTCGATGCGGGCGCTGGACCGGTCGATGGCGCTCGGCTGCAACTTCTTCGACACCGCGCTGGCCTACGGCAACGGTCACAGTGAACGTCTGCTCGCCCGGGTGCTGCCGCACCACCGGGCGCGCCGCATCTTCGTCGCCACCAAGATCCCGCCGGCCAACGGCAAGTGGCCGGGCAGCGCCGCCGATCCGCTGATGGCGGTATTCCCCCCCGACCACATCCGCCGCAGCACCGAGACGAGCCTGAAGAACCTCGGGCTCGACTGCCTCGACCTCCAGCAGTTCCACGTGTGGAGCGACGCGTGGGCCGAGGACGACCGCTGGAAGCGCGCGGTGGAAGACCTCAAGCGCGAGGGGCTCATCCGCGGGTTCGGGATCAGCGTGAATCGCTGGCAGCCGGCCAACGTGCTGAAGGCGATCGGGACGGGCCTGGTCGACGCGGTCCAGGTGGTCTACAACGTGTTCGATCAGGCGCCGGAAGACGAACTGTTCCCCGCCTGCCAGCGGCAGAACGTCGCGGTGATCGCGCGTGTGCCCTTCGACGAGGGCAGCCTCACGGGCACCCTCACGCCCCACTCGCACTGGCCCGACCACGACTGGCGCAGCGTCTACTTCACCCGCGAGCGTCTCGCGGAGATCCTGGCCCGCGTCGACCGGCTCCGATCCACGCTGCCGCCAGGCATGACGCTGCCGGAACTCGCCCTGCGCTTCATCCTCCACCATGCCGCGGTGTCGACGACGATCCCCGGCATGCGGCGACCGGCGCACGTGGAGCGCAACCTGGCGGCCAGTGGCGGTCAGCCGCTGCCGCTCGACCTGCTGCAGGCGCTGCGCGGCCATCGCTGGGATCGCGACACGGTGATCCCCTGACGGCCGGCGCCCGTGCTTTGACCGCCGGCCGCCGGTGCGATAGGATTACGGTTTGCGCCCTGGCGCAAGGAGCCATCCGTGAAGCAGGGAATCCATCCGAAGTATTTCGACGTCGAGGTGCGCTGCGCCTGCGGCAACACGTTCAGGACGCGTTCGACCAAGCCCGATCTGCACCTGGACATCTGCTCGGCCTGCCACCCGTTCTTCACGGGCCGGCAGAAGCTGATCGACACCGAGGGCCGCGTGGAGCGCTTCACGAAGAAGTACGGCGCCCAGACGGTGGCCGCGCGGAAGCAGGCGGCGAAGAAGGCGGCGCCGACCGCTGACGCCGCGGCGCAGCGGTAGGTCCACGCCCGAGACGCGTCCGGGCCAGCCGCCAGGCCGGTCCGGCCACTCCCCTCACACGATCAGCGGCAGCACGTCCTCCAGCCGGCTCACGTGGTGCCGGCACAGCGGCCGCGTGCCGCTCGCCTCGATGTTGCCGCCGGCCACCCCCACTGGCGCGATGCCCGCCAGGCGCACGGCGCAGACGCCCGCGCCGCTGTCTTCCAGGCCGATCACGCGCCCGCGCTGCTCGAAGGGCACCCCCAGCCCCAGCCGCATCGCCTCGGCATACAGCCAGGGATGCGGCTTGGGCGACAGCTCGCCGAGGGTGCCGGCTTCGCCCGCCCTCAGCGGGAACCCTGCGGTGATGATCGCGTCGTAGAACGCCCGCGGGTCGCCCAGCCCCATGGTCCTGAAGGCCGCGACGAGCTCGGGCCACGCCTTCTCGTGAAGCCCCGACGTGACGACGGCGATGCGGATACCGCGGCCCTTGAGCTCGAGCAGGAACTCCTTGAGGCCCGGCGCTGGCACGAAGGCGTCGGCCCGGCCCCCGCCTTCGAGAATCGCCCGCATCTCGCGGTGCGTGTGCTCGAAATAGAAGTGACGTGCCTCCTCCACCGTGCGGCCGGGGCAGTACTTGTCGATGCAGTATTGCAGGTGCTCCGAGACACTGTGCCCGGCGACGAAGGGAAGATCGGCGGGTTCCAGCGTGAACGCCGCGTCGCGCCGCAGGCTCCGCGTCGTGAGCTCGATCATCCAGATCCAGAAGTGCTCGCTGTGGATGCTGGTGCCGTCCAGATCCATGAGCACCGCCTGCACGGGCCGCTGCACCGACACCGGCGCCACGGGATAGTAGGCCGGATAGCCCATCTGTGACCTGACGAGCGCGAGCGTGTGGGCGGCGAAGCCGACGAACTCCACCTTGCCGTCGCCGGTGGCTGCAATCGCCGCCACGCCGTCGCGTCCGGCGGCGAACCGCCGGTCCGAGGTGCGCTCGAGCCGGACGAGACCCTCGTCCTCGGCGAACACTCCGAGATCGGGAAGCGAAATCACTGGGCGGGCCCCGGGGCCGTGGCAGGCGGCACGGGGCGACACGATAGCATCAAACACCGCATCGCCCGGTCGTGGCGCCGCCGGATCGGCCGCGTTCATGTCTTCCGGCCGGGCGCCGATTCGAAGGCCGTGGATCATCAGGGCGTCGCCTTCGAGCAGGTCCTCGACGCGAGGCTGGCCGCGTCGTGGGCGACGGCGCCGCCGGTGGCCCCGGCCGTCGACTCGCGACCGGATCCGGGTCTGCGCGCGGCGCTCGCGGGTGCGTTCGACTGGCTGGGGCGGGCCGCGGCGGGCTTCGAACGTGGCTACGGGACGGCGGCGGCCAGCACCGCTGCCCGGCGTCCCGCGGCTGGCCGACCCGCGGCCGGCCGCCCCGCGGCCGTTCCCCCACCCGCGCCGTCACGGCCGGCCCGCACCCTGCCGGCCAGCCAGCGCGAGGCGCTGGGCCGCCTGCGCCAGTGGGGCGCCGATCTGTCGGACGACTTCACGGCCGACGAACTGAAGCGCGCCTACCGGCGGCTCGCCCGCCAGTTCCATCCCGACGCCCACGCATCGGCCCCGGCGGCCGTCCGCGCGGCGCTTGGCGGCGCGTTCCACCAGATCCACCTCGCGTACCGCCTCCTGTCACCATCGTAGAGCGCGGGTTGCTCGGATCGACATGAGCAACCTGCGCGTTCAGCGGGTTGCTCGGATCGACATGAGCAACCTGCGCGTTCACCTGCGCGTTCAGCGGGTTGCCCGGAACAACGGTAGAGCGCGGGTTGCTCGGATCGACATGAGCAACCTGCGCGTTCAGCGGTCAGCTGCGCGTTCACCGGCGCGGTCAGGTCAGCTGACGGTGTTCACGCCCGGCGCAACACCCGGAGACGCGCAGGCTTGCCGGAGGCTTCGCAGAGCAACCGGCGCGCTACCCCTCATCGTCGCACCACGGCAGCGGCGCGACCACCGTGGGCAGGTCGGCGCCGGCATCGTGCACCGCCGCCAGCTTCCGATCCAGCCGCGCCAGGCGATGCCGCAGGCTCGTGCGCTTCGCCTCGTCACGTTCGGCGGCAAGGGCGCGCTGCGCCAGCGCGCGTGCCAGCGCCAGGTCGCGTTGCCGGTGTTCGTGATGTACCGCCAGCGCCTCGACGGCCTCGCGCCCGCGCGGCCCGCGGCGGTCGGCGTGCCGCAGCATCTGCCGCCACGCCAGGGCGGCCTCGGCATGGTGCCGCCGGCGCCGCAGCAGTCGCGCCAGCGCGTACCACGCGTGCTCGCTGGAGGCGCGGTCGCTCACCGGGTGATCGACGGCCGCGCGCATCGCCGCCTCGGCTTCCTCGAGCCGTCCGGCCCGTTCGTACATCCGCCCCAGGGCGAGGCACTCGCGCGCGTCGGCCGTGGCGGCCGGGCCCTCGTGCACCAGGCGCTGGGCGCGCCCCGCCAGCACCGCCAGCGACAACAGGTCGAGGTGGTTGTGCCGCAGCACCGGCTCGATCGGCCCCGGGTCGCCGCTGCGCAGGAACTCGAAGTAGCGCTGCGGGATCTCGGCGCCCGGCACGTCGCCCACGCGACGCAGGCCGAGCAGCGATTCCTCCAGCGCGACCAGACGGCAGCTGCGCTCGACGCCGCCCATCGCGTCGCGCCACAGCCGCCGCGCCGGCGGCAGCAGATCGACGTGCGGCCGTCCTTCCAGCGCCGGCGTGAGGCGGTGGAAGAGCCAGCGCGTTTCCATCACCGGCAGGTCGAACGATGCACCGTTGTAGGTGATCACCAGGGGAGCGTCGTCGACCGCCGCGGCCACGGCGTGCAGCATCGCGCGCTCGCCCGGGAAGCCGTCGAGGAAGAACTGGCGCGTGCGAAACGACCCGTCTGGCTCGTGACTGCCCAGCCCCACGAGGAAGGCGACGGTGCCTGCGCCGCCGCTCAGCCCCGTGGTCTCGAGGTCGAGGAAGATCGGCGATGAGGCCGCGCGCGCGGCATCGATGTCGAGCCGGCGCCCGCCCACCACCCCGATCGCCACGGGATCGAAGCCCGCGCAGGCGCCAACGCGCGTCGTGCCGTGGAACGCGTCGCGGTCGACGGTGCGATCGACCACGCAGGCGCGGCCCCACGGCGTCTCGATTTGCGCCATCCCCTCCAGCCCCGCCAACGCCGCGATGGCGCGCGGCGGCGCACCGTCGCCGTCGAGCGGTTCGTACGTGAGTTCCCGCACGCGGGGTGCCTCGGAGGGCGCTGCGGCGCCCGGGCGGCCCGTCCTGAGGATGTCGCGCAGCCGATCGAGCGAGTTCATCGTCATGGCCCGGCGCGGTGTCTTCCGTCGCGCGCGCCGCTGGAGTCCTTCGAAGCGCCGGTCACCGGCGATCCGCCGCGTCGAGCAGGTCCGCCAGCGCGAGCGCCATCTCCCGGGCGCGCGGCCCCACGTCACCAAGCGGGCCCACGCAGGAGGGGCAGCCGATCTCGCAGGCGCAGCCCGCGATCAGCGCGCGGGTGTCGGCAACCAGCCGGTCGTGCATCGTGAAGAGCGGCTCGCTGAAGCCGATGCCGCCAGGATAGTTGTCGTAGAGGAAGATCCGTGGATCGCTCGCGACGCCGGCGTCCGCGTCGTCGTGCGCCAGGCCCTCGGTGTTCACCGACAGCCCGAGATCCTGCCCGTCGCACATCAGCAGCAGTTGCGCGACGTTGCGCATGGCGTAGGCGAGGCCGGCGATGCCGTCGCGTCGATCCTCGCCCGTGCCTCGCAGCTGGGCGACGAGCGCGCGCGGCATCGTCATCCAGTACGCCGTGGTGTGCATGGGCTGCTCGGGCAGCGACAGGTCGCCGGCGCCGACGTTCTCGTTCGTGTAGAACTTGATCTTCTTGAACCCCACCACGCGCGACACCACGTGCACCTCGCCATGGCTGCGCGTGGCCGCGTCGGCGGCGGTAGCCGGCGGCGGCGCCAGCGCGCCGCGGGCGGCCGCCTCGATCAGCGCCTCCACGTCCGCGTCGTCCTCGCCGGCGTCGTCCTCGCCGGCGGGCGCGGCGCCGCGGCCGGCCGCGCGCGCGAACTCGTCGAGGATCGTCACGTTCGTGTAGACGATGGCGTCGGTGTAGTAGTCGCAGTCCACCTCGCGCACGTAGGCCTTGCGGTTGTCGAAGTCGAGCCGCTCCACCTGGTACAGCTGCCCCTCGACGATGTAGATCGCCTTCTCGTGGAGCGTGGACGGCGCGCTCGTGTAATCGACCTCGCCGACGATGCGCGGGCCGCGGGTCTGATCGATGACGACGAAGTTGTCGGAGGTCACCGATCGGAGGCTGACGGCATCGGCCGGGTACGACTCGCTCGTCCAGTGCCAGTGGCCGCCGGCGTGGTGCACCAGGCGGCTCTCCTCGAACACGCCGAGCATGGCCTGGAGGTGTCCCCCGCCGAACTCCTCCTCGTCGCCGAAGGGCAGCTCGAAGGCTGCGCACTTGATGTGGTCGGCGAGGATGTGCAGGTTGTCGGGGTTGATGAGGCCGTGCTCCGGCGAGGCTTCGAAGAAGTAGGCGGGGTGGCGCACGACGAACTGATCCAGCGGCGCGCTCGAGGCGACCAGCACCGCCGCCGAGCGCGTCGTCCGGCGACCGGCACGGCCCGCCCGCTGCCAGGTGGCGGCCACCGTGCCGGGGTAGCCGGCGAGCACCGCCACGTCGAGGGCGCCGATGTCGATGCCCAGTTCCAGCGCGCTGGTCGACACCACGCCGCGCACGCTGCCGTCACGCAGGCCGCGCTCGATCTCGCGCCGTCGCAGCGGCAGGTAGCCGCCGCGGTACCCGCGGATGACGTCCGGCGCGCCAGGGGCGCCCTGAAACTGGTCCTTCAGGTACGTGGTGAGCAGTTCGGTGGCCAGCCGGCTCTGCGCGAACACGATCACCTGGAGCGAGCGCTTCAGGAACTCGAGGGCGACACGGCGGGCCTCGGCCAGGTAGGAGCGGCGGATGCCGAGCTGGCGGTTGACGATGGGCGGGTTGACGAACAGGAAGAACTTCTCACCGCGCGGCGCGCCGTTCCGATCCACGAGCGCGAAGGGCCGGCCCGTGAGGCGTTCGGCCAGCTCGCGCGGGTTGGCGATGGTCGCCGACGAGCAGATGAACAGCGGATCGGACCCGTAGTGGCGGCACACACGGCGCAGCCGCCGCAGCACGTTCGCGAGGTGGCTGCCGAACACGCCGCGGTAACTGTGGAGCTCGTCGATGACGACGTACCGGAGGTTCTCGAAGAGCTTCGCCCAGCGCGGATGATGGGGCAGGATCCCCGCGTGAATCATGTCGGGGTTGGTGAGCACCACGTGCGCGCGCGACCGGATCGCGCGCCGCGCGTCCTGCGGCGTGTCGCCGTCGTAGGTGAACACGCCGATGGACGTGCCGGTTCCCTCCGACGCCGATTCCGACAGCGCGTGCAGCTCGGCGAGCTGATCCTGCGCGAGCGCCTTCGTGGGAAACAGGTAGAGCGCGCGCGACGCCGGATCCCGGAGGATGGCGCTCAGCACCGGCGCGTTGTAGCAGAGGGTCTTGCCAGACGCCGTCGGCGTGACCACCACCACGTGCCGGCCGGCGAGCACGTGCTCGATCGCTTCGGCCTGGTGGGAATAGAGCTGCTCGACCCCGCGCCGCTGCAACGCCGACACGACCGACTCGTGCAGGGCCGGCGGGAAGCCGGCGCGCACCGCGGGTTCGGCGGGCAGCCGGCGCACCGCGGTGACGTGGACATCGGCGCCGATCGGGCTGCCGGCATCCGCCGCGCCGCCATCGGACCCGGCGGGCAGGGCGCGTGGCGTCAGCCGGGCGAGGGCGTCACCGATCGCCCGATCCTTGTCGCCGGCCAGGATCGGCAGCGTGCGCTGTTGGCTCACGGTTTCCGATGCTAGCAGTCCCCGGCCGAGGCGATCAAGAAGCGAAAACCGGCCGGCGGCGGATGCCGACGACGGCTGTGTTAGTCTTGCCGCCGCCTCCATGCGCGTCCGCCCGGCTCCCCACGTCCTCGCGCTCGTCCTGTACGCGCTGACGGCCATCGTCTTCACCTGGCCGCTTGCCGCGCACGTGTCCACCCATCTGCCCGGCGATCCGGCCGGCGACACGGGCATCTATGTCTGGAACCTGTGGGCGTTCGCGCGGGGCTGGCCCACCGCGGCCGGACCGTTCCTCACCGACGCCATCTTCGCGGCGACGGGCGGGGTGGACCTCGCGCTGCACAACTACACGGTTGCCTCCAACCTGCTGGGGTTGCCCTTCGCCGGGCGCATCGGGATCATCGCCGCCTTCAACGTCGTGCTGCTGGCGCAGATGGTGCTCACCGCCTACGGGACCTTCGTGCTGGCGCGGTACGTGACGCACGACGCCCGCGCGGCATGGCTCGCGGGGCTGGCGTTTGCCTTCTCGCCGGTGCTCACGGCCAAGAGCATGGGGCACTACAGCCTCGTGGCCGCGGCTCCTCTGCCCCTGTTCGTCTGGACGCTGCTGCGGGCGATCGAGTCGCGGCGATGGGCGGGCTGGGCACTCGCCTCCGGCGCCTGCCTCGCCTGGGCCGGCTACTCCGACGTCTACTACGCCATCTACTGCCTGGTGCTGCTCGTCCTGGTCTGCGCGCACCGGGCCCTCCGTCTCGCGCCGGATCCCATCGCCGGACCCTCACGGACGCTGCGGCTGGTCGGGACGCTCGCGGGGCTGGCAGGCGTGACGATCATCGCGACGGGCGGCGGCAGTCTCGAGATCGCGGGCCACCTGGTCCACGCACGGACCCCGTTCACGGCCATGGCGATCGCCACGGGCTGCGCCGTCGTGGAGATCGGACGACGGTGGCTGCCGCGCATCCGCGTCTCGCCCGGGTTCACCCTCCAGCGGGCGCTGGCCATCGTGGCGCTCTGCGCCTGTTCTTCGGCCCTCCTGCTGTCGCCGCTGCTGCACGTGATGGTGCAACGCTGGCTGGATGGCGACTGGATGGAGGTGCGGATCTTCTGGCGCAGCAGCCCCGCGGGCATCGACCTCGCGGCCCTGCTGCTCCCCAACCCCACGCATGCGCTCTGGGGCGACCTGCTCCAGCCCCTCCTGTGGGCGTGGCGTCCGGACGCCTTTCCCGAGCACGTGGGCTCGCTCTCGCTCGTGGCGCTGCTGCTCGTGGCGCTCGTCCGGATCCGCACCGGCCGGTGGTCGCCCGGCACCGGTCTCTGGCTCACGATCACCGCGAGCGCGGTGCTGCTCGCCGTCGGGCCGTTCCTGACGGTGGCCGGCGTGACCACGGGCATCCCCGGGCCGTGGAGCCTGTTGCGTTACGTGCCCGTGCTGGGCTGGGCCAGGGCACCCTCGCGTTTCGCCGTGCTGGCGACGCTCGGCCTGTGCCTGCTGTTCGCCTTCGCGCTGCGCGAGATCATGGCGCGCCGCGGCGGCCTGCGACTGGTCGCGCTGGTCGCGGTCGCCCTGGCGCTGGAACTCTCGCCCGCGCCACGCCATCTGTTTGCCGCGGCCGCGCCGTCCATCTACGGGATCGTCGCCGCCGATCCCGATCCGCGGGTGCGCGTGCTGGAACTGCCAACCGGCGCGCGTGACGGACTGACTTCGCTCGGGAACTTCCGCACGCGCACGCAGTTCGCCCAAATCACGCACGGCAAGGCCATCCTTGGGGGCTACCTCTCACGTGCGTCCGGCCTGCGCCGCCACCGGATGATGGAGGTGCCGACGATGCGGGCGCTGGTGCACCTGTCGGCGGGAGAGACGCTGGCGCCGGGCGAGGACGCGCAGGCACGGCTGCTCGCGCGCCAGTTCATCCAGCGCGCGCGCGTCGGTTACGTCATCTTCGTGACCGATCGCGTCTCGCCCGCCCTCAGGGCATGGGCCATCGAGGCGCTGGAACTGCGGCCGGTGGCCGCTGGCGAGGGGCGCGAGCTGTACCGTCCATCGGCGTGGCCGCCGGACGTGACGGCGCCCATCCGGGACCTGCGGCCCGAGGCGAGGCCGCCGTCCGGATCAACCGGCCCACGGGCCGGTGAGCCCGGCGCGCGCCGCACCCACTGATGCCGTCCGGCTTCCGCATCCGGGCCGGCGCGCGTCAGCGCCGGCGCGCGATCGCGGCGGCGATCCCGGCGAGCCCGAGCAGCCCCACCACGTTGGGGAAGATCTGCAGGCCGTTCATCAGATCGCCCCAGGCCCACACGGCGTCCACCCGGGCCACGGCGCCCAGCGGAATCAGCAGGCAGTAGATCCATCGGTAGGGCACGGCCACCCTCGCCCCGCCGAGGTATTCGAAGAACTGCTCGCCGTAGTAGGCCCAGCCGATCAGCGTCGTGTAACCGAACAGGAACACGCAGAAGGCGACGATCCAGCCGCCGAACACCGGCATCGCGCTGTTGAAGGCCGCGGCCACGGCGGCCGAACTCGTCAGCCCCGACTGCCAGGCACCCGAGAGCAGGATGGTGAGCGCGCTGATCGTCGAGGTGACGAACGAGATGATGAACACCTCCATGAGCGCGTTCAGCCCCTGCTGCTCGGGCCGCGTGCTCTGCGCGGTGCCGTAGGCCACGGCGGCGGTGCCGTAGCCGGCTTCGTTGGCGTAGATGCCGCGCGCCAGGCCGTAGCGCACGCCGGTCATCACGGCGAGGCCCGCGGCACTGCCCAGCGTCGCCTTCATCGAGAACGCCTCGCGCAGGATCAGCGCGAACACCTCCGGCAACAGGCTGATGTGCGTCAGGATCACCACCGCGCCGCCGGCGAGATAGAGCCCCACCTTCAGCGGCGCGAGCTTCTCCGCGGCGCGCCCCACCGACTTCACGCCGCCGATGATCACGATCCATGTGAGCACGGCGATGCCGATGCCGGCCGCCCACTTCGGCAGGCCGAACTCGCTGTCGAGCACGAGCGCGATGGAATTGGGTTGCGTGAACGGCGTCGTGGTGAGCGCGGCAACGGCCGCCACCAGCGCGTAGGTGGAGGCGAGCCACGGCTGCCTGAGGCCGTCGCGCAGGTAGTACATCGGGCCCGAGAGGACCCGGCCGTCGCGGATGACGCGGAAGCGCAGGCCGAGCACCGCCTCGCAGAACTTGATCGCCGTGGCGAAGAAGCCGTACACCCAGATCCAGAACAGCGCGCCGGGCCCGCCGGAGACAATGGCCGTCGCCACGCCGGCGATGTTGCCGGTCCCGATCGATGCGGCCAGCGCCGTCATGAAGGCCTGGAAGGGCGTGAGCGCGCCGCCGGCGCCTGCCTGGCGCGAGGCGATCATCGTCCGGGCCGCTTCGGGGAAGCGCACGATCTGCACGAACCCGAGCCGCACCGACAGGTAGAGCCCCGATCCGAGCAGCACCAGGATGGTCCAGGGCATGAAGAGCGCGTCGGCCGCAGCCTGGACGGTGCTGGCGAGGATCGAAAGCATGGGCTTGGGGCTTGGGGCTTGGGGCTTGGGGCTTGGGGCTTGGGGCTTGGGGCTTGGGGCGTCAGATGTTGCTGCGGCTCTGGCAGCCGTCGACGGGAAGGCACGCGCCGCTGATCCAGCTGGCCCGCGGCGAGCAGACGAACGCCACCACGTCGCCCACTTCCTCGGGACGGCCGAAGCGCCCGAACGGCAGCTCGCGCTTCACGAACTCGGCGATGCCCGCCGGGTCCTCCTGCTGGCGCGTCCACCACGACCCGCCGGGAAACGAGATGGACCCGGGCGCGATCGCGTTCACGCGGATGTTGTCCTTCGCCAACTGCCGGGCCAGCGACTTCGACAGCGCGTTCTCGGCCGACTTCACGGCGTTGTAGACCATGCGCCCGCCGGTCTCGCGACCGAAGATCGACGAGATGAAGACGATGGCGCCGCCGCCGCGCGCCTTCATGTGGGGGACGGCGGCGCGCGAGGCCCGGATGGCCGGATACAGCGTGAAGTCGAAGGCCTCCTGCCAGGCCTCGTCCGGCGTGTCGAGCAGGCCGGCGCCACGGCCGAGGCCGATGTTGTTCACGAGGATGTCGAGGCCGCCGAACCGCTCCACCGTACGCGAGACGACGGCCGAGACGCCGTCGGCCGTCGAGAGATCGGCCTCGACGGCGATCACCCGATCGACGTGTCCCGCCGCGCGGGCGACGTCGGCGGCCGCCTCGTGCAGGCGCGCCGCGCCGCGCGCGCACAGGCACACACGGCAGCCTTCGGCCGCCAGCGCCCTGGCGCTCGCCAGCCCGAGCCCGCGGCTCGATCCGGTGACGATCGCGATCATGTCCTTCAACTGGAGATCCATTCAGGCCTCATGGTTCCGACGAAACCCCGCCGCGGGCCGGCGCCCGGTCCCCGAGGGCCCGTTACTCCGCCACCTGCGACAGGAAATCCCGCAGCACGCGCGAGAACGCGGCCGGACACTCCAGGTTCGACAGGTGCCCCGCCTCGGCAATCACCTCCAGGCGGGATCCGGTAATCCGCGCGTGCATCGCCTCGTGCAGGGCGACCGGTGTCAGGACGTCCTCGCCCCCGGCGACGATGAGGGTGGGACACCGGATCGCCTCGAGCAAGGGGGTCGAGTCGGGCCGGGTCGAGAGCGCCTCCAGCGCATCGTGGATCGCCTCGGGTGAATTTCCTTCGATCAGCTCCCGCACGTCGTCGGAGAGCGACGGCCGCTCGCGCATCGTCGTCGACCCGAGCAGCTTCGGCAGCATCTGATCGGCAACCGCCGCCACGCCCTTCTCGAGCACCAGGTCCTGCATCCGGCGCCGGTTGCCCCGGGCTTCGTCGGTGTCGGGCTCGGCGCGGGTGTCGGCCAGCACGAGACCACCGAGCGGCACGGTGGCCATCCGCAGCAGGGCGAACGCGACGTAGCCGCCCATCGACAGGCCGGCGACAACCGGGCGTTCGAGTCCGAGTTCGTCGATCAGCGCGGCGACGTCCTGTGCATGGTCGTGCACCGACTGTGCCCCGGCCGCCGGCCGCTGGGCGAGCGGCGCCACACGATCCGAGGAGCCGAATCCGCGCAGATCGGGCGCGATCAGCCGCCAGCCCGGCGGCGGCGCCTCCAGTTGCGGGCGCCACATCCCGTGGGAGAGCGGGAACGCGTGCAGCAGCACGAGCGGCCGCCCGCCACCCGATTCGGCGTAGGTGAGACGGCGGCCGTGAAGGGTCGTGTCACGAAGCATGGCACACACTCCCGTCGAGGAGGACCCGGGCATCTTATGGGAAGCAGCGGTTCGCGTAAACCGGTCGGGTGCCGGGTGATATGCTCGCCCGAGGTGAACCGCCTCCACGGCACGCGCTGGCGTCGCGTCTGGCTGCCCTGCCTGGCCGCCCTCGCGCTGCTCGGCTGTGATGCCCGCGGCCAGGGTCCCGATTCAGGTGGCCCGCCCGCGGCCGCCCAGGCCGACGCCGGCCGGACGGCGCGGGCGCCCGCCGGCAGCGATGCCGCGCCCGGCCAGGGGCGGCCAGCCCGCGACCTGCGTGCGGACGAACGCCGCGGAGGTCACACCCTCGAACGCCACGTCGGCCGGACCGACGCCGAGCTGCGCGCGCGGCTGCGGCGCGAACGGCGCATCGCGGCCGCGTCCACCTACGACGATCTGGCGACGGCCGAACGCGTGGTCGGAGAGACGTTGCGGCAGGAACAGTCGCGCGTACGGCGCTGGGCGGCACGCCAGGGCCGGCGCCCGAACCTGGCGCTCGACTACGAGAGCGAGCCCGGCATCGCGATCGGCCGCAGCCTCCGGCGTGGCGCGCGGGCCGTCGAACCCTGCCACCTCGCCATCGTCGTGCTGAAGTGGGATGATGACGCCGGCGACTACTTCGTGCTGACGTCGTACCCGGAGGTGCGCCGATGAAGCGCCGCCGTGAGCCGCGTGCGGCTCCCGACGTGACGCGCGCCGCATTTCCGCTGGTCGGGGTGTTCCTGCGGGGGTATCTGCACGAGGACTGGGAAGCCGATTTCGAAACGGCGGTCGAGGCGCGCGACGCCTTCCTCGACGATGCCTCGCCGGCCGAGCGCCGCGCGTTCGCGGTCGAGTGCGAGGCCCTTCACGTCCTCACGGCCGCGCTCACGCTCGACGAGTGGTTGCCGGTCCTGCACGTGCGGTTCGGCAGCGCCTGGCAGCCCGCGTCGGTCGACGAGGTGCGGCAGGTGCTGCGCCCGCGCCGTTGAGGCAGGCCGAGACCTGCATCACATCATCTCGCGGCGCAGCCAGGCGCGCGCCATCTGCCACTCGCGCTTCACCGTCCGGTCGGAGAGGCCCGTCACCGCCGCCGTCTCCTCGACGGTCAGCCCGCCGAAGAACCTCAGCTCCACGACCTGCGCCTGCCGGGGATCGAGCGCCGCGAGCCGCGCGAGCGCCTCGTCGAGCGCCAGCAGGTCGATCGGTTCGTCGCCGGGCAGCGTCGGCAGATCGAGGCCGTCGATCGGCTCGGCGCGCCAGCCGCTGCCGCGCTTGAGCGCGTTGCGGCCGCGGGCGTGGTCCACGAGGATGCGCCGCATGGCCTGGGCCGCCACGGCCAGGAAGTGCGCGCGGCTCTCCCACCGGCCATCCGGCTCGCCGGCAAGCCGCAGGTAGGCCTCGTGGACGAGCGCCGTCGGCTGCAGCGTGTGATCGCGGCGTTCGTTGCGCAGGGCGGCCGCGGCCAGCCGGTGCAACTCGTCGTAGACCAGGCTGAACAACGAGGCGGCGGCATCACCGCTGGCGGGTGCCGTCTCAGATGCCGCGCGAGCCTCGCCGCCGTGCCGAAGGGGAGCCATGTCAATCGCTGCAACGAGGGAAATTCCGCCAATTATCGGTCCAGATGGCGGCCTGCGCAAGTTGCGGCGCGGGATCGCGGGGACAGCCGGCGGCGCCCGCGCCGCTCGTCCCGCGCGCCACGACCGTGGCTGGGCCGCGCCGGATCCGGCGCGGCCCCACGCGACCTACTCCCCGAACCTGATGCCCTGGGCGAGCGGCAGGTCCGTGGACCAGTTCACCGTGTTGGTCTGCCGGCGCATGTAGGCCTTCCACGCGTCGGATCCCGACTCGCGGCCGCCGCCGGTCTCCTTCTCGCCGCCGAACGCGCCGCCGATCTCCGCGCCCGAGGTGCCGATGTTCACGTTGGCGATGCCGCAATCCGAACCGCGCGCCGAGAGGAACTCCTCGGCCTTGCGCATGCTCTCGGTGAAGATGGCGGACGCCAGTCCCTGCGGCACGTCGTTGTGCAGCGCGAGCGCCTCGCCGAACTGGTCGTACTCGAGCACGTAGAGGATCGGCGCGAACGTCTCCTTCCTCACGATGCCGGTCTGCGCGGGCATCCGGATGATGGTCGGCTCGACGAACTGCGCGCCGACATCGGGCCGCGGCTGCGCGCCGCACAGCACCTCGCCGCCCTCGGCCCTGGCCTGCTCGATGGCATCGAACATCTCGGTGACCGCCTCGGGGACCACCAGCGGACCCATCAGCGTCCTGGCGTCGAGCGGATCGCCGATCCGCACCTGCGCGTAGGCGCTCACGAGCCGGTCGGTGAGCGCCTTCGCGATGCTGCGGTGAACGATGACCCTGCGCGTGGAGGTGCAGCGCTGACCGGCCGTGCCGACGGCGCCGAAGAGGATCGCGCGCGTCGCGAGATCGAGGTTGGCGTCCTCGGTGACGATGATGGCGTTGTTGCCGCCGAGTTCCAGAATCGTGCGGCCGAAGCGGCGCGCGACGCTGGCGGCCACGTGCTCACCGACCTGCGTCGAGCCGGTGAAGGACACGAGCGGCAGGCGCCTGTCGTGCAGCATCACCTCGCCAACGCTGCGGCCCGGGCCGATGACCAGCGTGAAGACGCCCGAGAGGCCGTGATCGGCCATCACGCGGTTGGCGATGTGCTGGACGGCCACGGCGCAGAGCGGCGTGGGGCCGGCCGGCTTCCACACGACGGGATCGCCACAGACGGCCGCGATGGCCGTGTTCCAGGCCCAGACGGCCACCGGGAAGTTGAAGGCCGTGATGACGCCCACGACGCCCAGCGGGTGCCACTGCTCCATCATCCGGTGCGCGGGACGCTCGGAGGCCATCGTGAGGCCGTAGAGCTGGCGGGAGAGGCCCACCGCGAAATCGCAGATGTCGATCATCTCCTGCACTTCGCCGTGGCCCTCGGCGCGGATCTTCCCCATCTCCAGGCTCACCAGGTCGCCGAGAGGCTCCCTGGCCTCGCGCAGCGCGTTGCCGAGATCGCGGATCACCTCGCCGCGCTTCGGGGCCGGCACCATCCGCCAGGTGGCGAACGCCTTCACCGCCGCGTCGACGACGCACTCGTAGGCGGCCGGGGTGGCCTGGACGATGCGCGCAATCGGCTCGGCGGTCGCCGGGTTGTGCGACACCAGCATCGGGCCGTCGGGATCGCTGATCCAGCCATCGGGGCCGAAGCAGGCGCCGGGGTTCACGTCCTTGATCTGCAGTCTGTCGAGCAGGGCGAGCGCGGAGGTGGAGGTGGACATCGAAGACCTCTGGGCCGGCCCGCCGGCGCGGGCCCTGGCGGTTGACGCCGGTTGCTGATGAGAGCGTCCCGCACAACGGGGGACGGCCATCGGACACGATAGCAGAACTGGCCTCGGGTATGATCCCGCGTCATGCCCAGGCTCGCCCGCTTCGCCAGGCTCTTCCTCGGATACACGGTCCTCGTCATCCTCTGGGGCGCGTACGTCCGCGCCACGGGATCGGGCGCGGGCTGCGGCGCGCACTGGCCGCTGTGCGACGGCCAGGTGATCCCGCGCGCGCCCGACCTGGAGATGCTGGTGGAGTACTCGCACCGCGTCACCAGCGGGCTCGCGCTGATCGGTGTCCTCCTGCTCGCCTGGTGGACCTTCAAGGCCTGCCCGCCCGGCCACGCGGCCCGCCGTGGCGCTGCCTGGTCGACGGCCTTCATGCTCGCCGAGACGTTCCTCGGCGCGCTGCTGGTGCTCTTCCGCCTGGTCGCCGACGACGCCAGCCTGATGCGCGCGTTCTTCATGGCCGCCCACCTCGTCAACACGTTCCTGCTGATTGCCGCCCTGACGCTCACGTGCCACTGGCTGGCCGGCGGGGCGGCGTTGCGCCCGGGACGCCGGCCGGGCGTGGCGCTGCTGATGCTGACGCTCGCGCTGGGCCTGCTCGCGGTCGGCGTGAGCGGCGCCATCGCCGCGCTGGGCGACACGCTGTTTCCGGCCAACTCGCTCGGCGAGGCCCTGCGCGTGGAGTTCTCGGCCACCTCGCACCTGCTGGTCCGCCTGCGAGTCCTGCACCCCCTGATCGCGATCGTCGTCGGGGCGGTGGTGGCGCTGCTGGCCTTCAGGATCCCGCTGGCGCCCGGAGACCGGCGCAGCCGTGCGGCCGCCCTGGCCGTGGTGAGCCTGACGATCGCGCAGGTGCTCGCCGGGTTCGTCAACGTGCTGTTGCTCGCACCGGTGTGGATGCAGATGGTCCACCTGCTGCTCGCCGATGCGCTCTGGATCGCGTTCGTCCTCCTGGCGGCGGGTGCGCTGGCCGAGGCGCCCGCCGGCGCATCGCAGACGGCACGGGCCGGACGAACGGCCGAGGCCTGAGATCAGTCCGACGGGGAGTCCTTCGATGAGATGCACACCACTGGTCGCGATCGCGTTCGTGGCCTGCGTGACGGCGCCGGCGCCAGCACAGCCGGCGAAACCGACCCCGCCGGCGCGGCCCGAGGCGACGTCGCTGCTCGGCGTCGCGCTCTACCCGCCAGATCCGCTGCCCAACCGGGAGAAGCTCGAGGCCGACTATCGCGTGGCCGTGTCGGTGGCCAATCCCCTGACGGCAGAGGCGATGATCTGGAAGGGGCGCCGGCTCGCGTACCTGTGGCGCTACCAGGACGCGATCGACGCGTTCACGCGCGGCATCGGGCGCTACCCTGACGACGCGCGGTTCTATCGCCACCGCGGTCACCGCTACATCACCGTCCGCAGGTTCGACCTGGCGGCGGCCGATCTGGAGAAGGCCGCGGCGCTGACCGCCGGGCGGCCCGATGAGGTGGAGCCGGACGGCGCGCCCAACGCCGCGGGCAAGCCGCGGAGCACGCTGCACTTCAACGTCTGGTATCACCTCGGGCTGGCGTACTACCTCCAGGGGCGCTTCGAGAAGGCGCTCGACGCTTACGTGCAGTGCCTGAAGGTGTCCGACAACGACGACTCGGTCGTCGCCGTGAGCGACTGGATGTGGATGACGCTGATGCGCCTGGGCCGGAAGGCCGACGCGGCGCGCGTCCTCGATCGCATCACGCCGGAGATGGACGTGATCGAGAACCAGTCGTACCACCGCCGGCTGCTGATGTACAAGGGCCTGGAGACACCGGAGGCGCTGCTGGACGTGGCCGGCGCCGATGCCACGGCGATCGCCACGCAGGGCTACGGCGTGGGCAACTTCCATCTGGTCAACGGCGACGCGACCAGGGCGCGGCAGGTGTTCGAGCGGGTGACGGCGGGTGCCGGCTGGAACGCGTTCGGCTACATCGCGGCCGAGGCCGAGCTCGCGCGAGGCCGCCAGCGCTGACACCGGCCGGCGGGCGCGACGTCGGCGCGCGCTCGACAGGCCAGGCGCGCCCCCGCCGCGATTACCGCTTCGCCACCGGCTTCAGCAGCAGGTGGTGGAAGTCGAAGCTGAAATCGGTGTCGGGCGACACGGCCCGCATCTTCGCCTGCTCGACGCGGCCGTCGGGGCCGAGCGCGAAGGTGACGAACGCGTCGGCGCGCAGCTCGCGGTCGATCCACCGCACGACGAAGGTGTCGTGCTGCCAGTGATCGAGCGTCCCGGCCAGCGCCGGGGTGGCGCCGAAGCGCAGCACCAGCCGATCGCCCTCCAGCGCGATCGTCACCGGGCCGTACCAATCGTCGGCGTAGGCGCCGGCGTAGCGATCCAGCGGCAGCGACGGCCGCGAGCTCCGGTCGCGCGCCGACTCGGCGGCGGCCATCGCGTCGGCCGTCCGCGCGGCGCCGCGCGCCTTCACCTGCTGGTAGGCGCTCACCCAGTCGGTGGCCGGCACGCCGAGGTAGTGGTCGAGCACCGTGTAGGTGATCGCGTTGAACGCCTCACCGGATTCCTGGTTGGTGAGCACGGCCACGCCCAGGCGCTCGTCCGGCATCCACGTCACCCGCGACACGTAGCCGGGCAGGCTTCCGGTGTGGGTCACCATCTTCCGGCCCCGGTAGTCCTGCACGTTGAGCCCGAGCGCGTAGCCGCGGAAGTTCGGCCGCTGCGCGGCGAGCTCCGGCGCCGGCGTGCCGGTGGCCAGCGGGGTGACGATGGAGACCAGTTCGCGCGCCGTGCGCTCGGCATAGAGTCGCGACCCATCGGCGAGCGCGCCCTGCCCGAGCAGCACGAGCAGCCACTTCGCCATGTCGCTGGCGCTGGAGTTGATGCCCGCCGCGGGGTTGGCGTTGTCGGCGGCGAACGGGGCCACGCGGCGCACGGCGCCGTCCACGCGCGCGTGCGTCGCCGCGACGTTGCCGGGCCCGAGCGCGTCGGAGTGCCGCACGGTGCTGCCCGTCATGCCGACCCGCGTCAGGATGCGCTCGCTGACGACGTCCTCCCAGGACTGTCCGGCCACCTCCGCGATCAGCTCGCCTGCGACGAGGTAGAGCACGTTGTCGTAGGCATACGCGCTGCGGAAGCTGGTGGACGGCGGCAGGTGGCGCAGGCGCCGCGCGATCTCGCGGCGGTCATAGGTGGTGGGCGGCCACCAGAGCAGGTCGCCAGCGCCCAGCGCCAGCCCGCTGCGGTGCACGAGCAGATCGCGCACGGTGAGCTCGCGCGTCACCCAGGGATCCCACATCTGGAACCACGGGAGATAGCGCACCACCGGCGCGTCCCACTCGATCTTCCCCTCTTCGACGAGCAAACCCAGCGCGACGGCGGTGAACACCTTCGTGTTCGACGCGATGCCGAAGCGGGTGTCGGCGTCCACCGGCGCGGGCTCGCCCAGCCGGCGCACACCGTAGCCCCTTGCGGCCACCACGTGACCGTCCTTGACGATCGCCACGGCGAGGCCGGGCACCTCGAAGCCGGTCATCGCCCGCCCGATCAGCGCGTCCAGGCCTGGCGGCGGCGCCGGCACGGGCGCCGCGGGCGCCGGCACGCCCGCCGGCGCCTGCCGGGCGAACGCCCGGGGACTCCCCGCCATCGCGGTGAGCAGGACGAGAGCAACGGCAGAGCGCCGCCAGGATCGACTGAATCCCACCTGTCACCTCCTGCCGCGAGCGGAAGCCCCGCGGCGTACCGGCCTGACCGGCCGCGGCCGGCCCGGCAGCCCCGTTCAGGCGCCCAGCAGGCGCGAGGTCGTCACGATCTGTCCCACGTGGCGCTGCGTGTGTTCGGCCGCATGGAAGAGGAGGCCGAGCACGGTCGAGGGCAACTGGCGACGGCCCACCGCGCGCGCATCGAGGAGCCGTGCCGGATCGGTGGCGCGCAACTGATCGATGGCGGCCGCCACGCGCCGCTCGAACGCGGCGGCCAGCATGGCACCGTCCTCGGGGGGATCGCCGGCCAGGCCCTCATGCTTCAGCTCGTCGAACTGCTGTGGCGAGAGGGCCTCGTCGCGCGCGTACGTGAACAGCCGGTCGAGGGCTCCTCCGGCATGCCGCACGTGAAAGGCGATGGTGGCGGCAGGGCCGGGGCGCCGCCAGACCAGGTCGGCTCCCAGGGGAGCCACCACGCGGCGCACCTCCTCGGCCGCATGGGTCAGCGCGTGCGCGGCGGGCTGCAGCAGCGGTGGGACGCCGGCGATGGGCCCGCGCAACCAGGGCTCGATCGAAGACCCCGCGGCGGCCGGCGCCGGGGGGCGTGGTGTCTCGCTCATGTCATCTCCTCGTCGGCCGCCGTATGGCTGGCGGCGACTCCTGCCGATACTACTCCCGGAGGACCGCGATACGCTCGATCGGGACGAACGCCCCGCCAGTGACGGCATGCGACATGAGCGCGACGATGGTACCGGGGCGCCGGACCCGCGCGAGCAGGTGGCCAGGCTGTCGGCGCGCGTGGCCGAACTGGAGCGTGAGGTCGACGACGCGCTGCCGCGCCAGCTTCGCGCGTTCATCGAGGCGGCGCCCTTCGGGAGCCATGTCTACGAACTGCACGGCGATGGCCGCCTGATCTTCGTCGCGGCCAATCCCTCGGCCGACCGGATCCTGGGGGTCGACAACCATCAGTTCATCGGCCGGACGATCGAGGATGCGTTTCCCGCCCTGACCGAGGGCCCGATCCCCGGGGCCTACCGGCGCGTGGCCGAGACGGGCGAGGCCTTCGAGACCGAGCTGGTCACCTATGCCGAAGGCGACATCGCCGGGGCCTACGAGGTGTCGGCCTTCCGCATCGGCCCGCGCCGCGTGGCCGCGCTCTTCCGCGACGTCACCGAGCGGGCCAAGGCCGACGCGCGGCGGCGCCAGGCCGAAGAGGCGCTGCGGGCGCGCGAGGAACGGTTCGGCGCCCTGATCAGCCACTCGACCGACATCATCACGCTGCACGATGCCGAGGGACGCTGGCTCTATCAGACCCCGGCCGCGCACCGCGTGATGGGATACCAGCCGGGCGAGCAGCTCGGACGCTCACCCTTCGACTACATCCATCCGGACGACCACGAGGCGATGCGGCGGCACCTCGGCGACCTGCTGGCGCACACGGGTTCGATCGCCGTCCACGAATTCCGGTTTCGTCACGCCAACGGAAGCTGGCGGTACCTGGAGTCGGTCGGGCAGAACCTGCTGCAGCATCCGGACGTGGGCGCCATCCTGATCACCTCGCGCGACGTCACCGAACGCCGCCTGCTGCGGCAGGAGCTGCTGCAGGCCCAGAAGATGGAGTGCGTCGGCCGGCTCGCCGCCGGCGTGGCGCACGACTTCAACAACGTGCTGTCGGTCGTACTCGGCTGCGCGACCCTCATCGCCGACGACGGCCTCGGCGAGGGCCAGCGCGCGGCACTCGACGAGCTGGTGGCGGCCGCCGAGCAGGGGGCGACGCTGGCGGGCCACCTGTTGACCTTCTCGCGGCGCGAACCTACCCTGCACAAGCCGATGAACATCGTCGCCGAGGTGCGGGCCGCCACACGCATGCTGCGGCGCAGCCTCCCGCACCACGTCGACCTGTCGTTCGATCTGCCGGAGGACGTGCCGCCGGTGCGCGGCGACCCCGCGCAGTTGCTGCAGGTCCTGATGAACCTCGCGATCAATGCGGGCGACGCGATGCCCGAGGGCGGGCGCCTGGTCGTGGCCGTGTCGGTCGCGCCTGCCGTGGGCGGTCACCGGGTCATCACCAGCCCCGTTCCGGCCGGCCCCTGCGTCGCAATCGAGGTGCGCGACACGGGCCGCGGCATCCCGCCGGACGTGCTCGAGCGCCTGTTCGAGCCGTTCTTCACCACCAAGGAGGCGGGTCGTGGCACCGGCCTCGGCCTGACCATCTGCCACGGCATCGTCCAGCAGCACCAGGGGGCCATCGCCGTCGACACGGATCAGGCGCGCGGCACGGCGTTCCACGTCTACCTGCCCGTGCTCGAACGGGACAGCGTCTGACATGGGTGCGCCTGATCGCGGGGCGGCCGGCACCGCCCTCCTGCTGGCTGTGCTGTGGCTGACCGCGGCCTGCTCCTCTCCCAGGCAGCTGGCCGTGTCGGAGTCGGAGAGCCTCGAGGACGCCTCGGCGAACCAGGGCGTCGTCCGGGTGCTGGAGGATCCCAGCGCCTCGCTGACGCTCGCTGACGTCAGCGGCCCGATGCTGGCCGCGTCCTTCGTGCCGCTCGACACGCCAACGCTGCGGCGGGGGACCACGAGCAGCGCCTTCTGGCTCCGCTTCGAGATTGGCGCCCGCACGACGCAGCTGCTGCTCGAGGTGGACAACCCCACCCTCACCAGCGTGTGCGTGTACCGCCTCGACGACCGCGGCCGCCTCGTCGTGACGCGCACCGGCCAGCTGCTGCCCGTCTCCACGCGCGATGTCGCGCACCCGTCCTTCGTCTTCGACATCGCCCCGGCCGAGGGAACCACGGTCTACGTCCGCGTGGCGAGCCGCGAGTCCATCCGGGTGCCGTTGCGGCTGTGGCGGCCGGCAGCCTTCTTCGCCGCCGATCGCACGGCCGCAACCTTCAGTGGCGTGTTCTACGGTGCCCTGGTGCTGACGGCTCTCTATCAGTTGCTGCTGGCGCTCGGCAGCACGCCGGACCGCAGCCACCTCACCTTCGCCGTGACGCTAATCGCGGCCTGCGTCACGCTGCTCGGACTCGACGGTATCGGAACCTTCTACCTCTGGCCCGGCCTCACGGCGTGGGGCGAGGTCATCACGACCACCGCGTCGGCCGTCACCGTCGTGAGCCTGCTGGTCTTCACGTCGCAGTTCCTCGCGTTGAAGGAGCGCTCGCCGGCCGCGCGCCGCCTGCTGGCGATCTTCGGCGTGGCCGTGATCGCGTGCAGCCTGGTGATCCCGCACACGACGCCGTACCTCACGGTGTCGGCCAGCGCGCTGCTGGCGAGCCTGCTCATCGGCGTCCACTCGTGGGCCGGCGGTTACGCGCCGGCACGACGCTTCGTGCTGGCGTGGCTGCTCATCACGGGCGGCACCATCGCAGGCCAACTGGTGCAGATGGGCTTCCACTTGCCGGGGAACCTGCGCGCGGACTACCTGTACCGGCTCGCCGCCCTCCCCGCCGTGGCCCTCGTCAGCGCGAGCCTGGGGGAACGGCTCTGGCTGCTGCGGCGGGCTGCCGTCCGCGCGGAGAACGCGCGACAGCAGCAGGAACGCATCCTGGTGGAGGTGGCGCGCGGCGTCGTCGGCACGACCGGCGAGCAGGTCTTCTCCTCGCTCGTCCGTCACGCGGCGCAGGTGCTCGAGGCTGACGTCACGCTGGTGGGCGAGCTCATCGACGGCGGTCGGATGCGCGTCGTGGCGCTCTGGATCGACGGTGCCGAGGGCGAACGCGCCGATTACAGGCTGGCGGGCACGCCGTGCCAGAAGGTGATGACCGACGGGGCGTGCACCTACGTTGACGACGTCCAGCAGCACTTCCCGGAGGACGCCGGCCTGCGCGCCATGGCCGTGCGCGGCTACGTCGGCCGGCCGTTGCTCGACTCGACGGGTCGCACCATTGGCCTGCTGGCCTGCCTGTATCGGCGTCGCGTGACCGATGCCGCATCGGTGGAGCACACCCTGCGGATCTTCGCGAGCCGCGCCGCCTCGGAACTCGAGCGCCGGCGGGCCGAACGCGCGCTCGCCGAGCGGGAGACGCTGCTCGGGGCGTTGCTGGAGAACTCGCCCGCCATCGTCTACGTGAAGGATCCCGAGGGGCGGTATCTGCTGGTGAACCGTCAGTACGAGGAACGCGTCGGGCTGCCGCGGGACCAGATTCTCGGCCGCACCGACGCCGAACTGCTGCCGTCGGATCTGGCGGCCGCGATTCGGGCCAACGATCTGCTGGTGATGGGTCGCGAGTCTCCGCAGCAGTTCGAGGAGGCGGGTCAGGGACAGTATTTCCTCTCGACCAAGGCCGCGCTGCGCGACGCCGCCGGCGAGCCGTGGGCGACGATCGGCGTGTCGACGGAGATCACCGAGTTCCTGCGGCTGCAGACCCAGCTGCGCGCCTCGCAGCGCATGGAGGCATTCGGACAGCTGGCCGGGGGCGTGGCCCACGACTTCAACAACCTGCTCACGGCCATTCTCGGCTACATCGACCTGTGTGAGAGCCAGGCGACGCCCGACAGCCCCCTCGCGCACGACCTCGCCGAGGCGCGGGACGCGTCGCTGCGGGCGGCGCGCATCACCGGACAACTGCTCGCCTTCGCCAGGCGCCAGCCGTCCACGCCGCAGGCCGTCGATCTCAACCAGGTGGTCCGGCATCTCGAACGCCTGCTGCGCCAGGCCGCCGGCACGCACGTCACGCTGCAACTCGCCGTCAGCGATCAGCCCGTGGGCGTCTGGCTGGATCCGACGCACTTCGAACAGGTACTGCTCAACCTGGTCCTCAACGCCAGGGACTCGATGAACGGCGGCGGCGTGGTTCGCGTCGAGACCCTGGTCACCGACGTCCCGGCGAACCTGATCCCGGCCGGCGCGAGGACTGGCGGCGGACGGTATGCCGCGCTGCGGGTCTGCGATACGGGCGGCGGCATCGCCGCCGAGCACCTGCCGCGCATCTTCGAACCCTTCTTCACCACGAAGCCGGCCGAACGAGGCACGGGCCTTGGCCTGTCGATGTGCCATGGCATCGTCCGTCAGGCGGGGGGCTTCATCACCGTGGAGAGCCGGCTGGGCGAGGGCACCACGTTCACGGTGTTCCTCCCGGAAACGCACGCGGGGCACACCGTCTCCACGCGGGTGCCGGCGCCGCCGGCGGCGGGCGGGTCGGAGCGGATCCTGCTCGTCGACGACGAGGCGGCGGTCCGGCGCTTCGCCACGCGCGCCCTCGAGTCGCGCGGCTACCGGGTCATCGAGGCCGAGGACGGCCCGTCGGCCCTCGCCCTGGCCCTGCGCCATCCGGAGCCGATCGATCTGCTGCTGACCGACGTGGCGATGCCCGGGCTCAACGGTCGCGAGCTTGCCGCCGCGCTCCGCACGACTCGTCCCGGGATCGCCGTCCTCTTCATGTCGGGCTACGCCGAACTGGCCCTGGCAGAGGATGGCCGGGCCGCCGACGGGGCGGGATTCCTGGCCAAGCCGTTCACGGTGGAGCAACTGGCCGCCAGGGTGCGCGAGCAGATCGACGGCACGCCGACGGGCGGCGAGACGGCCAACGCCGTCTGATCACGGCCCTTCCGAACGATGGCCGCGCCCGAGGCCGAAATCCGCGGCGGGATCGGCTTGGGGGCGCCCGTACACGCGAACGCGGGGAGCCGGCCCCTCCGGGCCAGCCCCCCGCGCCGCGCGCATCGTGACGGACGGGTGGCCGCGTGCTGGCAGTCCGTGGTGGAAGTGCCGCGTCGCACCGAGACGGGCGCGGCGCCCGGCTGGCCAGGCGCGACGACCGAGAATACGGCCAGTATTTGAGGGAGGAGCAACGCCGCCAGCCGGGATGCCCCGCCCGTCGAATGCAGCGCCA
>WBZO01000676.1_pt1 | contig 65903 bp, 51 predicted proteins | sample 5204261 | NCBI WGS metagenome assembly WBZO01 (sample SAMN12412400, study PRJNA552823) | activated sludge metagenome | isolation source: activated sludge from anammox sidestream of wastewater treatment plant... | place: USA: North Carolina | collected 2017-09
TTTTTTATGATGACCGGAATACAACTCCGGATTCAACAGGAGTATTTTTAGCCCGATCTGAAGATGGTGGAAATACATGGAAAGAATTTGAAATAAGTGATAAGAATTTTAAACCAATACCAATTGGAGGTTTGGGGCAAGGTTATCAGGGCGATAATATTTCAATCACTTCTGCAAATAACAAACTTTGGCCATTCTGGATGGATAACAGAACTGGTGTTTATCAGATTTGGACAGTGCCAATTGATATTTCATTGGTTAATGTTGAGCCATCTTCGGAAGCGATTTCTGAATTTCAACTAGAACAAAATTACCCTAATCCTTTTAATCCAAATACAAAAATAAGATTTCGGATTTCGGATTTCGGATTTGTATCTTTAAAAATATTTGACGTTTTAGGAAATGAAATTGCGACGTTAATAAATGAAGAAAAACCGATGGGTAATTATGAAGTCGAATTTATTACAAATGATAAATCTAGTGGGATTTATTTCTATCAATTAACTGCAGGTTCGTTTACAGATACAAAGAAGATGATATTACTGAGATAAATATTAATTACAACTGAAAATTATTTTAGCAGCATCATTTTTTTTGTTATCACATTACCATTCACACTTAGCTGGATAAAGTATATACCGCTCGCTACATTGATTGCATTCCATTCAATTTCATAACTTCCGCTTTCCTTGTAATCATTTATCAATGTTTGAATTTGACCACCGAGAGTATTAAATATTTTGATTGTTGCATATCCGGGCTCATTCAAATTATACCTGATTGTTGTGGCTGGATTGAATGGGTTAGGATAATTCTGAAATAAAGTAAAATCCTGAACTACATCTGATATCTGATTAACATTATTTGGCTTTTGATACTTGTATTTAAGTATCACTCCTTCTTCACCAACTGCAAATCCGGTAAGTGAGTCAGTAAAGATAATGTCATACAATCTTGAACTATCAGGTGTTGTATAACTTGTCCATGTTTGACCATAATCGAAAGTTGTAACAAAATTTTCGGAGGTAGGTACAACAGCCCATCCTTCATTTTCAGTTCTAAATGAAACGGCATGAGCTTGACCAAATACTCCAATTTCAAAGTAGTTCCACGAATTTCCTGCATCTGTCGAATGTAAGATACCGACACCAAATAAATCAGGATCCCCACCTACACCCATAACGTGAGTTGAGTCGAAGAAATGAATATCATAAACCTGATCAGCTGGTGCAAAAGCAGTATCAATCGCAGTCCAGTTTCCTCCTGCATTCGTGGTTCGCCAGATTACTCCGGCAATATCAAATCTTCCGCCACAAGCATACCCATAAATATCATTGTAAAATTTGAAATCAATGACAGGAAAGAATGCAAACGTACTCGTATCGATTTTTGCAGGCTCCCAGTTAATTCCTCCGTCAGTTGTTTGAAGGAATTTAGTTGGCTCACCACCGGCAAAACCTTTTAACGTATCAATAAAATAAATTCCCCTGAGAAAAACATTCTCTTCTCTGTACTGACTGACACTCCAGGTCTGACCACCATCGGTAGTTGTTAAAATCTCCGTTCCATAAAATGTACTATTTTTATCTAACACATCAGCCCACGCTAATGCCCAGGCTCTGTTGTTATCAAGAAAAAACAAACGCATTATTTTATTGTTTGTATTAGTCTGCTGTTGAACCCAATTTGTTCCACCATCACTTGTGTAAAAGATTGCACCAGAATCCCCACCAACCCAGCCATGAAGGCTGTCAGCAAAGTGAAGTGTTCTTAAAAAATTATCTGTGGGACTGTCTATGCGTTCCCAAAAGTTTTGACCAAATATTGGTTTACTTAAAAGTATTAAAAGGTTTAAAATGAAGATTTTTAGAAGATTCATTTCCGGATAAATGTATTTATTACTGGTAAAAAGATAATAAATATTTCAGTAAAACAATTCATATTTTTTTTACCGATCAGAAGTTAAGCTACAATTAGAGACTTCTGAATTATTATTTATGCATCACTCTGAATCCGGCAGCTGCCGAATGAAGAGTCTCTTTGTAATTTAAAAAACAAGATATTTAACTCCTACCTTACCGGCAGGCAGGTCGTTCAATATGACAAATTGGAATTTTTCAAAAGTCTCAATTAAATAATATATCCTCATTCTTAGGTATATTTGAAGCATATATTAACAATTTTTAGGAAACAAAATGAAATTAATGCTAATCATTATCTTTGCATCAGTAGTTATATTCTCCGGATGTGAAAGTAATGAAAAACCGGAATCAGGTGAACAGGAAGTTGTGAAAACAGAACCTCACATTGCTCAAGTAATAGACAAGATTCCGGCAAAAGGCTATACTTATCTTCAGGTTACTGAAAATAAAAATGATTTTTGGATCGCTGTACCAACAATGGAAGTAGAAGTAGGTGAAACTGTATATTTTTCCCGTTATATGGTTATGCAGGATTTTAAGAGTGATAACATTAATAAATCCTTTGATGAGATTTTATTTGTTGAAGATGCGCGTAAATCACCAACACCAGAAGAGATGAAAAATATCCACTCAGGTGCTGCTTCTATTGATAAGCAGTCTGTCAAAATTGAGCCTTTGAAAGATGGAAAAACTGTTCAACAAATATTCACTGATAAGTCAACGCTTGAAGGTCAGACAATAAAAGTTAAAGGCAAAGTGGTAAAGTTTAATAAACAGATAATGAAAAGAAATTGGATTCATCTTCAGGATGGAACAGGTACGGATACTGAATTTGATTTAGTTCTTACTTCGAATGATGATGTATCGGTTGGTGATATAATAATTGCAGAAGGTAAAGTAGCTGTAAATAAAGATTTTGGTGCTGGATATTACTTCCCTGTAATAATTGAGGATGCAAAAATCAGTAAAGAATAAATGACGGAATAATTTATTCTATAAGAGGACTTAGTTCTGTGCCGGGATTGAGTACAAACGCTATTGCGAATGCCAGCACAGAAATTATTAATCCGTACATAAAAATAGTGTAACAGATTCGCAGCTTCTTATATTTTTGTCCAAGCACTTGCCCGAGGTAATAGAAATCCATAATCATATTATCGTAAAGAAAACCTTTATCCTTCATCATCTCTTTCATACCCCAATTAAAATCTTTAAGTGACATATTATGGAAATTGCCAAAAAAGAGAAGATTAACTTTCTTCTCCTTAATATCTTCTTCAGTAAAAGTTCCGCGTGATACTTTCGGACGAGTTACCAGTATTGCAAATACAAGAGTTACAAGGCTGGTCAGCGTTAGTATTGCAGTTGGAATAATTAGCTGCGGGTTTGAATCAAGCTTTCGTATCATTATGCTGACAATAATCGTAAGGATTAATGTGTTTACACTAATCATAATGTTGGCTTTAGTATCTGCCATTGAACTAAAATCAACGTGAGTACGAACAGTATTACGGAACATCGTTTCAATCGAACGCCCGGCATCTTTATCTTTTTCTTTGTCCTTCTTCTTTTCTTTTTTTGATTCGTCAAAAACAGAATTCTTTTCTTCTTCCACTTTCTTATTAACCTTTTTTAATTTCTTTTCGAGTTTAATATAATTAATATTTTTTTGAGTTTGGAATCGGTCTTTTGCATAATCAGTATAAAATCTATGCTGATTAAAAAATTTAAGATTATTCTTTATCCAAACTTCATCTGGTATTTTACAACAATTTATCGATTCAATTTCATTCCTGAGGAGCTCAGCATTAAAATCAGATTTTTCCGTACCAAGATGATGAAGGTCTGCATCGCAAATAATATCTTCAAGAATATTTTTTGGATTTCTGGGTAATCTCGTTACATCAATTAATGAAATAACTTTACTGATTCCATCTTCCGGATAATTATTTTCTCTGAGAAATCCGGACGCCATCTCCATACTGATAGCTTCATGACCTTCACATTTTTCAATATGACCAATATCATGAAGCCATGCTGCTATTAACAATATTTCCTTATCGTTTTCATTTATTCCCGATGCATCAGCTATTTCTTCTGCGACTTTCGCTACATCTGCTGCGTGGTTAAAGTTATGATAATAAGCATCGGTTGAACCTTTCTCACGAAAAGTTCTTTCTGCATAATCTTTTACTTTGCTGAGAATTTCACTGCTCATTTTATATTCCTTGTTAAGTGATTTAATTGCAAAGTAAATATATTTTCAGTTATCTTTTTCACCAGTTATTATTAATTATTTTATTATTTGCTGGAAAAGTTAGAACCTATTTTAATTCATCACGGTGATAATCATCACAATTATTTTATATTGTCATGCAATTTTCTTCTATCTAATTACCTAATTTTAATTTGCTAATTAATTGTGATTGAGAGCATAATGAAAACAATATACCTTATCAGACATGCAAAATCATTCTGGGGTGATCAAAGTCTTCCGGATTTTGATCGTCCATTGAACAAACGTGGTAAAAGAGATGCGCCGTTTATGGGTGAAGTACTTAGAGAGAAGAATATCAAACCAGATTATTTTATTTCAAGTCCTGCTAAACGAACAAAAAAAACTGCGATTATCATTTCAGATAAATTAAACTTTCCAGCAAAAAATATAGTCCTCATTGATGAATTGTATGAAGCAACTTCCATCAAGATTCTTGATGTTATCAACACAGTTGACGAAAAATATAAATCGATTGTAATAGTTGCACATAATCCGGGACTAACACTATTAAACAATTATATTTCTGATAAATATATTGACAATATTCCAACATGCGGAATAGTAGGTTTACAGGTTGATAAAAAGTGGAAAGAGATTGGTAAAAACTCCTGTGCACAACTTTTTTTTGAATATCCAAAATTATACCTGAAGTGAACATTAAATAATGGGAAAAAATGTTTTCTTCGATCGGGAATTAAGCTGGCTCTCATTTAATCACAGAGTGCTGCAGGAAGCAAAGGATTCATCAGTTCCGCTATATGAAAGAATAAAATTTCTCTCGATTTATTCTTCCAACCTTGATGAATTTTTCAGGGTACGGGTTGCATCGCTCAGAAGCTTGTTGAATCTCAAAGAAAAATCCAGACAAACACTAAGATTCCAACCAAGAATTCTACTCAAAAAAATAAAGGAAACCGTAAAACTTCAACAGGAAGAATTTGGGAAAATTTATCGCGAAGAAATAATTCCCGGGTTAAATGAACAAAATATTTTTTTGGTGGATGAGTCTAATATTTCAGAAGGTCAAAGCAATTTTGTAAAGACTTACTTTCTTGATCTGGTTTTGCCTTATGTACAACCTACTCTTTTGGATAAAAATAATATCACAACATTTCTTCATAATCGTTCAATCTATCTTGCGGTTAAATTAAGAAGTAAAAAAAAATCTCATTCATCCGGACGAGCAAAACTACAGCGATTCAAATATGCAATTGCTGAGATACCAGCAGATAGACTCGGCAGATTCATTTCACTTCCAGCAGAAAACGGAAATCACTTTGTAATATTCCTCGATGATATAGTAAGGATTAACCTGAGTACATTATTTCCTGGCTACCGGATCGAATGTGCTTATTCGATTAAGCTAACAAGAGATGCTGAACTTTATATTGATGATGAATTCAGTGGAGATCTGTTACAAAAAATTAAAAAAGGTTTATCAAAAAGAAAAACCGGAGTTCCATCAAGATTTCTTTATGACAATGAGATGCCTGATGATTTTTTAAAATTCCTGCAGGATGCGCTTCATCTTAAAAATGATGATCTTATCCCTGGTGGAAGATATCATAACTTCAATGATTTTTTCAACTTTCCAAATTTTGAAAAACCACAACTTGAATATGAATCAATGCTTCCTCAAAGCTGCCGTGATTTTGATAACCCGGTATCGATATTTGATGTTATTGCAAAGAAAGATATCCTTCTGCATTTTCCTTATCAATCGTTCAGATATATTCTTAAATTTTTAGAATCTGCTGCTGAAGATGCGAATGTAAAATCTATCAGGATAACGTTGTACAGAATTGCGAATGAATCATTAATTATCCGTTCATTGATTAAAGCAGCTGAAAATGGTAAAGATGTAACTGCATTCGTTGAAGTAAAAGCAAGGTTTGATGAAGAAACTAACTTTGCGTCAGCAGATGCTCTGGTAAAAGCAGGTGTGAAAGTACATTTTAGTTTCCCTGGAATGAAAGTTCACTCAAAACTCTGCTTAATTGAAAGAACTGAAAAAAGGAAAACCAGATTTCATTCATACTTATCTACAGGTAACTTCAATGAAAAGACAGCAAGGATTTATTCAGATTTTGGTTTGTTCACATCGAATCAGGAAATGGGAAAAGAAATAAAAAGAATTTTCAATTTCCTTGAAAGAAAGAGTGAAAAAGAAAAGTTTAATCACTTGCTCGTTGCACCTTTTAATTTAAGAAAGACTTTGATGCAACTGATCGACAGTGAAATTAAAGCTGCGATCGGGGGAAACTCATCTGAAATCATATTAAAACTCAATAGCCTTGAAGACAGAAAAATAATTAGAAAATTGTATGAAGCATCACAGGCAGGAGTTAAAATAAAATTAATTATCAGAGGAATTTGTTGTCTTCTTCCAGGATTAAAAGACCTGAGTGAAAATATTGAAGTGATTAGTATTGTTGACAGGTTTCTTGAACATTCAAGAATTTACATTTTCAACAATAATGGTGATAAAAAATATTTTCTTGCTTCAGCAGATTGGATGAAAAGAAACTTAAGCCGAAGAGTAGAGGTTGCATTCCCGGTTTATGATAAAGAAATTCAGGAACGGATACAAAAAATAATTGATCTTCAGTGGAATGATAATCAGAAAGCAAGAATAATTGACCAAAATCAGACTAATAATTATCAACTCTCATCAGGAAAGAAGAAAATCAGAAGTCAGTATGAGATATACGAATTAATAAAACCTGATTGAAAATAAATCTTCTCTCAAAACCCCATTCCAAGTCCAAGGAAAAATGTTGTTCGGTCGGGTGAAAAAGCAACGTATGTTGACCCAATGATCATTGAATTAAAATATGAGACCCATAATCCAAATCCATAAGATGGATGCCACTTTTTAGAACTATCATTTTCAATATAAACTCTTCCGGTTTCAGCAAAGAGATTGATTCCTACCCTGCTCCTTATAATAATATTCATCTGAGTAACGAATAATCTGAGTTCAGCCTGACCGAATAGTGCAGCATCACCGGAGAATCTTTTGTGGTTGTATCCTCTTAAATCATTTTCACCTCCAATAGTAGCACCGGCATAGAATGGATATTTACCAAACATTTTACTACCACCTGCCCTCAAAGCTAAAGTGGTAAATGAGCCAAACTGCGGGGTGAAGTAAGTTCTAAAATCAAATCCTGTCATATAAAATGTTTCGGGTGTATCAAATACTTCAGGGAAAATCTTCCCGTAAAAATTCATCCAGTAACCATTAGTTGGGTAATTCGGATGATCCTTTTCATCAACTGTTAACGCAAGATGAATACCAAACGGATTTATCTCTCCCAAACCATAGTCACCATATTTAAAATCTGTAAGTAAAGTATCATTTTTAAGAGAAGTATTCGTATGCACAAATGAAATTCCAACACTGCCTGAAAGAATTTTTGAAAAGTTGTAGTGGAATGTTGGAAATAAAGTTATCAAAGTTTGATTAGTCTCGTAATAATTATTTTTTTCAAGGTCACTGTTGTAATTCGTTTCATTGCCGTAGCCGAAATAACGCGTAACAAATTGCTCAGTAGCAGCAACAAGCAAATTCAATCTTCCGTTATTTACAACGGAATAAAAATCTCCTTCATAAGCTACAGCAAAATTGCCGAATCTTGTTGCATAGCTTACGGTTAATTGCTGCAAATACTCATGAGGTATCATTCTAAAATTATATTTATAAAGCTGGACGCCTGCACCGATTGTTAATCCGTAATCAGTATCGAGAGCAAGAACAGGAACGGGCAGCCAGTTATGTCCTCTGTCAATCTGTTTGGGTTCATACTTTTCAAATTCATCTACAGGATCTGGATATTCAGTGTCGTCATAAACTGTTCCCGGACCTTCAACAACTTCACTTTTATTACCGCTATCATAGAAATAAGTTCTGCGCTGCGTCGCAGGAAATGGTGTAATTGATAAAAAATTACCATGAACAATTGATTCATCGACGATTTCATCCTGACCATGACCACCTACAATCCGCACAATGGGACTTTCTGAGCATTCGCCAATAACAAACGCTTTATCATCACCATCATTGAGATGAATTCTTAAATCAATTGTTATATCATTATCAAAAACTTTATAAAAGAGAGGATCATCTTTGCCAATTCCACTTTTCTTATCTCTTTTAAAGATTGTAACTACTGTTGAAAGATCATCAATTCTGTTTACTTCCACATAATCATCTTCATCACTACAGAAAACATCAGCATATTTATTCACAAGTCCGTAAAACTGATCAGATGCCCACAACAGATTATCACGCCTTGATTTTAGTTTGTAAGAAATTTCCGGAGCGCAGATATTGTAAACTTCGGGCGGCAGTTTTGTTAAAGAGCTATCAATTAATTCATCAGTAATTTGAGATTTAACAAAAACAGCAACCGAATCCCAGCTATGTTTATCGAGTTCTGTTAAAACTCTTCTATCAAGGAATCTTCCGTTCCAGGTAAGATCTTCTACTTGAGGGAAATCGACTTCAAAGTCTGTTATCTGCGGAATAACATAATCAGCGATTGTCGGAAAGAGACCATCATATTTTGAAAAGACCTGGTCTCTATCCCTCGGAATTGGTTTCCAGATACTTTTTGATTCACCATTAATATTTCTCTCATATTTTGCCCATCGCCATTGATCCATATGTCTGTCCCAATCACTAAGAATTATATCAATCAATCTAGCTTTTAGAAATCCTTCTGCATCTATCTTCTGGCTTCTTTTAACAGCAAGATGATCAAATAATTTGTAAGTCCCTTTGACATCAATCGCATTTTCAAAACCAGGTAAACCATCCGAACCTTCTGAAGGATGTTCTTCAATAAAACCAAGCATTCCTCCAAACTCTTCTTGAAATTCACCAAGTTTTTCGTCATCCGGAAGAAAAACTAATTTCGGTTCAGCTTCAAGTACGTTAAGAGATTTGAGTATAAGGGATACTACAAGTGATGCATACGGATTTGCAGAACTTATCTGATCCTGCAGAATATCCTCTGCGATTGATTCTTTCAGGTCTTCCGGTAAAACTTTTGAAGGATCTTTTTCAATCGATCTGAACTTCCAGATTTTACCATTGACAGATTGAAATCGAAGAGATTTGGTTTGCATTCCCCCACCCCGCTCTGTCGGAATTAATCCACCTGAAAAAGTATTTAAGTCAAGAACTTCAACTCTTACCGGAGTAGTCCATACATCACGCCAATGTTTACCAAAGAAAAATTCGTAGAAGCCACTCGCAGCATAATGTTCGCCCGGAATTACGGTAACATAATTTTCTTCATCCACCTGTGAATTGATACAGACTGTAACAAAGAGGGAAATAATTATTGTTAAAAAATGTTTTCTCAAAATATTTTGTTGTGATTATTGCTGAAATTCAGAAAATAATTTTAATTGCTTTTAATCTGGAGGTAAGTTCATCCGTTGAAGAATTTCTTTAAACTTTGGATGGTCGTGAAGTTCTTTCCAATATTTCCCATTTATAAAATTCAAACCGCTCAGACGTTTATCAATAGCACTGAATAAAAGATCAAATGCAGAATCAAATTCTCCGAGTCCGGTGTAAATAATTGCCTGTTCCATATTTGTTGGCAGCTGCTCTGAATTAATCTCGTTCAGCATCTGAATATATTCTTTAGATTTCTCAGGCTGACCTAATTTTCCATAAGCATATCCTAAACCAGAGATTGCTTTTAATTTAAATGCGGGCTGGTTCAGATTCTGATTGAAAATATCCATTCCTTTTTGGAAGTCATTTGATTTTAAATAAATCCATGCCAGACTATTCCATGTATCACCAAACTCGGGATCAAGTTCAATTGTTTTTTTATGCTGTTCGATTGCTAAATCCGTTCTGTTATTATTGAAGTAAACAAATGAAAGAATATAACTTATTGGTGCATTTAACGGATCAAGCTGGTTTGCTATTTCAGATTCTTTTAAAGCTTTTTTATGATAACCTAAAGTAGATAACAGCATTGCATAATATTGATGCGCTTCAGCAGAGTTTGGATTTATTTCAATAGCCTTTAGAAAACATTTCTCCGCACCTTCCCAATCCCAATCGTTAAAATATTTAACTACTCCGAAAGCAAGCCGTGAATCCAGTGCTGAGCTATCAAGTTTGTAAGCTTTCTCTGCATATTCTTTAGCCTTTGCATAAGCAACATTGTTTGACATAAAACCTGCAGCACCTAAAAAAGAATAACATGCAGAAAGCCGTGCATAAGCTGCAGTAAAATCCGATGAGATTGCAACTGCATCCTCAAAATATTTTATTGCTTTGAGTACAAAATCCGGTGACCACTTATTCCAACTATCCAAACCTTTCAGAAACAAATTGTACGCATCCATGTTTTCAGTTGGAGCTTTAACAAGCTGTTCAATCGATTTATGAATTTTTATGGTTTTCTTTAACTGATCAACAATTGAGTTTGCCAATTCATCCTGCACTGCAAAAATATCTTCAATATTTCTGTCAAAAGTTTCTGACCATTTATGATATCCGTTTTCTGAATTTATTAGCTGTGCAGTCACTCTCACACGATTTCCATATTTACGTACACTACCTTCAAGAACTGTTTTTACACCGAGCGTTTTTCCTATCTCCCTGATGTCTGTATTTTTTCCTTTGAATGCAAACGAAGAAGTTCTTGAGGTTACCAGAAGTCCATCAACTTTTGCAAGTGCATTTAGTAATTCTTCTGTTACCCCATCACTGAAATATTCATTTTCTTTATCAGTACTAAGATTTATAAAAGGTAAAACAGCAATGGAATTTTCTGAGATAGCTGATTTACCTTCCAACTGATCAGGAGAAGGAATAACCAAGCCATCCATTTTGATTGCATAAATTTTCACCGGCGATTTAACATTCTTTAGCTCATATCTTCCAAGAAAAACAGATGATACATCAGTCTGATTTTTCAATTCATCATTGATTTTATCAGATATAAGTACGCTTCCTGGTACGGCTAAATTTTCAATTCTTGATGCGATGTTTACTCCATCGCCGTAAACACCCTCATCATCATAAACAACATCACCTGCATGAATACCAATGCGCAGCGGGACTTGTGGTTCCGATTGAAGTTCTTGTTGGATTTTCGCCCCACACACAGCAGCTTCGATTGCACTGCCGAAGATTGAAAGCGTTCCGTCTCCATAATATTGCAAGATTTGTCCGCGATGTTCCAGTATCAACCTGTCGAGAACGACCCGATGTTTATCTCTTAAAATCTTTGCCTTGCGTTCATTTTCCTGCATCAATGCAGTATAGCCTACCATATCGGTAAACATAATTGCAGCGAGCATTCTAATCTCTTTCATATAAAAATATTTTAAGTCTGTTAAGTAAAAATTTTAAGATGTGAGAAAAAATTAAAGGACTAATCGGTTAAATACAAAATTACATCCACCAGCGGGAAATGTAGATTATGGACGAGAGGAGGAAGAAAATCTCTTCCTCCCACTCATAAAAAGATCATTTTTTCTTCGACCCTGCATCCGCAACAGCAATTGCAGTCATATTGATAATATCATCAACTGAGGCACCTCTCTGTAATACGTGAATGGTTTTATTCATTCCCATTAAAATTGGACCAACAACTGAAGCCTGCCCAATTCTTGCCATCAGTTTGTAAGCAATATTTCCTGAATTAAGATCCGGGAAGATTAGAATATTTGGTTTTCCTTTTAAAGCACTAAATGGAAATTCACTTTCTATGATTTCAGGTACTACTGCCGTATCAGCTTGCATTTCACCGTCAACCATTAAATCCGGTCGAAGCTTTTTAATTAATTCAGTGGCTTGCTTTACTTTTATAGATTCAGGATATGGTGCACTTCCAAAATTGCTGAAAGAAAGCATAGCTATCTTCGGAACGACATCAAAAGCTTTAACGGTGTCTGCAGTTGAAATTGCAATTTCAGCAAGTTGTTCAACATTCGGATTGACATTCACCGTTGTATCAGCAAAGAAGTAAACATCCTGTTTTGCAAATACAATATAAAGTCCAGATACAACTTTAACTCCCTGTTTCATACCGACACATTGGAGCGCTGGTCTGATTGTAGTCGGATAACTTGTCGTCAAACCACTGATGAGTGCATCAGCTTCGCCTAATTCAACCATCATTGAGCCAAAATAATTTGGTTTCTTCATCAGGTTTTTGGTGTCTTTTAAAGTTGCACCTTTTCTGGAACGTTTCCTGAAGAATGCATCTGCATAAGCATTTCTCTTTTCACTTGCTTCAGGATCATATATCTGGAATTCTTTCTGATCAAAACCTAATCTTTCAATCTCATCTTTTATAATTATCTCATTTCCCAAAAGTACCGGGTAAGCCATGTTATCATTATAAACGACATGAGCTGCCCTGATTATTTTTTCCTCTTCACCTTCCGGATAAACTACTTTAAGAGGATGTTTCTGTGCCTTGTGAATCATTACACGAATCAGTTCTTTTGATAAGCCGAGTCTTTCTTTAAGTTTTTCCTCATATTCCTGCCAATTCATTTCTTTAATTTTTGCTACTCCGGTTTCAATTGCTGCTTTGGCAACAGCAGGAGCAACATACCAGAGTACTCTGGGATCGAACGGTTTTGGGATAATATATTCTTTACCGAAAGAAAATTCTTCACCACCATACGCTCTAAGAACCATCTCAGGTACTTTTTCTTTTGCAAGTTTTGCCAATGCCAAAGTGGCAGCCATTTTCATTTCATCATTGATTGCTACTGCCCTTACATCTAAAGCACCTCTGAAAATAAACGGAAATCCGAGAACATTATTTACCTGATTGGGAAAGTCACTTCTCCCCGTGGCCATAATTAAATCTTCTCTAACCGATACAGCTTCATCATACATTATTTCAGGATCAGGATTTGCCATCGCAAAAATGATAGGATTTTTATCCATTGATTTTACCATATCTTTGCTAACTACACCACCGGTCGATAAACCGATAAATACATCTGCACCTACCATTGCATCAGCTAAAGTTGCAAATCCTTTGGTCTGCGCAAACAACTCTTTATACTTATTAAGGTCCTTTCTGTCCTTGGTAACGCAGCCTTTAGTATCAAACATCCAGATATTTTCCCTTTTAACACCAGCCATTATGTAGTGTTTGCAGCAAGAGATTGCCGACGCACCAGCACCACTGACAACAATTTTTAACTTATCTAATTTTTTACCTGCAACTTCAGCCGCATTAATTAGTGCCGCACATGAAATAATAGCTGTACCATGTTGATCATCATGGAAAACAGGAATTTTCATTGTGGCTTTAAGTTCTTCTTCTATTTCGAAACATTCGGGCGCTTTTATATCCTCAAGATTAATACCACCAAATGTTGGTTCGAGCATCTGTACTGCTCTTATTATTTCTTTTGGATTATGTGAGGCAAGTTCAATATCAAATACATCAATGTCTGCAAATCTTTTAAAGAGAACTCCTTTACCCTCCATAACTGGTTTTCCTGCCTCGGCGCCTATATCACCAAGTCCAAGCACAGCAGTACCATTTGAAACAACGGCAACGAGATTTCCTTTTGCCGTGTATTTATAAACATCTTCCACATTATTGTGAATTTCACGGCAAGGTTCTGCAACGCCGGGTGTGTAAGCTAATGAGAGATCACGCGAAGTTAAACAAGGTTTCGAAGCAATAACTTCTATTTTACCTTTTCTATCTATCGAGTGATATTGAAGGGCTTCTTCTTTACTAATTTTCATTTTTAACTCCTGGTAATTTTTTATTTCACTAAGTTATAATATTGTTTAACATAAGAATGGATATAATAATTATGGTGTAGATTTTTTTCATTCGAAGTGAGTTTATGATCTGAGTAATGCTTTAAAAATTGCATAAAATTACTTCACAAAATTACACCAAATTTCTGAATAAGCCTAAGTAAATTGTTAGAGTAAATTCTAATAAAAATGAACGATTAGCACTTAATTTATCCGGCTGGAAATTGCAGCTTCTTCAATCAGTTTATAAGAAAGTTCTTTACCGAGATATCTATCAATCAAAAAATGGAGTAGATACAACAGCGGGGTTAGCAGAATAGCAATGAAAAACTTATAAATGTAATTGACAACACCAATTGCTAAGACGAGTGATAGGTCCCATCCGGCTCCCAGATAAAACGCAATCAAAAGAACAACAAAGCTGTCAATAAACTGAGATATCAAAGTAGAACCTGTCGCACGCAACCATATTTTTGAGCTGCCTGTAATTGATCTTAGATAATGAAAAACATAAACATCTACAAATTGACCTATTAAAAAAGCAATTAAAGAACCAACTATTATCCATAAACCTTGTCCGAAAATTGTATTAAATGCATGATCCATATTAATTACACCATAAGTAGTTTCTCGTTGAATCCAGAAATCAGCGGGATGCAGACCCATTGCAGCGTAAACCATCAGAAACGCATACGCAATCAAACCAGCAGCGGTGAATGACATAAACCTAACGCCTTTTCGACCATAATATTCATTAATAATATCAGTCATTATAAAAACAACCGGCCAAAGCAGTACGCCAGCAGTTAAGTTGAATGACAAATCAGTCTCTCCAAAGAAAGAAAGATTAATTGGTGAAATACTTAAAGATTTTTCAAGTGAAAAAATTTTAACTCCAATAAATTCAGCAAGAAGCGCATTAGCAACAAAAAATGCTCCGAGTATGTAAAAAAGATTATTGCTTTTACTCATTTAAATATTAATGGTGATTAAATTTTTATGTTAATATAAATAAAAAAGCGGTACCATTGCTGATACCGCTTGTGTGGAGAGAGTCTGGTGCTTTAAGTTATCTTCTGTTCTTTTCTCGTGTGTTATCCTTCTCAACAATTCTATCTGTTTTGACTTTTTTTTCATTGTTATTTCTATTCTGAACATCATTTCGCTTTTGATCTTTGACTTCATTTCTTTTGACCTGATCGTACTGATTTATCTTAGTGTTTTCACGTTTAACTTCTTTTTCCTGATACTGATTCTGTTTATTCAAATCTTTCTTCACATCCGTTTTATTCCGGTATTGATCATTTTCTCTATCTTTATTCTGAGTAATATTTTCATTTCTGTTTTGATTCAGGTCAACTTTTTTATTATTTCTAACCGTTTCTTTATTTCTTATTTCAATTTTTTCTTTGTTACGGTCTGAATTTAAATCACTATTACGATTGGGTTCAAATCTTTTCTCTTCAAATGATTTATCAACATTAGTTTTTACATCTTTTCTTTTCTGATCATTGTTGCGAACGTCAACATTTCTATTGGTGGACTTGTTTTCATTTTGATTTGTTCTGACATTTTCTCTTTTACCAATCTGAACTTTTTCCATATCCAAAGAAGTACGTCTGTTTTCTCGTTTGACTTCCATACGGGTCAAATCATTTTTCACTAGTTCATCACGTTTTAGATCAAGTGTTCTGATTTGATTGCTTTTTCCAAAATCATCTCGTTTCCAATCTTTTGAATCATTGATTCTTATTATATCTCGCTGCTTTATTTGCTGACCAGAGCGAGTGCTAATATATTTAACATCGATTCCTCTATTTTGAACTCTCCCATTACGATATCCGTACTCGTTGCGATACTTTGTTTCACCATAAATTCTATATTTGTAATCAGGACCAACATAGTAGTTATATACATAAGGATCACAAAAATGGTTATATGTTACAAAATTCCAGTGATTGTATGGTGAGTAATAAGTATTACTCCAAAAAATTCCGATTGAGATTGAGAAAGTTGCATACGGATGCAGCGGAGCCCAACCGATGTAATTGTTATCATATCTCCACTCGACCCACGCCGGTGCCCACTCATAGTCAGGATACCAAAGCCATCCATAATAGTCATCATAATACCATCTGCCGTAGTGATACGTGATGAATCCGAAAGGTTCGTATGAATCCCAATACCATCCATCGTATGTCCATACCCAATTACCCATTTGATATGGCATCCAGTTAACACGAATAATGGTAGGTCTCCAAACCACCACTCCATAATCAACTTCAATCCAGCTTCCATATGGAGATAGTTCTGAATAAAAATATCCGCCCACCCCGTGATAATGTCCCTTTGCATCTGCATTAAAAGTTACTGCAGCAAAAAGAACAACTGCAAGAATTATGATCCGTTTCATTTTACACCTCTGTGTTATGTTTACGGTACTGATAATCCAATGAAGATGCCAAAGGAAAAAACTTGATATTATTTGATTTTAATTTATAATTGAAGTTTTTCTGTACATTAAAATAGACAGGAGAGGATGCAATTGTGTGCTTAAAATCTATCGTTTGATTTTTCTAGACTTCCATAAATAGTTACCGAAAGCGCCAACAAATCCTGTGAGGATGATATAAGGTACTTGAAATATTTCTGTAATTATTAAATAGTTCAGGTTAATGTTGTTAAGCAGTAATCTCTTTCCCCTAAACAAAATCATATATTCAAAAATGATTTTAAAGATAATTGATAACATAAATGAAAATAAAAATAATTCATTTAATGTGAGTCCAAGAATTATTTGAGCAATCAACCCAAGATAAAATGCATAAATTAAAATTAGTTTTAATACGAGGCTTTTATCGCTGTAAAATAATCCTTTGCTTGCCCATCTTTTTCGCTGTTGATAAAATGCACCAAGGCTTTGATTAGCAGAAGTTCTAACGATTGCATTTTTATCAATACAGAACTTCACTTTGAAATCAGTATCCGTCCATATTTTTTGCATCAACAATTCATCGTCACCGGAAGACAAGTTCATATTATCTTTAAATCCTCCTACTTCATCAAATACTTTTTTACGATAAGCGATATTTGCTGCATTGCAAATAGTTGGATGACCGGATCCAATCAAACCTGCCCCGGCTAGCACTAATCCGGCAAATTCAAGTTTTTGAAATTTTGAGAATATACTTTTATCATCCAAAAATTCAACTGGACCGGAAACAAAACCAGTTACAGAATCGAAGGTTTGCATTAAAGATATCAACCACTCTTCGTTATGAATGCAGTCAGCATCAGTTGTAACAATAATATCACCTTTTGCATTTTCAATTCCGAATCTGACTGCACGCTTCTTATGTGCATTTATCGAATATTCATTTGGCACTGAAATAATCTTAATATTAATCTTTTTAATATTTTCTTTAAGAATTTCCATTGAGTTATCTTCTGAAGAATCATTTACGTAAATGACTTCAAATTTTTCGATCGGGTATAACTGGGATTCAATTGATTTCAGACTTGCCAAAATATTTTCGGATTCATTTCGGAATGGAATAATTACAGATACAAATTCACGAGGTATTTTTTGGTTCTGATTTAAGATTAATTGTCCCAGTCCTCTGAATATTCGCTGCAGAAAAAAGAGATAGTGCAATAATAAGACTAAAAATAATGCGAGTAAATAAAGTGAGAATGAATACTCAACGTTCATTTTTTCTCAGGAACATTCCAACGCCAATTAAAGCTGGAATTAACAGATTGATGATGAATAAAAATATTGAAGCATTGAAACCAACAGAAGCACTTTCACCCATCTGAGTCAAAAAGTAAATAGAAACACCTTCTCTTATTCCAAGTTCACCAATGGAAACCGGTGGTATAATTGTCTTTGAAAACATTATCAGGTTAGCTGCCCACAAGTAGTTAATGAAATTAAAATGATTTGAGAAAGCCATAGCAAGCAGCGCATACTGAATCAAGAAACATGAATAAAATAAGAAGGAAATAACAATCATTTTGTAGAAATACCTTTTATCAAGGTTTTCGAAAATTTTTAACTTATCCAGAAATGATCTTACACGCGAAGAAGTATTCAGTCTGCTAAATAGTAAACTATTCCAAAAACGGTTACTCACTAAAAGCATTAGAAGTAAATAGAAAAACGAAAAAATTAATACAAAGAGTGAAAGAACTAAATAGATGGATACATTATGATAATAATAAATAAACAGCAAACTCGACACTGATCCAATCGAAGCTACCATCAACAAAGGAAAAAATTTATCAACCAATGTTGCAACTGTTACCTGCACAAGTGACTTATCTCTAAATTCAATTCCTCTTCCAAAATATTCACCAATTCTTAACGGAGTAATAATACCGGCAGAGAATCCAAAGAAAAGTGATCTGAATATTTTAGAATTATCTTTCACTTCAAGCACTTCATTGCAGGTAATTCTCCATTTAATGTACTGAAGACCGATATTAACGACTCCAAGAATCAAAACTAAGCCGATCATTAACAAGTTAGCTTCGTTTATTGCTGATATAATTTGATCGTAATCAATAAAGTTAATGAGAAAGATCAGTAATCCTGCGGCAATAATTAACTTCGCTGCAATTACTACAGTTATTTTATTAATCAGACGGTATTTTTGTATTTCTGTTAAATCCTTTTCCATAAAGTTTTTCTATTGCTCTATCTCAAATATATTAACTTTCAGACCTTCTGTACAGTTAGTGCACATGGATTCCGATTTCCTATCATCAAGTATTTTTTTTCTGAAATTATAATACTTTGCTGATCTCCATATTTCAGAAAATGATTTCCCGTTAACCAGTCCGATTTCATTCTCAGCATCTTTATCAAAGCAGCAGGGAACAACTCTTCCATCCCAGGTAATTACGGATGTTCTCCATAAAGCAAAGCAATGGTTCTTAATTTCATTCTTAATCCTGAATGATTGATCATCAAGCGCATATCTTCTGAATTTTTTATTTGTCGGAAGAAACTTAAGAGCATTTTCATAAGAAGAGATTTGCATTGTTTTAAATACGAGTTTATCGACACCGACCTCTTTGCAATATTTTTTAACCTCACCCAATTGATGTTCATTCTGTTTCATCACAATAAATTGAAATTCGACAAAAGGTTTTTTAAATCCACGTTCTATCTTTCGATTTATCAAAGCTCTCAATCCTGAATCAGCTTGTTCAAAAGTGCCACCGATACGATACTTTTGATAACTTTCCTCATCAAGTCCATCAACTGAGAAAATAAGTTTATCAGGTGCGTTATCAAGAACTTGATCAACATTTTTAGCATTTACAAAATGACCGTTGGTACTAATTGATACATATACTTTTTTCGACTGAGCATAGCTAATCATCTCAGGCAGATTTTTATTTATATATGGTTCCCCCTGAAAGAATAGCTGAATATAAAACCCAGTCTTACTTATTTCATCAACTAATTTTTTAAAATCCTCTGACTTCAATAAACCTAATGGACGGGTCAAAGCTCCTAAACCAGAAGGACATTCGGGACACTTAAGATTACAATGATTTGTTGGTTCAATTGAGTACGATATTGGCATTCCCCACACAATTGGCTTTCGTAACATTCTGGAAAGATAAAAAGAACTAATTATTTTAATTGAGTTGACTGCTCTTTTAATAGTAAAATATTTGATTAGATTTATTTCCAACAACACAAACTAATTTGTTAAACTTCAATCAAAAAATAATCATTTGATTTCTAACCTGAAAGAATTCCCTTTTTTAAATAGCTGTTAAAACATTATCTTTCGAGCGACAAACTCACCAATTCATTCACTGAGGGATAAATGTTTATAAACTTTAGCGATATACCGGGTCATCAAAATCTTTTTCTTGATTACCTGTACGAGTTTGAAAACGTTGCAGACTTTTTTGCCAACGACTTTCGAAACAGGGAGAACTATCTGAAAATATTCAGAAGCATTTCTGAGAGCAGACAAGATTTCGCTTCCAGAATTCCTGATATTATTTCGAATCAATACGCAAATCTGAATCCCTCTGGTAAAACTGCCCAAAACATTAAGAAACTGGCTGATAAAAAAACACTCGCGATTGTAACCGGTCAGCAGCTTGGAATTTTAGGCGGACCGCTCTACACATTTTACAAAATAATAACAGCGATAAAGCTGAGCCAATTTCTCTCAGAAAGATATGATGATTATAACTTCGTTCCGGTTTTTTGGCTCGAAGGAGATGATCATGACTTCAATGAAGTAAGGACAATTAAAATTATTGATGATAATAATTCGTTAGTAACTGTTGGTTATAAAGAAGAAATTGAAGAAGATGATTTAAAACAGAGTGTCGGATTAATAAAGTTAGATAATTCCATTAATGACTTTTTCACTGCTCTGGAAAAGGAACTCAAAGAAACTGAATTTAAATCATCGCTTCTCCAACAATTAAAAAATTGTTTCCAGGAAGGCAGAACATTTAAAGCCGCTTTCAGGGATCTTATCTTCAATTATTTTGACAATTATGGTCTCGTAATTTTTGATCCGCAGACGGATGAAGTAAAACAACTACTCAAACCAATATTCAAAAAAGAGATAACAGATTTCAGAATTCACACAGAACAATTGGTACACGTTAGCGCAACTCTTGAAGAATTATATCATGCACAGGTAAAAGTCAAACCTGTAAATTTGTTTCTGAGAGTCGATGAAGGTCGTCATTCAATTGAACCTGTTGAGAATGAATTCAGGTTAAGAAGAAAAAGAAAAAGCTATACACAGGAACAGTTGCTTGAAGTTCTGGAAAATGAACCTGATAAATTCAGTCCGAATGTTTTACTCAGACCAATTTGCCAGGATTATTTATTACCAACAGCATTTTACATTGCCGGACCCAGTGAAATTGCATATTTCGCTCAGCTAAAACCATTGTATGAGTTATACAATATAGTCGAGCCTATTATTTACCCAAGGTCATCACTAACTATACTGGAAAATTCAATTGCCGGTTCTCTTGATAAATTTTCAATCGGAATAAATGATGTTTTTGTTGATGTTGAAAATGTTAAGAAAAGAATAATCAACTCGGTTGAACAAAGTTCAGTGGATGAAATGTTCAGCGATATTTCAAATCAACTGGAAAACTCATTCGATCAACTCAAAGAAAAACTATTTGATCTTGATAAAACAATTGCAGATTCAAGTAACAGGTACAGAGATAAAATATTAGGAACTATAGCCGAACTTAAATCAAAAGCCGAAAAAGCTCAGCAGAAAAAATATGAAGTTACATTGCGGCAAATTGATCGTGCAGCCGTTCATCTTTTCCCGAATTCAAATTTACAGGAACGTGAAATCAACTTTGTTTACTTTGTTAATAAATACGGTGATGAATTTTTAAAAAGAATTTTTGATGAATTACAGATAAATAAGTTCGAACACCAGGTAATCAGATTTTAGCTGGAAACAGCACGAAGTTGATTTAAAAATCCGGGATTGGAAACTGACACACATTCAAATTTATCCACATTTCCACCACTATCAAGTAAGGATGACAAAATTGCAAAAGCCATCGCAATCCGGTGATCGTAAAAACTTTCAAATGTTTGAGCAATATTTTTTGGTAGTCCAATAACACTAAAACCGTCCTCGTGCTCATCAATTGTCAATCCAATTTTCAAAAGATTTTTACAAATAGCTTTAATTCTGTCCGACTCTTTTACTCTCAACTCAGAAGCACCCCGAAGTTCATAATTTCCATCGGCAAAAATTCCGGCTATTGCCAGAATCGGTATTTCGTCAATTATTAGTGGAATAATTTCTTTCCTGATTATTATATTCGAAAGTCTGCTTGATTTAACAATTACATCACCAAAGACTTCATTGTTCGAAACACCTTTCAGGTCGATTTGAATTCTTCCACCCATTTGTTTTAGAATATTTAAACATTCAGTTCGGGTTGGATTTAATGAAATATCTTTAATTATCAATTCAGAATCTCTTACAATTAAAGCAAGCACTATAAAAAACATTGCAGATGAAACATCACCCGGAATAAAATATTCTTTGGCATCCGGATAATTTTTTCTTGAGACAAAAGATTTAATTTTAGTACCGTCTCTCTCGACTGATAATCCCAACAAATTTTCTGTATGATTTCGTGCAGCAGTTGTTTCAACCACGGATGATTGTTCATCAAGATGTAATCCGGCAAGAAGTATTGAACTTTTTACCTGCGCACTTGGAACCGGTAAAAAATAATTTATTGCGCGAAAATTATTTGATGAAGAAATTTTTATCGGAAGTTTCCCATTATTGCTATTCAGATTAGTTCCCATTTGAGTTAATGGCTCAATAATTCTATTCATCGGTCTTGTAGAAAGAGATTTATCTCCGATTATTTCAGATTCAAAATTTTGTGCGGATAGAATTCCTGTTAATAATCTTGCAGTCGTTCCCGAATTTCCTGCATCGAGAGATTTTTGTGATGCATGGAACCCTTTATAACCCTTTCCGGTGATTGAATGAATACCGTTTTTATATTCAACTTGAATTCCCAGATCAATTAAACATTTTATAGTTGATTTAACATCATCACTTTCTGAAAGATTTTTTATGATCGATTTTCCTTTTGCTAACGAAGAAATTAATAATGCCCGGTGTGATATAGATTTATCACCTTTGAATGTTAATGTACCTTTTACCTTAGTTATTTTATTAAAGGACTGAATCATTCAAGTAAAATTATTTCTTTGACCACTCATCGAGCAGATTTTTTAATTCTTTCGTACTCAATTCACTTTTGTCATACTTTTTCCTGATTAACCTTTGCCTCAATGCTTCATAGATACAAATTGCAGCAGAGACAGATACATTCAGGCTCTGAACCATACCGTACATTGGAATAAAAAATCGTTCATCAGCAAGCTTCTCGGCTTCATTTGAGAGACCTCTGTGTTCATTCCCAAAAACAATGGCTGTCTTTTTTGTAAAATCAAGATCGTAAAGACTTTTCGAATCGGAATTAAGAGATGAAGCATAAATAACAAATTTTTCTTCCCGAAGCTGTGAATAACAATCTTCAATAGATTTATATTTCTCGCGTTCAATCCATTTATAAGCTGAAGCAGAAGATTTTTTACCAATCTTCGGAAACTTCTCTACATTATACACTAATGAAACTTTGGGTACTCCTGCAGCATCGCAGGTTCTGAAGATTGCACTTACGTTATGAGGATCGTGAATATTTTCTAATACAACACGGAGAGATGGCTGGCGTTTTGATAACACCCATTTTATTTTTTCAATTCGTTTTTCAGTTCTGAAATATGAATCAGACACTTTGATTGAAAACTAATTTATAAACTGAATGATCTTTAATTTTTCTTGCTTTATCAACCTTCAATTTCTTAACATCAGTTTTAAGATAGAAAGCAGCCAGATCTAAAATTTTAGTCAGAACTGTTTCTTCATCGTGAGCCCAGCTTTCGCATCCTGTTAAAGAAGGAACTTCAGCAGTAAAGCCGTCAAAAGTTTTTATAACTATAATATCAAGAACCACTTTAATCTACCATTAATAATTCGATTCGCTTTTTTCGCCAGATACAATTTTCACACTTGCACTCGCACCGATTCTATCTGCACCGGAAGCAATCATCGCTTCAGCATCTTCTTTCGACCTGATACCCCCTGCAGCTTTAACACCAATTGAACTTCCAACAACATATTTCATCAAGGCAACATCGCCAACAGTTGCACCGCCTTTGCTAAAACCTGTGGATGTTTTTACGAAATCGGCTCCGGCTTTTTTACAAATCAAACACGCTTTAACTTTTTCCTCATCAGTAAGTAATGCTGCTTCAATAATAACTTTCACTAAAGCGCCTTTACTTTTAGCTGTCATAACAACTTCGTTCACATCATTCTCCACATAACTATTATCACCAGCTTTCAGCCTTCCAACATTTATAACCATATCAATTTCTGTTGCACCATTTTTTATAGCTTGCTCTGTTTCAAATTTTTTTACTTCTGCGGTTGTTGCACCAAGCGGGAATCCGACAACGGTACAAATTCGTACTTCACTTCCCTTTAACAATGAAGCGCAGAGAGAAACATAACCTGGATTTATACAGACTGACGCAAAGTGATATTTTTTTGCTTCTTCACATAGTTCTGTAATTTCTTGTGGAGTAGCATCTGGTTTAAGCATTGTATGATCAATCTTTGATGCAATGTTTTTATCTTTTATAGAATTGCCAACTCCCTTTCCCGCTGCGATTCTTGAAGCACCAACATCAACAATATTTTTTACAGTTTGCGGTTGAGTAATAACATTTGTTTCCCATCCTTTGCAGGAATCTCCGTAACAGTAATAATCTTTAAGGACTTTCTCAAGAAATTCCTGAGAAACATCTTCATCGGAAATTTTGTGGCTCTTGTTATTCATTTATTGTAAATCCCATTTTTCTTTTTGTTGGATCCGGTGGAATTATAAGTTGATTAATTACATCAAATATAGCTTGAATCTGTGTATCGTGTGAATCGATTTTTAGTTCAAGTTCTTTTAATTTTTGAGCAAGCTCTTTGTGAGTGGAAATTATTTCTCTCAATTTAACGAATGCACGCATAATTTGAATGTTTACTTTTATTGCCTTCTTGCTTTTAAGAACAGATGAAAGCATAGCTACACCTTGTTCGGTAAATGCGTAAGGTTGTGATCTTCGTGCGCCTCCCCAACTTGTGGTCACAATTTGTGACTTCAAGTTTTCGAATTCTTTCTTCGATAATTGAAACATAAAATCTCTGGGAAAACGGTCTATATTTCTTTTTACAGCTTGATTCAAAACTTTTACTTCGACTTCATATAATGCTGCTAAATGAGTACTCAACATTACTTTCTGATTCCTGATCGAATAGATCTTTCTTTCAATTCGTTCGCTAGGGATTATTTCGGCTTTTTCTGATCTATTTTTCATATAATATTTTTTATTTGTGGTCGCAATTTGCGACTACGTTTTTTGAGATCACAACCTGTGATATCAATTTATGTTGAGGTACTAATTTGGAGCATCAAACTTTTAATTCTAAGATCTCAATTTGCGACCTCAAAACCTATTGATTCAACTTTGAGTATGCTTCAAAAGTATTTTTCAATAACATAGCAATCGTCATCGGACCAACTCCACCAGGTACCGGAGTTATGTATGATGCTTTTTTTGATACTTCATCAAAATCAACATCACCGACAAGCCGATAACCTTTTTGTGCTGCTTTATCTTCAAGACGATTAATTCCAACATCAATCACTACAACACCTTCTTTAACCATGCTTCCTTTTACAAATTTAGGAGAACCAATGGCTGCAATTAAAATATCTGCTTGCTTTGTGTAATATGAAACATCGGGTGCAGCAGAATGACAAATCGTAACAATAGAATTTGCAAATTCTTTTTTTTGAAGCATAATATTTGCGATTGGTTTACCAACAATATTACTCCTACCAAGAACAACAACATGCTTTCCTTTCGTTTCAATTTTGTATCTGATAAGCAATTCCTGAATACCGGCTGGTGTGCAGGAACGAAATGCAGGTTTGCCAATTACTAAATTTCCAACATTGATTGGATGAAATCCATCAACATCTTTTTTAGGTGAGATGGTTTCAATAACTTTATCTTCATCTATATGTTTCGGCAATGGAAGCTGAACAAGAATTCCATTGAATTTATCATTATTGTTATATGAGTCTATTAAATCAAGAAGAGTTTTTTCAGTAATATCAGATGGATGTCTTTCAGTAACAGCCCGCATTCCAATTTCTTCACAAGCTTTCGCTTTTCCTCTCACATAGCTTTCAGAAGCAGGATTATCACCAACAAGAATAGCAACCAATCCGGGAACATTCTTCCCTGCTGATATTAGTTTGTCTATTTCAGTTTTTAATTCAGCTCTTATTTCCTGAGCTATTTTTTTTCCATCAATGATTATCATACTTCAATCTAATTTGTTTCTGAGGTTCTCTGTGTCTTCTCAGTGAACTCTGTGTAACTATTTTTTGGTGACACGGAGAACACAAAGAACCTCAGAGAGCCACTGAGAATAATTTAGTTTTGAATACTTTTAACAAAATCAGGAAACAAAATTCTTTCTATAAGTGTTGTTTTTCCTGAATCAGAATCTACTTTTAAAAATACGCCGCAGAGATGAACATCATTAGTCGCTGCTTCATATTTTTGGGGAGTTTGGTATAAAAACCTGTTCACTGCAGCCTGAACTTTCATACCAACTACCGACTCATAGGGACCAGACATTCCTGCGTCAGTAATGTAACCAGTTCCTTTTGGCATTATTCGTTCATCCGAAGTTTGGATGTGAGTATGAGTCCCAATCAATGCACTGACTCTTCCATCAAGATAATGAGACATTGCAATTTTCTCTGCAGTTGCCTCAGCGTGAAAGTCAACAATGATAACTTTAGTTTCATTTTCAATTTTTGGTAAGACCCAATCAGCAGAACGGAAAGGACAATCAATTGGAGCCATAAAAGTTCTTCCCTGAAGATTGAGAACAGCAACTTTTCCTTTTTTAGTCTCAGCAATGTAATAACCATTCCCATAAGTGCCTTTCGGATAGTTTAACGGTCGTAAAGCTCTTGATTCTCTTCGAAGATAATCCTGAGATTGATGTTTGTCCCACGTATGATTTCCTCCGGTTAATACGTGAACTCCAAGTTCAAAAAGCTGGTTGCCTTCTTTGTCAGTACAGCCTTTTCCTTCGGAAGCATTTTCTCCGTTAGCAATTACAAAATCTGCCTTGTATTTCTGAATTAATCCTGGTAGCCAGGTTTGGACAAGATCCATCCCTGGTTTCCCAACGATATCTCCAATGAAAAGAATATTTATTGTGGGCATATAAGAGTTAATTTTTAGTGCAAAATATAGTTATAATTGTCGAAATTATTCAGAGATGGTTCTATTAGCAAAAAGGTTTATCCTGAAATTATTTACCGCTCCGATATGTCTGTGGTAATGAATCCGTTTGCGTACGATTATCAAATTCTAATCAAGCAGTTAATTTCAATCCAGTTAAACTTATCCTTCTAATTTTTATATTTCAACTATTGTTATTCAAAATTAAGATGACTAAAACAAAAATAATAATTTTCATCTCACTGGTTGCATACTTTGCTGTCTTAAATTCTTTTCGCTTAAATTATCTATACACGACAATACTTGACGATGCTTACATTTTTTTAAGATATGCAGAAAACATTGTTAATGGTTATGGCTTCGTCTGGAATATCCACGAAGCACCTGTGGAAGGTTATACCTCTTTCCTTTATTTGGTTGTTCTTATCACAGCTAAGTATCTATCAATTGATCTGGAATCATTTGCAATCATTTTAGGAATATTGACTGCAGCACTGACGCTTTACTATGTATTTTTAATTTACGTTCATCTGTATGATAAAATCCTCTCAAAAAAATACTCAATCATTTTCTCATTAATTATTTTAACAATTTCGCCTGCTTATCTCTTTTGGTCAGCGGCAGGAATGGAAACATCATTTTATTCAATGTTTCTTGTGATGACTTTGTATTATTTCCTCACGTTATCTGACAAAAATTTGAATATCTTTTTAAAGGGAATATTATTTGGGCTTCTTTGTGTGATTCGATTCGAAGCGGTTTTGTTTTTTATTGCTGCATTTTATTATTTAGTCAAAAAGGATAAATCAACATTTAAAATTAAAATTTCTTACAATACAGTTTTGTTTGTAACTGGATTCGCATTAATCTTTGGAACATATTTTATCTGGCGCTGGATTTATTTTGGATATTTTCTGCCTAATACATTTTATGCTAAAACTGGTGGCGGTTTTCAGCAAATTGTTGGAGGGTTTCTGTATATCATTGAAGCCTTTAGATCATTTTACGGTTTTGGCTGGATCCCAATCTTTTTAATTTTTCTTTTCTTCAAAATAGATATGATTACAAAGCAGACATTATTTTTATTCAGCATAGGAATCATTTCACTTATAACAACAATATTTATCGGTGGTGATCATTTTTATTATGGAAGATTTGTAATTCCTGTTCTTCCTTTACTTTTTGTTCTCTTCCCCCCTGTCTTTGATAGGTTTTTACTTATGTCGTTAAAATATGTTAAGTTGAAACCGGCAAATACAGTGATAATATTGTTCTTAATTATTACTGTACTTCTCATTTTCAAACCTGTTTACCAGGAAACATTTGGTGGAATTAAAAATTTAGTTGATGGTGAAAAAGAAATTCTGGTAGTTTACGATCAATCAGCCACAACAGACATCATTTATTGGCAGCATGGTTTTATAATTATGGGAAAAACTTTGAATAAAATTGCATCGCAAAATGATTACATTGCTGCTGTTCCAATTGGTGCTATCGGATATTTCTCTAAGATAAATGTGATTGATATGGTTGGACTTGTTGATCCGGTTATAGCTCACGAAATATTTTCTCCAGATGCTGTCCGCAAATGGACACCGGGACATACTAAAGGCGATGGTAGATATATTTTATCCAGAAAACCAGAATACATTCAACTGACAGACTACTTAACGAGAAAACCTCTTGAGAAACCTCATCGACGTTCAACTCAGTTTGTTTCTGTCAGAGAGATATGGGAATCAGAAGAGTTTCACCGCGATTATGTATTTTATCCGATTGAAGTCTTAGACGGATGGTATTACAATCTATTTAAAAGAAAACAATAATCATAATATTGCAATCAAATAAATTTCAAATATGATTACATCAGAATTTCCATCAACATTACTTAAAGACGCAGAATTCAGCGTTCTGGATGTTGAAACAACTGGTCTTTCTGCAAGAAACAATCGCGTAATCGAAATTGGAATTGTTAAAATAAAAGACCTGAAAATCATCGATAAGTTTTCAACACTTATAAATCCAGGTTGTAATATTCCATATTTCATAACTCAGTTTACAGGTATTGCAAATAGTGATGTTGAATATTCGCCATGCTTTTATGATATAATCGAAGAAATCGAGGAGTTTATTGGGGACTCAATTATTAGTGGACACAATTTAAGTTTTGATGAGGGATTTTTGCGTTATGAATTTATAAGAAATGGATTTGAACCACTGAGTAATCTCAATGTCTGCACATTAAAATTATCAAGAAAAATATTTCCAGAACTTAAAAGCAAATCTCTCGCATCAGTATCACAACATCTGAAGATAATAAATAAAGATGCTCACCGCGCATTGTCAGATGCTGAAGCCACAGCAAATATTCTTGTCAAACTGATAAAAATATTATCAAAAGATAAAAAGATTAAATCACTTCAGCAGTTGTTAGAATTTGAATCGTCATCGGTTGCTATTAACCAAATCATCAAATTACCAAAAGATATTCACGACTCACTTTATTCACTACCAGATGTTCCTGGCGTTTATTATTTCCTGAATAAAAAAAATGAAGTGATTTATATCGGCAAAGCGAAGTCACTAAAAGATAGAGTCAGAAGTTACTTTTCACCGACAACCATCAGCAAGCAAAAAACAATTGTCAGACAGGCAGTAAAAATTAAAACCGAGATAACAAACTCTGAACTTACTGCACTGCTGCTTGAATCGGAAAGTATTAAACTAATTAATCCAAAGCACAACCGTCAATTAAAAAAGTATGGCAATAAATATTTTATCAGGATAACAAAAACTCATAGGTATCCGAAAGCAGAAATAACAACTAAATTTGATTTTGATGGCGATGATTATTTCGGATTATTTATATCCAGACGAAAAGCCGAAATTGTTCTTGATATAATCAACAAAACATTTTCATTACGCGAATGTGACGATAAAGAATTTAAGAAAGGAAAGAAATGTTTTCTGGCTGATATTGAAAGATGCACAGCACCTTGTGTAAAAAATATTAATCAGGATTATTCTGACGAACTTAAAAAAGTCTATGAATTTCTTTCAGGCGGCAACCAATCTGCACTTAATCGTATGTTGAACAAGATGAAAGAATACGCTGCCAAAGAAAAATATGAAAAAGCTGCTGAGACAAAATTTGTAATCGATTTAATGCTTACTCAAACCCACAAATCTTCTCTTCTTTCTGAACCGATTAATAAAGCGAATGTTTTATTTGAAGTCTCTGAAGGGATGAACAAGGATTTCATCCTTTTACTTGAAGGAAAATACTTTATTAAAAAAGAATCAACATCAGGGAAAGATAGTTTTGAAAATGCTCTCGAAGATTATTATTTACAAACTTCAAGAATAGATACAAATCCAACAGAGGAAGATCTTGAAAAGATGAAGATATCATTGAACTGGCTGACTAAAAACCGGAATAAAGTTAGAATATTTTATTTGAAAGATTTTCAATCGAAGGAGGAATTATTTAATGTTATGAGTTCGAATAACCCATCTCCTAAAAAATCTTTCAAGAATTTTAGTTTGAAAAGACTGGTGATTAATAACATTGAAGAAGACGACAACTAAATCAATTCAGCTTAACCAAATCTTAACTAATAAACTACTGGGATCTTCAGAACTAGTTCGATTGTTAAACGATTACTTTTTATCCATCTATAAAAATAAATCAGAATTTGAACTGAGTATTCAATCAGCAAAGTTAAAACTCGGTCACTTCGCAGATGTGAATAATTACTTAAAGCGATTATCAATCGAACAGAATAATGAAATAAGCTTATCATACTTCTTAAAAAATTATTCATCAGCTCAGAAAGAAAGAGTTGAAATAATTTTTGCAGGGCTTTATCCTGAAATTAAAAATATGGATACTGTTATGACTTTATCAAGAAGCGGAACGGTTTTGGAAGTTTTAAAAGTGTGGCACAAAAAGAATAAGAAGATTAAAGTGATTGTCTGTGAATCGAGACCAAAATATGAAGGTAGATTAATGGCTGAATCTTTAGCTAAAGCAGGAATTCAAGTCGAATTAATTACTGATGCTATGATGAGTTTACTTTATGATCGTGTTGATGCGGCAATTATCGGCGCAGATTCGATTTTGAAAAATGGAAATATTGTCAACAAAGCAGGAAGCAAATCTCTTGCTTTACTTTGCAAAGAATACAAGAAACCTTTTTATGTAGTTACTGCCCGATCAAAATTTTCAACAACAAAAGAATTCAAACCAAAGAAAGAAAATCCGAAAGAGGTTTTCAATAAAAAGTTTAGCAATCTCTCTGTCGCAAATATTTATTTTGAGGAGATTGATAAGAAATTTATTACAAAGATTTATACAGATTAAACTGTAATAATATGCTTACTTCTGGAATTGAATCGAATTGTAAGCAAAATCGCTGAAGTTGTTAATCCTAAAAGAAGTCCAATCCAAACTCCCTGAACACCCAAATCAAAAGTAAATCCCAACAGATATCCTATTGGTAATCCTACAATCCAATAAGCAATGAATGTAATTGCAGTTGGAATTTTAACATCAGTTAAACCGCGAAGAATTCCAATTCCAACTGCTTGAGTTCCATCGGATAATTGAAACAGCGCTGCAATAATTAATAAAGATGAAGCATAGTTAATCACCTGATCATCCTGAACATAGAGCGTTGGTAAATGATTTCGGAATAAAATAAAAATCACGCCTGATATAAACATGACAAAAGCTCCGAGTAATGACGCAGTAAATCCAGCTCTTCGTGTTTCGAAAATATCTTTCATACCAACAGCGTTTCCAACTCTGATAGAGCCTGCTACAGAAATTCCAAGTACAGCCATGAAAGAAATTGATGCAAGATTTATAGCAATCTGATGTGCTGCTAATTGTTTAGTTCCGAGCCAACCAACCATAACTACTGCAAATGAGAATGCTCCAATTTCAAAGAAATACTGGAATCCGCTTGGCAAGCCGAGTGAAAGAATTTTTTTAATTATATGTCTGTTAAAATTTTTAAAATGAAATGAAACATTATATTGCCTGAATAATTTACTTTTCATCACATAGATCATTATGCAAATAGCCATAAATAATCTTGAAGCAAATGTTGCCCAACCAGCTCCATTGAGTTCCAATCGAGGAAATCCCAGTTCACCAAATATTAATATCCAGTTCACGAATGCGTTTATTAGATTAGCGAGAATTGCAATAATCATCGCTGGTTTCATGATTGAAAAGCCTTCGATGAACTGTTTATATGTTTGAAAAACCATCAAAGGTAATGTGCTAAATCCAATTATTCTCATATAGGATTTCGCAAGAATTTGAACTTCAGGCGGCTGATCAAAATATTCTATCAATCCTGCAGCAAAAAAAATTGCAAATGCTAAAAATATTGACAAGGTGCTATTCACTAAAAGTGACTGACGAAAATAAATTCCGCACTCATCATACTTATTTGCACCAACAGCAATTGCAACTAATGGTGTCACTGCAAGTGAAACACCTATTCCAATAATCATTAAAATAAATGCCAGACTATTTCCGAGGGATGCAGCAGCCAGATGAGCAGCACTAAGATGTCCTACCATTAAGCTATCAACAACTCCCATCATAATTATTCCGAGTTGACCGATTATTATGGGGTATGCTAATTCGAAAGTGCTAAGAATATGTTTTTTTAAGCTGGTCATAAAACGATTAGTAAAATTACAGAAATGAAACAGAAAATTATTTATAAAGAAAAGTCCCGAATCACTCCGGGACTCTTCCAGGGTAGCATGTTTATCTGCTGTCTTGGGGGGATTTTTTTCTTAATTAACTTTTTTCAAATCTCTGCTAGAAAGATATTATGGAAAGTAGAATGCTGAAATTAATTATTGATTAGCGGTAAACTTTCAGGATTAGAATAACAAGATAAATATGAGATGAGAACCGGTATTTTCCGGTTTCAATTTATTAAAATAGATTTTGAATTTTGCGGAGAGAGTGGGATTCGAACCCACGGTACCCTTGCGGGTACACTACCTTTCCAGGGTAGCCAATTCAACCACTCTTGCATCTCTCCAATTTTGCATTACAAATATATCAATTAGCTTTCAGATTTTATTGCATCTCCTGAAGAAATAATCTTACCGAAATTCAAATGAGCAAAGAATTAATCAATATATTTGATCAAGACAAAAAGAAATTTTACCAGGAGAGGTGCCGGAGTGGCTGAACGGGACGGTCTCGAAAACCGTTGTTCCGCTTGCGGAACCGAGAGTTCGAATCTCTCCCTCTCCGCAAAAAAAAAGCCGCAATGAAGCGGCTTTTTTAATGACTATTTTTTATAATTATTCACCTGCAGTTAATTCTGCAATTGAAGCTTCGAGTAATTGGTGAGCATATTTTGTATTATGAGAACCAAAACTTAAATCATGTTCAACAAAATAATAGTTGAATATTGCACCGGATAAGTAAGCCGGTGAAATGACTAGAGGATTGCTGCTGCTTGCATTTAAAAGTCCAGTACTTGGATTGAGCCATCCACGATCAACAAGCAACGTGTGTAAACTGTCAAGAAGATGATGGGTTTCAGTTTGACTATCTTCATAATTTAGATCAAAAGGTGTTGAATGGCAACCTGAAATTGTACAACCACTTATCAATTGTTGTTCTTCACCATATGTGCCTTCATATCTGATATTCATGGTATGACCACCTCCAAAACCAGTTCCTGCATTTGGATCTGCCATATGACAAACTATACAGCCTTCGTCTTTAATTACCTGACTATTAGCATGGTATGAATTGCTAAATGTATAACCCTGGAACTCAAAACCACCTTCACCGGCAAGCATCTGAGCTTGAACTCCATAATGAGGATACCAGCGATTTGTTGAAATTGTTATTACATCTGTACTAGCTGTTTTCGTTGGATCTGGTTCTGGATTTATGGATCTGGTTTTATGGCAAGTTGCGCATAGATTACCTTTTCCGTAATCGAAAACATAATCTGGAACACCAGCAACTCCAGACATTATTGTTACCGGATCTTCAGTACGAAGTGAGAAATCTGCTCTTGAGTGCGGAGAGTGACAAGCAAAACATCCCGGAGGAGAAGCATGAATATTATCAGTAACTTGTCTTCCCATTTGTGACTGTAGATAACCCTCGGTTGTATGGCAGGCAGCACATTGTGCAGTGTTTCTTTCATAATCTCCACCTACTGCATGTTTTGAGAGTATCCACTGATATTTTCTTGCCCAAACAAAATAAGTTGTATCAAAGTCAGGATTATGACAGTCAGCACATTTAATCCCTTCTTTAAATCCTTCCCAGTTAACAAAAGATCCTGGACCTGGTTCTCCTGGATCACCTTTATCGCCTTTTGGACCTTGTGGGCCTTCGGGTCCTTCGCAGGCTGCAAACATACCCACTAAAAAGATTCCTGCGACGAGTAATCTAAGTAGGCTGCTTATTTTTTTCATTTAAGTACTCCTGATTAATTATTTATATTAACTATTAGTGAGCTAGAATTCAATATCATTTCCAAAAAGATTTAACAACCCATCTATATGCTTAGCAGGATTAATTATATTTTTATTTGCATCCACTACCCCACCATGACAATTCGAACAATTTTCATTATTTGGATGACTCCCGCCAGCTGCTGAAATCTTGGGTAATGGGTTAGTACCATTACCATGACAACTTCCGCACGCAGAGGTTGATGGATTTGTCCAAACCGGTTTGTTATCCAGATTCCCATTTTTAAAGTAACCGTGACAATATGTATTACCACAAGTTAAATCGTTCGGATTATAAGATGGATTTGGAACAAACAGAGCGAGTGTTGAATCATATTGCGTAGTATTAGGTTCATTAGTTACTAAATTTGCTCTTGGATTATTCATTAGAACTTCAGCCGGAAGTTCCGAATCAACGTGACCAGGTGTATATACTCCACCAGGAACATTATGACACTCAGTGCAAGTTAGATTTCTTCCAACTATCCCACCTTTAAGATGTATTTGATGAGCGCCAACTCCTCGTTCTGTTGTTGAAGTGTTCCCGTTAATATCCTTTGGTGGTGCGTTACTTGTTGGGCTGCCGTGACACGTCGTACAATTTTCCGGACCTGCTGCATTGTTATGACAATTAAGACAAGTAGGTGAAACATATCCACCTGAGTAATTTTCAGCATGACAGCTCTGACAGCCGCTCATCTCCCACTGATCATTCCTGATATATTTTCCATGAAAGTTATTACTAGCTGGATCCAATATTCCGCTTAAGTGAACATTAATAGTGGGATGACATTTGTTACAGCCAGCTTTTGCAGTTCCACCTGAAAAATCTGCTGCATGACATTCACTGCAATCATACATTCCATTCGGTGAATTCGCAATTGTTTTCGGATGAAAATTTTTTGACGTAGAAGAATATAAACTATCACCGTGAGTATTAATTTTTGGAACTGACGGTATATCAGTATTTAATTCGCTGCAGGCTGCAACTAAAAGGAAAGCCAGAATAAGAGTAATATATGTTAAAACTATTTTAGTCATATTATTTTCCGTTTTTATCATTACATACCATGACAATAATTACAGAAGCCGGAAGTTTGCTGCGACATGGGTGATGCACTCGTGTGACAATTATAGCACATAGAGGCTTGAGTATCGTGCCAGTCTCCTCTTTCATCCTTCATATAATTAGATACGTGAGTTTTTGGATTGGTACCTAAAATACCATCGCTATCGAGATGACAGGTAATACATGTTGGATCTGCGCCCTGAACATCGTGACAAGATACACAACTTTCAATATCTCTTCTTGCTAACCTTGCATGATCTCCACCACCGGTACCAACACCAATCGTCTTAAATGTTGGTAAGAGATGTGATGATGGAACTATACCACCCATTGCAAAATCTGTATTCTCAGATTGATGACAACTTGCACAAAAAGTTTCGATCTGATGACAGGACTGACATTCATTAGTTTTTCCTTTAGCATCTATTCCGTGAGAGAATCTGTAACCAAAATCATCATGAACTTTTAATATTGCTTGTTGTTTAGCCCCATCAACAGAATTACTTGGATAATAAGGGGCATAAAAATCATCAGGTAAATTCATTTCTGTAATACCAGTGGTTGCAACGTGGCAATCCTGACAAGTTGTGTTGTCGTGACACATCATACAGTTAGCATTCAACTCCCAGGCAAGAAATTTATGTGATCTTTCAAAATCAACATTTCTATGGTTTTGAGGTTTCAAATAATTTGTTGATATATGACAGGACTCACAAGCATTGGAGGCTATCTTTACTTCATTATGACAACCCGAACAATTTTCCATAGGAGGATTTAATTCAGCACTTTCAAAACTATAATCAACTTTATCAAGTCCTTTATGGCAATCGATGCATTGCAATCCTTGCACTGCGTGGATTTTGTGATTATAAATCAACTCGGGTTTTTTCTGAATCAATGGTTCATAATTATCATTTATATGACAAGTACTGCATTCAGCATCATTATCTACTTCGTGGCAGTTAACACAGTTATCATGATTTGGAAGAAGCCTGTCGTTTAGCGATATACTTTCGGCAACAGTTGAATGGCAATCAGCACAATCAACTAATTCATTATGCAGGGAGTGAGAAAATTTAATCAGATCTTTATTGCTTTCAACTGATTCTGATTGTTCGCCTGAAAAGGCAACCATCAACAGCAATGAGCTGCCGATAACAAAAATTGTAATGTATAAATTCTTTATCATAATTCTCAATTAAAAATTGTATTAAACCAGAAATTAAGCTTAAAGAATAATCTCCAATCATTATTGTAAATTTTATTATTCAGAAATTGACCCTGAACATCAAATGAGAGAGTTCTGAATGGTCGAATATTTGTCCCTGCCAACACTGAAACTAATTCATTCGAGGGGTCACCCTCTGTCAGTTTGTATCTTGTATAAGAAAACCCTAATGAAGGAGTTAAAAAACCATCAAGCTGGGAAAATGCAGTGTAAAGAGAAATTGCATCCATCTCACCAGCATAACCGAAATTTTTTCTCGCTGTGATAGAGCCGTAAGGAGATGAAACTCCTAATGTAAGCCGTTGTGATCTATCATCTTTGTATGTAACATTAGCAAACTTACCAATGACGGTGTATTTGTTATCGATCAGATAGTCAACACCGGCTTCAACTTCCCAGGTATTGCCATAATCGAAAACTGAAAAAATTGAGTTATACCTGATTTTCGGTTCTCTGTAATTATAATATGCATTTATACCAAGGTTCTTAATTGCTTCATATCTGCCTGATATTTCAAATCGTGAAGTTGTTTGATAGTTAAGGTCATAATCATACCTGATGTTGCCACTTCCAAACTTTTGTTTGAAGTAAGAAACTTCACCGGAAAGAAACTGATACTGATTTGATTCATTTTCAATCAACACATTTATCGGGTTGAGTTCAGGATCTAATCGAACAGCAGTATAAGATTGGCTTTTAAAATTTTTGTTGATATACTTAGCACTGAATCTCCAATCCAAAAGGGCTAAAACCGTAAACTCGCCGCCAAGCAAATAATTATTTCCCCAATCTTCAATCAACTCCAGTTTCTGATAAGCAGGTACATTACCGCCGTAATAACCAGTCAATTTATACCCTGAATAATTCAGTCCAAGAGTTGCACCATCGAAAACACCGCCAGCAATCGAATTAAATAGAGGTTGTCTGCCAAGTTTTAATGACGCTACATCAAAAATATTATTTATATCTGCATATAAATTATAAACTCTGAATCTTGGATCACTCTTCTGTTTATTTGAAAGATCATATTCAAGGTTGAAGTTGGACCTCAGCCACAAATTTTCTTTTCCAAAATTAAAAGCGAGCATCTGGTAAGTTCTTGCGTTGGTAGTAGATGATCCTGATGTATCGAATCGTTCGAAAGTGTAAACCGAACTTGAAAATCTGCCGTTAAGGCTTTGTGGGATGATTGTGAAAGCCATCCCACTTGCTAAAAGTAACAGTAAAAATTTTTTCATAAAGTATTATCGCTATTTATGCAATTGCTTTATTGTTTGGGAACCGGATGTTTAATCTTTTCCCACATTGCTTCTAATTTGAAATCCACGTAAGTCGGGCTTTCAGCATTATGGCATCCGATGCAAAAATCTTCTATATTTTCATGGACAATCAAACCGTTTGCAATTGCATCAGCACGATTTTCCATAACTTTTTTGCTTTTATAGTCAGCACCTGCACCATGGCAAGTTTCGCATTGAACACCTTCACTAACTTTAAATTTTTCACCAATGAATTTTGCATCTACATTATAACCGGATGCATGACACTTCAAACATTCAGGTGTTTCAACTGCTTTCGTGGTAAATCCTTTTTCCTTGGCAATCTGGTCTGCTTTTTCAGTTTGAAGAGTTTGATATGCCTGAGCATGTTTGCTATTCTGCCAGATTGATAATTGACTTCCCTGCTTTTCAGATTTGTGACACATTCCACACGCACTTGTGCCGATAAAGCCGTGTTGTTCTGTCTGAGCAGAGATAATGAAGATTGGTAAACTGATGAGTGCAATAAAAATTCTGAAATACATATTCCCTCCTGGAAAATGATTTTTTTTTCAATGTATAAATAAATAATGTCTAAAAAAAAACAAAGGAGAGCGCTTAAAATATAAGTTGTTACATTCAGGCTCTCCTTTGTACTAAGGAGGCTATGCACGGCTAAAGACAACAATCACACCAATTTTATTCAGCATACTCAGCTAATATTTTCATATTTTTAATGATAAATTCCAACAATTGAGAAAAGACAATTGTTTCTTCTCATTGATTAGAATAGATAAGCCTTTATCAATACACAATCTTAATTTGAAAGTGATAATTAATCCTCTCTAACTCAACCCAAGTCAACATTAATCAGAAAGCACTAATCTTAAATGAATCAGTTCTGAAGAAATGAAAAATGACACTGAATTTATTCTTTTTTGATAACTCATGATTTAATTATCTTTTCATAAAGAATTAAAAGGAAATTCTCCTGTATGCTTAAATTTATTTTATTGTTTTTATTTGCTTACGTCTCAGTATATACTCAGCAGGACGATAAACATGTTTGGAAAGTGATCAACGCCGACGATGGTTCCAAGTTCTGGTTTGATTCAGCTTCTTTAGACACAACTAAAGGGGATAAATTTAACATCTGGATACTGCAAACCAATCAGCCTCCAAAAACTTATGAAGGTATTGATGGCGAAGTTTTCAGAGTAAAAACTCTCTACACAATAAACCTGACAACAGTTAAATACGGCATTTTAAAAGTTCGTTACTACAATCTCAGTAATCAGGAAATATTTTCATTTGATTATGATAAACCAATGCCTCCTGAAAGTATAAGATATCCTTACCCTATCACAGATAACTCAATTCTGTATTATCTAATAAAAGAATTATACGAACCTAAAGGTGAGCGGACACAAAAAATAAATTAATTTAATTTGAGACTAGTGCCGTCAAGTTTCAATCTGAGTATGAAGTAATATTTCTTCAAGAACACCGGAGACACGAAGACATTCTGATAATACACCCGAATATACAATCGCTTTCCCATTTACATGAACTTCAAATGTTTTATCACGAGCTTCAATAAAGGAACACTTTGTTGCTTTAATAATCTGAGAAATAACTTCTTCAAAAGTATGCCAGTCGTCATTAAACAAAATGACCCGGCTTCCCAAATCAATTTCTGAACTTTCCTTATCTGTTATTTCTAATTCAGGTGTTTGCGTTAATGGATTTTCCATATTGTGAAAATAATTATTAAGCAAATTAAATTAAAGCAGACACTATCTCTCATCCAAAACTATTATATGATTTAATTGTTTTTATAGCAGGTCATCCATATATTTTGAATATAAAATAATGCAATAAAACGGAGATCAAATGAAAATAATTGTTTGTGTAAGCCATGTTCCTGACACAGCAACGAGAATAAAAGTTGGAAATGATGGTAAAACTATAGACCCGGCAGGAGTTACGTTCATTATAAACCCCTATGATGAATATGCAGTTGAGGAAGCTTTAAAGATGAAGGAAAAAATTGGAAGCGTAGAAGTTATTGTAATTACAGTTGGTACTGAAAGCAGTAAAGAAACTATCCGAAAAGCCTTAGCTATGGGTGCAGATAGCGGAGTATTGTTAAAAGATGAAAATCGGCGCGACTCGATTGGAATTGCCAAAGCATTGGCAGATGAAATAAAAAATCAGGGTGCGCAGATAGTTTTTATGGGAAAACAATCTGTTGATTACGATAACTCAATTGTTGGTCAGCTAACCGCCGAACTTCTGGATTTTAATTGTGTTGCAGTATGTGTAAAACTGGATATTGATAACAATAAAGTTGTAGCTGAACGTGAGATTGAAGGTGGAAGAGAAGTAGTTGAGACTTCGTTACCTGCTGTTATTACTTGTCAGAAAGGACTGAATGAACCTCGCTATGCATCATTAAAAGGAATAATGGCTGCAAAGAAAAAGAACATTGAAGAAAAACCAGCATCAGCTTATACACCAACAAGTGAAGTTGTAAGTATGCATCTTCCTGCAGGAAAACAACCCGGACGAATAATCGGAAGTGATGTGTCCGCCGTACCTGAACTGGTCAGACTTTTAAAAGAAGAAGCAAAAGTAATTTAAGGAATAAAATTCATGTCAAGTAAAATTTTAGCAATACTCGAACAAAGAGATGGTATCATCAAAAGAGCAGGATTTGAAGCGGCAAGCGCTGCTTCAAAACTCGCCATTGATTTAAAATTATCTGCAGATGCATTGGTCATTGGAGACTCGATATCAAATCTTGATGAAATATCAAAATACGGGATACAAAAAATACATTATCTTAAACACGCTGCATTAACAAATTACTCTTCATCAGCTTATTCAGAAGCGATTTCAGACCTGGTGAAAGAATCTGATTACGATACAATAATTCTTGCAAACACAACACTCGGGAAGGACCTTGCACCAAGATTATGTATTAAGCTGGATGCTGCATGCCTGGTTGATTGTATAAAAATAAATGTAACTGGAGATGAATTAGTATTTACAAGACCATCTTATGCAGGGAAAGCACTTCTTGATATAAAACTATTGAGTAAGAAAAAAGTTGTAACAATCAGACCGAATGTATTTAAAGCTGAAATTGTAAATGCAAATGCAAAATCTGAAGTGATTGTTAAGGAATTGACTGAAGTTAACTTACGAAGCAGAGTCACATCATTCAAGAAATCGGAAGGTAAGCTGGATGTTGCAGAAGCTGATATTATCGTGTCCGGTGGAAGAGGAATAAAAGGGCCAGAAAATTTTCATCTTATTGAGGAATTGGCAGAAGCATTTGGTGGAGCTGTCGGTGCTTCACGTGCAGTAGTTGATGCTGGCTGGCGACCTCATAGTGAACAGGTTGGTCAGACAGGTAAAACAGTTTCTCCGTCACTTTATGTAGCTTGTGGAATTTCAGGTGCAATTCAACACCTTGCAGGTATGTCGTCATCAAAATATATTGTAGCCATAAATAAAGATAAAGATGCACCAATTTTTAATGTAGCCGATTATGGAATTACCGGGGATCTTTTTGAAATTCTTCCTGCATTGACCAGCGAAGTAAAAAAACTTAGACAATCTTAATAGAGAAAATCTTTGCAAAAAATAGCCTGTGAAATTTTAAATCTTTCTTCCAGTCCTGCAACAGGTGGTGCTTATGCCATCCTGTTAAAAGAAATTGACGGAAAGCGTAGGCTCCCAATTATAATTGGTGCATTCGAGGCTCAGGCAATTGCTCTCGAGATTGAAGGAATAAAACCACCCAGACCTCTGACTCACGATTTGTTGAAACAATTAACTGATAGTCTGGGTGCTACTGTGCTTGAAGTGATTATTGATGAACTTAGAGACAACACATTTTTTGCAAAAATTGTACTCGAAGTATCCGGTTTTACACAGGAAATAGACGCAAGACCAAGTGATGCCATTGCTTTAGCCGTTCGTGTTCAATCACCAATCTATGTTTCTGATATTGTTATGGAATCTGCTGCTTTTCTGCCTTCGGATGAAGTAGAAGAAACAGCTGCTCTAAGTTCTGCAACCAACTCAACTGAGCCAAAAAAACCTCCGACTAAAGAAGCAAAACTTGCGGCACTGCAAAACAAACTGAGGGAGGCAATCGAAGGTGAAGAGTACGAAAGAGCTGCAAAAATCCGTGATCAGATTAAGAATCTTACAAGCGAGAATTAAACAGACTAATTGAAGATTTTCTTTCCGATTTTACATTCCAGACATCTTTCCTTAACACAATAATTTCTGAAGAGCTCAATCATAGCCTGATAATTTACACTTCTTCTTGAAGCTTTTTCTAAACCAAGTGTGGATTCCACCTGATCAACGACCATGTTCGAACCGTACTGAGTATATTGAATATACAAATCCTTAACTCTCAATGCTGAATCTTTATTCTCGAAAATTTCAAAATACAAATTAAGAACAGGAAAAAGCACGTTTATTATCATCTCATCAGCTCTTGAAACACCAATAAAATAATTCAACTTTTCTTTTGATAGCTTGTCAAAATTAAAATGAGTCATCCAATAACCATTAGCATCGGTAATAAGATAGTTTCTTAGAATTACATTTGCTTCTTTTACATTCCTATATTCATTAAAATAATTTATTAAAGATTTGAATACACCATTTTCTAAAAAATGTGAAAGCAGAAGTCCACCACCACAAAGTCTGATTGTTGGAAAATTTTGTGGACGACTTTTGAAAAAGTTCCAATCAGTAATTTTGAAAAATGGACCATCATATTTTTCCCGGACAGAATTCCATACTTCAACTAATGTTCTTATATACTCAGCGGTCGCTTCCTCCTTAAAATTAACTTTTTGAGGAATCATTCCACTCACATTAAATAAAGAACTTTCGATAACCGTATTAAAGTTTTCATTTCCTCTGAAATTATTTAGAAAGTTGATATTCACAGCTTTCGCCATCCGAATCATAATTTCTTTATTGCTGGAATATCCGAGCGCTTCAAAAATCATCTCATAAATCAGTTGTTCCCATAAGTGGATATCACTGAAATCTGTTGCAGCATATTTCTTGTTAAAATAATCTTCACCAAAATCATATTTTAAAATTGGTTCTCGTATATTCATTTCTTTGAGATATACCATCTCCTTTAACCGGTCAAGAAATCTTCTGGACTTTCTGTTAAATCGTTCAATGCCAAGTTCAAGAAGAAATTCAAGTTTATCTTTTTTATGAATCGTATCATTTCTGCCGTAACAAGGCATCCTGAATTTTCTGTTTTCTTTTTCAGATTTAACCGCATCGATTAATAATTTATGAATGTTCGATTCAACGAAATCAAGCAGGCATAAAGAGTTGATTTTTCTACCGTCTTTACTATAAACAAAAGGTTGATGTCTGTCCTTTGAAATAACGAGATGTAGAATAACTTTGTTATATTTTTTGTCGAAGAAATGTCCGTGAGTTTTCCAATCGGAGTGCCAGCTATCGATTTCTATATCACCGAGATAAGTAATATTACCAAATTTAATCCTGGCATTAAGAAAATCAGGTCCGGCTGAATCTTTATTGTGGGTACCTGGATCAACAATCTCAATTTTTTCAGAGTTATCCAGTTTAAGTTCCTTTTCAAACTTACCATCTTTCCAGATTTCATAGACGAGTTTTTCGTTAATACTCATTTTAATTCAGTAGTAAACCTAAAATTAAACTCAGCTTTTTCAGTCTAAAGATATTTGCTTTTTCTTATAAAAGAAAATACTAAAAGAAGATTTTTTCAAACGCTATGTGCAGGGCAAAATCGAGTTTTTATTCCGGATGCGTTCTACGAGATATGAACAGCAGTAGCTTTATTGATTACTTTCTGATACCAGATTGTTCAATCGCTGAAGCTCACTTTTAGCTGCTTCTGCAAAATCTTCTCCAATACCTTTTTGAATGATTCCTCTGCTGACATTTAACAGGAAATTGCATCGCTTGTGTTTAAACAAAAGCCCGATAATATCAGAAAGGCTTCCACCCTGTGCACCAACACCCGGTATTAAAAGAGGCAAATCATTAATTAAGTTGAGATTATCGTTTAGCTCATTAATTTGTGTGGCGCCAAAAACAAGCCCACAATTCAAATTTTTATTCCACTGATGAACTTTCTTTATAACTTGCTGATAAAGAAATTCACCTGAAATCAATTTTGATTTTTGAAAATCTTCAGAGCCAGGATTGGAAGTCAATGCAAGTATAAAATTAAATTTATCTTCGTAGGAGAGGAATGGTTGAATTGAATCTTCCCCCATATAGGGATTTAAAGTTGAAGCATCAAAATTAAAATGCTCAAAAACAGATCTGGCATATAAATTTGATGTATTACCTATGTCACCTCTTTTTCCATCAGCGATTGTAAAAATGTTTTGAGGGATGAACGATAAAGTTTCATGCAGATTTTCGATACCGGAAGCACCTTCACTTTCATAAAAGGCAAGATTTAATTTATATGCTGCTGCTGAATCTGATGTCGCTTCGATTATCCTTTTGTTGAATTCAATAACAGGATTTTTATAGGTTGATAAATGAGCAGGAAGTTTTTTATGATCAGTATCAAGCCCGACACAAATATATTTTCCTTCAATATTTGCTGACTTAAGTTTTTGGATGGCATTCATTTGAAAATCAAGTGTAATTTTTTCTTGTGCGATATAAATTTGCAAGGATACCAAGCATAAACAAATTGACTAATAATGAACTTCCCCCGTAACTAATAAAAGGTAATGGTATTCCGATAACAGGAAGTATTCCAACTACCATCCCGAGATTAATAATAAAATGAATCAGATAAACAGTAAGTATTCCAATCGAAACTAAACTCAGAAATTCATCCTTGGTGTTGAAAGTAAGCTTTAGAATCCGAAGGAACAGGATCAGAAAAATACTAATGACTATTATGCTGCCAATAAATCCAAACTCTTCGCCGATTACGCAAAATGCAAAATCTGTCCATTGTTCAGGTATAAATTGAAGCTGGGTTTGGTTCCCTGATAAAAATCCTTTTCCTAAAAGTCCACCTGACCCTATCGCTACTTTCGCCTGAATAGTATTATATCCAGAACCAAGCGGATCTGCATTAGGATCCAGGAATGATTGAATCCGTCTTTGCTGATGTGGACTTAATGCATGATAAACGTAATCAGCAAAAAATCCGCTTGCCAAACCGATTGCAAAGATTGATGCACTAAAAAATAAATTTCTCTTGAATGTAATAAGTAAAGCAATCACCAAAAGCATTGCGATTATGAAATAGACAGTACCAAATATTGATGCTATTGCAACAAATGCAGGAGATAAAACTACGAATAATGAAAATGAGCTAATCCCCTTCCAGAAAAACATCATCAGAATAACACCCATAAAAACAATAGATGTGCCCATATCCGGTTCAAGCAAAATTAGCATCACTGGTGTAAAACCAATTATTAAAGTAAAAAGAATATCTTTAAAGGAATCAATATTAGAACTATTTCTGCTTAGATAAGCTGCGATTGCCATGATTGTAGCAATCTTTGCAAGTTCAGATGGCTGGAATCCAACTGCACCAATGACAAGCCAGCTTTTGGATCCGGATATTTGTCTCCCAATACCTAATACAGCTACAAGTAAAAGTAACGATACAATGTATCCCGGGATAGCCAATGTTTTAAAAACATTTGTTGGTAGTGAATATGTAATAAAGAAAATAATGAAAGCAAAAACTCCCCATACTATCTGCCTTTGAAAATTTTCTTGTGCAAATGTATTATTGATTGTCGAACTGTAAATTGCGAGTAATCCAAATCCGAACAGCGCTAATGCAGGCAGGAAGAGACCAAAGTCAAATTTATCTTTTATGTTATAATCAATTCTCACTTATACTATTTCCTCAATGAGTTTTGACAACTGCAATTTGATTTTCAAGAGTACTTCCTTCTCCTCTAAAGCTATTCATATATGCTTGTATTACATTTTTAGCAATCGGTGCCGCATGAGTTCCACCAAAACCAACGTTTTCAACAAGAACTGCAATTGCAATTTTTGGGTTTTCATACGGAGCAAAACCTACAAACCATGCATGATCTTCTCCGTGTGGATTTTGAGCTGTTCCTGTTTTACCACAGATTTCTACATCAGGCAGTTTTATATGAGTTGCTGTTCCATGACCATTCACTACCAAGTACATTCCTTTTTTTACTATATCTAACGCCTCCTGGCTTACACCAGTACTAATTTCTTTAAATTCGAGAGGTACTAGCTTTTCAGTATTTATATCTATATATCCCTTGACAACATGTGGAATTTTTGTCTTCCCATTATTTGCTATAAGACTTGCATACATCGCTAATTGTAAAGGAGTAACGCTGACTTCACCCTGTCCGATACCAAGACTTGCCATAATACTCCTCGGCCATTTTTCACCGTATCTTTTTATATAGTAATTTTCATCTGGAATTAAACCGGGAACTTCTTCAGTCAGATCAACACCTGTAATTTTTCCAAATCCGAATTTTGTCGCATACTCTTTCCATTTATCAATACCAATTTTATAAATGAGTCTATAGAAAAAAGAGTTACAGGATTTTTCAATTGCGGTAACTACATTAACGGTACCATGATTTCCGTGACATTTGAAGAATCTTCCAAAAGTAAAACCACCACCACATGTGATAGTATAAGATTCATCAATCACGCCCATGTCAAGTGCAGCAATTGCAGCAAGCATTTTGAAAGTTGAACCCGGCGGATGAATCGACATTGTTGCACGATTAAATAATGGTGTATAAGGATTGGAGTAGATGCTGTCTAAAAAACTTCTTGGTGTGAAATATGAAAATCTATTAAGATCATAATCAGGTGAACTTACCATTGCTAAAATTTCACCGGAAGTAGGTTCAATAGCAACTAACGCACCTCTTTTACCTTTGAATTGTTCTTCCGCTATTCTTTGAGCAGAAGCTTCGATACCAAGAACCAGATCTTTTCCCTTAATTGGAACGATGTCATCTTTTCCTTCCTGAAATCTTCCAATCTGTCTTTGCCGCGAATCCACAAGAACATATTTGTAACCTTTAGTACCGCTGATTAATTTTTCATAAGTTTTTTCAATACCATTGTGACCAACATAGTCACCCGGGTTATAAAGTTCCTTTTCCTTGGCAAGTTGTTCAGGTGAGATTTCTTTAGTGTATCCAAAAGTATGGGATGCTATAACCTGAGCAGGGTAAAAGCGCTGCATTTCGATAATATAATCAACACCAGTCAGATGTTCAGAATTTTCTTCATACCAGGCAATAACCTGGAAGTCAACACCTCTGCGAACTTTAACCGGTAAAAATTTAGAATAGATTTTATTTTTCTTCAATAATCCTTTAATATATCCGGGTTCTGTACCTATGACAGCTTCTAAAATTTTATTGAGGCTTGTATCATAGTATGCCGGAGTTATCCTAAGAGTGTACGCAGGTACATTACTGACCAGCACTTTATAATTTCTATCATAAAAAACTCCACGCAGCGGCTGAAGTTCAATACTTTTTATACTATTATCTGTAGATTTTTTATCATATTCAATTGTATAAACGATTTGCATCTGGAATAATCTTCCGGCAAGAATTATCATCGTTGCAATAATAATTGCGAAGATAATCGTTTTACGTCTCAGCGAACCAAAATTTTCAGTCTTCAATCGAATGCTCTTCTATAAGGGACAATTACCACTAAAATACTAACCACAGCAGTATAAATTGAAGGTAATAATGCGTGATTAAATAATGCCTGAACAAAGTTTGTATTAAAATCAATAACAGAGAATAGCGAAAAAATCGTTGCATTTATCAGAGCACATATCACGACAACTAATGAGAACGAATATGTGAACAGATATTTTTCGCGTTTGGTTTCTCCTGAAAAATAACCTGCAATAAAGCCGGCGACAGTTAATGAAAGCATATTGCTTCCAACAAGATTTCCTGAAATTAAATCATACAACAAACCATACAGAGCACCATTGACAGTTCCAATTATCTGACCATTTGCAATAGCGAAATACACTACTGAAATTAAAAGAAGGTTCGGCACAACTTCCTGTATTGAAACAAACGGAATTATTGTTAATTGTATTATAACAACAGGTATGAAAATGAGCAGTGGTATAAAATATTTCAGTTTCATTGCTTGTTATAAAAATTCAGTTCAAGATTATTTTTTTCCACGTTCTCAACCTGCATCAAAACAAATACTGTTTCAACACTTAATACTTCTTCAAATGGATTTATCTGGATCAGATTAAGCAGACCACTTTTATCTTCTTCAATCTTCGAGACTACTCCAACTGGAATTGGAACAGGTATAATAGAGCTGATGTCTGAAGTCACAATTCTGTCGCCAATATCAAAATCAAATGTTCTTGGAACATCTACGATCAATAATTTTTCTCCATCCCATTTCATAATTCCATTTAACCGGTTTTTTTCATTTTTTACTGTCAGCTTGAGATCAACATTTTTAATTGTTCTGATTATTGAAAAATTTTCTGAACAGGATTGAACGATACCAACCAATCCGCGATAGCTAATAACAGGCATTCCCGGTTTTATACCTCTGTTAATTCCTGCGTTAATGGTGATTGTGTTTTGAGTTATAGATAAAGATTTTGATACTATATTCGCCGGCATAAGTGGTAACGAAATAGTGTCTTTCATTGCTAACATACCTTTAAGCTCACTATTTAAAATACCTTGTTCTCTTAAAATGCTCATCTGCAGCATCAATTCTGCATTCAATTCTCTTAATGCCAGGTTTTCCTTTTTTAATTGTGTGATGTTAAATAAGTCGTAGAATATAGCTGTAACAGAAGCAAAACTGCCAAAAGCCAGTGCACGTACTTTTTGAACTTGTGGATTATTATTCTGAGTGAGGAGTGAAAGACTAATAATAACCAGTAAAATTAAAACCAGATATTCCCTGAATTGATTCCAAACATATAAGATCAGCTTGAACATTAATATCTTCTGTTACGAATAAGAACCTTTGAATATTCATTAAGATTTTCAATTACTTTTCCTGCACCACGTGCAACCGCAGTCAACGGGTCTTCAGCAACATGAACCGGCAGATTAGTTTCCATTTTAATTCGCTCGTCGAGACCTTTTAACAAAGCTCCGCCACCGGTCAGCATCACTCCACGATCAAGAATATCAGCAGATAATTCCGGTGGTGTTCGTTCAAGAGTTTGTCGTACAGTATTTACAATCTGTGTAATTGCTTCATTTAGTGCTTCACGAATTTCAACAGAACTGACTTCAGTGGTTTTGGGAATACCACCGACAAGATCACGACCTTTGACTTGAATTGTAATTTCTTCTTTCAAAGGAACGGCTGATCCTACTTCACACTTAATTGCTTCGGCTGTTCTTTCACCAATAAGAATGTTATGATTTCTTTTGAAGAATTGCATAATTGCATAATTCATTTCATCACCAGCAATCCTGATTGATTCTTCGTTAACAATTCCAGAAAGTGCAATCACCGCTATTTCAGTTGTTCCTCCGCCAATATCAATAATCATATTTCCAACCGGTGCATGAACATCAATTCCGATTCCAATAGCAGCAGCCATTGGTTCAGCAACAAGGTGAACTTCTTTAGCGCCTGCATGTTCAGCACTATCCCTGACTGCTCTCTTTTCAACTTCAGTGACTCCACTGGGTACTGCAACCACAACTCTTCTACTGCTTAATGCGCCAGCCTTCACACGTTTAATGAATGCACGAATCATTCCTTCAGCAATTTCAAAATCTGCAATAACACCATCCCGCATTGGACGGGTTACTTTAATTTCTTTATGTTCTCTTCCCTGCATTTCTTTAGCTTTATTTCCAAGCGCGATAATTCTTTTTGAACTTTTATCAAAGGCTACTATTGAAGGCTCATTCAACACAATACCTTTCCCTTTAACGTAGATCAGCGTGTTGGCAGTTCCAAGATCTATTGCAATGTCTGTTGAAAAAAAGTCAATTAATCCCATAAATCCTCTTAATGTTTAAAGTGCCTTATTCCTGTAAAAACCATAGAAATATTTTTATGGTTAGCAGCATCAATTACTTCCTGATCTCTGACTGAACCACCCGGCTGAATTACAGATACGGCACCACAATTTACAATTTCAATTAAACCATCTGCAAAAGGAAAAAATGCATCCGATGCAGCAACAGATCCTGTAAGATCCAATCCGTGCTCCTCTGCTTTCATCTTCGCAATCTTTGCTGAATCGATTCTCGACATCTGTCCTGCACCAACACCAAGTGTTGCTTTATCTTTTACAAATACAATTGCGTTTGATTTTGTGTACTTTGCAATCTTCCATGCAAATTTCAGGTCTTCCAATTCATCAGCAGTAGGTTTTTTATCGGTTACGGTTTTTAGTTTATTTTCATCAAGATCCAATAAATCTGCATCCTGAACTATAGCACCACCGGGAACCGACCTGAATGTAATCTTATCAGTCAAAACAGATTTTTTTTGTTTTAATAATCTTCTATCTTTTTTCTTTTTTAATATTGCAACAGCACCTGCAGTATATTCCGGGGCGCATACAACTTCCAGGAAAATTTCATTCAATTTTTCCGCAAGTTTTTCATCAACAATAGAAGTAAAAGCAACAATTCCTCCAAAAGAAGAAACCGGGTCACATTTTAATGCTTTCAGATAAGCTGCGATTGAATTTTCTCCGATAGCCGCACCAGCCGGATTGTTATGCTTGATGATACTGCATGCGTTTTTTCCAAGACTCTCTGCCAATTCAACTGCTGAAACAAGATCCAGAATATTATTATACGAAAGTTCTTTTCCATGTAAGAATTCAAAGTTTTCATAAAACTCACCATACACGCCTGCTTGCTGGTGTGGATTTTCTCCGTAGCGTAATGCAGAAGCAAGTTTAAAACTTATATTAAAATAATTTGAAGATAAATTCATTTTGGTTTGTAATGAGTTTACAATGTGAGAATCGTAATCCGCCGTGTGTGCAATCGCTGCAATTGCCAATTTCTGTCTTGTTTCCTGACTGATGTTTCCGGCTTTTAACTCTTCAAGAAAAGGTTTGTATTGAGCGGTGTCAGTTAGTATTGAAACATACTTATTATTTTTTGCTGCAGCTCTGATCATTGTTGGACCACCGATATCAATATTCTCAATAAGAGTATCAAGATCAGCATCCGGATTTTTTGAAATTTCTTTGAAGGGATATAGATTAACGCAAACAATTTCTATCGGAAAAATATTGTTTTCTTCGGCTTCTCTCTGATCGGAGGAATTATCTCTTCGCATCAAGATTCCTCCGCTGATTTTTGGGTGAAGAGTTTTTACTCTGCCATGAAATATTTCAGGAAATCCTGTAACGTCTTTAATTTCAGTTACGGAGATTCCACTTTCTGATAAGAGTCTGAATGTATTACCAGTAGCAATCAGTTCAAAACCAAGTTCTTGCAGACCTGCTGCAAAATCAATAATTCCTGACTTATCAAAAACACTGATTAGAGCTAATTTTTTCAATGCATCATATGAGGTTTGTATGAATAAAAATTAAATTGAGACCCGCACCCTGCTATTCTCAACAAAGACTTTGCCAAGTGCAAATTTCTCAATCACGTATGGCAAGAGTTGATGTTCAACGTCCAGAACACGTTCAGCAATCTCTTCTGGTGAATTAACACCTGAAATATCTACACATCTCTGGGCGATAATTCTTCCTGTGTCGTAAGTTTCGTCCACAAAATGTACGGTTGCACCGGATACCTGAGCTGAAGATTTATAAACTGCCTGATGCACATTAATCCCGAACATTCCAGGTCCACCAAAATGTGGAAGCAATGCCGGATGTATGTTGATAATCTTGCTTCGAAAGGTTTTTATAAAATTTTCGGGAATAAGTTTTAAAAATCCTGCAAGTACAATCAATCCCACATTTAAATTTATAAGAACAGATATAAGTTCGTCGAAGGAGATAAATCCTTCTTTCTTACCAACACAAAAAACCGGGATCGAAAATTTTTTAGCTATATCGAACGCAGGACAATATAATTTATCACCAACCACTGCTTTTACCTCGACAATATTTTTCAGAATTGGTGACTCGAGTATAGCTTTTAGGTTTGAACCCCGACCTGATACAAAGACCGCCAGTGCTAACACATTCCTGTTAAATTATTTGGTCAAAACTACTTAAACAGAATTAATTTATCAAATAACTATGCTGTCATACAATTATTTTTCTTCAAGAGTGAACGAAAGGTAACTGAGTTTATCCTTGAGTTTATTTTCATAATAATAATTTCTGAATTGACCAGCGTAGCCGATAAAAAATTCAGCATCTACATTATTGTTCAATTCTTTGCTGGCTCTTGCAGCATAATAACAAGCGAAGGGTTTTACCCAGAGTTCACATTCATTAAAATTAAAAACAGCAACAGCGTACTCGAGTGATTTTTTAAATTTACCCTGATAAAAAAGTGCGTTGCTGAAACACAGGATAGCCTCAGCGCGTAAAGTATCAGAGACAGGAAGTTCAATAAATTTTTCGAGTGAATCCACTGCAGCTTTAAACTTTCCTGCATCAATCATATTATTTATCAGGATCAACTTCAATTCATTTGAAGCTGGAAGTTTAGTTAAATATTCTTCCCCTTTTTTCTTTGCATACGCGTCATCATCTAAATCCATATTCCCTTCATCAGTTTTATCAAAGTATAATAATGCTGAGAGCGAATCTCCTTCGATAAGATGGCTCAATCCGATTTTTAATGCTACAACACTTTTAAAATGATCATCAACAGTTTGTTCAAGAAACCTGTTGTAATATTTTCTTGATTCATCGTAATCACCTTTGGCGTAAAGAATATTCCCCATAAGCATTGCCGAATAATTTTTCAACTGAATGAAATTTGTATCTGTCGAAGAATAAATTGTCATATAATTTCTTGACGCACTTGATAAATCAAAAGTCTTTACCTGAAGATTTGCTAATGCGAAGCGGAACAATAAATTTTTTGGAAATCTGAATATCAACTCATTTAATAGTTTCTTTGATTGAGCGTACTTAAGCAGGAATTCTGAAAATATCTGAGACAGATAAAACTTAGCTTCAACTTTTGCAAAATTTCCTTTCTTCGATGCAATCTCAAGAAACTGCAATCCTTTCTTTTTATCACCAGCCATTCCAACTAAATTTATTGCCCAGGACCATGTTTGCGGAGCCTGAGATATTGCAAAGTTGAACAATCCTTTTCCCATATATGCATCATAGTATAAACTGTCTTTGGCTAAAAGTTCATCAGAATATAGATGAAATTTTCTTGCAGCAAATACAGCATCAAAATAGTTTTCATCTCTTGTGTAAGCAAAAGTACGATTTCCATAAACGGAACTGAGAATGTATAAACTAAAAAGGTCTGATGAATCACTCTTTAATTTTATCTCAGCTTTTTCAATTGCTGAGTCACTAAGTTCTATGAATTTATTTAAATTACTTTCATCTTTGCTATCAAGATAGAACCAGAGGTAACTTATAGACTTATAATGATATCCTGCAGGATGATCCGGGTACTTACTTAAAATTGAATTAAATGTTTTATCAGATGATTTAAAGTTGAAATTGTAAAGGGCTTCAAGTCCGGTTGATATTCTGGTTTTAAGATCTGATTGAGGATAGATAAAAGTTACATTTAAAGATAAAAAGCAAATTATAACAAGAATAATCTTATATAAATTTTTTAGAAGGTTGTGAGATAACATTTTATCTGGCGGTAAAAGAATTAAATGCTTTTAAAAAAATGATTTTCAGTTTCCACTCTTAACAATAGAATATTCCATCGCGGCTCGCACAAATTCCCTGAACAAAGGATGAGCATTTGTAGCTCTTGATTTTAATTCGGGATGAAACTGACACGCAACAAACCATGGATGATCTTTCAATTCAATCATTTCAACTAATTCTTTATCAGGTGATAACCCGCTGATAACCAAACCATGATCAATCAACTTTTTGCGAAACTTATTATTTACTTCGTAACGATGACGGTGTCTTTCAGAGATATAATTTGTTTTGTAAGCATCGAAAGCTTTTGTTTTATCATATATCACACAAGGATAAGCACCAAGCCTCATTGTCGCACCCATTTCTTTAATATCCTTCTGACCGGGCATTAAATCAATTACATTAAATTTCGTTTTCTTGAATTCAGAACTATTTGCATTTTTCATTCCGCAAACATTCCTTGCAAATTCAACAACCGCACACTGCAAACCAAGACAGATACCGAAAAATGGAATTTTATTTTCACGTGCATATTCTATTGCTTTAATTTTTCCTTCGATACCTCTCTCTCCAAAACCACCCGGAACGAGAATTCCTGATACACCCTTTAAAAGTTCCTCCAGGTTATCTGACAAACAATCTTCAGCATTCACTGGTTTAATTTTAACTTTAACCTGATTTGCTGCACCAGAATGAATGAATGCTTCCATAATACTTTTGTAAGCATCAAGATGCGTAATGTATTTGCCGCAAACAGCAATCTCAACTTCACGGGTTGGATTTCTTATTCCATCAACAAAATTTTCCCATTCTTCGAGTTTTATTTTTCGCTCTGGAAGATGCAGACGGCTTGTAACAAGTAAATCCATTTTTTCTTTTTGAAGAACGAGTGGTACTTCATAAATTGAGTGAACATCATACGCAGAGATTACTGCTCTCGAATCAACATTGCAGAATAATGCTATTTTTTCTCTTATATCTTTCGCTAATTTTTTTTCTGATCTGCAAATTAGAACATCAGGCTGGATACCAAGTTCCAACAAATTCTTTACGCTATGCTGAGTTGGTTTTGTTTTTACCTCACCTGCAGAAGCAATATATGGAACCAGTGTAACATGAATTACCATCGAGTTGGCTCTACCAAACTCGAGCATATGCTGTCTCATTGCTTCGATGAAAGGTAAGCTTTCAATATCGCCAACAGTCCCGCCAATCTCAGTGATTATTATCTCGTATTCACCGAGCTCGCTCAGACGGGTAAGTTTACGTTTAATTTCATCCGTGATATGAGGAATAACCTGAACTGTTGCACCAAGATAATCACCTCGTCGCTCTTTTGTAATTACTTCATGATAGACCTGACCAGTTGTAGTATTATTAGCTCGTGTCATGCTCACATCAAGAAATCTTTCGTAATGACCCAGATCAAGGTCAGTTTCTGCACCATCGTCCGTTACATATACTTCACCATGCTGAAACGGACTCATTGTCCCAGGATCAACATTTATATAAGGGTCAAATTTTTGGATAGTAACGCTAAATCCTCTTTGTTTGAGGAGAAGTCCAAGTGATGAAGCGGTAATACCTTTTCCGAGCGAAGATACAACACCACCGGTTATGAATATGAATTTAACTTTTTTTCCGCGGGACATTTAGTTTTTTTTTTGCTTTCAAATATAGAGTAAGAGGTTTTGATAAACAATCAGCAGTAAGAGAGGGAAATGGTTGATTAAAGAATTTAAAAAGCCGCTCAATAGCGGCTTTGAAAAATTCAAACAATATATATGGTCACTTAATTAAAATCATCTTTTTTGAACTAATATATTTCTCAGCGATTAGCTGATAAATATAAACACCACTTGAAAGATCACTTGCATCAAACTGAACTTCATACCTTCCTGCTTGCTGAATTTCATTAACTAACACTTTAACTCTTCTGCCAAGTATGTCATAAATTACAAGATTTACTAAAGTCCCTCCTTTGAAGGGATTTAGGGAGGCAGGCAGATCATACTTTATTGTTGAAATTGGATTGAAAGGGTTAGGATAATTTTGTAATAATAAAAACACTGAAGGACGTTCTATTATTACACAAACAATTTTAGAGTATTCAAAACTTCCATCGTAATCAACCTGTTTAAGGCGATAAAAATAATATCCTGGTTCATTTGTAAAGTCTACAAAAGTGTAAGAATGCTCTTCTGTTGTCGTCCCGTTGCCATGTACAAAACCGATGCGTTGCCAAACTTGGCTATCAGATTCACTTTTTTCTACCTCAAATCCTTTGTTATTAATTTCACTTGCGGTTAACCAACTAAGAATCACTTTGTTATTAATTGTCTCGCTGTAAAAAGATATTAACTCAACCGGGACATAAGTTGAATCGTAATATTTCATTATCAACCCTAATTCTCCAACGGCATAACCAGAACCAGAATTCAATAAATTTAATCCTGTTATTCTGACACCATTAAGTTCTGTGAACTCAAACCAGTTTTCTCCTCCGTCAGTAGAACGATAAGTCTTATATCCAATTATGAAAATAGTGCTGTCTTTGTATGTACTAAGTTTTGCAATACTAAAACCTGTGAGATTCTGATTCTGAACCCAGATAACTCCTCCATCTGTGGTTTTATAAAGTTTATTACTTTCAAGTAAAAAACCATTTTGATAATCTATGAAAAAAACATCCCTGGATTGCCCAATATTAATATTTAATTGCTCAATCCAGTTTTGTCCACCATCTTTTGTCTTAAAAGGCCTGGCATTCCCATTTGCAGTCCATCCATAAAGAGAATCAACAAAATAAATACTGCTAAATCCTATACTAAGTGGTGCATTCAACTGAGCAAACCAGTTATCTCCTCCATCTGTAGTTTTGAGTATCCCACCTCGGCTTGTCACCGCCCAACCAGTTGTTGGGTTAATAAAAAAGATTTTTCTTATTTGTCCAATCGTGTCAGAAAGTCCCGTTCTGTTTATCAGATTCCAGGTTACTCCTGCATCAGTTGTCTTCAGTATTCTGCTCGGTGCTCCTCCAACAAAACCCGTCAAACTATCTGTAAAGGTTAAACAGGCTAGGGTTGTTGTAAATAAATTTATAGGGAAGTTGGGTATTCCTGACCAGCTTTCTCCTCCATCTGTTGTTTTATAAACAGGTCCTCCTATCCACGTTCCTCCTGCTATGTATCCTGTCATCTCGCTTGTAAAAAACACATCAGCAAAGTTGTCGTTTATTATCATACGTTTCCAGACATCATAACTTCCTTCTGCTTTCCATAATTTTAATCCTGTTCCTGTATTGTATCCTGTTCTTCCTTCTTCAATATATTGTAATTCATATTCTCCTATTCCTCCTGTTATTGTCCAGTTTTGTCCACGGTTTGTTGTCTTCCAAATTCCTATGTTACTCATTACCACGTAACCAGTATCAATACTTATATATTTAATACAGTTCACTTCACTTGTTGTCATCATTCCTCCGGTTACCCACGTGTTCCCACCATCACTGCTGTAAATGTTTTTTGCCGGATAACTTGTTCCTCCATAACCTGCTGCTGCTATGTGCAGCGAGTCTATTACATCAATACTAAATAATGGATAAGCATCTCCGGCTTGTATTATTTCCCAGTTGGTTCCTCCATCGGTTGTTCTCAAAACTTTTCCGTTGGCTGCTATAAATCCATAATTCTCATTCATAAAATCTATCCACCAATAATCAGATGTATAACCGGGTGTTTCTATATTTTGCCAAGTTTGTCCGCCGTCTGCTGTCTTGATAAGTGAGTTTGCATTTCCACAAGCCCAGCCAAGTGTATCGTTTATCATTTGCAATCCCCACAAGTCGCCGGTTACATTGCTTGTAACTTGTGTAAATGTTTCTCCGCCGTCCGTTGAGCGGAGTATAAGTCCACCAAATCCACTTGCAATTACAATCTGTCCGTCATAACTTCTTACTTTAAGTATTGGTGTTGTTGTGTTTGTTTCGCTTACTGTCCAACTTGTGCCTCCATCAGTACTCTTTATCAATGCACCGAGATCGCCAACTGCCCAACCTGTGCCTGCCTGTCCGGTAGGCAGGTCTTTATTTACAAAATTAATTCCCAGATAATCTACTCTCGGTACTTTGGGATTTAACTCTGTCCAAACTCCTGTGCTTACTAAAGGAAATAATTTTCTCTTTTCTTCATCAAGATTCTTTCCTAAATATTTTTGTCCGTAACTCTGGTAGTTTTCACTCAACTCAATTCCTCTTCGGTACTGGACAGGTTTTTCCCGCAAACGGGGCAGGTCTTTTGTTGTGTCTTGCTGTTGTGCAGTAATAAAACAATTAAACAATAAAACAATTATTAATGTTGTTTTTCCAGTAAGGAGGGATTTCATTGCGTTCAACATTTTCTCATCTCTTCATAATGTTATTTTTTAATTCCATTTTAAATTAATGAATTTCCCTAACTAAGCTACAAATCTATTATCCAGAAAATATTTCCAGGCGTGTTTTGTTGGTGTAACTGCGTTGTTTGCATTGTTAACGCTGTCTTGTATTATATCTGTAACTTGCACAATTTTTACTCGGTGAGTCTCGCCGTCTATGATTATGTCTTGGTCAAATAAACTGTCCAAGGTGACAATGTTAGATTCGGGAATGCCTCGGGCATTTTGGTAGTAATCTTTTACATCAATTGATGTTTGATCAAGTGAGTTATATACAACAAGAACACGATTGGCATCAGGAATCCCTGCAAAGGTTGGTGTTTGTGCTTCAGCTATATTAAAGCTGAAAAGAAAAAGTATAGAAAACAGTAAAAATGAATTTTTCATTTTGCACTCCTTTTTTTTAAGTGATGAAATCCGCAATGAGAGCGGAGTTAATTATTTGAGTAAAACCAACTTCTTAACATCATAAAATCCTTTGTCTGTTGTCATTTTATAAAAGTAAACTCCAGAAGCAAAATCGTTCAATTTAACCTCTAGATTATAAATTCCTTTTTCTTTTTCCTCATTTAATATTTGCTTTACAAGTTCTCCATTAATTGAATAAAGGTTGATTTCAACGAAAGATTTTTGGGGAAGAGTAAAAGAAATATTTGCTATTGGATTGGCAGGATTGGGGTAATTCTGAGAAAGATAGAAGTTGAGAGAAGATATTTCTATCTCTATTATGGTTGAATATTCAAAAGTTCCATTAAAGTCAATTTGCTTTATCTGATAATAAATTTTGCTGCCGTATATTTTATGGTCAATAAATGAATATTCACTTTTTTCAGTTGTTGTGCCAGCGCCTCTAACAAATCCTATTTTGACCCAGTTATTATTGTCGTAAGATCGAAATAATTCAAATCCGAGGTTATTTATTTCGGTAACGGTAATCCAACTTAAATGAATTTTATTATCAGTATACTCCGCAGAGAAATCTATTAGTTCAACTGGAATATAGGTTGTATCGTTATAACTTAAAACCAAACCTAAGCTGCCAACCGCATAGCCTTGTATGTTAGTTGGTGCATAGAAACTATTAATACCTGTTGGTACATCATTGGTAAATTCATACCAGGTATTACTGTAATCGTTTGTTATATAGTATTGCGAAAAACCTATAATAACCCAATGAATAGGATCTGGGAAAAAATAAAATTTACGGGCACCTATAACCTCTGGAATTCCTGTCCAAGTCAAACCTCCATCAATTGTTTTAAACAAAGAATTGTTTATTGAAGAATATTTTGCAAACCAACCGCTATCCGTATTAGTAAAGTAAACGTCATCTGAATTCCAAATAATTGTATTTGTTTGTTGAATCCAGTTATTACCTCCATCAGTTGTCTTATAAGGTCTTCCACCTGATACCCAACCATATAAAGTATCGGAAAAATTTATACTAGTAAAATGAACGCTCGCTGGAGCTGTAAACTGTGTAAACCAGTTTTCACCTCTGTCTGTAGATTTATAAATTACATTACTTCGTACTGCCCAGCCAATTTCCTGGTTTACAAAAAATATTTTTCCTGCTCCGCCCTGTCCTCCATTAGGAACGTACCACGTTACTCCACCATCAGTAGTTTTATTAATTTGGTAGCTTCCTACAAAACCTGTAAGGCTATCCAGAAATAATAATTCGTTACCACTTGGTGCTCCATTTACAACATTCCAACTGATTCCGCTATCGTTAGTTTTGTATAAACTGCCATATTCGTAGCTTGGACTTACAACAAATCCTTTCTGTTCGCTTGTAAAAAACACATCAGCAAAGTTGTCGTTTATTATCATACGTTTCCAGACATCATAACTTCCTTCTGCTTTCCATAATTTTAATCCTGTTCCTGTATTGTATCCTGTTCTTCCTTCTTCAATATATTGTAATTCATATTCTCCTATTCCTCCTGTTATTGTCCAGTTTTGTCCACGGTTTGTTGTCTTCCAAATTCCTATGTTACTCATTACCACGTAACCAGTATCAATACTTATATATTTAATACAGTTCACTTCACTTGTTGTCATCATTCCTCCGGTTACCCACGTGTTCCCACCATCACTGCTGTAAATGTTTTTTGCCGGATAACTTGTTCCTCCATAACCTGCTGCTGCTATGTGCAGCGAGTCTATTACATCAATACTAAATAATGGATAAGCATCTCCGGCTTGTATTATTTCCCAGTTGGTTCCTCCATCGGTTGTTCTCAAAACTTTTCCGTTGGCTGCTATAAATCCATAATTCTCATTCATAAAATCTATCCACCAATAATCAGATGTATAACCGGGTGTTTCTATATTTTGCCAAGTTTGTCCGCCGTCTGCTGTCTTGATAAGTGAGTTTGCATTTCCACAAGCCCAGCCAAGTGTATCGTTTATCATTTGCAATCCCCACAAGTCGCCGGTTACATTGCTTGTAACTTGTGTAAATGTTTCTCCGCCGTCCGTTGAGCGGAGTATAAGTCCACCAAATCCACTTGCAATTACAATCTGTCCGTCATAACTTCTTACTTTAAGTATTGGTGTTGTTGTGTTTGTTTCGCTTACTGTCCAACTTGTGCCTCCATCAGTACTCTTTATCAATGCACCGAGATCGCCAACTGCCCAACCTGTGCCTGCCTGTCCGGTAGGCAGGTCTTTATTTACAAAATTAATTCCCAGATAATCTACTCTCGGTACTTTGGGATTTAACTCTGTCCAAACTCCTGTGCTTACTAAAGGAAATAATTTTCTCTTTTCTTCATCAAGATTCTTTCCTAAATATTTTTGTCCGTAACTCTGGTAGTTTTCACTCAACTCAATTCCTCTTCGGTACTGGACAGGTTTTTCCCGCAAACGGGGCAGGTCTTTTGTTGTGTCTTGCTGTTGTGCAGTAATAAAACAATTAAACAATAAAACAATTATTAATGTTGTTTTTCCAGTAAGGAGGGATTTCATTGCGTTCAACATTTTCTCATCTCTTCATAATGTTATTTTTTAATTCCATTTTAAATTAATGAATTTCCCTAACTAAGCTACAAATCTATTATCCAGAAAATATTTCCAGGCGTGTTTTGTTGGTGTAACTGCGTTGTTTGCATTGTTAACGCTGTCTTGTATTATATCTGTAACTTGCACAATTTTTACTCGGTGAGTCTCGCCGTCTATGATTATGTCTTGGTCAAATAAACTGTCCAAGGTGACAATGTTAGATTCGGGAATGCCTCGGGCATTTTGGTAGTAATCTTTTACATCAATTGATGTTTGATCAAGTGAGTTATATACAACAAGAACACGATTGGCATCAGGAATCCCTGCAAAGGTTGGTGTTTGTGCTTCAGCTATATTAAAGCTGAAAAGAAAAAGTATAGAAAACAGTAAAAATGAATTTTTCATTTTGCACTCCTTTTTTTTAAGTGATGAAATCCGCAATGAGAGCGGAGTTAATTATTTGAGTAAAACCAACTTCTTAACATCATAAAATCCTTTGTCTGTTGTCATTTTATAAAAGTAAACTCCAGAAGCAAAATCGTTCAATTTAACCTCTAGATTATAAATTCCTTTTTCTTTTTCCTCATTTAATATTTGCTTTACAAGTTCTCCATTAATTGAATAAAGGTTGATTTCAACGAAAGATTTTTGGGGAAGAGTAAAAGAAATATTTGCTATTGGATTGGCAGGATTGGGAAAATTTTGAAATAGTTCATACTCTAAAGGAACTGAAAAATAAATTTCTATTTCTTCGCTATAATTATATGTACCGTCAAAGTCTGTTTGCTTCAGTCTGTAACAATAAACTCCTGACTCAGTTAAAATATCTTTGTATGAATAGTAATTAATTTCCGTAGAGTTTCCTTTACCTTCAATAAAATCTAAATCAATCCATTCCTGCTCATTCAGTTTTTTTCTTTGTATATAAAAACCTCTGTTATTAGTTTCGGTAGCAGTAGTCCATTGAAGGTTGGTTTCATTTTCGTTTAACCAACCTTCAAAGTTTATTAACTCTACTGGAACTGTTTCATCATAGTATTTAAAGATTAAACCCGTGTTGCCAACCAGGAATCCAGAATTAACAGCAAATAAGTCGATTGTCATCCTCCATCCTTGATTGGCTAGTTCAGGGAATTCAGTCCAGTTAATACCCGCATTTGTTGTCCTATATACCCTATCACCAGTAATGAATATATTCTCTGAATCAAAATAACCAAATCGTCCAGATCCGAAACCAGTTAGTAATGAATCTAAAGTCCAATTTATACCTCCATCAATAGTCTTATAAAGCTTATTCCAGTCTAATAACCATCCATTAAGTGTATCTTTAAAATATACGTCATCTGTTTGATAAAAGTTTAAATTTGTTTGTTCAATCCAATTCTCTCCTCCATCTGTTGTTTTAAATGGTCTTCTATTAAGAATAGAAGCCCAGCCATATAAGGAATCTATAAAATGAATACTTGAAAAATATCCAGCACCTGGTGAATTTAATTGCACGAACCAGTTTTCTCCCCTGTCTGTTGTTTTCATAATTTGTTTACTCTTAATTGCCCAGCTAATTAATTGAGTTTGGGAGAAAAATTTTATGATTGCTCCAATAGTATCTGTTAATCCGGTTATATTTGTTAAATACCAGTTTTCTCCGCTATCAATTGTCTTATATATTTTCGGTCTTGATACACCTATAAAACCATTTGAACTGTCAAGAAAATTCATTGCATCCATATACAAAATTTGATTGTAAGGGAATGTCAGTAAGGTATCTAAGGTGTATCCTCCATCGTTTGTCGTGTATATAAGGTCCTTACTGTTTATTATACCCTTATACTCATCACTAAAAAAAATATTAAGTAAATCAGCATTTACAATTGTTCTACTCCAGTTTTCACCTTCATTTGTGGTTTTTGCAAGAAGCATTTTACCTCCGGTAACAAAGCCCTTTTCTTCTGTTGGGAAAGATAAGTTTGTTGTCAATGCTTTTGAACTTCCTAGATTAAGATCAATAATTTCATACCAACTAACACCACCGTTAGTAGATTTATAGAAGCCGCCTGAAGATGCTAAACATCCTTTTACTTCATCCATAAATTTTATTTTATTTATTTCCGGTGCACTTATTCCTCCTCCTCCTGCATACAACCAATTATTACCGCCGTCGGAAGTATAAACAACCTTTCCAGCAAAGCCCCCTGCAGATGCTCTGAGTGTATCAATAGCATAAATTGTGTAGAGACTTCTCGTATCTCCAGCTATTTGTGTTATCCAGCTTACTCCACCATCTGTTGTTTTCAACACAATACCCGAACTTGTGCACATATAACCAAATGATGTGTCAATGAAACTTACATCCCAGTATGGTGCAGTTGGATATGGCATAGATTGTTGCACCCAGATTAATCCGCCATCAGTTGTTTTTAAAGCAGTTCCTCTTTCTCCTACCATCCATCCAATCTCATCGGTTATCATCTGCAGATTCCAGATGTTTCTTGTCGTCGGGCTTGACAACTGGATCCACGTTTCTCCTGCATCTTCTGAGATTATAATTATTCCTCCATCGCCTGCTGCTATAACTCTTTGTCCGTTATTTACTGAAGCAACTGTTCTTAATGTATTTTCAACTCCGCTTTCATACCATATCCACTTCTGTCCTCCATTCGTTGTTTTAATTACTGCACCGCCTTCGCCTACTGCCCAGCCGGTGCCTGCCTGTCCGGTAGGCAGGTCTGCATTTGCAAAATCAATTCCCCAATAATCCACTCTTGGTATTAATGGATGAACTTCAGTCCATACCCCGGTAGATTGAAGTGGGAAGAGAGAATAGTCACGAGTTAATCCAGGCTGTACAGATCGTTCCTCTTGCTGGGCATAGTTCATCGAAGGTAATAATAGTAAGACAAGCAGCAGTGAGAGGAGAAAATTAAATTTCAGGGATTTTTTGTTAAACATATAAATACCCGTGATAATTGCTGATTTAATTTTAAGAAATTAATTTTTGAAACGCAAATAATGATGTTATAGTAACTTCTTGAGACTTCTGAAAAATCAGGTTATAAAGCCAAAAATACTTTGAATTAATTTTTTTCTTTTTTTTATGAGTTTTTATTCAACGATTATATCAGCTATTACTTCTTTAACATAGTGCCAGCCCCCATCTCCCTGTAATGTGGTGTCAACTATCTCTTCATTATTCCAACGGAATTCACAGCCGTAAGAAGCAGGATCAGACAATGTGATCGGAACAATATTTATCGGATCTGGGATACTTCTTTTCTCAACATAGTAATTTTTTATTTTAAGTGAAGTTGAATCACCATTCATTGGGTTGGTATAAACTACTAAAACTCTTTCAGGGCTTGGAATTTCATCGGTAGTTTGAGCAAAAATTAATATAGATAGGAGTAATATCTGAGAACAAGTAAATAAAATTTTCATAACCTCTCCCGTTATTTGATGAATAATAATTTTTTTGTTTGTGAAAAACCCGTAGAGCTTTTAAGCGTATAGAAATAAACACCCGTGGATAATTCTCTCAAATCAATTTCTTTTGTATATATGCCAGCCTGAGTGTTCTCGTAAATCAGAGTTGAAACTTTTTCACCTTTGATATCATACAGATACATTTCAATAAAAGATTCCAGCGGGACGATATATTTTATTATGGTGGTTGGATTAGTTGGGTTCGGGTAATTCTGAAAGAGTTCAAAATTATTTAAGTAAATTTTTATTTCAATAATATTAGAATATTTAAATAAACCATTGTAATCAATTTGTTTAAGTCTATAAAAGTACATTTGATTTTCAATATTGGTATCTTCAAACGAATAATTTTGTCTTTCTGATGTTGTGCCTTTACCAGAAACAGTACCTATAACTTCCCAATGAACTTTGTTTTTTGAGCGTTGTATTTCAAATCCCATATTGTTTTTTTCAGTTGCTGATTGCCAGCTTAATAATACATTCAAATTTCTTAACTCTGCTTTGAAGCCTGTTAATTCAACTGGAACTATTGTTGTGTCCAAATAATTCATAACAAGACCTCTTACTCCTATCGGGACACAAAAATAATTATAAGGTGCATAAAGATTTAAAAAAGAAGTACCTACATCCGACATTATATTAATCCAGGTATTTCCTGTGTCTATGCTTTCATAGATATTCCAAGTAATTAGAAAGTGGGTATTACTAATTAATTTGAATCGCGAAGTGTAGGCTGAGATTTGAGTATCCTGATACCAAGTAATTCCTCCATCATTAGTCCTATAAAGCTTATTCTCGCTTAATAACCATCCGTTAAGCGTATCTTTAAAATATACATCATTAGTCTGATAAAAGTTTAAATTTGTTTGTTCAGTCCAATTTTCTCCTCCATCTGTTGTTTTAAATGGTCTTCTACTTAATACTGATATCCAACCATATAAAGAATCAACAAAATGAATACCGGAAAAATATCCGGCTCCTGGCATATTTAATTGCACAAACCAATTCTCTCCCCCGTCATTTGTTTTCATTATGCGTTTATTGCTAATTGCCCAACCTATATCCTTTGTCAAAAAGAAAAACTTAATTATTACCCAGGATGAATCCACTAACCCTGTTATAT
>WBZO01000677.1_pt1 | contig 65868 bp, 60 predicted proteins | sample 5204261 | NCBI WGS metagenome assembly WBZO01 (sample SAMN12412400, study PRJNA552823) | activated sludge metagenome | isolation source: activated sludge from anammox sidestream of wastewater treatment plant... | place: USA: North Carolina | collected 2017-09
CGGCGAGTTGCGACTGTGCTGCTGCGAGCTGAGCCTTCTTGGCTGCGCGCCGACGCGTCATCACCATGACTCCCGCGCACAGTCCGGCGCCAATGAGTGCCATCCCAACCAGAACAAAAATCAGCGGCACCTCCGCGGTGAAGAAGATGAAGTTGATCCCGACTGAGTTCTTGTTGAGAAACACGAAGGCGATCACATAGAGCGCAACCACCGTCCAAAGCACCGGTTTGATGTAGGCCGTCCAAGGCGTCTTGCGCTGATACCCGGGTGGGACGCTGCCTGGTGCCCCCGGGGGCGCGCCAGCCCCACCAGTTGTCGGCTGCGGCATGGCCCCAGGCTGCACGGGCGCGGTCGGCGGACTCGCTTGCACCGGCTGACCAGCAGGCACTGATGGACCCGGCTGACTAGGTGGACCAGGCACTGCACTCATGACGACTCCTCGAAATCACACCGCCAAACACCATGACGGACAGCTTCTTGACCCAGCATGCCACTGAGCGCCGCGCGTCGCGGATTATGCGTCTGCCCGGATCAACTCATAAGCTCCGCTCGTGAGCGTTGACGCAGAGGGTCACGAGGCCGACGGGGTCATCGGCTCTGACGCGCCACGACCGGATTACCCGACTGCGTTCCGGGCTGACATCGCCGAACAGATCCACGGCCAGCTGGTCAGCGACCCGTACCGCTGGCTGGAGGATCGATCAGACCCCGCGACGCAGCACTGGGTGGACTCCCAATCCGAACTCTTCCGAGCGGAACGAGCCCGGTGGGACACGATCGACCATTGGCACGACCGGTTAGAAGCGCTGCTCGGAGCGGGAGCGATCAGTCCACCGATTTGGCGGGGCCAGCGACGCTTCTATCTGAAGCGGAACCCCGGGCAGGAGCACTCCGTTCTGTGGCATATCGACGAGTCCGGCAAGGAACGGGTACTCCTGGACCCTGCCGAAATGGACCCGAGTGGCCTCACGACCCTGGACTCCTGGCAGCCGGACAAGAAGGGTCGCTTGCTCGCCTACCAACTGTCTGTTGGCGGTACCGAGGAGTCAGCGGTCTACGTGATGAACGTCGACACCGGCGAACTGGTTGAAGGCCCGATCGACCGTGCGAGGTACTCGCCGATCGCTTGGCTGCTCGACGGCGATGCGTACTACTACGTGCGTCGACTACCTCCGGAACTAGTGCCGAGGGGGGAGGAACAGTTCCACCGGCGCGTCTGGCTACATCGCGTCGGTGAGGATCCCGAAAAGGACGTGTTGATATTCGGCGAAGATCGCAAGGCCACGGAGTACTTTGGTGTGAGCGTGAGCCGGGAGGGCCGATGGCTCACCATCAGTGCGAGCGAGGGAACCGCTCCGCGCAATGATCTCTGGATCGCGGACTTGCACAGCAGCGACGTTGAACACCCTGAGCTCATTCCGGTTCAAGTCGGCACCGACGCTCAGACCAGTGTTCATATCGGTCGCAATGGCCACGCCTACGTCTATACCGATCTCGATGCGCAGCGCGGAAAGCTTTCGGTTGCCGAGCCCACCGACCTGCGCCCGGAGGCCCGCAGAGAGTTGATCAAGGAAAGGCAGGACGCCGTCCTTACCGGCTACGCACTTCTAGATGACGACCAGTTGCAGCGGCCGATCATGTTGGTCTCGTGGACCAAACACGCGGTTGCCGAAGTCACGATCCACGACCTGGAAACCGGCGAGCAGATCGGCTCAGTCGAGCTCCCTGGTGTCGGCACGATTGGTGCGATGAGCGGCCACCCTGACGGTGGCCACGAGGTCTGGTTCGTCTACACCGACTACGCCACAATTCCCCGTGTTCTCAAGTACGACGCCGTCACCGGTGACCTCACGGTTGATGCGTACCCGCCTGGATTCGTAGAGGTCCCCACCGTCTCCTCGACAATGCACACGTACCGCAGCAAGGACGGCACCGAGGTCCGGCTCATGTTGATCGCCCCAGCGGAGTTCGACGGGAAGCCACACGCTGATCCCCTGCCAACGGTGCTGTACGGGTACGGCGGATTCGGCGTTTCGATGGCGCCTGCCTATTCACCGTCGATTCTGGCCTGGGTTGAGGCGGGCGGAATCTACGTCGTCGCCTGCCTGCGCGGAGGAACCGAGGAGGGCGAGTGGTGGCACCGAGACGGAATGCTGGCAAACAAGCAGAACGTCTTCGACGACTTCATTGCCGCCGCGCAGTGGTTGATTGACGAGGGCTGGACCACCCCCGGCCGCCTCGTCATCAGCGGCGGTTCGAACGGCGGACTCCTCGTCGGCGCTGCCATGACCCAGCGGCCGGAACTGTTCGCCGGAGTTCACTGTTCGGCACCATTGCTCGACATGATTCGCTACGAGCAGTCTGGCCTCGGGGCAACCTGGAACGTCGAGTACGGCAGCGCGCAGGATCCCGAACACTTCCAATGGCTGCGTGCCTATTCGCCGTATCACCGAGTCAGCGGCGGGACCGACTATCCAGCGACTCTGTTCACAGTCTTCGATCAGGACACCCGGGTTGACCCCTTGCATGCGCGCAAGATGTGCGCGGCGTTGCAGCAGGCAACCACGTCAACAGCCCCGATCTTGATCCGAAACGAAGAGAATGTTGGCCACGGTGCGCGATCTGTGTCGCGTAGCGTGTCCTTGTCGTCGGACGTGCTTGCTTTTATGGCGGCGGTAGCAGGGTTGTCGCCAGATCGCCCAACAGCCACTGGTGGGGAGTGATTGCCGAGTGTTTGAGTCGAACATCGCGGGTGTCGGCGAGCTCGCGGCCATCGATTGGCAGGAGGCATATCAGAAGATCATTGGGGTTCCGCTCAAGATCGCCGTCATCATTGTCGTCAGCCTTGTCTGCTGGATCATCCTCACCTCGATCATCAACCGGGTAACGAAGAAGCTCGTCAACAAGGCCGAAACCGATCGACTGCAGGTTGCGCGTCGCACCCAGCACACCAGCGACCTGAGCGCAGTTCTCATGTCGCAACGCCGCCGTGCCCGGGCCGAGGCAATCGCCTCGCTGCTGCGTTCGGTGACGTCAGCATTCATTGTTGGCATCGGCGTCTTGCTGGTCCTAGCCCAACTCGACATCAACATCACGCCTCTGTTGGCCAGCGCGGGTGTCGTCGGTGTCGCCCTCGGCTTCGGCGCCCAAAGCATGGTGAAGGACTACCTGTCCGGCATCTTCTTGATCTTGGAAGACCAGTACGGGGTTGGCGACGTCGTTGACCTCGGACCTGTCGTGGGAACGGTCGAGGAAGTGACCTTGCGCGTGACACGGGTGCGCGACATGTCTGGCGTGGTCTGGTACGTCCGCAATGGTGAGGTGCTGCGAGTGGCAAACCGATCCCAGGGATGGACATTGGCGATTGTCGATCTTCCAGTCGCCTACGACGAGAACCTCGACCGAGTCAAAGAACTCGTTGAGGCCATCGCCGAAGACATGGATGAAGACCCGCAGTACGACTCCATGCTGCTGGACAAGCCAGCATTTGCCGGAGTGGAAAGTGTCAGCGGCGAGGCAGTGACAATCCGAGTGACGGCGAAGGCCGCACCGGAAAAGCAGGTCGCGGTGACCCGCATCATCCGTGAGCGCCTCAAGGTCACATTCGACCGAGCGGGAATCCGTATGCCGGTGGTTGGCGGTGGGGCGACCCCTGCGCCCGCATCGACGCCCGCGCCGCCACCGTCGAGTCAACCCGGCCCTGGACAACCACCGCCCAAGAGCTACGGAGTCGGCCCACCGAAGCCTTAGGCGGGTGCACCAAGGCTGCCTGACGCCGGGCGCAATTGTGGGGCACTAGGCTTGCCGACGTGAGCGAAGACGCGCCGACTGAAGTGACGCCGTATGAACGGTTCGGAGGGCACGACTTCTTTGTCGACCTTGTCGCTGATTTTTATCGGCAAGTCGCCGACGATCCGGTTCTACGTCCGCTCTACCCCGAAGAGGACCTCGGCCCAGCTGAACAGCGTCTGCGAATGTTCTTCGAGCAGTATTGGGGCGGACCTACCACCTACTCGCAAGAGCGGGGCCATCCGCGTCTTCGACTGCGACACGGGCCGTACGCGATCGACGAACAGGCTCGGGACCTGTGGTTGGCGCATATGCGTTCGGCGCTCGACCACCGTGATCTGCCGCCCGAGCTGGACGATGAGATGTGGCGCTACCTGGTGACGGCGGCCCACGCCATGGTGAATGTGCACGACAATCTACGGCCCGCGAAGCCAAACCTGCCGACGGCATAGGCCATCGAAGCCAGGGACTGTCTCAGCGCAGGGCCGATAATTCCAGTGTGAGGTTGCCGGAATCGGTTCGTGAGAAAACCTGGCCCGCGCCGGTCGCCAAACGGTCCCAGCCGTCAATTTGGGCAGCCTGAACCGCAGCCTCCTCATTCGTGAGGAACCCGAGCAACCTCGCCGTTTGGAGTAGCCGGATCGGAACACCGCCCCAGCCCTGCCCGGACCAGATTTCATTTGCGACTCGCTGGGCACTTGCCTCGTCTATCCCCTGGCCAGCCGGAACCCGCTTGCGGAACTCCGCAGTGGCAGCGTCCAAACTGGGTGTCAGGTCCGCAGCAACCCCATCGGCCGTCAGTTCCCAATCCGCCGTTGGCGGCAGATCGAGAAGTTCCAGCGGGCCCGCGACGGGATCCGGCATCTTGAGCTGCCGTCCGGCGAAGCCCCGAGGTGACACGGTCACATCGCCGAGGATGTCACGCAGTCGACCGGCAACCACGGTGCGGTCCTCCACTTGGGCTTCTGCGTCACCCTCCGACGAGAGCGGGAGGGCGATGAAGGAGATGCAGCCCGTCGGGGGCGCACCGAAGAACCCGGCAACCGCTCCACGCTGCTGGATACGAACGCATGCTCTTGCATCCCAGGCGACGAGTTGCTGCAGGTACGCCGCAAGAAACACAACCTCGCCGTGGCGCATATTCAACTGCGCGTTGTCAGCCACTGGGTCCTCTTACACCTTGTCGGCTGTAGCAAGCGTTGGAACTCAACCCGCTATCCGCGGGTGAGTTTGCGATAGGTCGCTCGCGTTGGGCGCGCCGCCTCTGGGCCGAGGCGCTCAATCTTGTTCGCCTCGTACGACTCGAAGTTGCCCTCGAACCAGAACCATTGCGAATCACCCTCGTACGCCAAGATATGTGTCGCAACGCGATCGAGGAACCAGCGGTCGTGGCTGGTGATGACGGCGCAGCCGGGAAAGTCGAGGAGCGCGTTTTCCAAGCTCGACAGGGTCTCGACGTCCAAGTCGTTTGTTGGTTCGTCAAGCAGCAACAGGTTGCCGCCAATCTTCAGCGTGAGTGCCAGGTTGAGGCGGTTGCGCTCCCCGCCGGACAGAACGCCCGCGGGCTTCTGCTGGTCGGGGCCCTTGAACCCGAATGCGCTGACGTAAGCGCGGCTGGGCATTTCAACCTTGCCAACCTTCAGGTAATCGAGACCGTCGGAGACAACTTCCCAGACGTTCTTCTTCGGGTCAATGCCTCCACGGCTCTGGTCAACATAGGAAATGGAAACCGTCTCACCGATCTTGATCGTTCCGCTGTTCGGCTGCTCCTGGCCGACAATCATCTTGAACAGCGTCGTCTTACCGACGCCGTTCGGGCCGATCACGCCGACGAGCCCGTTGCGGGGCAGCGAGAACGAAAGGTCGTCGATCAGGAGTCGGTCATCGAAACCCTTGGTCAGGTCAGTCGCCTCAACAACGACATTGCCCAACCGTGGCCCCGGCGGAATCTGGATCTCCTCGAAGTCCAGTTTGCTGGTGCGATCGGCCTCTGCTGCCATCTCCTCGTAACGACCGAGGCGCGACTTGCTCTTGGCCTGGCGAGCCTTCGGGTTGGATCGCACCCATTCGAGTTCGTCCACCAACCGCTTGCGAAGCTTCGCGTCCTTCTGGCCTTCGACTTTGAGGCGAGCAGCCTTTGCCTCAAGGTACGTGGAGTAGTTGCCCTCATAGGGAAACGCCCGACCTCGGTCGAGTTCAAGAATCCACTCCGCGACGTTGTCGAGGAAGTAACGATCGTGAGTGATCGCAACAATCGTCCCTGGGTACTTCTCCAGGTGCTGCTCCAACCACTGAACGCTTTCAGCGTCAAGGTGGTTGGTTGGTTCATCGAGCAGCAGTAGGTCCGGTTGCGCGAGCAGCAGCTTGCAGAGTGCAACGCGTCGGCGTTCGCCACCAGAGAGCACCGTGACATCAGCGTCCGGCGGCGGGCAACGCAACGCATCCATCGCCTGCTCAAGCTGAGCATCGAGATCCCACGCGTTGCGGTGATCGAGTAGCTCCTGCAACGTGCCCATTTCCGCCAGCAAGCTGTCGTAGTCGGCCTCAGGATCGGCCAGCGCTTCGGAGATCTCGTTGAACCGAGCCATCATCTGCTTCGTCTCCGCGACCCCCTCTTCAACGTTCTCGAGCACCGTCTTGTCGGCATCCAGGTCTGGTTCCTGAAGCAGAATGCCGACCGTGTACCCAGGCGAAAGAATCGCGTCGCCATTGGATGGCTGATCCATGCCCGCCATGATCTTCAGCAGACTCGACTTACCTGCGCCGTTCGGCCCGACGACGCCGATCTTCGCTCCGGGAAGGAACGACAGCGTCACGTCGTCGAGGACAACCTTGTCGCCATGTGCTCGACGAGCCTTGCGCAGTGTGTAAATGAATTCAGCCACGTTGAGCAAGGGTAATCACCGCGCACGGCCGTGCCTACGCCGCGTCGGGAGTCACGACACTGCCAGCGCCTTCCACCGACTTGCTCGGGCGGCTGAAAACGGTGCGGCCCCGGGCCAGGTCGTGACCGATGGCGTTGGCTGTCACCTCGCTGGAAGTTCGCGTTCGGCCATCTTCCGCCTGCCACTCACGGACTCTGAGCCGACCCGACACGACGATCGGATCACCTCGTTTGACGCTGGCGATCACGTTCTCGGCGACTTGGCGCCAAGCGATCACGGTGAAGTACGAAGGCTCACCGTCGACGTAACGATCAAGACCGCGGTCGAAACGCCTTTCCTGAACCACCATTCGAAGCCGTGCGAGCGTGTGTCCATTCGTTGTCGTATGACGGTGAACATCGGTAACGGCATTGCCAACGAGCACAACAGTGCTTTCGTTCATCTGAGTCCCCCAGGAATTCATGATGCGTGGTGGGTGTGCGATGCATTTGCGGGGCAAGCCTGCTCCGCGATCGCAGCGCGCTGGCGACTGTCGCGTTGCGGCGTGGATAACTCCAGGCGCCTTCAGACTTGTGGATGGCCAATCTCGGGAGCCGCAGGTTCTTAGGGGGCGTTTCCCACAAGCTGCCTCACTTCACGCACGATCTGCAGATCCTCTCGGGCCGTAATAACTGCCGCAGCGACCCTGGACCCAGGCGCGCTGATTAGCGCGTCGGACTGCGCAGCCGCATTGCGGTCCTGATCCAGTTGAAGGCCGAGGAAATCGAGCGACCCCGCCAGCGATGTTCGAACCTCTGCCTGATGTTCGCCAATGCCGCCGGTGAACACCAGCAAATCAATCCCGCCCATGGAAGTGATCATTTGGCCGGCGAGAGACGCCAAGCGATGGTTGTATACCTCCCACGCGGTTGCTGAACTCTCGTCCCCAGCTTCCATGGCGGCGACAACATCGCGGATGTCACCGGATGTTCCCGACAACCCAGCGAGTCCCGCCGCGTGTTCCATCGTGTCGGACAGTTCGTCCACGGAAATTTCGGTGTGGTCCAGCAACCACAGCATGAGACCCGGATCAACCGTTCCTGACCGGGTAACCATGACGAGGCCTTCGAGCGGGGTGAATCCCATGGTCGTGTCTACTGACTCCCCGCCAAGGATCGCGCACAGCGACGCACCCGCACCCAGATGGGCCGTCAGGATGCGCGCATCCGGGGAGACGCCGGCCAGGGCCGCCCCCGCACCAAAGGCATACGCGTGGGACAAGCCGTGAAAGCCATAGCGCCGCAGGCCCCATCGCTCGTTCCATTCCTTCGGTAGGGCGTACGTCGACGCAGCCCGTGACAGCGTCTTGTGGAAGGCGGTGTCAAAACACGCAACCTGTACGGCTTCGGGGAACGCTGACCGAGCGGCAGCGATACCCGCGAGTGCCGGTGGCTGATGCAACGGCGCGAGGTCAACTGTCGTCTTCAGATATGCGACCACATCATCATCAATGACCGTCGGTTCGCGCAGCGTAGGGCCACCGTGCACGACGCGATGGCCAACCGCATCAACCCCACCCACCGATTCAACGGCGGTGACTGCGCTACCGAACCCATCCTCGGGCGTCCACCGCTGGAGGTTCTCATCGAAGAGGAGTTCCTCGCCATCGAACAATTGCCACTTGAGGCTGCTTGATCCAGCGTTGATCACCAACGTACGCATGGGCAACCCAACTGTTGAGGACTACAAGGACCAGTCACGAACCTCTGGCAGATCTTCCAGGTTCTCCACCACGAACGCCTCGTGGCGCGCGAGTTGATCCTGACACCAGTGGTAGAGCTCAGTCGCACCCGAAACCGTGCGGTGCGAATTGTTGAGTGCGTCCATGATCAAGTGGTAGCGAGACACTTCGTTGCGGACCACCATGTCGAACGGCGTCGTGGTGGTTCCTTGTTCGATGAACCCCCGCGCCCTGAACCGATCCTGTTCCGGTCGCCCATGGACGAGCCCATGAATCGCCTCCGGGTACCCATGGAACGCAAAGATCACGTCAACACTGTCCGTGAATAGCTCACTAAACTGCAGCGCATCCATGCCGTGAGGATGATCCTTCGGGCGACGAAGAGCCATCAGGTCGACGACATTGACAACGCGTGTCTTCAGATCAGGCAGTTTCTCCTTGAGTATTTGTGCGGCAGCGATGACCTCAAGGGTCACGACGTCTCCGGCCGACGCAAGCACAATGTCCGGGTCGGACGAACCGTCGTCCGTACCCGCCCAGTCCCAGATGCTCGCACCGCGCTTGCAGTGCTCCACCGCCTCGTCGATCGTCAACCACTGGAACTGCGGTTGCTTGTCCTGGACTATGAGGTTCACATACGACTTCGAACGGAAGCAGTGATCCGCGACCGAGAGCAGGCAGTTCGCATCTGGCGGCAAGTACACCCGCGCAACATCGCCACGAGTCGTCAGAACCACCGAAAGCAGGCCTGGCCCTTGATGGGAGAAGCCGTTGTGGTCGTTTCGCCAGGCCGTCGAAGTCAGCAGGATGTTCAGGCTTGGAACCTTTGCACGCCACGACAGGTGGTTCGCCTCCTCCAACCACTTTGCGTGCTGGATGGTCTGCGATGCGCTGACCATGGCGAAGGCCTCGTAGGTGGCAAACATTCCATGACGGCCAGACAGGGTGTAGCCCTCAAGCCAGCCTTGGCAGTTGTTCTCACTGAGGACTTCCATGACACGGCCGTTTTCCGAGATGTCCGTGTCATAAGTGAAGGTCGATTCCATGAACGCGCGGTCGCTGACATCGAATACCGCGCCCAGTCTGTTGCTGTTGGTTTCGTCCGGGCAGAACAACCGGAACGTTTCCGGGTTCTGTTCGTAGATCCCACGCATCATCTCGCCGAGGGCTCGGGTTGATTCCAGTTTCACGGTCGCTGGGCTGGGTACATCCACAGCCAGCGTGCGGAAGTCAGGAATGTGCAGTTCGCGCGTCAGCAACCCACCGTTGGCGCTCGGGTTGCCGCTCATTCGGAGTTCACCTTGTGGATTGGCATGTTGGACCTCAGCAACTGGAACACCGTCCCGATCGAACAGCTCGTCGGGCCGGTAGGACAGCAGCCAGTCCTGCAGGATCTGCAAGTGCTCGGGGTTTTCCCTAACACCCGCCAATGGAACCTGGTGGGCACGCCACGTTCCCTCAATTTGAACGCCGTCGACCTTGTTCGGCCCCGTCCAGCCTTTTGGCGAACGCAGGACGATCATCGGCCAGCGAATCGCTTGAATGTCGATGTCGCCGTCGCCTTCACGGGCGTCTAGCTGGATCTTCTTGATCTTTCCCCAGGCCTGCGCCAACGTCGCAGCGAAGCGTTCATGCATGCCGGGCAGATCGTCTCCGTCCACCTCAAGGACCTCATACCCGTGGCCTTCCATCAACTCCTTGAGTTGTCGAGGGTTCTTGCGGGCGAGCACCGTAGGACCGGCGATCTTGTAGCCGTTGAGATGCAGGATCGGCAAGACCGCGCCGTCGTGCTTGGGGTTGATGAAGGAGACACCCTTCCATGAGCCCTCAAGCGTCGCGGTCTCTGCCTCGCCGTCACCCACCACCGCGATGGTCATCAGTCCGGGGTTATCCATCACCGAGCCAAATGCGTGCACCAGGACGTAGCCGAGCTCGCCACCTTCGTGGATGGAACCGGGAGTGGTGACCGACGCATGGCTGGGAATCCCGCCCGGCGCCGAGAACTGACGGAACAGCCTCAGCATGCCCTCGTCGTCTTGGGCGATGTTCGGGAATGCCTCGGTGTACGTGCCCTCAAGCCAGGAAGCCGCAACAAGGGCCGGACCACCGTGACCTGGCCCCGCCATGTAGATCGTTGATTGACCTGTCGCACGAATCAGTCGGGAAGTATGTACGTAGATGAAGGACAGTCCTGGGCTGGTTCCCCAGTGGCCGAGTAGACGCGGTTTGATGTCATCAACCGAAAGCGGCTTCTTCAGGAGCGGGTTGTTGCGCAGGTAGATCTGGCCAATCGTCAAGTAGTTCGCTGCCCGCCACCACGCGTCGACCGATGCCAGTTCCTCCCCCTCGATGTCGGATAGTCGCTCAACGGTCTCGGCTACGTCTGCCAGTGCTCCGCGATCCCGGCCTGTCGCTGTCATCGTGCGCTCCTCATTGCAGTTGTCGATCTTCCGCAGTCACCACAACGCTGTGATGCCGCGAATCCGGTTCGACGCTATTGGCTTGCGTCAGCGATTACTAGACGACCAAGCAAATGGGTGACTTCGGACCGAGCACTACCTATCGCCAGCAGGAAATCAAGGCCAAACGTCCCGATTCGTGGACCAACGAACGGCCCAACCACGCGCCAGATCGACCCGACAGCGCCTCGTTACCTTCCCCACATTGGGGTCACTTTGCGCTCGCTGCGTTCAATCTGCCCCATACTCGCTCTATTGGCAGCACCAAAGGCTGAACTTCGCTGTCCGTTACTCACTTGTTCTCCCTGACTACTCATGAATCCGACTACTGACTCCGCACCGGCCGCTGCCGCCGGGCGTATCCCCGGGCTTGACGGGATTCGTGCGCTCGCAGTGCTCACGGTGTTCTGCCTGCATACGCAACTCCCAACGCTGAGCGGTGGACCCCTTGGGGTGAGCGCGTTCTTCGTACTTTCCGGCTTCCTCATCACGTCCGGCTTGCGGCGCGAGGCCCTACAAACTGGCACCGTCAACATTCGCCGGTTCTACCGCCGCCGCGTTGGGCGCCTAGGCCCAGCCCTCGCGGCGCTTCTGGCGGCCAGTGTCACCCTTGCCGCGGCTAACACGGTCTGGCATTTCTCTGACAAGACCGCCAACCTGGGTCTGCTCCTCGGATCAGTCGCCGTCGCTGCGGCTCACGTCATGAACTTCGCGCTCGCCAGTTCGAATCAGGCCTATGAAGTCGTGCCAACCTGGTCTTTGAACGTGGAAGAGCAGTTCTACGTCGTCTGGGTGCTCGTATTCCTCGCAGCAGTCGCGGCCCGTGCTCACCGTTACCTGGGGCTGCTTGCCGGATTTGGTGCGCTCGCTTCCGTGTCATGGGGGTGGTGGCTGTCGGCGAACGGTGCCGACCACGCACGCGTCGCATACTTCACCGACACCCAGGTCGGTGCGGCGTTGGCCGGCGCCGCGATCGCATTCGCTGTGGCAAATCCTCTGGTGCGGAAAATCGTCGCCCGCTCCGCTGGTCTCCTCGGTCCGACGGCGGCGCTGGCTCTGGTCACGTTGTTGGTTACGGACCCGGGCGCGCATGTGTACCAGTGGCGAACCGCCGCGCTGATCATGGCGACGGGTTCCCTGATCGCAGTACTCAGTTGTGGTCGGCCCGGTGTAGCCGCAAGCGTGTTCAGCGCTGCACCCCTGGCGTGGCTTGGCACCCGCTCATACGCCTTCTACCTGTTCCAGGTGATGGTCCTCCAGGCGTTCGGCGGTCCAGGTGGGTTTGGGCGCGCACTAATCGTGTTCACGGTCTCCGCGGTTGCGGCTGAGTTGTCGTGGCGACTCGTCGAGCAGCGTGGACTCGCTTGGGCGCATCGTGAACCAAGGGTCGCTCCGGCCACCCAGCACCATGTGCCGACGGAACCGATTTTGGCTCCGCGCCGGGATCTAGCTACGGCAAGCGCTGCTCAGCGTTAGTGCGAACAAGCGAGCGACTTCGCGGTTCATCGGACTTAGAACGTCAGACAGATACCGGGATCTGTCAACGAGCTCGGACGGAAGTGATGACGAGTGGCTTGTCGCACTTCTCCGGCGTGCATGTGAACGACAGTGTGATTCGAATCTTCCGGTTGCCCTTCAACACCACGGCCTTGAACGTCCCAACCTTCTTCCCCTCTATGGCCCACGTACCGGTCAGTGTGCGCGAACAAGGCTGGCTCCAAGAACCGGACACCAAAGCCGTTACAACCTTCTTGTCCTTCTCGTCGTTCAACTTGATACTGCCGACTGCTGGCTTCTTCTTCCCACTTCCAGACTTGGGAATGAAGGTTGCTGAAACGAGTTTGATCTTTGCGGAATTGCCACCGATCCATTTGCCAGCCCAGAGACAACGAAGCATGTCTCCCCTAGCAACCGGACCAGCGCCGACGGCCGCTACGGACGGTGGAGAACCCGGAGTACCGGCAATCGTCGGAGCTGAACTGAAGATTCCGCCAATCAAGAGCACCCCCGCGGCACCCGAGACTGCGATGACATTTTGCCTCAGACAAGACCTCATCAAGATCAACACCTATCCATGACTGGTCAGCGAGCGCCGACGGCGATTCGCAGCGTAGTCCGCGGGCCGCGATCAATCCTCAGAATCTGCGGGCTGGTGTGGCAAATGGATGAGGGCGTTGACCGAATGAGGCCGGGATCGTTGCTGCGACAGACCGCAAATTGCGCGCCAGCGCGACACCAATAGACTGCGTGCCGTTGTCGGACGACCACGGAAACGGCAGAGGTAGCCCCTGACCCGCGTGACCGCTCCAAGAACATGCGCCCGTAGCTCAATGGATAGAGCAATCGGTTTCTACCCGGTCGGTTGGGGGTTCGAGTCCCTCCGGGCGCGCTTTTTGAACTGTCCTGTGGTCGGTGTGGTGGTTGGTGTGGCGGTACCCACGGTGGTGTCGGTTTGTCGGTAGTGGCCAATGTTCGACCGTTCAGCCGACGGTCGGGCGTTCCACTCTCTAAAAAAAGCGAGGCACCTCAGAACCTAGAAACGCGAAACACCTTCAACCTGCTCAGACTCACGCCTGCCAGTGCACGGCCGGTACCTGCCTGCCGGAAACTCCCTGTGTTGCAGCGGAAATCGGTGGATAAGTGATTGCCCGGTGGTCCGGTTTCGGATACGATTCGTACACGTGTTCGAACAACAATCAGATCATCCTGGGGGTGGGTGTCGATGCGTGGAGTCGGCGACGAACCGTCGGTCGGTGGCGGCTCGGCCGACCGTGAGTCGGCAGCGGGTTCGGCTGGGGTGGGTGGTGCGTTGGGGTGTCCGGGTGGGGTGGCCGGGGTGTTGGCGCATTTCGCTGACCTGCGGGCGCAGCTGGAGGGTGCTGATGGGGTGACGGCGTCGAACCGGCTCGCCGACCTTGATGCGGCGGCAGCCGTGTTGGACGGGTTGCGCCTGTTGGCGGTGTCACGGATTGAAGGCTCGGGGGTGTGGCGGGAGGATCCGAACGCGACGGCGGCCTCGTTCCTGCGGGCCCGGCATCGCCGCTCGCACCCGGAATCGTCCGCCGACCTCCGGGCCGCCCAGGCATTGACCGATTTCCCCCTCCTACGCGACGCGGTGGAGTCCGGGTCAGTGTCGCGGGCGCATGTGGATGTCATTGTGGCGGTCGGTCAACGCAACCCCACCCGGTCTGCCGTGCTCCCGGATTTCCTGCCCGCGTTCGTCCAGATCGCCACGCAGTCCCCGGCAGCAACCTTGCGGACCGTGATGCGCCAGTGGGCCGACCAAGTCGACCCCCTGGCCACCGCCGGTGACGAACACGACGCCCACCGGCGCCGCTACCTGCACATCACCCAGGTTGCTGACGGGGTCGCCGTCGACGGATTCTTCGGCCGCGAGCAAGGAGCGAAACTGTTGGCCGCGATGAACGCCGCCCTGTCCGACCTGCACCGCCACCGCACCGACACTGGCGGGCCCGGCGGGGATTCAGGTTCCGGTGGTCTCGGTGCCGGTGCTGTCGATACCAGTGGTTCCGGTGCTGCGGGTGGTTCGGGTGAGGGGATGGTGATGTCCACAGCGCAGCGCCGCGCCGATGCGCTGGTCAACCTCATGGACCGGGTGCTGGCCGACGGAGGACTACCCGCGTCGGGCGGGTCACGCCCATGCGTGACCGTCACCGTTCCGCTGGCCCGCCTCGAACAACCCTGCCAAACCCCCACCAACCACGACGACCTGCTCGATCAAGTGTCTGGCGGGCGATCAGACGGCCTGAACCAACTGGATCCACACCATCTGTTCGCTGACGGGTGCGCGCACCTCGGGGTCAGCAACGGGCCCGGGCGCGACCTGCTCTCCGCCCAGGCCGCCCAACGGCTGACATGTGACTGCGAGATTCACCGCATCGTGCTGAACCCCGACGGCCTGCCGGTTGATGTCGGACGCAAAATGCGTACCTTCCCCGCGCACCTCCGCAAAGCCCTTGAGATTCGGGACGGCGGATGCGTGTTCCCCGGTTGTGACAGACCGCCCGGCTGGGCTGAGGCTCATCACATTCTTCACTGGGCCCACGGCGGCACAACCTCCCTGAACAATGCCGCCCTGTTGTGTTCTCGACACCACCACGACGTCCACACCAACAACCATGACGTCCACCTCGGAGCAGACGGACGAGCCACCGTCACCCTCCACCGACAACGATTATGAACAACCAAAGCAAGCAGAGTGCAGAGTGCTAAACCGCTTCACGAATACTCCGACATACAGACTCGCTGCGCCCGGGTGCGCGAGTCGTTAGGCCAGACGGGTGCTTGCCGTTCGGTGGTCTTGACGATGTGTCGAGGAACCGAGCATGCAACGGATCATTGCGAGTGTCCTCGTGTGCGGCACTCTAACGGCGCTCTCGATGACTTCCGTGGCAGCAGGTGAGCATTCGTTCGCTCCAGCCGATGTCATGTCCACGCCGCAGGTTCGTTCATATGGTCCACCGCCCTTCCCGGCACCGACGGCACTGCCCGGCATGCCTGGCGACCGTGGTGCACCCGGCGTTGTGGATCCGGTTCCGGCATACGTGCCACAAACCTCCTGCGATCCGCGCGAGAAGCGTGGGATCACCGCATTCAAACGCGCGGTCATGGCGCAGTATCCGAGTGGCAAGGACTGGGGATCGACACGCAACTGCACTGACGACGGGATCAGTGAGCATCTCGATGGCCGTGCATGGGACTGGAACGTCAACGTTAGGAACCCGACGCAGTTCGCACAGGCAGCCCAGCTACTGACCTGGTTGACGGCAAACAACGGTTACAACGCTCGACGCCTCGGAATCATGTACATCGGATACAACGCGAGGATCTGGGGGGCATATCGCGCCTCCGAAGGATGGCGACCGTTGAACAACAGCAACCCTCACACCGACCACGTCCACTTCTCGTTCAGTTGGAACGGTGCTCTTGCGAAGACCTCGTTCTGGACAGGGTCCGTTCAACGGGAGGACTTCGGTCCCTGTCGTCCCTACGCCGGGCAGCCGGCACCGATTCGAGTTGGGGTCAATAGCCAGCCGTGTCCTCGTGCAGGAGCCCTTCCCGCGTCACTGAAGAAGGCCAAGCGGCTTTGGCGGGGTAGCCGCGGCGCAAACGTGGTGCGCGTCCAGAAGAAGCTCAAAGTGAAGGGCGAGGCTGGGTTCTTCGGGTCGCGCACAGCACAGGCGGTACTGAAGTTCCAGCAGCGGAAACGACTACCCCGAACCGGTGCCGTCGATGCGGTGACGTGGTACGCACTGAAGATGAACGTAAAGGCCAAGTGATTCCAGCGGAGGGTTGACTCCCGTTCAACGCGACGCGCGAATCCAAGTCGTGGCTGACGGAGCCCTCCTGCTCCGGCGGCGCGCCTACCTTGGCGGCCAGTCTTCCCATTCAAGAGCAGTCGCCAAGCGTTCGACCGCACTCGAAAGCCCCCAGTCGCGCGCTAGCTCAGCAAGTCCACTGGCGTCTTTTGGGGCAGAGGGCAGTTCGGTGTCTTGGTCTGGCAGCTCAATGTTGCGCGCGACTTGCACGACAGGTCCGGCAACGCTGATGTAATCGCGTCCGGCGAGTAGGTTCCTGCGGACTCCAGGTTTAAGGGCGGTTGAATCGTCCTCCGCTGCGGCCACCACACCCTCGACCGTCCGGTAGTCCTGTATGAGCTTGGCCGCCGTCTTTTCACCGATCCCTCGGACGCCCGGAAGCCCGTCGGAGGCATCGCCTCGAAGCAGAGCGAAATCCGCATACTCGCTGGCATGCACGCCGTAGCGGTGAACAACGGCAGCATCATCGATCAACTCAGCATTCCCGACACCCTTCGCCGCTGTGTAGAGCACCCGGATCGGCTGCGAGTCGTCCACGAGTTGGAAGAGATCTCGATCTCCGGTAACCACGAACACCGGGTCACTCGTTTGAGTCGCTAGTGAACCGATGACATCGTCAGCTTCGTATCCCGCCATCCCGAGGCGGGCAATGCCAGAGCGCGCAAGAACCTGTTCGATGAGCCTCACCTGCGGCAAGAGTTCATCGGGAACCGATTCGCCATCAAGTTCGGGAGCGGCGGTCTCTGCGACTCGGTGCGCCTTGTAACTCGGAATGGCAGCCACTCGGAACTCAGGTCGCCAGTCATCGTCCCAGGCCGCGATCAGGTGAGTCGGACGGTGATCGGAAACAAGCCTGCTGATGAAATCGAGGAGACCGCGAACGGCGTTGATTGGGGTTCCATCGGGTGCCGTCACCGTTGTGGGAACACCGTAGAACGCTCTGAAGTAGAGAGATGCGGTGTCAAGGAGCATCAGACGCTTCGTGGACATAGGCCAATTGTGGAGCATCGCTTCCGAGGGTTCCGCGCAGTAGCCTGCCGACGTGAGTTCCTTCTTTGATCCCACCGAATACTCAAACCGCATTTCCCGAGCGGCGAGCCTTGCCAGAGAGCTAGGCATCCGCGCCTTGTTGATTACCCCGGGTCCCGATCTCCGGTATCTAACTGGGTACAACGCAACCGGCTTGGAACGCCTGACCTGTCTGGTCGTTCCCGCCGAAGGTGCGGTGAACCTGGTGGTGCCAGAGCTTGAAGTCGGTACTGCGCTCGCGAGTCCAGTTGGCGCACTGGACATTGGCGTCGAGTCCTGGCAAGAGACCGATGACCCCTATGCACTGACAGCGCGACTGCTGGGTCCGATCACCGAAGGTTCGAAGATTGCGGTCGATGATCGAATGTGGGCAGTCAAAGCGATTAAGCTTCGCAGAGCCCTGCCTTCGGCTGAACAGATCGCCGCCGGGGTTGTGCTTTCCGAGTTGCGCATGCGAAAGTCACCCGCCGAAATTGAGCAGCTCCTGTTTGCAGGCGCGGCGATAGATCGCGTTCACGCTCAGGTGCCGCAGTGGCTTGCTCCGGGGCGCACTGAGAACGAAGTCGCCAAGGAGATCGCCAACGCGATCGGGCAGGAGCACGAAGCCGTTGACTTCGTGATCGTCGCCGGTGGACCAAACGGTGCCAATCCGCACCACGAGGCCAGCGATCGTGTCCTCGCGCCAGGCGATGTCGTCGTGGTCGACATCGGTGGCACAACCGCAGCCGGCTACTGCAGTGACTCCACCCGAACCTACGCGCTCGGGGAGCCCAGCGAATCCTTCGCGGCGGACTACGGGGTCCTCGAACACGCACAAGCCGAAGCATGCCGGGCAGTCGCGCCCGGAATGACGTGTGAGGAAATCGATTCGGTCGCGCGGGAAATCCTCGCGGCATCCGGCCTGGCCGAGTTCTTCATTCATCGCACGGGACACGGCATCGGACTTGAGACGCACGAGGAGCCGTACATCGTTGCGGGCAACACCCGCCGCCTGGAACCTGGGATGGCATTCAGTGTCGAACCGGGCTTCTACCGAACAGGCGATGCGGGTGCTCGCATTGAAGACATCGTCATCTGTGGAACTGACGGCCCCATCATGTGCAATTCACGACCGCATGAGCTACGCGTCATCGGCTAGCGCCTAGGCTCGGCGAAGTCCGATGCGGGAGAACCGGAAAGGCCAGGATGCACACCAACGTTGAGCGAGAGCTACCCACGCAAGAGGCTGCCGAATTGCTCGGCCTTGTCCGTCGCATCGCACGCGAGCAGTTGGCGCCTGCCGCATCTCGATATGAGGCTGACGGCGTATTTCCGCGGGATATATTCAGAACCCTCGGCGACGTTGGGCTTCTCGGCCTGCCTTACCCGGCTGAGTTCGGGGGAGCCGAACAGCCATTTACGGTGTACCTGCAAGTGATCGAAGAACTGGCGAGCGCATGGTTGTCGGTCGCTCTGGGCGTGAGTGTTCACACGCTCAGTGCCCATGCTCTGGCGAACTTCGGCTCAACAGAACAGCGGCAGAGATTCCTGCCAGCGATGATCGGCGGCGAGCTCCTAGGGGCGTACTGCCTGTCTGAACCAGGAAGCGGCTCTGATGCGGCAGCACTCGTCACAAGAGCTGACCGGAACGGAGATAGCTACAGGCTTAGCGGAACCAAGGCGTGGATTACCCACGGGGGAGTAGCGGACTTCTACACCGTGATGGCCCGCACCGGAGAGCACCGCACGAAGGGAATCAGCTGCTTCCTTGTGCCCGTTGACACTGCGGGACTTTCGGCTGGCCCACCTGAGAACAAGATGGGCATGCGCGGATCAACGACCGCGCAAGTTCTGCTGGATGACGCCGTGGTTGATGCGGAGCGGCTGATTGGTGATGAAGGCGACGGGTTCACCATTGCCATGGCTGCCCTTGATGCCGGTCGACTTGGGATTTCTGCCTGCGCCGTTGGACTCGCCCAAGCCGCGTACGACGAGGCGGTCGCGTATGCGCAGACGCGCCGACAATTCGGCCACGCGATCGCGGACTTCCAAGGAATCAGCTTCATGATCGCAGACATGGCGACGTCGATTGAGGCGGCGCGATCGTTGTACCTCACCGCTGCCCGCCGCAAAGATGCCGGCCTGGGCTACTCAACGCATGCAGCGATGGCGAAGCTGTTTGCCACAGACATGTGCATGTCAGTGACGACCGACGCCGTGCAGATCCTCGGGGGCGCAGGGTACGTGCAGGATTTCCCAGCCGAACGCTACTTCCGCGAGGCAAAGGTGCTGCAGATCGTCGAAGGGACGAATCAAGTCCAGCGGTTGGTGATTGGCCGAAACGCGATCTCCCCGACCTAGTCAGAAACGGGCGTCAAACGTCGGCCTCGTCGCATTTCGAGGAAGTCACTCCATGGTTCTGCCAGCCGCGCAAGCACCGGCCCGGCAATCGCGGTGATCAGGACATACGTCGTCGCCAGCGGAATCAACATGGCCGGGGCAAAGGGCGAGGTGGCGACGATTCCGGCGATGACGACGCTGAACTCGCCGCGGGCTACTAACAAGGTGCCAGCCCGCCAATGGCCTCGAGGACTCGATTCAGCACGCCGCGCAACGATCCACCCGGTCATCAACTTCGTGCCGATCCCCGCAATAGCGAGGGCGATGGCGACTGGAAGTACCGGGGGAATATCGGCAGGGTTGGTGGTCAGTCCGAAGAACACAAAGAACACGGCGGCAAACAAGTCCCGTAATGGCGCCAACCGCTGGCGAGCGACCTCTGCCACCTCATCAGTGAAGAGCAACCCCACGAGGAATGCCGCAACAGCTGCCGAGAAGCTGAACACTTCGGCAATCCCAGCAACCAGGATGGCGGCGCCGAACAGGGTTAGTAGCAGGGCTACCGGTTGATCGGCATTCAACAACGCGTTCGCGAACTTGAGTCGATGTAGGGAGAGCAGCAGGACCGCCCCCACGACTGCCAGAGCGACGCCAACACTAATCAGGCCAGCAGCGAGCCCCGCGCCGGTCGCCATAGCCGTGACGATCGGCAGGTATGGCGCCATGACGATGTCTTCCACAATGAGCAGCCCAACAACACCAGGTACCTCAGCCTTTCGACGCCACTTCAGGTCTCGAACAACTTGCGCGACGATGCCCGAACTTGAGATGTAGGTGATGCCTCCCAGTGCAACAGCGCCCAACATTCCCCAGCCCAGCAGGAATCCACAAACCGCGCCCGGAAGGCTGTTGAGCACAATGTCGACGATGCCCGCCCACCACTGCTGTTTGACGGTTCCAACAAGTTCCTCGCCGGAATACTCCAGGCCAAGGAGTAGCAGCAACAGGACAGCACCGATCTGTGCGGTGACTTCAACGAACTCCTGGTCGACCCCGAGCGGAATCAGTCCACCGTCGCCGAATGCCAGACCGGCGAGTAGAAACAAGGGAACCGGAGACAACCCAATTCGAGCTGAGATCCTTGCCAGAATGCCTAGTCCGACCAGCAGAATGCCGAACTCCACAAGCAGCCCGGGGATACCTTCGACCTCGGTCGCGAGGAGGGCTGTGGGGGACACGGTGCCTATCCTGGCAGGATTCAGGTGTGATCGACGCGGCGGCAAGGATTGTGTTCACGTCTGGACTCGTCTACTCCCAGCAATTTCCCTTTTCGACCAGCCTGATCGTCGACGGGGGTCGCATCGCCTGGATTGGCGATGACGCGGGTTTGAGCGGGCAACTCCTCGACTCTGATGTTCAGATCAACTGCGGCGGGGCATTGATCACGCCAGCCTTCTTTGACGCTCACTTGGTCACCCCGACTGCCGCCGATCTCAGTGTGGCCGCAGGGCTTTGTCCGAACGCGCACGGTGTCAGGCTGATGCGACGCTCTGCCAATGGGCGTTGGCTGGAGATAGAGCAGCCAGACGCACCGAGAACCGAACACCTCCGGGTTGTGGCCGGGCCGCTTTCGCGGGACGCCATCTCGTCAATGCTTGCGGACCGGCAGTTTGCGGTAGTGCCGCCGCAGATCGATGCGGATGCGCTGGTTGAGCTCGCAAAGGCCGGGGTTCCATTTGCGTTCGGATCCTTCGGCACGGCCGACTCCCCTTGGAACTGGATTCGGCACGCGGTCTACAGCCAGCCGGACGGCTTGTCAGCGCGCGCGGCATTTAACGCCGCCACCCGATCGGGCTGGCGGTTGGCGGGGCTTCCAGATGTCGGCGCCCTGACGATTGGCACGAGTCCGAGCATGTGCGTGTGGCGATGCGAACAGGTCGAGGTTCAGGTGCCTGACGCCCGAGTAAGAGCGTGGTCTACAGACGTCCGTGCCGGAACGCCCCCACTGCCCGATCTCAGCCCTGGTGCACCGCTTCCCGACCTGGTGGCGACAGTGACTGACGGCGAGTACCGGAGCGTGCCCTAACAATGTCCGTGAACAGCTCCGCTTTGAAGGCCATGCGACCATTGAGCGCGATCATCGGTGGCCTGATGCTTGCGGCCGCATTTCCGCCTGTCGACTGGGGTTGGCTGGCCCCGATCGCAGTCGCTCTGCTGACCCTCCCAGCGATCACCTCAAAGCGCTTGCGCGGAGGTTTCGGCTGGGGATTCGTCGGGGGTGCCGGATTCTTCCTAGCTCTGCTTTCGTGGATGAGCATCTTAGGAGTGGATGCCTGGATCCTGCTGGCCCTGTACTGCTCACTCTGGTTCGGCCTGCTCGGGCTGGTGAGCCGAGTCCTGATCCGGCTGGCGGCGTGGCCGGTCTGGCTCGCAGCGGCGTGGGTTGCTCAGGAAGCATTGCGCGACCGCATCCCGTACGGCGGATTCCCTTGGGGCCGATTGGCTTATAGCCAGGGCAGCGGGCCGCCGGTCGGATTTGCAAGCGTGGGTGGACCTGCCCTCATCACCTTCGTTATCGCCCTTTCAGGTGCGTTGCTGTGCTGGGCATTGCTTCGGGTAGTTCCCGACGATGTGGCGCGCGAGATCGACCCCAGCCAGGCGGCCACGTCGTCAAACCCGCACAACCGGGGTTTCGCTTTGGTAGCCGTAGCGACGGCGATCCTCATCTGCCTGGCGGGCGCCCTCGTCCCCCGGCCGGTGGACGGAGAGAGCGACGGCGGACCCTCAAGCGTGACGGTTGCACTCATCCAAGGGGGTGTCCCCGGGTTCGGTCTCGACGCCATGGCGGAAAGGCGCGCCGTTCTCAACAACCACGTTCGGCAAACGAAGCAACTCGCGACTTCCGTTCGCGAGGGCAAGGTCAAGGCGCCAGAACTTGTTATCTGGCCAGAGAACTCCTCCGACATTGACCCGCTAAACGACTTCGCCGCCAAGCAGGCGATCACGGAGGCTGCCGATGCTGTCGGCGTGCCGATCTTGGTTGGTGCAGTCGTCAATAGCCCGACGGTGCCAGGAACACTCTGGAATGTCGGCATTGTTTGGAACCCTGGTACCGGCCCTTCTGATCAATACGTCAAACGCCATCCAGTGCCGTTCGGCGAATACCTGCCGGGGCGCAGCATCCTGCAGCGGTTCATTACCCGCTTCGACCGCATCCCGTATGACTTCTCAGGCGGCTCAAGCCCTGGGGTGCTTCAGGTCGGACCTGCCCGACTGGCCGACGTAATTTGTTTCGAGATCGCCTACGACGAAGTCGTCCGGGATGCGGTGGTTTCCGGGGGCCGCGCCATCAGCGTGCAAACCAACAATGCGACGTACACCCATTCAGGTTTCGGTGGGGCAGCCCAGTCTGAACAGCAAGCCGCGATGTCTCAGGTCCGGGCCGTGGAACACGGGCGAGCCGTATTGGTGGCAGCCACGAGTGGGGTGACAGCAATCATCGACCCCGCGGGCAGGATCGTTGAGCGGGCGCCGATTCTCGCGTCAACGTCACTGGTGGGTGACGTCCCGTTGCGGGACACGATCACCATCGCCGACCACCTCGGCGCGTGGCCGGAGTGGCTGGTGTTTCTCGCGGTCGTGTGCGGGGTATTCATGGTGGTACTGGAACGTCTGAGGTCAAGGCGCGTTAGCCAACACGCAGTGAGTGACAGCCGTGACGATTCCAACGTCGGTGACAGGTAAGGTTGCCAAACCACTTCGCGAAGGGGGCTGTCAGTGTCTGATCCGAATCCCGAGGTTCCGCATGAGCCCCTGGATCAGGCTGTCTCGTCGACCGAGCAGCCAGAGGACTTCGCCGATCTCGGAAGAATCCTCGCGATAATCCCCACGTACAACGAGAGCGGCAACATCGAGCGGATTACCGCCCGGGTACGCGCCGCCGTCCCAAGTGCACACATTCTGGTTGCCGATGACAACAGCCCCGACGGGACCGGGAAGATCGCGGATTCGCTGGCAGACGCCGACGATCACATCCACGTCCTGCACAGGTTGGGCAAGGAGGGCCTCGGAGCGGCATATCTGGCTGGCTTCACGTGGGGGATCGACAACGGTTTCGATGTACTGATTGAAATGGATGCCGATGGCAGCCATTCACCCGAGCAGCTCCCTTCTCTCCTGGATGCCCTCCGTGGCGCGGACTTAGTGCTGGGTTCACGTTGGGTGCCGGGTGGTTCGGTTACGAACTGGCCGAAGAGCCGTGAATTCCTATCCCGCGGAGGCAACTGGTACACCCGCAAAGCACTGGCCCTTCCACTCATGGATGCCACCGGCGGCTACCGCGCCTACCGCACAAGCACGCTCAAGAAGATCGATCTCGATGGAGTCGGCAGCGCGGGCTACATATTTCAGGTGGATCTCGCGTACCGGGTCATCCAATCGGGGATGCGGGTAGTGGAAGTCCCCATCTCGTTCACCGAGCGAGAGATTGGAACATCGAAGATGAGCCAGTCAATCGTGACCGAGGCGCTATGGAAAGTGACGGTTTGGGGCTTCCGGGAACGGATGCGCAAGGCAGGCCGCCAGCGGATTAGATCCGCAAAGACAAGGGACAAACAGGGCTGGTGACATGCGCGGCTTCGCAATCTTCCTCGCGTACCTGATCATCGAGGTCGCGATTGCATTCTGGCTCGCTTCCCTCGTCGGATGGCTACTCGTTATCGGCCTGACCATCGCCGGATTCGCCCTTGGCGTGATCGTGATGTCAAGCGCGGGAACTCAAGCGGCCGCGGCACTGCGGGAAGCGTCGGCGACAGGAAAGACGCCAAGCGGATCAGTTGGAAGTTCTGCGACGCGCTTCTTCGCCGGAGTCCTGATCGCGACTCCTGGCTTCGTGACCGATGTCGTCGGTCTGCTGCTCCTGATCCCGCCAGTCGGTGGTCTTGCGCGCCGACTCGGGGTTCTGGGATTTGCCAGGTGGGCTCGTCGTCAAAACCTGTCAGTAGTCACAACTACTGTTCAGGGTGAGACGGTGACTCGGGTGGTACCGGGAGATGTGGTGGTCGGAGACGTGATCAAACGCGAAGATGGCGCAGAACCCCAAGGTCCCACGCCATCTTCTTCAGAATCAAAGAGCCGCCCGGAGATTTCCCCCGGTTCAGAGCCGCCTGACTAGGCGGACTTCTTGCGGCGAGGTGCGCTGGTGCGTCCAGCGCTGGTGATTACCTCATTCGTGCGGAGCAGATCGAGTCGCTCCTGTAACAGCACTTCAAGGTCGTCTGTGGTACGACGCTCCATCAGCATGTCCCAGTGGGTACGGGCTGGCTTGACGGCCTTCGGTTCTGGGCGATCACCATCACGCAGCAGTGCTTCTGAGCCACAGCGGCATTCCCACACGAGTGGGACCTCGGCCTCAAGCGAAAACGGCATCGTCGTTACGTGACCGTTTGGACAGTCGTACGAAACTGGCTGACGCGGTGCAAACTCAACATGGTGATCCGTCTCGTAGCTCGTAGCTCCGAGGCGTGATCCACGCAGTGCTCCGTCACTCATATTTGCCACCTTTTCTGGCGTCCATCCGCCGTCTGAGACAACTGTGCGCCTTGATTGCCGTCACACGTCGCTTTCTTAAACAACGTGCGTCTAGGGGTAGTTGTTCCCCAGGGAGGAGCCCGCGAATCAGATTCACCCAAATTGGGACGAATTACACACTCGGACGCCGCATCCTTCACTTCAGACGCAGCGGACCCTCATTTGGTGCCACCAAATTAGGCCAATTAGGTGGATCGCGGCGAACTGGTGATTGACCTACGCCCAGATCCAACTCCTCGGTCGAGCACACTGCGGAGCAGAGTAGGGCGGTCGGTGACGATCCCATCCACACCCATCTCCAACAGACGGACCATGGTTGACTCGTCATCAATCGTCCATGCGTGCACCACGAGTCCCCGCTTGTGGGCGGTATCCACGAAGGACTTGGTGATGATCGGGACGCCACTTTGGCTGACGGGAACCTGGACACACTGAGCGTTTCTAGGCAGAGCGAGTTCCGCAATCCGCGAAAAGGGTCCGAGACGCGAAGCTGCCATCAGGCTGGCCACCTCTGGAGCTGTCAGCGCGCTTGCCGCAGTGGTGCCCAAAGCCGACCGAATCGCCCTTACCCGCAGCGCGGAAAACGACCCAACACAGATCCTGTCCGCCACCTTCCTCTGCTTGACGAGTCGAAGGAAAGGTTCGACGGTGTGGTCGTCCTTGACATCGATATTGAGGAATTTGTCGTCGAATTCCTCAAGGAGTTCCTCAAGCCGCAGGACTCGATCGGCACCTCCGACCTTCGCACGCCGAACCTCGGAATAGGGCAGGGCACTGATGCGCCCAACCCGATCGGTCACGCGGTTGAGGTTTGCGTCGTGGAAGACCATGACCTTGCCATCGGACGTGGCACGAACATCCGTCTCAAAGTATTCAAAGCCGACGTTGGCAGCATTGCGAAAGGCCGACATTGAGTTCTCAGGCGCCTCTCGTCCGCCGCCCCGGTGAGCCAGGCCGATGGGTCCCTTGGTGGCTGAGAAGGGATGGTAGACCGACTTCGACACGCCGTCAGGGTAGTTCAGGCCGCTAAGGCAGTCGGACGGCACCCGAGGGTGAGAGATCAATCCGATACGTGCTGCCACCGATCGTGGTGCTGACTTGGCCGCCTCCAGCGGTGAGTACCCCGGTCGCGGACACGTCTGTTGAAGGGATTCCGCTCGCTCGCGGAACAACCACCGTGATGATTCTGTTTGCCGGGCCCGCCGCGTGCGCACGCAAACTGGGGGAGGGGGTGAGTTCTCCGTACTTAGCCGAGTTCCAACCTCGGTAGGGATTGCGTTGCCCCGCAACCACCGTGTAGCCGACTGGATTTCCGATGTTGATCAGCGAGACATTCGCCCCACCGCCGTTTGTTGCGGCTGACTGACCGTCGATGGCGACGGACCGATCCCGACCCAGGTTCCAGTTGAGGTAGAAAGTTCCAACTCGATCCATTGAGACGTCATCCATCACGATGAAGTAGTCACCGACGCGGTCGTACCAGACTGTTCTCTGCAGGCGGGTACCCGGATAGGCCGGATCGACGATTGATGTGAGGTCGCCTTCGGCGTTGCTCCACGCTGTCACGACACTGGGTCGGGGCGCGTTCGCGCTCCTGCCGTCCAGACTCACGACGTTGTGCGCAGCGCGGGAATACACGAACCACTGGGCCGCGTCGTTGGAGTACTTGTATTGGCCGGTGTCATGAAGAAGTTGGCTTCCCTTTGACGCGACCGTGAGTGCAGCGGCGTCACTGTGGGCGTGGTATTCGCTCGCATGACCTGGGCCACTTCGCAGCGAATAATAGGTCTCTTTCCCGAACGAGCGTGACTGCCCGTAGCCCGAATGGCCAAAGATGAAGCCCGCGTTGAAGACCGAGTACTTTGCCCCTGGCATCGCACCTTCGGCACCCGCCGTCGCCATGTAGCGCATCGAACTGCCGGCGGGGGAGTCGACAGCATTGATCCGTGATGGAACACCGTCGCCGATTGCCTCGAGACGTGAATCGGGCCGTGTGCTTACGGCGAGGAAGTTCGGAATCGCGTTGGACCGTAGCAGCGCACCCGGCACGGGCGAGCGACAGTTGCGGATACGGGCAATCTGCTGCTGGGTCCAGAGGTACGTATTCCGCGCGTAGTTGAGCGCCCCTTCGCGAACGGACCCGTCTGCCGCGATCATCTTGTTCGAGTTCGCAGCCATTCGGGCAAGGCCCTGGTTTCGCAGTGTCTTACTGCCGACGGAACAGCCGGCCGCGAAGATTCCACCAGCCTGCAGGAACGACACATTGTTGACATTTCGCCAACGCTTGACCGCGACCTTCCCCTGAGTCGCCAACGCCTTCTTGATGACATTTCGCTTCGGTGCGGGGCCAGCGAGGGCACAGGAAAGCGACAGCATTCGAAACCCAGATTCGATCTGGCCGTAGGCGGCGCTCTGGCGGGGCCTATTCGGTGGATTGTCTTTGATCCAGTCCAGCACCAACGCGTAGAAGCGATTGACCATTGCACGATTGCGAGTGCGTAGACCGTGCCGGAGCAGTGGGAGCGCCCAGTGCAACGAGTGCATGAGTCCATTGCCGCTCTTGTCGAGACTGCGGGTGTAGCGCCACGAGGGGTTCTTGGCGAGTCTGAAAGTGCCGAAGGAAGTGACGCGGGCCTGGCCGCGCATGATGTTCGCGGCGTCAGTGGCGTCGGTCTCCAGGCTGCCGAAGCTTCCGTACTGGCATTGCCCCGCTGCCTTGGCGGGGGTGCTCCGTGTCGCGAAGCTGGGCTCGCTGAACTCGGGCAGCGGACCCGGGTCAATTTCAGAGGGGTCAGTGATTTCTGCGAGCAAGGGGCTTGCGGTCTGCACCGACTGGGCATTCGCCGGATTCGCGAGCACAAGTCCAGATGCGGCGATTGCCGTGACGAGACCGCTGACGACCACCCGTCTGCGTCCCCCCTGAAGACGACTGTTTTGCCCAAAGATCACCGGGTAGACAATACCGACCGATCTGCACGGTGCAGACCTAATCGACCCCACAGTTTCCCAAGTTTTGGAAGAATTCCGCTCAGCCGAGCCCAGGCGAGCGGCCCCGACGATCAGATCCGAACTCCTCCGATAGCGTGCCGCCATGTTCGCTGCGGCGCTGTGGGCCCTTGTCGGGGCCGGGGCGCTGATTGTTGGGGCACTGCTCGGTTTCTGGCTCAATGTCTCCAAGAAGACGCTCGGTCTCATCATGGGTTTTGGCGCGGGCACGCTCCTCAGCGCTATCTCCTTCGACCTCGTCCTTGAAGCCTTCAAGGAGGCCGAAGGTCTACCGATTGTGTTGGGACTGCTGGCTGGTGCCTTCGCCTTTTGGGGCGGAGATCTTCTTATCGAGCGAATGCAGACCAAGAACAAGCCGATACGGGTTGCCGATACGTCGATCATGGTCAGCCGCTTCGGGGCAATGAGCCAGAAGTCATGCTGATCTAGTCAATGAACGTCTCGGTTGACGGCTTCATCACCGACCGCGATGGTGGGCTCGGCTGGACGGTCCCTAGCGAGGAGCAGTTTCGGGTCCACCTCGAACAGGTACGCGAGCTTGGCGGCCGAAGAGGTCGCTGCGGCGCTCGAATCGACTGACCAAGACGTCTCTATAGGCGGCGCGGGCTTGGCCGCAGCGGCAATAGAGATCGGGCTCGTCGACGAGATCCGCATGTTCCGCCATCGGCGCGCCCCGCTACAGACGCCAGCAACAGAAATAAGGGCCGACGCCCGAATTCGCGCGCAGCGACTCTGAGCCATCGGATTACCGCTATCGGACCGCTTGCTTGCGCCGATAATGGACATTATGTCAATCCACCAGTTTTCGAGCAATCCCCTACAGTCGCGGAGATCCGTCGCGCTCGCGCAGATCGACTTGCTCCGAGTTGGTGTCGGACAGGTCCACGTCCGGCGAACCGCTATTGCGGCGCCGCCAGATGAACGCACCCAGTGCGACCACGGCGAGACCGATGAATAGCAGGATCGGAGGATTCGGACCACCTGATGTGCTCTCTTCGACAGCAACCTGAGGCGTTGAAGCATTGCCCGCCCCGTCGTAGGTTGCCGCCGGGATGGGCGTCGATTCGTCTTCTGGCTCCGGGTCAGCTAGGTGATCGACAGGATTCAACTTGTCGTGGTTCGCGAAACCCCAGTCGAAAAGGCGACTGACTGCCCGCTCCGTGCTCTCTGCCGACCTCATGATCGCCACGATCAACGTCCGTCCGTCACGCTCCATGGCACCGACGTAGGTTCGCCCTGCTTGGGACGTGAATCCCGTCTTGCCGCCTAGCGCCCCTGGGTAGTCGTTGAGGATGAATCGGTTTTCGGTCCAGATTCGGACCGTCTTTCTTGGAGTCCCCGGATCCGTGGGTTCAACGTCCGGGAACTCAACATGATGCTGCTTGTAGATGTCTCGCAGTACGGGGTTCTTGAGCGACTCGCGCATAATGAGCGCCAAGTCGTAGGCGGACGACACTTGACCCGGGTCATCTAGCCCGCTCGTATTCTTCACCACAGTGTCTTTGGCACCCAGACGGTTCGCTTCTGCGCTCATTGCCTGAGTCGCCGCCTCCTTGCCGCCGTAGGCGCTCGCGAGGGCGGCCGCAGCGTCATTGCCACTGGGCATCAACATCCCGTCGTACAGATCCCTCACGCGGTAGGACGAACCTTCCTTGAGCCCGACCTTGCTCCCCTCAGCCTGGGTGTCTTGTTTGCGAACCCGATACTCGGAGTCCAACTGGAGGCGGTTGACTAGTGCAAGTGCCGTAAGCGTCTTCAAGGTACTGGCGGGTGGCAGTTGCCAGTGCCAGTCACGTCCGCCCAGCACGTCGCCGGAATCCGCATCGACAACGATCCAGGTCCACGCTTTCATCGTCGGCAGGGTTACCGCTTCCCCACCGTTGGGCTCTGCACTCGGCATCGCGGTTGGGCTTGGCGGTGGCGATGCAACGCTCACGGAGGCGGGTAGCGCCGTTAGCAACACTGCACCAAACAACGCAGAGACAACCCGCACCCATTTGAGCGCCGGACGATGAGGTGAGGTTGTGCGTGGCATTGGGCAAACCCTAAGTGCCGTTCCGCCAATTTCGGATCTGACCCGCCGAGGTCCGATGTGAGACAGACCTCGGTTTTGTCGGCTAGCTGGGTCGCTTGTTGGGTTTGAGAGTCCAGACAATCGTCATCTGGCCGGTGTTGGTTCCGTCCGCAGTCGTGATGTCGATTTCGACGAGAAATTCCGGCCTACCGCCCAGCTCAAGTTCTTTGAGCACTTCCTCTGCCGACCTCATCATTCGAGCAGATGCCGTCACCGGCCCCATCGCGAGTTTGAGGTATCTGATAGTCGCTTCCACCGCCAGAGGCGTGACCTCCGCCAAGCGATCGCCGAAGTTAGCCAGAACAAGTGCCCCGCTCGCCGATTCGGCGAGGGTGAACATCGCTCCGGCGTGAGGCCCACCTACGTGATTGTGGTACTCAATTTGGTCTGGCATTGTCATCACGGCGTGCTGGTGATCCAGTTCGTCGAACTGCAGTCCCAGCGTCGCAACCATAGGTACAGCCTGCGGGAATCCGACTTTCACACCTTCAAGGTCCATAGCCATGGCTAAACCCTAAACCGGCCCTTTCTCAGCGGGGAGTCGGTACCTGACCTAGGTGGCCTTGCGGGCGGTGCGAATGGCCTGTTCCCGCATGTCGAGTTCGAGTGTCAGTCTGTTGAAGACATCGCCGGACAGCCGCTTGTTGGACCTAAGACGCGCCAGTTCATCGCGCTCCGAATCGAGCATCGACTGACGGATCTCTTCGCGGCTCACGAGGTAGCTCGTTGCTGCCGAATCTTCCTCATCGCGTCCAACAGCCAACGCGGTAACTCGACTGGCGGTCTGAGACCGTAGCGCTTCAACCAACGAGGCATCGATCGGGCTACCGTCGGCGTCCGCCTGCGCGACCAACTCATCGAATCTGCGAAGAGCTGCCTTTGCTGATGCCAGGCGGGCGGCCAGCAGCGACTCCTCATCCGTATGTGAGGTTAGGTTCAGACGACGAATCAACGGCGTTGCGAGGAAGCTGAAAATCAGCGAGACAATGACAACGGCGAAGGTGACGCAGAGGATGAGGTCCCGCCCGGGAAACGGTTCACCGTTGTCGATCGTGACGGGAATAGAGAAGGCCGCCAGGACTGAGATGGGGCCGCGCACGCCTAATAGGCCTATTGCGATGAACTCCTTGCCCGCCAGTCGACGGTCCGCAAACTTCGCGGGCGAGATCCTGGGGCCGACCAGGAACCACAACCCCATGAACCCGAATCGAATGAGGGTGATCAGCAGGGTCAGTGCGACTGCCATCACGATGAGTTTCGCCCAACTCGGGTCCTGCACCCGGTTGTACGTATCGAAGAACTCAGCCCCCACGAGTACGAAGGCGAAGCATTCGAGGATGAAGGTGATGAGGCGCCAAACCGAATCCGACTGCAGGCGCATTTGATAGTTGCCTCTGACACTTGTCGTGTGCGCGATCCAGACACCGCCGATAACCACCGTTAGCAGTCCCGATCCCCCGATTTGCTCTGAGGTTTCATACAGCACAAACGGGGTCAGCAACAGGATCGCATTGCCGACGATCGGCTCTCGAGCAATCCTGATCAGCCAGCTCACGAACCAACCACCGACGGCACCAACCAGAATGCCTCCAACTACCGCGAACAGCAAGATCTTGCTGCTGTCCAAGACGGTGACCGAACCTGTCACCGCAGCAACGGTTGCAACTCGAAGGATTGTCAGAGCGGTGCCGTCGTTTGCCAGGCTCTCCCCCTCGATCACCAGCTGAACCCGGGAAGGCAGCCCAATCTTTGAGGCAACAGTCGAAGCCGCGACGGCATCGGTGGGCGCGAGGATCGCACCCAGTGCGCAGGCGGAGGCCAATGTCAACGCGGCAAGCATCGCCGAAGCGACGAAACCAACCACGAGTGTGGTGATCAAGACCAGTACAACTGCGAGCAACAACACGCTGCGTCGTATTCGGCGAAGATCAACTGCAGAGCTTGCCAACGCGGCGGCGAACACCAACGGTGCCAACACCAGGGTCAGGATGAACTCCGGATCTGGAAGCTCATCAATCACATCCGGAATCAGAAAATCAAATAGCAGGCCGGCCGCGATCAACGGCAAAGCCGGGTTGACGCGCCAGTATCGGCATACCGCGCCAACGATGAGCGCAATTATTAACAGCGCAAAAGCTGTCGAATCCACGTCACTCGAAGGATTCGACGGGCGGGCACGAACACATCAGGTTGCGATCCCCGTAGGCCCCATCAATTCGCCCAACCGGGGGCCAGTACTTCCCGCGCCGGGAGTGACGGTCTGGGAACACCGCCTGCTCGCGGGTGTAGCGGCGACCCCACTCCCCTACGAGATCCGCCGCCGTATGAGGCGCATTTCTTAGAGTTGAATCTTCAATCACAACTTCACCATTGGCGACTTGGGCAATTTCCTCGCGGATGAAGACCATCGCGTCACAAAAACGGTCGAGTTCCTCCAAGCTCTCGCTCTCCGTCGGTTCCACCATGAGCGTTCCCGCAATAGGGAAAGACATAGTTGGGGCGTGGAATCCAAAGTCGACCAAACGCTTCGCAACGTCATCGACGGTAACGCCTGATTCCTTGGTGATCTCGCGCAGGTCAAGAATGCATTCGTGAGCCACCAGCCCGGCGCTTCCGGTGTACATGACCGGGTAGTGGTGGTTCAGGCGAGCAGCCACATAGTTCGCAGCGAGGACCGCATGGGCGGTCGCGTCCCGCAGCCCGTCGGCGCCCATCATCCTGATGTACGCATACGGGATCGGCAGGATCCCAGCGCTGCCATAGGGAGCACCGCTAATCGCTCCAACAGTCGACGGAGCATCCGCTTCCGGGCTCAGTGGGTGACCCGGCAGGAAGGTCGCGAGGTGTTCTCTCACTGCTACTGGCCCGACACCAGGTCCGCCCCCACCGTGCGGGATACAGAACGTCTTATGCAGATTGAGGTGGGAGACATCAGCACCGAACTCACCTGGGCCCGAGTAACCGACGAGGGCGTTGAGGTTGGCGCCGTCGACGTAGACCTGCCCTCCCGCCTCGTGAACGAGGCGACAGACCTCGGCGATCGTGTCCTCGTAGACGCCATACGTCGATGGATACGTCACCATGACGGCGGACAGTCGATCTCGATGGGTGGCGACCTTGTCGCGCAGGTCGTCCAGATCGACGCCCCCCGTCTCGTCGCAGGACACGACCACGACCTTCATCCCAGCCATCGCTGCGCTCGCTGCGTTTGTGCCATGCGCGCTGGCGGGAATTAGACAAACCTCACGGTCCATGTCCCCATTGGACCGGTGAAACGCACGGATCGCCATCAGCCCGGCAAACTCGCCTTGGGACCCAGCGTTCGGTTGCAGGCTCACGGCGGCGTAACCCGTTACGGCCGCGAGCCACGACTCAAGGCGATGAATGAGTTCAAGGTAACCACTGGCGGTTCCCTTGGGCGCGAAGGGATGAATGTTGGCAAATCCTGCCCAGCTGATCGGTTCCATCGCGGCTGCGGCATTCAACTTCATCGTGCAGGAACCGAGCGGGATCATCGACCGGTCGAGGGCGAGGTCGAAGTCCGAGAGCTTGCGAAGCCATCGCATCATCGATGTCTCCGAGTGGTAGCGATTGAACCAAGGATGACTGAGGTAGTCGCTAACCCGCGCAAGGTCGCTGGGAATGGACGTGGCTATTGCTGAATCAGCGACGGGATTGGTCGACTGCCCAGTGACATCCGCGACTCCTTCATGAACGGCCCGCAGGTCATTGTCCGTCGTGGTCTCGTCGACCGAGATACCAAAGTGATCATCATCGACAAGTCGCACGTCGATGCCACTGTGGGCGATTGCCTTAACGATCTGTCCGGCCGCGCCCCGTGTCGAGAAGGTGACCGTGTCGAAGAACGAAGTGTTGACCGGAACAGCTCCCACGGAAGTCAAGGTGGCTGCAAGCCTTGATGCCTTCGCATTCACGCCGGATGCGATGTTCCGCAAACCGCTCGGCCCGTGGTAGGCAGCGTAGAAGCCGCTCATCACAGCCAGCAGAACCTGAGAGGTACAGATGTTGCTCGTTGCACGTTCTCGACGAATGTGTTGTTCCCGCGTCTGAAGTGCTAGTCGGTACGCGGGTTGACCTGCGGTGTCGTGACTGACCCCGACCAAGCGTCCCGGGAGATTGCGTTCAAGGCCTTCTCGAACTGCCATGAATCCTGCGTGGGGCCCACCAAATCCGAGCGGCACGCCGAACCGCTGCGCGGAACCGACCGCAATGTCGGCCCCCCACTCCCCCGGCGATTTCAGTAATGTCAGCGCGAGCAGATCGGTGGCCGCAGTGACAACAGCTCCTGCCTTTTTGGCGACGGTGGTGAGTCGTTCAAATGGCACCGAGAGCGATCCCGACGAACCTGGATAGCCGAGCAGCAAACCGAAGTAGTCGTCACCGTCAATCCCGTCTTCGGGGTTGAAGACCTCAACTGTCACACCTATCGGTTCAGCTCGCGTATGCAAGACCGCCAAGGTCTGGGGATGAGTATCGCGGTCCACTAGGAACCGAGGGCTCTCGTTCTTGCTGATGCGACGAGCCATCGCCATCGCCTCAGCGACGGCAGTGGGTTCGTCCAACAGGGATGCGTTTGCGGTGGAGAGCCCCGTCAGATCGGAAACCATCGTTTGGAAGACCAACAGCGCTTCAAGTCGACCTTGAGAGATCTCCGGCTGGTAAGGCGTATACGCGGTGTACCAGGCTGGGTTCTCCAAGACGTTGCGCCGGATGACTGCTGGTGTGTGACACCGGTAGTAGCCGAGCCCCTGCATTGGGACTCGGACCTCATTGCGGCGGCTGAGCTCCCTCAGTTCTTCGGCCAGTTGGGACTCGCTTATCGCTTCCGGTAGGGACATATTCGCCCGGGACTGAACGCTCGCAGGTATCGCTGCGCTCATTAGGTCGGCCGTTGACGCGTAGCCGATGGCTGCCAACATGTGGTCGCGATCAGCCTCTGCCGGTCCGATGTGGCGCCTGCGGTATTCCGAATTCACTTGATTAAGCCTCTTCGTAAGCCGAGCCAACCGCTAGAAGCGGACTTCACCCGACAAACGGTACCTCGCAGTACCTGGCGCGCTTAGCTGCGCAGCGCCGTTGAATCAGCCTGTGCGCGAATCAGCCTGTGCGCGAATCAGCCAGTACGCAGTGCACGCCGTTCGGCAAGTTCATCGTTGTAGCCATCAGGCACGACGCTGCGTCCGTCGCTGCGCTCGCCCGGGAGTTCGGCGAGGCTACCTTCGATTTCCCGCCAGACGCGGCCCACAGCGATCCCGAATACGCCTTGGCCACCGGCAACAAGGTCAATGACTTCCCGCTCCGATGTGCACTCGTAGACGCTTGCGCCGTCGCTCATTATCGTGATTTCAGCAAGATCATCTACTCCACGATCGCGCAAATGGTCAACTGCGGAACGAATGTTCTGCAGTGAGACTCCGGTATCGAGAAGCTTCTTGATGACCTTCAGGACGAGGACGTCGCGGAAACTGTAGAGGCGTTGAGAGCCCGATCCTTGAGCGGTGCGGATGCTCGGTTGGATGAGTCCGGTTCGGGCCCAGTAGTCCAGTTGTCGGTAGGTAATACCCGCCGCACTGCACGCGATCGGGCCTCGATAACCCACATCCAGTGAGAGGCTGTCACCGCTCGTTTCGAACAGGGCCTCCTGCTGTGCATGTACCCGAGGACCGCTGACCGCACTGTCCGATGACTCACTCACAAGATCCTCCAACGAGAACACAACTAGCCCCACTGCGCACCGTAGGGATCGGATTATGCAGCGTCAACCTGCGACGCACCTATCTGCCAAGAAACTCTAGAGATATCCAACCCTAAAGCTTCACTCGACCCTTAGAACTCACCCATTTAGTGCTAAGAACGACCACCTTCGGGCGCGCTTCCTCCCCCGAAATCCTCTGGCGAGACATTGTCAAGGAACTCGCGGAAGGCCTCCACTTCGTCCTCTTCGTTGGCCTCGGGCATCTCCACTCCGGCCGTGTCGAACACTTCCTCAGCCACTGCAGTTGGGGTCCCGAGCCGCAGAGCGATCGCAATCGCGTCTGACGGTCGTGCGCTGATGGTGGTTCCATCAGCAAACACCAAGCTCGCGTAGAAGACTCCGTCGTCCAACGCATCAATGCAAACGGTTACGAGTTGGTGGTTCCACTGTTGAAGCAAGAGGCACAGCAGGTCATGGGTGAGCGGACGAGGCGGTTCGACATCTTGCTGGGCAAACGCGATCGCGGTCGCTTCCACCGCGCCGATCCAAATCGGCAGGAACCGCGATCCCCCGACCTCACGAAGCAGCAATACGGGTTGGTTGCTCGGCATTTCTACTCTGACACCGACAACTTCGACGTCAATCACGTCGATCACTCTACGCCGCACCGCGCTGTCATGCCATGAAGATGCGCGTCTTACTAGGCAGGCAGGCGCGTCGAATCTAAGTCGAGTCGCCGCTGAATGTCGAAGCCAGCGCTGACCGCATGAGCGTCGACTGCAGTCGCAGTAGTTGGGTCGCAAGATCCTGGGCTTGCTGACGCACCTCTTCCGAGCCCTGCGAGCCAACGCCGGTGGCCTTCGGGCCCAAAGCCGTGGTGATCAGTTCCACCTGCCGATCCGCCGCGTTGCGAACCGAGGCAACGTGCCGCGCCTGAATCCCAAAATCGGCCAGGTCTGCTATTCCCCGGGCGATTTCAAGTGCATCGATGCCATAGTCATCGGTTCCGGCGATCGGCGTAATCAGTTTCATCTTGCGCAGATTGACAATCTCGCTAACGCCCATGCCAGCTTGTTCAGCCAGGTCGGTCACGCTCATGATCACCGAAACACCCGACGTGGCGAGCTCCGGCGCAGGGATCACGTGCGTGGAGGAATCATCTACTGGCACTCTTGGCGCATTCTCGGAAACGGTAGGGGGTTCCCACCCTTGATCGATTTTGTCGAGGTGACCGCGAATCACGCGCAGCGGCAGAAAGTGATCGCGCTGCATGGTGAGGGTGTACCGCAATCTATCCACGTCTGCGGTGGAGAACTTCCGGTATCCGGTTGGCGTGCGGCCGGGTTCAACAAGTCCTTCAGCTTCCAGGAAGCGAATCTTCGAGATCGTGACATCCATAGATGGGAACTCGTCCTGCAGAAGCGCCAGCACCGCGCCAATCGTTAGACGTTGGTCAATCGCCTGTGGCACCTACTCGTCACCTTCTGTCGGTCCAACGAGGTAGTGGAATCGATACTTCCCGATTTGAATCTCATCGCCCTTTTCCAGGTCCACACTGTCGACCCGATTCCGGTTGACGTATGTCCCATTGAGGCTGCTCCTGTCGGTTAACTTCCAACCGGAGTTCTTCCGCTTGAACGTCGCGTGCTGGCGGGAGACGGTGATGTCGTCAAGGAAAATGGCCGTTTCAGGTGAACGACCCGCAGTCATCTCTTCGCCCACGAGTTCGATCCGGCTGCCTGAAGCGGGGCCTCGCACAATGAGGAGAATGTGGCTGCCTGGCTCCAGGTTCTCGGACTCCGGTGACTCCACAGGCTGGAGCGGGCCGGAATCCGTGGTGGTCCCGAGAGCATGAATGGTGCCCGTGACATCAGGGGTTGAAGGAAGACGCTGCACTACTGCACCGCACTCCGCGCAAAATCGGGCGTCAGGAGTTAGGGGCTTGCCGCATGAAGTGCAGAGATCGCTCACGAAGGCTAAACCTACGGTTCAGGGTCCGGCTGGTCAACAGCGTTTCCGTTAACAATCGAACAAAGGGGTAACTGGCACTACTTCGAGATGAGCGCCTCGTACTCAGCCGCGCTCAAGAGCGCATCGACGGCGGCCGGATCTGTTGGAACGACTTCGACCAGCCAACCGGCACCGTATGGATCTGCGTTGACCGTTTCTGGCGAAGTCTCCACCACGTCATTCCGCGCTACGACCTCTCCAGACACGGGCGCGTAGACCTCTGCAACGCTCTTGGTTGACTCGATCTCTCCACAGTTTTCCCCTGCCGCCACGCCGGTCCCAGCGTCGGGCAGTGTCACGAAGACGATGTCTCCCAGTGATTCCTGGGCATAGTCCGTGATGCCGAATCGAACCGAACCGGTCTCCGTAAGCAATACCCATTCATGCTCGCTGGTGTACCTCAGGTGGTCTGGAATCATGGCTGCACTCTAACCCGTTGTTGATTGCGTCGAGATAGTCGGCTGTGCTCGAAGAATCCTCACGGCCTGCTCAAGATAGAGCACCCCTGCCCACAAATACAGGCCTGTCCCCCAAAGGGCGAACGCCCAGCCAAACACCCGGCAGATCTCAGCAAGAGGACCGGTCCCGGCGCCAAGAAGAATCAGCGGAAACGCGTATAGGAGGCAGAAGGTTGCAGCCTTGCCAATGAAGTGGACAGGCAAGCCTGTCAGCCCAGTTCGCTTCTTGATTACCGCCAGCACAATGCCGACAACGACGTCCCTGCCCACCAGAACGGCCACAAGCCACCAGGGGATGATCCCTCGAATGAGGAGACCCACGAGGGTGGCGAGGATGTAGAGGCGATCTGCGAGCGGGTCGAGGATCTGCCCAACCCGACTGATTTGATTCCACTTGCGCGCTATCTTGCCGTCAAGGTAGTCCGATATTCCCGCGAGCACCAAGACGACGATCGCCCAGCCATCCGCTTGCGGCACCAGGATTAGCCAGAGAAAGAGCGGAACTCCCACCAGGCGCAGAAACGACAGAATATTCGGAACGGTGATGATCCGGTCTGTCTGTACTTCCGTGTCTTGAACCTCCACAGCCGCCAGCTCAACTCTGGCCGGGTGGTGGCAATGATGGAGGAACGGGTGGTGGCGCCGACGCTGGCGGCGCAACCACCGTCGTTGGTTGATCCGGTGCACCCGTTGTCGGCGCAACCGCCGGTACGGAATTGGAGACATAGGCTTGCGGGCCCTGTGGTCCTGCCACAGGCCCGATCGATGGAGGGGGCTCGTCGCCCTTCCTGCGTCGAATCGCTCGGACAACCATCCAGATGCCAACGACGAGCAGCAGAACGCCGAGCACGATCAACCCGAGACCCAGCGGGAAGAGGACACCGGACTCCACGCCCAGCGTGATATCGACGCTGACCTGTTGCTCCGCCGTTGCGTTCATAATCACGAGCGTCTGATCGTCACCGGATTGGGCGAGGGAGATCGTCGGGGCCTCTCCCTGACTCTTCGCCGTCCAGAAGGTTTGTTCATTTGGTGCGGGCGGGACTGTCTTGCCCGGGATGGGCAGGACTCGTGCGGTCCCGTTCGACAGGTCTGAGACGACGTCTCGCGCGGAAGTCTGAAGGTAATTGTTCACGTCGCTCGCTGGTGCAATCCCCAGAAAGATCTGGCCACCGGTACGGGACTTCGCACCCATGGTGAACTCGGCGAACTGACGGACCCTCTCCGTGTCGCCAGCCGTATTGACCGTGAATTCGTTGAACACGAGTGCGTAACCGTTGCCCGACACCTGTCCCGCGTCGGCCTTGATCACACCATCGGGTCCGGAGAGGAAAGCCAACATCCCGCCTGCCCCGGAGGCACCAATCCCAAGAACGATCAGAATGGCTCCGAAGATGGCGAGCAACGCGCGTTTCATTGTTCCCCTTAACCCCTGTGAATCAAACCCCTGTGAATCCTGAGGGATCACACGCTATCTGAGTGAAGGCACAAACTTGGGCAAACTCAAGAGGTGTCGCGTCGCGGGTGGTCGCTGGCATAGCGGCGGCGGCCCGCTGCGGTTCGTTCGGGGCTCTTCTGCACCTGCGAGCCGCGCCACGTGAGTTGCAAGCGATCAACGCATTGACACTATTTCCAAGTTCTCTTGCGATTGAAGATGAACTGGCCGTAGCCAACAGCAGGAACGGACACGTCCAGAGACTTGGTGTCGACCGCTGAGCGGCTTCGTTGCGACTGGTGAGCAACTAACCCGACGACCCAGTCACCTTCACTGCTGGAACGCCATCCACGAGCCGGGCCGGGCCGTCAAGGCCGCAAGTCACCTTCGTGAAGGACGGGTTGGCAGGCATGGCCGCAGACGCCCGCGCCGCACACGCTGCGAGCGCACGCTGCCCCCAGTACATCGGGTGCATGGCAGCTGTTGACTGATCCGTGGTGGGACCAACCGCTTGCGTGATCGATATCCCGCGAACCCACTCAGTCGTGGTGAACGTGTCCGGCGACTTCGTCGGCGGTGGATTCCCCGTTCCATCGCCAGTACGGTTTGCCTTGTCTTCGCACAATCGGTGTCCGGCAAAGAGTTCGGTGTTGTCGACGACCACTAGGTTCAGCGCGCCGTCGGCCGACGCATACTGTGCGCCGCTGGTGAACGCCGACCGCAACGCGGATCCATAACTATCCAGCAGCCAGTCGATATCGGCGTTGTAGAAACCACAGCCTCCCGTCGTCTGGCGATTCGTTCTCTCCGCGTAGCGGATGTCCTTGCTTTGCGGCAGGGGTGCGGGCGGGAGCTGATACACAACCTTGTAATCGGAGGCTCGATAGCCGGCGGCGCTCATCGCTGTCTCGATATTGTCGACAGCGCCTTTGGCCTTGGCTGACAACGCGTCCAGGGCTTCAGGACTGATCCGGTCGGTGTTTGCCTTCTCGTCCTTGCAGTACTTGAACAGAACGAAATTCTGAAGGCAACTCTGAATGACATCCGCGAACCCCGCGTCATTGCCGCCAATCGAAAGCGTGATGATCGACACCCGGTGGGCTTTCGCCGCTTCGTAGAGGAGCTGGGCTTGCCCGACGCCTTCGGAGTCTGCCGACGGATTCGGTCTGTCCACCGGCCCGTTCGATGGGTAGAAATCGATGCCCGGCTTGAACAGAGTCGGCGTCACTCCGGCCTGCGGCACAGTGTTCGTGATTGCACCCGAACACGCCAGGTTGATCGACTGCAGTTGAGACGACGATGGGTAGTTCATCGGCGCACTTGCTGCCCTGTGGCAACCGGTGTATGGACCGGGGCCACTCAACTGCGTCTTGCCGTAGACGGCGGCTGGCGTCCCCACATCCCACCCGGCATTCGTCGTCCAGGTCGTCGTGTTGGTTGCCCATTGGCCGGCCTCACCGGACATGTAGGAATCACCCATTCCAACGACGAACGTCGGTCCGGGGGGTAGTTGCTGCGAGCTCGGGGTGCCACTTGTCCCGTTATCGACGACATCGCGTTGCGTGTTGACTCCAGAACACCCAGCCAGCAGCAGACAAGACAGCGCCGCCCCGAGCAATAGTTGCTGAGGTTTTCGCACCAACATACTGTCGATCAGTCCCCGGCTTGAAGCAACTCGTGTTGATCGACGAGTAGGAGAGCCACACGGCGTGATTGGCATCAACGAGCACCTGGCGATCGGCCGACGTCCGCGACCTCGACGAGTTGACGGTTGACGCCGATCACGATCCGAGCCGTGATCCTTCGATAGCACCCAACAAGTCCTTCTCAAGATCAGCGACGTCCTCAATACCGACCGACAGGCGCACAAGATCCGCAGGGACCTCCAACTCCGAACCCGCGACCGACAGGTGAGTCATCGCGGCTGGCAACTCGATCAACGATTCGACACCACCAAGCGATTCGCCCAGCGTGAACACGCTCGTCGCCGCACATAGGCGTCGTGCTGCCTCTTCTCCACCCGCAATCCGGAATGACACCATGCCACCAAAATCGCTCATCTGACGTGCAGCGATCTCATGACCAGGGTGACCCGCCAACCCTGGGTAAAAGACCTGAAGGACATCCGATTGCTCAAGCAACAGGTCGACGATCCTTCGTGCGTTCGAGCAATGCCGATCCATGCGGATACCGAGAGTCCGCACACCGCGCAACGCAAGCCAACAGTCAAACGGTGACGGGACCGATCCCATGGCGTTTTGGTGGAACCGAATCTGTTCGGCCAGTCCAGCGTCGCGAGTGACAATCGCACCTCCGACGACATCGCTATGCCCGCCGAGGTACTTCGTCACTGAATGCACGACAAGGTCAGCACCAAGGCTCAGCGGCTGCTGTAGATACGGCGTGGCGAACGTGTTGTCGACCACCACCACTGCACCTGCCTGATGCGCAATGTCGGAAATCGCGGAAATATCGGCGATGGAAAGCATCGGATTCGTAGGTGTCTCAAGCCACACCAGCTTGGTTCGCCCGGACACCACTGCACGTAGAACACTTGCAGGGTCCTGTGTGTTCGCCACCGAGTAGTCAAGGCCCCATTTGGCGGCAACGGAATCGAAGATTCGGTACGTGCCACCGTATGTGTCGTTCGGAATCACCACGTGGTCACCGGGGCTCAACAAGCTCCGCAGAATGCAGTCCGATGCAGCCAAGCCCGACCCAAACGCAAACCCGAATGCCTCTCGATCACCCGGAGCCTCGAGTCCTGCCAGCGCAGTCTCGAATACCTCGCGGGTCGGGTTCCCACTACGGGAGTATTCGAAGCCTGAACGCAGTCCGCCAACACCGTCCTGCTTGAAGGTGGTGGACATGTGAATCGGCGGGATGACCGCACCAGTCAGCGGGTCGGGGTGCTGGCCCACGTGAATAGCGCGCGTCGAAAAGCCCGCCGTTGACCAATCATCATGATCTTGCGATGTCACAGCTATCCGTCCGTTGGGTTTCAGCGGGTTCTAGTTGGCCAGGAACCCAAGTAGATCCTGGCGGGTCAGCACCCCTATTGGCGACCCGTCCTCGATGACGATCACAGCATCGGTCTTGGACAAAGATTCGACTACAACCTCGACCGATTCACGTGAACCGACGGTCGGGAGCGGCGACGACATGTGTTGCGACACCGTGTCGGCGAGTTGCGCGTCCTCCCGAAACAACGCGTCGAGCAACTCCCGTTCTGACACCGATCCCACGACCTCACCGGAGACCACCGGAGGCTCTGCGGTTACGACAGGAATCTGCGATATCTGATACTCGCTGAAGAGATCGATAGCGTCGCGCAACGTCTCGTTCGGGTGCACATGGACGAGATCGGGGATGTTCCCCACACGAGTCGCCAAGATCTCGCCCGCAGTCCGCTCTGTGCGCCCAGTTCCGAGGAAGCCAAATGCAGTGAGCCACTCGTCGTTGAACACCTTGGTGAGGTACCCGCGGCCCGAATCTGGAAGCAGCACGACAACGAGTTCTTCCGACGTACCCTTCGCTGCCACCTGAATCGCCGCAGCGACCGCCATCCCGCTGGAGCCTCCGACAAGGAGTCCTTCTCGTCGGGCGAGCTGGCGAGTAACTGTGAACGCCTCGCGATCGGTCACCTTGATGATTTCGTCGCAGATGGTGCGGTCATAGGTTTCGGGCCAGAAGTCCTCACCAACGCCCTCCACGAGGTACGGCCGACCCGTGCCTCCGGAGTACACCGAACCTTCCGGATCCGCTCCGATGATCTTGACCTTGCCACTGCTCTGTTCCTTCAGATACCGCCCGACACCCGAAATGGTTCCGCCGGTGCCCATCCCGGTCACAAAATGTGTGATCTGACCAGCGGTCTGACGCCATAACTCCGGACCAGTTCCCACGTAGTGAGCCCGAGGGTTCTCGCGGTTTGAGTATTGATCGGGCTTCCACGCTCCTGGCGTCTCGCGGGCTAGGCGATCGCTGACCTGGTAATACGAACGCGGGTCCTCGGGTGCCACGGCAGTGGGACAAACCACAACCTCGGCACCGTAAGCACGCAAAGTCGAAATCTTGTCTCCGCTTACCTTGTCAGGACAAATGAAGATGCACTTGTAGCCACGTTGCTGAGCAGCGATGGCGAGGCCAACTCCCGTGTTGCCGCTGGTCGGCTCGACGATCGTTCCTCCAGGCTTCAACAGCCCGTCTCGTTCGGCGGCTTCGATCATAGCGACAGCGATGCGGTCCTTGACGGAACCGCCCGGGTTGAAATACTCCACCTTGGCCACAAGCTGCGCGCCACCTTCAGGAGCGAGCGCGTTCAGTCGCACTAGTGGGGTATCACCGATCAGTTCGAGTACGTGCTCGTGGATCTGCGGGCCTACGCCTGTCGGCCCTTCGTTTGAACTACCCACGCCCACTACGCTCCCGTTTCACACCATCGCGATCAACTTTGTCTGGCATTCCAGTTTCATCCACAAATGACCGCTTGACTAGTGCAACTCGCCCGCAGGCGGGAGAAACAGAAGGCCAGACTCATTCAACAGATTTGGATTGCCGCACCTCGAGCGATGTTCCCACGTGTTCACACATATAGCGACGGACCCGGACAACCCGATCCGTAGCCATTTGTCGGGCTGGTGGTGTTGTGTACCCACGACCCCTTGACCCCAGAAGTGTCTGCGGCGAAAAGGAGACTCGCCACCAGCGACCGCCTACTCGCGCGAGTGCAGGTCCAGCGATGGGTGCCTAACTGCGGTACGGCTGAACAGGGGGGCTCAATCCACAGGTACTCGTCGCCGGGCGACTTTCGAATCGGGCCTGAATCCACTGAGTCACAGCCGTGCCACTCAGAGTCTGCGCGCTGAGATGCGAGGCGCCATCAAGCCACAACATCGACAAGTCACTCCCCGCCTGACACCAGCGCTCGTTCAGGACCGCTTGAGTGTTCGGCAAAACCAAGGTGTCGCCCGTCCCCTGCACGATGAAGGTCGGCATACCCGGCCGCATCGGTGGGGGCGTCTGCTCCTTCGCGATCGTCAACCATGCCGGGCTCTCGAGCGGGTTCTCAGTAAAGAGGCTCTGATCGAACATCGCGCGTGTGTGACCCTCAAGTGCTGCCTCAACGATGCAATCCTGCGAGAGGCTCTGGTAGTTCGCGCTCCCCTCTTCCGTGAGGATTCCGTTGAGCGGGAGATTCGGATACTTACTTGACCAACCAACGATGAAATCCGGACCAATCGACCATTGCGCTGGCTTGTTCCACTGCTGCGCGATCAGTGGCACGAGCTCCGCGGCGGGCGCGACGGCAACGGTGCCGACCAGCTTGAAGCCTGGGAGCACCTTCTCACCGAGCTCGCCAGCCCACAACGCTGAATGCCCACCCTGTGAGTGGCCGTACACAGCCCATGTCTTGCTGGTGTCCGCACCCGGAAAGTCGTGCGCCATGGCCACGGAGTAGCTGACGTCATTCGCTTCATCCTGGCCAACTAGGTAGCGACCAGTACCCTCCGTTCCCACACCGGCATAGTCCGTCGCCGTGACCACCCAACCATTGTTGATCATTTCTTGAGCGAAGCCCATGTCCAACAGGGTGTCCGCTGCACGAGACGGCGCACATGCGTCGCCCATGCCCAGCGTGGGGTGCGCCCATGCGACAACCTTCCGGCCACCGGCAGGCACTTTGGTGGTCGGAACAAGAATCATCGCTCCGCTGACTCGCGGGGAGCCTTCACTGCTGCGCGTTCGGTAGACGACGCGGAATGCGTTCACGTTCGTGAGCTTCACCGCGAGTGGTTCTGATCGAATGATCGACCCAGGAACGCCAGGGATCTGGTCGGCCCCGACCGTGTAGAACGGATCCAACTGCTGCTGGTCTTGAGCGACATCAGCCGACTGCACGTGCACGTAGGCAGCGATCGCCACGGTGAGGATCAGGATCAACCCGACCAGTGCCAGCAACGTGTTACGCAGGCCGCGACGCATCCCCGAAGCCTATTGCACGTCAGCCAGGAAGGAGAAGTCCTTCATGGCTGGTCGATCTGCCTCCCGAATCCCAACGTGCTCACACGAATGGCTACGGACCGGGACAAGCCCGATCCATAGCCATTTGTCGGGCTGGCGGGATTCGAACCCACGACCCCTTGACCCCCAGTCAAGTGCGCTACCAAGCTGCGCTACAGCCCGCGACAAGCGACCCGTACGTTATCGCACTTGCCCTAACGCCTCTTGCGCTTGGCCCGAATCCGCATGTCTACCCGAACAGGGCTCCCCTCGAAACCAAACTCTTCGCGCAACCTGCGTTCGATGAATCGTCGATAACTCGCTTCCAAGAACCCAGAGGTGAACAACACGAATGTGGGTGGTGCGACGGTGGCCTCGGTGGCGAATAGGATCCGCGGCTGCTTACCGCCACGCACGGGGTGAGGATGTTCGGCAACCACATCTCGAAGGAACTGATTCAGTCGGCCAGTTGAGACTCGGGTCTGCCACCCGGCGAGGGCGGCTTCCAAAGCCGTCCCGATCTTCTCGACGTGCCGTCCAGTCTTGGCGGAGATATTCACCCGAGGAGCCCAGGCAACATGGGCAAGGTCGCGGTCATATTCACGATCCAGCATGTGACGGCGGTCCTCATCAACTAGGTCCCACTTGTTCATCGCCAGCACTAACGCGCGACCAGACTCAATGACTTTGGCGATGATGCGGACGTCCTGCTCACTGAGTTCCTCGCTGGCATCAACGAGGACCATGCAAACTTCTGAGCGTTCCAACGCCGACTGCGTGCGCAGGCTCGCGTACCACTCGGGGCCCGATGCGCCCTTCACCCGTCGGCGGATACCGGCCGTATCCACGAACCGCCAAGTCGTACCAGCGATGTCAACAAGTTCATCAACGGGATCGACAGTCGTTCCCGCAGTCGCATTGACGACTGATCGTTCTTCTCCCGCAAGCCGATTGAGCAAGCTCGACTTTCCGACATTTGGTCGCCCCAGCAGCGCCACCCGGCGAGGCCCGGATTCAGTGAGTCGACCGGAGCCAACCTCCGGCAATCTCTTGACGATCTCGTCGAGCAGGTCACCGCTGCCACGGCCATGCAAGGCCGACACCGTGAACGGCTCGCCAACCCCCAGAGACCACAGTGATGTTGCCTCAAGTTCAAGCGCCGCGCTGTCCACTTTGTTCGCAACCAGAAGCACCGGCACCTTTGCCCGACGCAACATCTCGACGGCCTCCGCGTCGGCGTCCGTCGCCCCGACAGTCGTGTCGACAACCAGCACCACCACGTCCGCATCCATGGCCGCCCGCTGCGCCTGCTCGCTGACCTGCGAGATCAGACCCTGTCCCCGCAATGCCCAGCCTCCGGTGTCAATGATCGAGAATCGTCGACCGGCCCACTCCGCGTCATAGCGGACCCGGTCGCGGGTGACTCCAGGAACGTCCTCAACGACCGCCTCCCGGCGCCCAAGAATCCGATTCACCAACGTCGACTTGCCGACATTCGGGCGACCCACAATCGCCACCACTGGGACAGCGACATCAGGTTCGATTTCGCTTTCAGGGTCAATGTCGAACTCGCCAAACTCCTCACGAGCTGCTTCAAGCGCGGCCAGGTCGTCGTCCACCGCCGGGTCGGCTTCAAACACCGTGAACGCATCGACTGGCTCTGGGGCTGGCACGGATTCAGCACCATCGGAGGGGGCACCATTGCTCGCAGTCTCATCAACCATCTTGTGGTCCCCCGGTCTGGTCGTAAGGAACATCGGACGGCAGCGTGCAGTCAAAGCGGGTCATACTCGCTTCAACATGATCTGCAAGCTGCTGCCGGATCGACTCCCCCATGGCGGCAAGGGTCGCACGCGAATCGATGTCACCTAACGCCGGAACCCTGAACGGCTCGCCGAACACAACCGTCAACTCGGACCGTGCTTTCGGAAGTTGATTCTTTGCCATACCGCTGAGCCGAGTGCCGAAGATCACTGCGGGCACGATCGGTGCGTTCGTGCGACTGTGAAGGTACGCGATTCCATGGCGAATCCTCGAAAAGTCACCGCGACCACGATGCGCTTCCGGAAAAATGCCGAGGGCCCGGCCGCTCTCCAGAACCTCCAGCGCTGTCTGTACCGCTCCCCGGTCGGGCGACTCGTAATCGAGCGGAATTTGCCCGACTCCGGTCAAGACTCTGTCAAACGGGGGCTCGAACAGTTCGGACTTCGCCACGAGGTGCAGCGGCCGGGGCGCCGCGCTAAACAGCAAGGGACCGTCGAGGAAGCCCAGGTGGTTTGCTGCGACGATCAATCTGCCCTGATGAGGCACACTCTCGTCACCGTGGACCTTGAGGCGGTAGAGCGATCGGAAGAGCAGGCGCCCGATATTTCGTCCGTTGGCCGCTCCGCGGGCGCTCAGTTGCGATTCCGCACCAGGACGCAATGTCGGCGCCGCGCTCAACGCGATTCACCGGTGATTAGTCGCAGCACTCGTTCAACGACCTCGTCAAACGATAGAAAGGTGGCGTCGATTTCGATCGCATCGGCAGCCTCCACCAGGGGCGAAGCTGCCCTGGACTTGTCGGCGGCGTCACGCGTTGCCAATGACTCTGCGGTTGCCAATACCTCACCGCCACGACCCTCTTGCTGATCCTGGGCAGTCCTCCTCGCGGCGCGCGCCGCCTGATCGGCGGTGAGGAAGATCTTCACATCAGCGTCTGGCAAGACAGTTGTCCCGATGTCCCTACCTTCAACCACAATTCCTGTTCCTGAATTCAATGCTGATTCAACTTCGTCCCGCTGGCGTTGTACGAGGCTTTGCCGCACGGCTGGAACAGCGGAGACCGCAGAAACGATGGACGTGATTTCCTGCGTACGGATCGCCTCTTCAACATCGCGGCCGTCGACGCTAATGCTGGGATCCTGAGGATCTGTTCGACTCGCAAGGACAACGTTGTGTGCCTGTTCGGCAACAGCCAAAGAATCGTCTGTGTCGATCCCATGCTCACGCATCCACAACGCGACCGCGCGGTACATCGCCCCGGTATCGAGGTAGCGAAAACCAAGCGAAGTCGCGACTGCCCGAGAGACACTCGACTTTCCGGAGCCGGACGGCCCGTCCACGGCGACAACCCTGTTTCGGGTTTCGACTCGGGGTTCGGACATGTCGGCAGCCTAGTCTTCCGCTATCCGCGGATCTGCCAGCCACCGGCTGACAGAACGTCGCGCAGCGCCGGTGCCGCTTCTGGTGACACATCCAACTCAATGATCGCCCGCAGCCGCCCAACTGTGTGTTCGATCCGAACGTCTTCAAGGTTGACCCCGGCCGCGCCCGCCGCCGCGAAGAGCCGAGCCAGCTCACCCGGCTTGTCATCCACAACCACCGGCACCATTTCGTACTGGTGCGCCTTGCCACCATGCTTGTCTGGAAGCACGCGACGCCCATCGTTTCCGCGCTCCAAGACTCGACGTACCGGTGCCATAGCTTCGGCCGAATCCGCATCCTGCGCCAGTGCCTGCGCAGCCAAGGACTCCCTGATCTCCCCAAGTTCCAGACCAACACGATCGAGCACAGCAATGATCTCCGGTGCGTTACTACCGATGATCTGTGACCAGAGCTCAGGCCCAGAATCAGCCAACCGGGTCGTGTCCCGCAGACCTTGACCGGAAAACGCGACGTCGGATGGGTCGGCGTCCGCAAGTTGCGCGGCGAGGACCGAAGCGAGGATCTGTGGGGTGTGGGACGTCAACGCGACGGCACGATCATGCTCAGTTGCATCTAGTTCAATCACCAGCGATCCGCAGGTTTGCGCGAGCCACCTCACGTCTTCGATCCGGCTCTCATCGGTTCCCGCACCCGCGGTTATTGCCCAAAGGCGATCTTCGAAAAGATCCGCGCGCGCGCCAGCCGGACCTGACACCTCCCGGCCTGCCATCGGATGTCCACCAACGAACCGGGAGGTATCGGTGGTCAGCCCACGCAGACGCGCCAGTGGTGCCGCCTTGACGCTCGCAACATCCGTCACAGTCGTGTTTGGGTAGCGCAGGAGCGAATCGGCCGCCACTTCCGGGACGGCCCGCGGTGGCACCGCGACAACGACGAGGTCCGGCACTGAGTTAGCCGCGAGCGCTTGACCGGCACCGCGATCAATCGCGTGGACGCAAGCCTCCTCATTTGCATCGCTCAACCAGACGGTGACACCAGCTGCTCGCAGCGCGAGACCAACCGATGCTCCGATCAGGCCGGTGCCAATCACCAGTACCGCGCGACGGTGCGCGGTGTCGTCAGTCATCGGGCCAGGTCTTCCCTCAGCACTTGAGCGCCCCGGGTGAAGACGTGTTCGATATCTGGCCTGGCGGCATCAGTTTCAACATGCATCATCACTCGGACCGTGCGCTCGAGCGCACCGGACACATCGATTTCCTGAGCGCAGATCAGCGGCACCTGAGCGAACCCGACAGACCTCGCAGCGGTCGCCGGAAACCCGCATATGAGATCCGGGGTCGACGTGAGCAGCACGCTGATCACGTCATCTTGAGTGAGGTTGTTTCGCGCCAGCATCTCGACAAGCAGTTCGGACACGGCCTCAGACATCTCTTCCTTCTCATCAGCTGCCAGACACGTTGCGCCGCGTATTGCACGTACAGGCACAACAGTCTCCTTGTCATTCAGCGGCGTTGAGCGGGATGGTTCGCGGACAGGCCAAAACCATAGCCAGTCACCTGCGCAAAGGTACCGCCAATTCACCCCGGCCGACCACTCGCGGCTCAGATGCCGCGTTAGCTCCGGCTCTCAGCCGAATCCATCAAACTGGCAACTTCCTGTTCACCGAGGCTGCGGATGTCGCCACTACGGAGGCGTCCAAGATTCACCGAACCGAACTTGGTCCTGATCAGGGACTCAACCGGGAAGCCGAGTTCAGCCAGTAACCGGCGAACGATTCGATTCCGCCCCTCGTGAATGGTGAGTTCAACCAGACTTCCGCTGTGGCTCGTGTCGAGCAAGCGCGCCTGATCAACATCGACTGCGCGATCGTCAATCTTCACACCTCGTTTGAGTCGCTTCAGATCACCAGGGCGCATCACGCCCGATACGCCAGCGACATACGTCTTGGCCACCCCGTGGGATGGGTGAGTAAGGAGGTTACTGAGCGTCCCATCGTTCGTCAGAAGCAGCAGTCCCTCGGTGTCGGCATCCAAGCGACCGACATGAGAGAGCTGATGGAAGCCGCTGCCAACGCCAAACTCCGAGTCGGCAACAAGGTCGCCAACGCACGCGCGGCCACGGTCGTCAGACATAGCTGTGAGCACCCCGAGGGGCTTGTTCATCGCCAGGACGGCGGTTCCCGCTGGCGCCGTGATTCGTTGGTCATCAACCCGAATCACGACAGACTCAGGGTGTACTCGAACTCCTTGGTGCGTCACGATTCGCCCGTCGACGGACACTCTGCCCTCGTCGATCAGCGCCTCACACTTGCGGCGACTCCCGAAGCCAGCTGCCGCAAGGACCTTCTGCAACCGAACTCCTTCGGCAGCAGGCCTAGATTGCTGGTTCGACGAATTCATCAAGGACTGCAAGGTCTGGGAGATGATCTTCAATCGCGGGCAGGTCGGCCAAGCTCGACAGACCCATGCGTTCAAGGAAGAACCCGGTCGTTCCGTACAGCACGGCTCCTGTTGTTGGATCAGTTTCGATCTCAGTGACCAGTCCCCGCGTCATCAAAGTACGCATGACACCGTCAACGTTCACACCGCGAATAGCGCCAATCCGGGCCCTGCTAACCGGCTGCTTGTAAGCAACGACTGCGAGGGTTTCGAGTGCAGCTTGAGTCAGCTTGGCCGATCGCCCATCGGTCGCCAGTCGAGCTACCACGTCGGCGCAGTGTTGAGCGGAGAAGAACCGCCATCCGCCGTCAACGATCCGTAGCTCAAACCCACGCTTGTCCGCGACATACTGCTTCGCTAGCTCCAGCAAGGTGCTCTCCACAGCATCTGTGGGAACCTCAAGCAGGGTCGCGAGGTCGACGGCGGTCATAGACTGGTCACTGACCATGAGGAGTGCCTCAAGCGCGGCTGGAATGCCTGGTCCCGAATCATCTACGTTCAGCGGACCGGCCTTGTCAGTGACATCAACTACCTCATCCTCGTGCGCGGCGTCCTCTGTCACTTGATGTCCTTCACTCATGTTCGGGCTCCCCCGCTGCTTCATCAATTCGGCCGTCTTCTTCATCAAACTCACTTTCAATCTCGACCTCATCCGGCTCGACGTCATCAGCCGTCCACCGGACATGGAGGTCACCGAGCGCGGCCGCCTGCTCCAACGCGACCCGGCCTTGGCGAAACAGTTCAAGCAAACTGAGGAAGCGCGCGACGATGACCGCAATCTCGTCAACGTCAGCGATCAGCGCGCGAAAGGTTGCTGAACCCTCCCGCGCGAGTCGCGTTGCGACGATCTGGGCCTGTTCGGCGACGCTGACAGCCGGTGCGTGGATGTGGTCAATTCCTACCGTTGGGATGATCTTCGGCGCGAGCGCTGACGCAGCGAGTGCTGCGAATCGGTCCGGTCCGATCGAGATGACGACGTCTGGCAGCAGATCGGCGAATTCGGGGTCGAGTCCGACAGTTCGAGGTAGACGGCCAGCATGCGCTGCCATCTCTCGTTCAAAAATCGATGCGACTTCCTTGAAAGCCCGGTACTGCAGCAGTCGGGCAAACAGAAGGTCGCGCGCCTCAAGCAACGCCAGGTCTTCCTCGTCCTCGACCTCGCCACTGGGCAAGAGCCGGGCGGCCTTCAAATCCAGCAGAGTCGCCGCCACGACGAGGAACGACGTTGCCTCTCCAAGGTCCCATTGGGCACCCTGACTGCGAATGTGTGCGCAGAATTCGTCAGTGACCTGACTGAGCGCAAGTTCGGTGACTTCGAGTTTGTGCTTGGCAATCAGGCTGAGTAGTACATCGAAGGGGCCGGCGAATTCCTCAAGGTGGACCTCAAAGCCAGCATGGGCTGCCCCACCCCCATCGGATGGCGCTACTGGTTCAGCATCGATTGACGTCAAGTCGATGACGTCCGGGCTCGCGGTCACTGCACTACGTTAAGGGTTGCCACCTGATTACTTGTTCAGGGCACGCGGATGGGCTGTCACATATACCTCTCTGAGCCGGTCGACGGTGACAAGTGTGTAGATCTGAGTAGTGGCGACCGAGGCATGTCCGAGCAGTTCTTGGACCACTCGAACATCTGCTCCCCCGTCGAGCAGATGTGTTGCGAACGAGTGTCTGAGTACGTGGGGCGAAACCGGAGTTTTGATCTTGGCCGATTCCGCAGCTTGCTTGATCACCAGCCACGCGCTCTGGCGACTCAACCGGCGACCAGCGGAGTTGAGGAAGAGCGCCGACTCACCGTGTTTGCTTTGTTGCACAAGCGCGGGGCGGGCTCGCACAAGATATGCGTCCAGTGCTGATCGAGCGTGCGAACCCAGCGGCACGAGTCGTTGCTTCCCGCCCTTTCCTCGGAGCCGGACAATGTGGGCGTCAACATCCATGTCGTCGACATCGAGTGCCAGCGCCTCGCTGATCCGTGCACCCGTCGCGTATAGGAACTCCAGAAGCGCGCGGTCGCGAACCCCCACCACCTCATCGGTATTCGGGGCATCGAGCATCGCGAGTACTTGCTCGACAGACAACGCCTTGGGTAGCCGACGTTTGGGAACCTGCGGTTTTATGTCGTGCGCGGGGTCAACGGCCGTGACCTGTTCCATCATCAGGAATCGGTGAAAACCTCGAATCGAACTGATGACCCGACTCACAGACGCAGAGGACAATTGCTGCTCGCCCTGACGCGGCTTGCTTAGCGAGACCGCAAAGGCAGTGACGAGTTCGTGGGTGATTTCCGCTGCGCTGCTGACTCCAGCGGATACGCAGAAATCCAGATACCGAAGGAGATCTCGCCGATACGCCGCCAGTGTGTTGGCAGATAGGCCGCGCTCCACGACCAAGTGATTGAGGTATTGGTCAATCTGAAGGGAGAGGACCGACTGCGCATTGCCACGCGGAGCACCTTCAGTGTCTGGGCGCGACATCAGTTCGGACTCGTGCCTGGGACATGAGGTAGTCCCGAACCGGCCAAGGGGTGTCGACTGGGCGAAGTGTCCTCCACTGCGCCCGTTGGGCCTCGGCAACAGCAAGGACACCCACGACTGCCGTCGGATTCCCCAGTTCGCCCTTGAGCACCAACTCAACGGCCGAATCGACCGGAACCCAACATCCAGGCAAGTCGACTTCCTCTGCTTCTCCCGTGTGGATTCGACCACCCGCACGCATCGAGAGGTCTTGTGCGAGGTAGATCCGAATCGATTCACTGGAACCACCGGGCGAGTTGAAGAAGTCCACCAAGACATGCCAGGTCTGTGCCTCCAGCCCGGCCTCTTCCGCGAGCTCGCGGCTCGCGGTAATCCAGGGTGGTTCGCCGTCGATGTCGAGTAGGCCGGCAGGCGGTTCAAAGAGAAACATCCCAACCGGGTGCCGGTACTGCCGCAAGAGGTAAACACGGCCGTGAGAATCCAAGGCGATAACAGCGACCGCACCCGTGTGCGCAACGAAGTCGCGCTCAACCGTGTGGTCTCCAATCGTCACCAAGTCTGTGCGGACGTCCCACACATGGCCGGAAAACCGCGTGACCGTCGAAGCCACCGGGAAGGCAGCGACCTCATCTCGCACGGGACCCGTCCAATCGGACGACTCGTCGCTGATCACCGTGCGGCTGCTTCAGTTTCGCTAGTCGCGACGTTGACCTGAGTTGTCGGCACCTGCGAGCCCGCGCTCAATCGATCAAGAGCGGCGCGTACCAACCCGCTGAACAATGGGTGCGCTCGGGTCGGACGCGATAGGAATTCAGGGTGCGCCTGAGTCGCCACGTAGTAGGGATGAACGTCGCGCGGAAGCTCGACGAATTCCACAAGGTCGGCTTGGGGTGATCGACCTGACACCACGAGACCGGCTGATTCCAGCTGCGATCGGAATGCGTTGTTCACCTCATATCGATGGCGATGGCGTTCGGAAACAGTCGTCTTGCCATAGGTCTCCGCTACCAGAGACCCGGGAACCAGTTCGGCTTCCCAAAGTCCGAGCCGCATCGTCCCGCCCATGTCCCGTTCCCCGGCCACGACGTCGAGTTGCTCAGCCATCGTCGCGACGACGGGGTAGGCCGTATCAGGGTCAAACTCGGTGGAATTCGCCTCGGTCTCTCCGAGGACGTCGCGGGCGTACTCAATAACCATGCACTGCAGCCCAAGACAAAGACCGAGAGTGGGAATTCCGTTCTCACGGGCATAGCGCAAGGCGCCGAGCTTGCCGTCAATCCCGCGTACTCCGAAGCCGCCGGGCACGCAGATCGCATCCACATCTGCGAGTTCAGCAGCAGCACCGGTCGCCGTCGCGCACGCATCCGAGGCGACCCATTTGATCGTCACTCCACAGTCATTGGCGAATCCACCAGCCCGCAGTGCCTCGGTGACGGACAGGTAAGCGTCTGGGAGATCGACGTACTTCCCGACGAGACCCACGGTTACCCGATGCCGGGGGTGGTGGACTCGTCGCAACAGATCATCCCAATCAGTCCAACTGACGTCACGGAAGGGCAACCCGAGCGTTCGGACCACGTAAGCGTCGAGACCCTCACTGTGAAGCACCTTTGGGATGTCGTAAATGCTCGGGGCATCCACAGCTGCGACGACAGCTTCCTCATCGACGTCACACATCAGCGAAATCTTGCGCTTGATTCCCTGCGGCACTGGCCGATCCGCCCTAAGAACCAGCGCATCTGGCTGAATGCCGATGCTTCGCAGGGCGGCCACCGAGTGTTGAGTCGGTTTTGTCTTCAACTCCCCCGAAGGTCCGATGTAGGGAAGTAGCGAAACGTGTAGGAAGAAGACGTTCTCTCGACCGATCTCGTGGCGAACCTGTCGGACTGCCTCCAGGAATGGCAGCGATTCGATATCACCCACGGTGCCTCCGACCTCGGTGATGACAACGTCGACGTCATCCCCACCCATCGCAAGAATGCGCGCCTTGATCTCGTTGGTGATGTGCGGAATCACCTGAACGGTGTCTCCCAGGTACTCGCCCCGACGCTCCTTGGCGATGACGGTTGAGTAGACCTGACCGGTCGTCACATTCGCTTCCGACGACAGGTTGTGGTCAAGGAATCTCTCGTAGTGGCCGACGTCGAGGTCAGTCTCGGCACCGTCGTCGGTCACGAAGACCTCGCCGTGCTGGAAGGGATTCATCGTCCCGGGATCGACGTTCAGATAGGGATCAAGCTTCTGCATTGTGACGCGGAGCCCGCGTCCCACCAGCAGATTCCCCAAGCTTGAGGCTGTCAGCCCCTTGCCGAGCGATGAGGCGACCCCACCTGTGACAAAGACATGTTTCGTTCGCGTTTGGCCCACGGAGTGCCAGGCTATCAGCCCACGAGTCCGTTACCGCCGTCGCTTGCTTACGGCGTGGCTTCGCTTCTTCCGTTCAAGCGACGCGAGGTCGAGCAGTTCCTGGGCGTGGGCAGCGGCGTGAGCGGACTCTTCTTGCCCAGCAAGCATCCGAGCTAGCTCTCGCACGCGCTGCGACTCATCGAGTGGCTCAACCCCGGACGAGGTCACCCGACCATCGCTCTGTTTCGACACCACGAAGTGGTGATCTGCGAAGGCGGCGACTTGTGGCAGGTGCGTGACAACAAGCACCTGCGCCGACTTCCCCAGACTGGCCAGCCGCCGACCGATTTCGACGGCAGCCCGACCTCCGACGCCGGCGTCTACCTCATCAAAGATGAACGTCGGCGCACTCGCACTCTCAGAAAGCACAACCTCCAAGGCCAGCATGATCCGGGAGAGTTCACCGCCTGAAGCGGCCTTTCCGATCGGTGCCGGAGTCGCCCCGTCGTGGGCGAGAAGCATGAACTCCACCTCGTCGACACCGGTGGCCCCAAAGGCGACGGGTGACTCCAGCCCCTCGATGGTCAACCCCTCCTGGCCGCCCTGCGGGCTTCGGTGTCGCATGGCCACACCCAGTTGCGAATGCGGCATTGCCAGACCCTGTAGTTCTGCGGTAACCCGTGAGCAGAACTCTCGCCCGGCCCGCTTACGGGCCTCCGTCAAAGTGGCGGCTGCGCCTGCCAGCTCTACCCGGGCGTTGTCTCGCGCAAGGCCCAACTCACCAATATTGCTGGCACGCTCCAGATCGTCGACCCTGAGCGCGGCTTGCGCTGACCAGTCGAGAATCTCATCAATCCCGCGGCCGAATTCCCGTGTCAAGGCTGTCAGCTCAGCGCGGCGACCTTGAATTCGCTCAAGCTCGCCAGGTTCCGCGTCGAGGTCGGCCAAGTAACGGGATAGGTCGACATCAATCTCATTGAGCACCACCGTGACCTCACGCAGCTGGTCGCGCAACTGTGCCAAGGTGGGATCGATATCGGCGACCCCATCAAGGGACTTGTGCGCTGACTGGAGAGCGTGCAACGCAGCATCATCACCTGTCTCGTCACCGCTGATCGCCGCAGCTGCCCTCGCAGCAGCCTCCTGCAACTGTGAGAGATTGCTCAAGCGCGCCGCCGTTTCGGCGAGAGCATCGTCTTCGCCGACGGTGGGTGCCACCGCTTCTAGTCGCTCAAGCTGCTCGCGCAGTCTCGCAAGCTCAGTCTGTTGTTCCCCCTGCGCAGCGACCGCAGTCTCGAAGAGTTCGTCGAGCTTCTTCGCCCTGTCGTACAACTCGGTGTATGCGCTTCGGGCTTTCGCAACTGCCGGACCCCCGAAGCGGTCAAGAACCTCACGTTGCTTTGATGCCTTGCGTAACAAAGTCTGATCGGACTGGCCATGGACAGCGACGAGGTCATCCGAGGAATTCGCCACCACTGACTGCGGAACAACAGTGCCATTTGCCGCGCAGCGACTACGGCCGGTCGACGGCATCGTGCGGGTCAACAGGAGTTCACCCTCGGAAACATCAACTCCAGCTTCAATCATCTGGCGAGCGACAGATCCGCTTGGTTCGATAACCCAGCCACCCTGCACCGAGGTGTCACTCGAGGCCGAGAGCCCCTGGTCGGACTTTCCTCCGAGGAGAAGACGCAAGGCAGAAAGCACCATCGTCTTGCCAGCCCCTGTCTCACCGGTGATGACCGTGAGCCCCGGGCCAAACTCGATGTGCGCATCGTCGATGATTCCGAGCCGATGCAGCTTCAGAAACTCGATCATCGTGGCTTCTCCCCATCGACTTCTCTGCCGCGCCAGCCGCTGACGGGAAGATTGAACTTGGCCACCAGCCTGTCTGTGAACGGTTCCGAGTGCAGGCGTGCAAGCAAGATCGATTCGGGACTTCGGCGGACTTCAAGGCGCGCCCCGGGGGGCACGTCGATCATTCGACCACCGTCGCACCAGGCGACGGCCGCTGGACTGTCCCCAACGACTTCAATGTCGACCTCGCTGTTTGGGCCGACGACGAGTGCCCGGCTGAACAGCGCATGCGCACTGATCGGCACGACCACGAGCGCCTCTACGTCCGGCCAAACCACGGGTCCGCCGGCGGACCAGGCGTACGCGGTTGAGCCGGTCGGCGTGGCACACACAAGGCCGTCAGCTGCCCAAGCCGAAAGCGGCTCATCATCGATCGCGACAACCAACTCGATCATTCGTTCACGCGAGGCTTTCTCAATGCTCACTTCGTTGAAGGCCCAGCCAATCGTCTGGGTGCCGTCGGGGTAGAAGACCCGCAGATCTAGCGCCATACGCTGTTCGACTATGTAGCTTTTCTCGACGACGGCAGCGATCACAGTGGGCAGGTCTTCCGGGTCCGATTCAGCAAGGAAGCCCATATGCCCGAGGTTCACGCCAAGCAATGGCACTCTCTTGCCACGTGCAAGATACGCCGATCGCAGGATCGTTCCGTCACCGCCGAAAACCAAAGCCAACTCGCAACCATCGGCCGGGGACTCCGAATTCGCATGTTCAACATTCAGGGATGAGTAGCGGGCACTGTCGGAAGCCAGCATGCAGACAGTGATTCCGGCTTCTTGCAGTTGCGAAATCGCGCGCTCTGAGATGTCTGCGAGATCTGGGCGCCCGCCGTGCGGGATCACCAGGACGCGCCGATCCGCAGAATCAGGGATCGATGAGGGACTCATGGACGCCTTCCACAGCTCAAATTCTGTCGCGGTGCTAGTGCGGGCCTTCTGCAATAGCGCGGTCTAGGTCATCCTCCCTCATGGAAGGCGAATCTTGGCGTAACCAAAGGAAGTACTCCACATTGCCGCTCGGCCCGGGCAGCGGACTCGCGGCAACTCCGGCGCAGCCAAAACCCAACTCGGAAGCCGTGCGGGCAACGTTGCGCACGGCGTTGGCGCGCACTTGAGGATCTCTCACGACGCCGTTCTTACCGAGCAACTCTCTTCCAACCTCGAACTGCGGCTTCACCATGAGCAGAAGGTCCCCGTCTGGGACAACGACAGCTGTCAGCGCCGGAAGAACTGTTCGCAGCGAGATGAAACTCAAGTCGGCGACCACGAGTTCCGGAGGCTCCGCCAGATCAGTCGGAACCAGTTGTCGGACGTTGAAGCGGTCCATGACTACCACCCGACTGTCCTGTTGCAGCTTCCACGCGAGTTGGCCATAACCCACATCGACGGCGTAAACCTTCCAGGCACCACGCTGGAGCAATACGTCGGTGAAGCCACCTGTGGAGGCACCCGCATCGAGGCAGGTGCGGCCCTGAACATGAATGCCGGGGAACGCCTTAAGAGCACCCAGGAGTTTGCCTGAACCCCGCGATACCCACTTGTTAGCTTCGTGGTCAGCAACCTTGATGGAGTCCTCATCAGAAACCTGTCGCGCAACCTTCGAAACAACTAACCCGCCGACATGGACGTCTCCGGATTCAATCAGCTCACGCGCGAGCTCACGCGAACGAGCGAGACCGCGCCGAACCAACTCGGCATCAAGACGACGAAGAACCACGGCGGCTAAAACGTCGCACTACTGCGAAGGCTGTTGATCTTGCCCAACGAGTTCCGTTCGGAGTTCATCGTGGAGCGCCTCAAGGCGAACTGCTTCCGCAGCCAGCGCCTCAATCTCGTCCTCCGTCGGTGCGGGCCGCTCTCCCTCTATGGGCGTCGCCACCTCGACAACTTCCAACTGCTGGGGCACAGAAGCGTCGGCGCCAGCTTCGAACGAGTTCACGTCTTCCACCGCGCCTACTTCGCCTTCGATGACGAGCGGGCGGACTTCTTCGCTGCGGGCTTCCTAGTTGCTGACTTCTTGGTGGCCGACTTCTTGGTGGCCGACTTCTTGGTGGCCGACTTCTTAACCGTGGACTTTCGCGCCGACGCCTTCTTCGGCGTAGTCGTTCGCACTGAAGTGGGAGCGGGATCCGAAGTGGTCGCCTTGGTCGCCAAGCGTGGCGCGGTGCGGGCTGCGGAAGCTGCCACCCCGGCCGCCGTCTTGGCAGTTGCCGCCGCGCTCTTCGCGCCAACTGTTGCGGCGCTGACGGCGGTGCCGGCTGCGCCAACGGCTTGGCCAGAGCGGCTTCCAAGCTGCGCCTCAAGCCGCTGGACATGGCGGCGGACCGCAGCTAGCTCTTCCTCTCGCACAAATCCCATCCGCCCAACTGCGCGATCCACTTCCGTCTTAACGAGCCCCACCAGGATGTCGGTGTTGGTCCGGCTCTGCTCGACCAGGTCCTCGGCAATCGTCTGTAGTCCGGTCGACAGAGCTTCGGGGGTCTTTGATGCATCTGAACCCTGCGCTGCAAGCGACGCGGCCGCCTCCTTCGCCTTGGCAGCAGAAACCTCCGCGAGTCCCGAGGCCAGCTGTAAGTAGCTGCGTAGTGCGTCAATCACGCCTGTCTCCTCCCAAATGCCACATCTGCGGCAACAGTGCTAGTACATGCACCGTATCGCGAGTTCGGCGCGTTCTCGACTCCCCGTCACTTATTCAGAGATGGCAATGGGTACGGTTTTCCCCCAAGCGTTGTCCGGTTGCAGGTTGTCTCGAGAGGATCCAGGTGGCTTCACTCGACGAATGTCGCGTCGCGGTCCACGAACTCGCTGCCAGGTTGGCCAATGTCGACCACGACGCGCGCAAGAAGCAGATCCCTGATCGCACGCTTGAACTCAAGCTCCTTGATTTGGACATCAGCTTCCGCGGTCGTCTCCATCAGGGCGAATTGATCGACATCGAGGAAAGTGAAGACACAAGTAGGCCCGATGTTCGTTTGGTGATGTCCAGCGATGACCTCGTCGCGATGACGAACGGTGAACTCAAGTTCGCCCACGCCTGGGCGACCGGAAGGGTCAGGCTCGATGCGAGCATTCGCGACCTGCTGCGCCTACGCTCAATGATGTGACTCCCAACCGGTCAACTTGAACGCAAGCGGTCGTCAATTTCGGCGATGGCATTCGCACACTCGACGATGTCACCACCATTCTCATCCGCATAAGCCCAGCAGACGGTTGCGAGCGCCCGCAGACCGCGGACTGGATCGCGCCCGCGACTGCTGATAACCACACCATGGTCGATGACTCCGAAGCTCCAACCGCCACACTCAGCACCGTGTTCAGTTGTCGTTGGAGCCTCGTAGCGGTCGAGTAGTCCGCGCAGGTCGAGGCTGACGTAGGAAGGTCGGCGAATCGCGACTGCTTCCACCAACGCCCTGACATCTGTCACGCCTGTCATGACGAGCAGGCTTTCAACCTTCGCCCGATTCGCCGCTTCGATATCCGTATCGAGGCGGTCACCGACGATCAGCGGGTGTTGGGAGTTCAGGCGATCAATCGCGGCGAACACAGAAGGCGTGTTGGGTTTGCCCACTACGACCGGATCTGTCCCGGTGGCGGCCGATACGGCAGCAATCAATGTTCCGTTCCCGGGCGCAATGCCGAGGGCAGTAGGAATCGTCAAGTCCGCGTTACTCGCCACCCACGGCAGGCCAGAGCGCACCGCGACCGCCGCCATTGCTAAGTCTCGCCAGCCGATATCTGGGTGAAAGCCCTGCACGACAGCAACGGGGTGATCTCCAAGTGACCTGACTGCACGCAAGCCTTCGGCGTCAAGAGCTTGATCGAGTCCTTCTCCCCCAACAACCAAGACCGCTGAACCCGCGGGCAAATCACGAGCAAGGTACTCGGCGGCAACTTGAGCCGAAGTCACAATCTCGGCTGGCGACGCCCGGACGCCGACCCGGCGCAAAACGTCGACAACCTTCTCGGGCGTACGACTCGCGTTGTTGGTGATGTAGGAACGGCGAATGTCGAATGTGGCGGAACATTGCATCAGGGTCTCGGCCGCGTATGGGACGGGTTCCTCGCCGATATACAAGACTCCATCAAGATCAAGTAGTAGCGCATCGAATGAACCAACGAGCACATCGACGTACTCGTTCCCAACCGTGGCCACGCAAGCAATCGTGCCAGTGAACTGCAGACCAACGCTCAGTAGATCGCGCTACTCGCCGCTGTCCAGTTCCGCGATCCGATCTGATGCATCGGTTTCAGCATGCATATCCGCACCGGCTGCGCGCACGAACCAGTCCCGCGCAAGCTCAACGTCGCGTTCGGCCAGCAGTGCTTCTGCATAGCCGTAGTAGATACGCGCCGCCCACGCAGCGTTGGCCGGGGTGTTCGAACAAGGCCCGCGCAGCAAGCTAATGGCAGCGTTGGTTTGCCCCAGATCCAACCGAGCACCGGACGCAACGAGCAACAGTTCTGCTTGAGGCTCGCCCCGAAGCGCCTTAGCTTCCGGGCTGTTCGCGAGGTCGACCGCCTTTCGGGGATTCCCGAGCGCTCGCTCGCAATCGGCCAGCAGCGGGATCAAATCATCGCGACCGCCAATTCGTCGAGCGGCCTGCAGTTCTTTGCGAGCGGCAGCAAACTCACCAGCGTGGTACGCCGCGATCCCAACGGCTTCGCGAACCACAGAACTGCGCCCACCGATTCGACCTGCCTCCTTGGCGTACTCGTAGGCCTGTTGCGGATCGTCTTCAAGCGACAGGCGTGTTGCCGCCAACCATCGCTCCACGCGCGCCCTTGTACCGGGAGAAAGGATCTCCAGATCCGCAATCACATCGCGCGGGAGAACCCGAACGTCAATGTCTCCCAACTCATCACGAAACTCATCGCGACCGCTCTCGGGGCGATCTGTTGGCTTCCTGGGAGGTGCAGTCCGCTGCGTACGCGGCGGACGGTCGCTACCACCCGGCCGCCCAGGAGTATTGGGCCGACCCTTTCCACCACGATTCGAGGCGTTGCCGGAACCTCGAGGCTTGCCCCCGTGGCTGGACGGGCGATTGGAGGATGAAGAACGATCACTGGGTCTATCAGAGCCGGACACGCGCTAACGGTATCCGCATGCCCTGCAGCACGGCCCAACAGGAACAGCTAACTCTTGAAACCATCGAGAGTCGACCAGTTCGGCAACGTCAGTTCCCACAATCGGTGGATCTGACCATCGCGGTACTTCGCTATCAGCACGACTTCAATACGCGTCGGGTCTCCAGCGCCCTGCTGAGTCGTAATCCACACTCGACATGCAACACCGTTAGCATCCTCAACGACGGTCTCGTCGTCGTACTCGACCCGGTAGGACTTCCCAGAGTCCTGCGCGTAGTACTTCTGGTGGTCGGCTCGGAAATCTTCGTAACCCTGTTCAATCTGATTCGTCTGCATCCTGAAGTCGGGGTGGTAGTAGACCTCAATGAGCGCCGCATTTCGTGGCACGACCATGCGATCGAACATTTCCTTGAGCAGGTCATAGTGCTGTCCCATTCGCCAATCATGACCGAGAATCAGCGCCATGCCCAAAATTGAATAGCCACTCGAAGGCGGGCGACTCAACCTGTTTGCCTGGCGGCTAATTGCCCGCTTTCAATTGGCGGGACAACGACGGACGTTAACAACAAAGCCCGCACAGCGAACCGTGCGGGCTTTGTATGCAGTAGCAAGTACTGCGAAGTATGTTCGGCGGCGTCCTACTCTCCCACTCCGTCACCAGAGCAGTACCATCGGCGCTGAGAGGCTTAGCTTCCGGGTTCGGAATGGGACCGGGCGTTTCCCTCTCGCTATGACCACCGAAACTCTATGGAGTTATCAGTCGTACCGCTCAAAAAACGACGCAAATGCGCTGTTCTTTGAGCAAGGTTCCCGACCGTATCTCGGGAACCGCACAGTGGACGCGTGCAAAAAGTGTGTGTGAGGTCAAGTCCTCGGCCTATTAGTACCGGTCAGCTCCATACGTCGCCGTACTTCCACTTCCGGCCTATCAACCCAGTGGTCTACTGGGGGCCTTACCAGGTTAACCCTGTGAGAGCCCTCATCTTGAAGCCGGCTTCCCGCTTAGATGCTTTCAGCGGTTATCCGTTCCGAACGTAGCTAATCAGCAGTGCCCTTGGCAGGACAACTGACACACCAGAGGTTCGTCCATCCCGGTCCTCTCGTACTAGGGACAGCCCTTCTCAAGACTCTTACGCGCGCGGCGGATAGGGACCGAACTGTCTCACGACGTTCTAAACCCAGCTCGCGTGCCGCTTTAATGGGCGAACAGCCCAACCCTTGGGACCAACTCCAGCCCCAGGATGCGACGAGCCGACATCGAGGTGCCAAACCATCCCGTCGATATGGACTCTTGGGGAAGATCAGCCTGTTATCCCCGGGGTACCTTTTATCCGTTGAGCGACGCCGCTTCCACTTGCCAGCGCCGGATCACTAGTTCCGACTTTCGTCCCTGCTCGACCCGTCAGTCTCACAGTCAAGCTCCCTTGTGCACTTACACTCGATACCTGATTGCCAACCAGGCTGAGGGAACCTTTGAGCGCCTCCGTTACATTTTAGGAGGCAACCGCCCCAGTTAAACTACCCACCAGGCACTGTCCCTGATCCGGATTACGGACCTAGGTTAGACAGCCAATACAATCAGAGTGGTATTTCAACGATGACTCCCTCTGAACTGGCGTCCAGAGTTCATAGTCTCCCACCTATCCTACACAAATCGAATCGACCACCAATACCAAGCTGTAGTAAAGGTCCCGGGGTCTTTTCGTCCTGCCGCGCGTAACGAGCATCTTTACTCGTAGTGCAATTTCGCCGAGTCTACGGTTGAGACAGCGCCCAAGTCGTTACGCCATTCGTGCAGGTCGGAACTTACCCGACAAGGAATTTCGCTACCTTAGGATGGTTATAGTTACCACCGCCGTTTACTGGCGCTTAAGTTCTGAGCTTCGCAACCGAAGTTGCTAACCCGTCCCCTTAACGTTCCAGCACCGGGCAGGCGTCAGTCCATATACAGCGTCTTGCGACTTCGCATGGACCTATGTTTTTAGTAAACAGTCGCTTGGGCCTGGTCTCTGCGGCCAACCCGGGCTAAGAGAGCAAGTCTCCTCACCCAAATCGGCCCCCCTTCTCCCGAAGTTACGGGGGCATTTTGCCGAGTTCCTTAACCATAGTTCTCTCGATCGCCTTGGTATTCTCTACCTGACCACCTGTGTCGGTTTGGGGTACGGGCGGCTTTAACACTCGCTAGAGGCTTTTCTCGGCAGCATAGGATCATCCACTTCGCCTTAATCGGCTCGGCGTCAGGTCTCAGGCATGTGAGACGCGGATTTGCCTACGTCTCGCCCTACACCCTTACCCCAGGTCAACCATCGCCTGGGTTGGACTACCTTCCTGCGTCACCCCATCACTTGACTACTACCGGTTCGGGTCGCGCGCTCCACTCGACTCTTCCCGAAGGAATTATCGAGCTTCGGGCGCTTAGCATTACCAGGTTCGTCAGGGTCGTGTTAGTGCCGGTACGGGAATATCAACCCGTTGTCCATCGACTACGCCTGTCGGCCTCGTCTTAGGTCCCGACTTACCCAGGGCGGATTAGCCTGGCCCTGGAACCCTTGGTCATTCGGCGGACGGGTTTCTCACCCGTCTTTCGCTACTCATGCCTGCATTCTCACTCGTGTGGCGTCCACGGCTCGGTTCCCCGGCCGCTTCGCTCGCCACACGACGCTCCCCTACCCATCCATGCTCCTGGACCTG